>OBLW0100000716.1_pt1 | contig 28416 bp, 26 predicted proteins | sample 1520161 | NCBI WGS metagenome assembly OBLW01 (sample SAMEA3539309, study PRJEB22396) | soil metagenome | biome: tundra; feature: field; material: soil | place: USA | collected 2010-05 | depth 0.15 m
GGCGGCGCTTGTTCACCGCGAAACCCGAGGCCAGCGCTCCGGCCACCACCACCACACGTTCCACCGTCCGCAGGGCGGGGTTGGGAAGCGCTGCGCAGATGACGACGCCCACCGAGGCGACCCCCACCACTTCCCAGGGGCCGTAAGATACCAGCGCCTCGGTCAAGAGGAACAGAAAGAAGAGGGAAATGAGCCACAGCAAGCGTTCGGAGCCGTAGCTGGCCAGCACCATGAAATAGATGGTATCCACGACCAACGCCAGCAGCCCCAGCATGCCGCCCTGGCGGGAGCCCCGGATGGCCAGCGCCAAGGCGCATAGCAGGAAGCCGCCCAGCACGGCAAACAGAATCGGGCTCCCCCTCTCCGGCATCCGGCCGTAGAACACGAGCATTCCGACGACCGCGAAAACCACCCGCGCGCAAACGATGTAGCGCTCCCATGCGAATTTCGGCGGAAACAACACGGCATCACTTCCTATAGAGGAACAGCGTGTGACTGCGTCCTTCGCCATCGTCGGCGATATTGAGGGACTTCTCCGGCGTCCACTTCGAGAATTCGAAATCGTGCGACACCACGCGGGCGCCCTTCTTCAGTTGCCGGTCTAGCAGCGGCTGGACCTTGTCGATGAAGCCGGGAAGCAGGTACACCGTCACCAGGTCCGCGGAACTGTAATTCTGGTTCAGGAGATCGCCATTGACGATGCGCGCGGTTTTCTCGAGGCCGAGCTTCCGGATCTTGGCGACGCTCGATTTCCAGAGATCTTTGTCCAGCTCGACCCCCACGGCCTCGGCGTGGAATTTCTGGGCGGCCATGATGACGATGCGTCCGTCGCCCGACCCCAGGTCGAACATCTTTTCGCCGGCCTTCAGCCCGCCCAATTGAAGCATCTTTTCGACGACTGTCTCCGGCGTCGGATAATATGGCGCGAGCATTTGGCCATCGCCTTGCGCCGCCGCGACGCCACAGGCGAATGCCACGAGAAAACCAAGTCTGCGCATAACCGGGTAAGTTCTCAATTTAGCATCTTGCGGCTTTGGGGAGCCTGCACTTTTCCGCCGCCATGTGGAAAAGCCTGTGGAATTCCGGTGGCGGAACCGGCCAATCCGTCATGCAGTAACGCGCTTGTAACGTTATGCACCTTCTTTCAGCAATCCGAGATCAATGGTGAAACTTCCTTCGCCTCATTGCCGGATCTTGTCGAGGGGAATACCGCGGCGGCACAGGTCGCACTGGGCGGCGTCGGCGTAGTAGTGAGCTTCCAGCTTGGCGAGGTAATAGGTGGGGAGCGGCTCGAAGGTGATGGTGTTGGGCGTCGGTTGGTAAACCACCACGGCCAGCGCGACTACGGAGGCCCCGTGCGATTCCAGAAGCTGCTTCATCTCCTTGAGCCTGATGCCGGTACGCAAAATATCGTCCACCATGATCACCTGCTCGCCCGGATGCGGCGTCAGGTATTGGCGGAAGCGCAGCGGCTCGTCGTCGCGTTCGCGCTCGGCCCAGTAAACCTGCTTCGCCCGCAACGCCTCGCACACTCCGAAGGCCACGGGCAGGCCTCCCGTGGCCGGCGCCACGATGGAAACCTCCGCCGCCACGGCCCGGAGTTCCGAGTTGGCCCTTAACAGGCGGCTCAGCCCGACGGAGAGCATGCGCTGGTGCTGGTAGTGGCGCAGCGCCAAAGGCACCTGGAGATATCCGTCGGAATGCAGACCGGTGGGATATTCGAAATGGCCGCTGCGCAGCGCGCCGGTGTCGCGCAGAACGGCGACAACCTCGTCTTGGGTTGGAATGAGGTGCATGAAATCAGCCTTTCAATTGGCGCCGCGGCCGGTAAGCACGCGGGGAATGGTGCACAGCAATATCTTCCAGTCTAGCGCCAGGGACCAGTTGTCGATGTACTGCATGTCTAGTTTCATCCAGGTCTCGAAATCGACGGTGTCGCGGCCGGATATGGCCCAGATGCAGGTCAGCCCTGGCCGCATGCGCAGCCGGCGGCGCTGCCACCGCTTGTATTGTTCAACTTCATTGGGAACGGCGGGCCGCGGCCCCACCAGGGACATGTCGCCGCGCAGCACGCTCCACAACTGCGGCCACTCGTCGATGGAGAATTTGCGCAGGTAACGGCCGATGGCGGTCAGGCGCGGGTCGTCGGGGATCTTAAACGCGGTCTCGCGGGTGCTGAGGTGCTCCAGCGAGGGCCTGAGATCCTCGGCGTTCTCGCACATGGAGCGAAACTTATAGATAAGAAAACGCCTGCCATTCAACCCGCAGCGCACCTGGCGAAAAATCGCCGGCCCCGGCGAGGTCAGCTTGATCAATGCCGCCACCACCACCATAAAGGGAGCCAACAGCGCCAACCCAACCGCCGCGAAGACCACGTCGGTGACGCGCTTCACCAGCAGCCGGACCTCGTCGTCGGGGGCGGCGGAAAAGGTGAGGAGGGGCGTCTCGCCGAAGCGGTCGAGAGAAATGGTGCTGTTCACGTGCGGGAAAAAGTCCACCGCCACGCGGGTACGCACCCCCTCTTCGTCGCATAGCAGAAAGGCTTCCTCCAGATCCGCCAGGCGGTCGCTGTCCACCGCGAAGATGATTTCGTCCACAACGTGCCGGCGCAGAATGGAAGGCAACTCGGCGATAGGGTGGACCTTGTAAACGGATCCGAGCGTGATATCGGGGTATGCCGAAGAGGCGTCCGGGCCGGTTTGTTCGCCCAGAAAGCCCGTTAACCGCACGCCATATTCCTCGAAACGCCGGATCCCCTCGGCCATGCGTATGGCGCGTTCCCCGGTTCCCACCACCATGACGTAGTGCGGGGCGGCGAACTCGCGCCGGATCACGCCAGACAGGCGCCCGGCGCCGAGGCGGAAGGCCAGCAGCAGGGACCAGGCGTAGGCGGCAAAGAGGACCACAAAGGGGCGGCTGATGGCCGGGTCGAGCCGCAGAACGTACTGAAGGAGCGCGACGCTGGCCGCGCCGATGGCGCACTGGCGCGCCGAATCGCGCAGCACCACGCGCGGATGCCAGGAGTCCAATTTCTCGTAGATGGCGAGCCACAGGCCAGTAGCCACCCAGGCGAAAGCGAAGACGCCCAGGACCAGGATCTTGCGCTCCGCGGACATGTAGAACTGCCGCTCGAGATGCAGCAGCGAGCGCGTCTCATAAGCCGCCGCAAACGCGAGCCCGATCAGGACAATATCCGATAGCGCGAACAAAACACGCGATTTACGCTGGCGGCTGAACACTCGGACTCAGCATATCACGCGGCGCCGGCCTGAGTTTTCCCCTAGGAATTGGACAGAATCCGGTGGACGCGTTCGGCATTTTCGCGGACTTCGTCCTTGGTGCGGGGGAACATGCCGACGTAGATGCCGTCGATGGGCTTGATGCTCTCGAAAGCCGTGCGGAATGCCTGCTCCACGCCGCGATCGGACAACCGTCCCGCGGCTAGGATCTTGAAAGCGAAGCAGGGCTTCCTGGTTTGCTTCATGACTTTGTACATGCGCGGCGGATCGCTTTGCATGTACATATCGCCCGGCATTTCCATGATCTCGCCATTAAGCGCTTTCTTCCACTCCTCAACGGTCCGCGTGCGGTTGTAAACGCAGCCGGAATAAAAATCGACGTCCCAGCCTTCCTCCTCGACCTGCGCGATTACTTCCGGCTTATGAGTGCCGACGCCCACCAACACGCCCAGATCGCGCACCTGCTTGCACCATTCCTTCACGGTGTTCATCTGGCCGGTCTGGTAGGCCTTGTCGACAACCTCGCCCTGGCGTTGCAGCGCCAGAGGCTTGAGGGTTTTGACTAGCATGGGCCGGGTCGACGCCGGCGGTGACCTGGATGATCAGGTGCATCTGGCCGCCCTCGGCCTGAAACCGCGCCCAGTCCTGTGGGGCACGGTCCAGGTGCACGTAGTTGAACGCGTTGATTCCGAAGCGGTTGCACTGGTGCATGACTTCGCAGACCTTGTCCGCGGAGTACCACTCCTTCATGACGATCCCGAAGTTGTTGTTGTAATGGGCGAAGCCGTAAAACGGGTTGCATCCCAAAACCATCCGGCCGATCTCGACGTTGCCAAATTTCATCCGGGGGACTTGGACTTCGGAAGCCGGCCTCAAAGGCGCGGCGGCACGCTGCGGCGGCCCGTTTTGGGCCTGCGGAGGGGCGGGCTGCTGCGCTCCCAGCGAGGAAGCGGCGCCAGTCAGTCCGGCCGCCAGGGCCGCGCCAGCGTTCAAAAACCCACGACGCGTGTTCGACATGATGACAACCTCCCAAGTAACTAAATCGGGCCTGAATAGATTGATATCATATATCCGCCGTGTTTGGCGACTGAATATCACGTCTATCGGATTCCCGCAATCATCAAAACTGATGATCGCGGGTTCGGGAGTTATGCGATGCCCTCAGCCGGAGGATGGCGTAGTTTGAAGTCAGGCCCATTGGTGAGCTCAGATGGAACTTGTCGATCCATGTCTGGATTTGGTACTGCCGGCCAGAGTTGGCCCGCGGCCGCGCACCCGTATGGCGCTTCCCCACATGCAACTCGACCAGTGGCCGCCGGCGGAGATCGCGCAGCGACTTGTCGAGCTCGCCCTGAGCATTCCCGGCATCCGCGCCAAACAGAGCAGAATGGCCTTTCCGACCAGCCTCGCACTCTGCCTCGAGGACGATTTTGCCCACGGCCCCGCGGAGGCCTTCATCGACAACCATGAGTTCTGCCTGCTCCACTCTTTGCCTCAGGCTAGCGTGCATTTGACTCTCCCGCGCGAAATTCGGGACCGGGTTGTCCAACTGGGTTGGGCCGAGCAGCACCCTGGAGTCCGGGCGGGCATCATTCCGCCAACGCTGGTGATGCTGTACGCTCCGCGGGACTCCGAGGAACTGTGCATCGCCTCACACCTTATCGGGGCCTCATGCCGGTTCGCCAAAGGCAACTTGAGCGTATGTGCGCAAGACAAGCGCCTTAGTGGAGTCCTATCGTGGGCCGGCTGATCGGCGCGTTCTATTTCGACTCGCGGCCGATTCATGCCGATGGCCAGGCTTGGGCGCGCGGACTCCTGAGCGCGGGGGACCCCGATGCCGTCCACGCCCAGCTCGCCCCCGGTCTGCTGATGGGCTGCGTAGCCTCGCCGCTCGAAACGCCGCAGGACAATCGGCGTTTCGTCTCGCGCGGCGGGGACGTCTGCACGTGGGACGGACGGCTCGACAACCGGGAGGATTTGCTGCTGGAACTCGGCCAGGACCTTCCGGAAGGGTCTTCGGACAGCGCTCTAGCCCTGAGACTCTATCAAGCCCGGGGCATAGACGGCTTTCGCGATCTGATTGGGGATTGGAGCCTCGCCATCTGGGATGCAAAATCGCGAGCCGTGGTTCTAGCCAGCGATTATGCGGGCATACGTCCTCTCTATTACCATCACTCGCTCCACGGTCTGTTGTGGTGCTCGTCTCTTTCGGACCTGATGGAAGCGATGGACGGCAGGATGTTGGACGAGGAATATGTGGCCGGGTTCCTGACGCGCGGCCACGCGGCGCTTCGAACGCCCTACCAGGGTGTTTTGCCGGTCCCGCCTGGCCACGCGGTCCGCGTGACGCCGCAGCGAATCGCAACCCAGGCCTTTTGGAGCTTGCCCGTCGATCAGACCATCACGTACCAGGACGAGCGCTGCTATGAGGAACAACTGAGAAGCCTGTTTCGCGAAGCGGTGAAGGTCCGTCTAAGGACCGATTCCCCGGTGTGCGCGGAGCTGAGCGGCGGACTGGACTCCTCATCGGTTGTCTCGATGGCCGACGACGTTTCAACCACGGGCCGCGCCGCTCCGTCGGATCTGGTCACTTTCAGCTATACCCACAAGGACTCTCCGGACGAACGCTATTTTCGGGTGGTGGAGCGCGAGCGCAATCTTTCCGCCCTGCATTTCGACATAGAGGAATTCCCGTTCGTGGCAGCCAACCAAGTGGGCCATGCGGCCCCTTGCTGGTGGAATCCCCTGTTCACGGAGCTGGCGCGCCGGATGAACGGAATGGGATCGGCGGTCTTGCTTACGGGCCAGCTCGGAGACTTCATTATGGGGAATTTGCCCGACGATTCCGACCAGGTGGTCGATTCCCTGGACCAGCGCCAGTATACTCGGGCGGTGCGTGAGGCGTTCGCGTGGAGCCAGTCGCTGGGGATCCCTGTTTACCCGATACTATGGCGGGCGCTGCGTACCAAGTACTGCTCCTGGACGGCTTCCACCGTTCCCGGCGGCGGGGGCCGTTACGCCGGCGTGAATTCCTTGGCGCAGGGCTTCGGGCATCGTCTTGCCCAGGGCTATCCGGGCGGGTTGGGGGAGCCTGCTTGGCGCGCAGCCGCTCCGGGGCGGCGCCGGCGCTTCCGCGCTTTGAGCGAAATGCTGCTGGCGCGAAAGCTGCAGGTTCCGGAAACCTTGGAGCACATTTCCTACGCCCATCCGTTCGCCCATCGTCCCCTGGTGGAATTCATGCTCACCATTCCATCCGCGGTGGTTTGCAGGCCCGGTGAACCGAGGCGGCTCATGCGGCGCGCCTTTGCCGGATTGCTCCCGCCTTCGATTCTGAAGCGGCGATCGAAAGCGGCCTTTGGCGCCGTATACCGCCAGGCCCTGCTTCCATTGGCGGCCGAGGCTCTGCGGGATACCGCCAAGATGCGGGCGGTGGAGTCGGGGTTCATCGACCGCGATAGCGTCACCGAGCGGCTGCGGGCTTTCGTAAACGGCCTGGACTGCAACGAGTCTCAACTGCGCCAGATTATCCTGTTCGAATTCTGGCTCCGGAACCGCTGGGAGTGCCGCCGCCCCGCGCCACCGCGCGGCAATCGAGTTCCAGTCGAAACACCGGACTGTTTTTCCTTTCAGGTGGCCCTATCGACCTGAACCGTTCGAGATCCTTCCCATGCAATTAACGCAAACCAAAGCTCGAAGTTGCAGGCCCCACCTAATCGGGGTCCGCCTCGAAAGAGAGATCCTCGCCCTGCGCGGAGTAGGCGCGAGGTTGGAAGAAGCCGTAGCGGAGTTGACGCGTCCCGCGCCTCCGTTATTCGGACGTAAAGCGCTCATGCCGGCCTCGTCGAGGAACGCAAAAGCGCCCCAAGGAGCGAGCCTACGTTCTTAGGGGAACCACCAGTCCAATTCTGGTTCCCTGGCCGCTGGCCGTGTCGACGCTAAGCGTCGCGCCGACGTACTTTGCGCGTTCGTGCATCCCGATGACGCCCCGGTGATCCTTCTTCGCTTTTGCCGTCTCCAGGTCGAACCCGATTCCGTCGTCCTGAACGCTCAAGCTAACGCTCTTTGCCGAATAGTCCAGTTGCGCGGTGATCTTCTTGGCGCGGGCGTGATTTACCGAGTTGGCGATCGCTTCGCGGCCGACCAGATACAGATTCGCCTGCACCTCGTAAGGCAACTGCCGGACACGGCCCTTCACGGTTAGATGGAACGCGATGGCCGACCCTTCGATAGCCCGGTTGCCGGCGACGCTCAACGCCTCCGCCAGCGTGGCGTTTTCGAGCTCCGGAAGATGCATGCACATAATGGCCCGGCGCGCTTCGAGGAGCGACTGGTCCGCCTGATCGATGGCGCGTTCGAGCCTCCGCTTGCTGACCTCCGGATTGCTCTCGTAGAGGCGTGAGACGGCCTCCAGTTGGAACACCACGCCGGAAAAGCCTTGCAGCAGCGAATCATGGAGTTCGCGAGTCATACGGGCGCGTTCTTCCGCCACCAACTGAAATCGGGAAACCAGCCGGCGCACCCGCAGCCAGTATGCGGCCCAGACCAGCAAGGCCGCCACGGCGACGCACAACGGGGCGAACCATACGCGCTGATAAAACTCAGGCGCGATCTGAAACGCCAGACTAGCGCCGGTGGTGCTCCAAACACCTTCGTTATTGCAGGCGAGCACGCGGAAGGCATACTTCCTCGGCGGCAGGTTGACATAGGCCACGTACCTGCGCGTCCCCGCCTCCGTCCAGTTCTGGTCCAGACCCTCCAGTTTGTAGCGGAATCGGACGCGTTCCGGAACCGTCAGGCTCAGGCCGGTATAGGTAATCTGCACCTCGCGCCCGCGAAACTCAATCCCCGTAACCGCGCTCGTGTCGACCGGCCTGCCATCCACCAGCAATTGTTCGATGACAACCGGAGGGGGAAACGGATTGCGGCGGATCCGGCTCGGATCGATCACGGCGACGCCGTCCTCCGTACAAACCCACAGCCGGCCGTCGTTCGATTTGGCAATACGAGGATTCGCCGTGTTGGCGGAGCTCGCCAGGCGCAAGCCTTCGGCCAGGCCATACAACGTATATGCCACGTTCCCAGGGGAACCATCCGGGGCGTTGCTTAGAGCCGCGAGCGACAGCATCAGGATGCCACTGGAGGTCATCAGCCACAGCCCGCCGCGGTTGTCTTCGACGATGCCCTGTATGCCGCCCTCGGGCAACCCTTGCTTGGCGGTCCACGTGGTCCAGCGGCCGCGGCGAAATCGGCTCAGACCTCCTCGCGTACCAACCCAAACGGTTCCACGGCGGTCTTCGTAGATGGCTTGCACAGCGCCTGGCGCCAGGCCTTGAGCCGCATCGTAGAACCGGGTCGAATTCCCCGCGGCGGCGGTGATGCCGCCCTGATAATATCCCACCCACAGAACGCCGTCGCGAGCGGCCAGAAGCTGGTAGATGTCCTTCTTCTCCGAACCGGGAACGGGCAGGCTCTTGACAACGCCATCGCGCAGGGAGAACAGGCCCTTCTTAACGTCGGCCAGGATAAGAGACCCTGTCCGGTCTTTGGTGATGGCGAACACCAGGTTCATGTGTTGGCCGTTAGGGGCGAGAACTTCGACGAACCGGCCATCGGCCTGGTGGGCAAGCCCTCCGGTGGTGCCAACCCAAAGCCCTCCGGCGCCGTCGTATAGGGATGCTACGGTGGTGCTGGGCAATCCGGAGTTCATCAGGTAATGACTGATTCGGCCGCCGTCCACGCGGTCCAGGCCTCCGCCGATGGTGCCTACCCAGATCCCGCCGTTTCGTGCGGCCGAGACGGCCATGACTGCGTCGCTGGAAAGCCCGTTGCTGCTGGAAACGTGGAGCACCTTGGGGTCGCGCAACTGATCGATCCCTCTGGCCGTCCCTACCCATAGGTTGCCTTCGCGATCCTCCAGGAGGGCGTTAACGAAATCGCTGGAAAGGCCGTCATGCCGTGTGAGGCGTTCATAGCCGCCGCCACGCAGGCGCAGCAGGCCCTGCCCCGTGGTGCCCACCCAGACGTTGCCATCGCGGTCGCGCGCCAGAAGCAGCGGATCGAGCGATGCGTCTCCCAACCGGCTCAGGACTGGGTGCAGTTTCCCGCCGGAAACCCGAAGAATGCGCTTGGCGCCGCCATCCGCAACCATTAGATCGCCATCGGCGCCTTCCGCAACGCACAGGACCGTCAGATTCGGAACGACCGAGCACTCCGCCGGAGCGCCAGGCGACCAGCGGCAAAGGCCATCATGCGTCCCCAGCCAGAGATTCGCGCGGCTGTCCTCGAAAAGCCTCCCTACTTTCCGGTCGGGCAGGCCGTCCGATGGGCTGTAAATCCGGACCGAACCGTCTCGCCGGAGCATTGCAAGAGTGTTGCCGGTGGCAGCGCCGCCGGCAATCCATAGGTTGCCAACGTGGTCCTCCAACATGGCGGCAGCGAAGCCGCTCAACCAGCGGTCCAAGGCCGGATATCGGGTGATGCGGCCACGGTCCATGCGGGCGATGCCCCGCGCCGCGCAGATCCAAAGGCCGCCTTGTGAGGATGCCCGCAGGAATCGAATATTATCGCCGGGCAACTCCTCGCCAGGCCTGGCTTCCCAAGGCACGAACCGCAACCCGTCGAAGCGGATCAGCCCCTTCCCGGTACCCAGCCAAAGGTAGCCATCCGAGGTCTGCGCCAGCGCCTGGACCGCGGGCAATGAGGTGCCCTCTTCCTGCGTCCAACTCGTATGTAGGTATTGCAACGTGGATACGGCGGGGTCTATTCCGAACGCAGGCTTCAGGCAAGCCAGGAAAAACAGCGAGAGGTGGCACAGCGCGCGCTTTGTCACTTTGTCACGGAGATCGCGTGAGTCAAACGGCGCATACCGCGTGGCTCCCCGCATAGTTCCAGTACGTCTATTACTTATCGCTCTAACCTGTGGAGCCATCGGGTCTTATGCACCCGGCGGTCGATAGGAAAGACTACCAAATGCTCCCCCAAAGCTGGCTTTCTGAAGCGCGGAGCCTAATGTACTTTAAGTATGCACCCCTATATCAGAGAATGCATAGCCTAACAGAATTCATCGCCCGGTTATCCGGTAAGCCGCGGAAGCAATCCGCCGGGGCCGGGTTCGCGATTTCACCGGATGCGATCGCGTCGGCGCACCCGAACGGTTTGGTTTTTCTGCATATCGGCAGAGGGGAAGTTTTCAACTCGAACCGGATCGGAGCGCGCATCTGGCGCGCCCTGGTCGACCAGGAGCCTCTGGGCGCGGTGACCGCCGGGATTGCGCGCGAATACGGAGTCGAGCAGGAGCAGGTTGAGCGGGATGCTAAAGAATTCCTGACGGATTTAGAAGCGCAGGGCTTTCTGACGCGCGGCGCGAGTTTCTGACCATGCAGCCCTGCAATCGTACGCTTCTCGCGGCAAGAGTAATGTGGCGGCTGGCGCTGTTCGACGTGCTTCTGGCCTTGCGCGGCTTTCGGAGCGTTTACCGCGATCTTAGCCGTCACGATCTTCCGGCCAGGCCCAGACAGGCGGAATTGGAAACGGCCATCTGCCGGACGGTGACCCGGGTCAGCTCCTTTTATTGGAAGCCGGTCCGTTGCCTGCAGCGGTCCGCGGTCACCGCCAGCGTACTTAAGATTTACGGCATCGATGCCACGGTGGTACTAGGATACAGGCCCGCGCCGCTCTTCAATCACGCGTGGGTAGAAGTCGAGGGCCGCGTGCTCGGTGGTTCACCGGCCTACCAGCGGAAGTTGTGTTCGCTGACGCGCATTTGAAAATCGCATTCGCTTATCTATTGGAAAGAGGAGACAAAACGTATGTACGAACAACCGAAACTAAACCGCGTGGGCAAGGCTCAGGAAGTCATCCAAGGGCTCGTTCCCAGCGGCGACGACTTTGATGGCAACTACGTTTTTGAATGCATGGAATTTGCAGACGAGGACGAACCCGGCCAGCCGCCCACAGTTCGCTAGATCGACAAGACGGGATAGCGGGCCTGCGCCGGGCGGGGCCAGTCCCACTCTTTTCGCGCCTCATAGCCGGATGATTCCGCGCCGCAGGGCCGTGGTCACGGCCTGGGTCCGGTCCGTGGCGTGCAGCTTCTCCAGAATATGCTTCATGTGGGTGTTCACGGTGGCTTCGGTGATTCCCAGTTGATACGCGACTTCCTTATTTCTCGATCCTACGGCGACTAGCTGAAGCACTTCGATTTCACGTGAGCTCAGGTCCGTTCGAGGAAGGTTCTCGGCGATCCTGCTGCCAACTTGCGCGGGAATGTAACGTTGTCCCCGGTGCACCGCACGTATGGCCTGGGTCAGTTCCTTACGCGCCGCGTCCTTGAACAGGTAGCCTCTGGCGCCCGCTTCGAGCGCGCGATAGATCTCTTCGTCGCCGGCCACGCTGGTGAGGACGACAAAACCTGTGTCGGAGGACCGGCTGCAGACGCGCCGGATAATTTCGGCGCCGCCGATATCCGGCAGCAAGAGATCCACCACGACGACCGAGGGCCGCAGCGCCGGGATCATCGCCAGCGCCTCGGCGCCGGTCCCCGCTTCGCCGACCAGGCGAATATCGGGTTCGGCGGAGAGCATGGCGCTAAGCCCGTCGCGCACCACCGGATGATCGTCCACGATCAGGACCGTAATTGGATTAGCCCCGTTCAATTGCCCGCACCCGGGAGGCCAATGCGTTCCACGTGCCCGGCGATCGCTCGCACGGCGCCGCTCACGCCATCCCACCGGGGCAGTTCTCCTTCCGGGGTCCACCCGCCCGCGATTCTCTCGGCCATCAATTGCGCCAGCGCGGCGGCGTCCACATCTCTGGCATGCAACGCGGAATTAGAACGGACGCGCGCAATCGCCACGTCGTCGGGCCAATTGACGCCCACGGAGATGGAGATGGAGGGTACGCCTAAAGACGCAGCCTCGCACACGGTCGTGCGATTCCCTTTCGTGATCACCAGATCGCTGGCAACCATCAGGCGATCGATAGCCCAATCTTCCTTCAGCACCAGGATGTCCGGCTGGCCGCTGAATCGGGCCCGGAGCGACTCGTGGTCCCTCCAAGCCAGCCATATCAGGCGCTTGGAAGGGTGAGGCAAGGCGTTCCACGCCGCCACCAGCAAGTCCGCCATGGGAACACGGGCTTCCTCGTAGCCTCCCGGCTGGCAAAGAACCACCGTCGCCTCGGGCGGAAGTCCCAGTTCCTGCCGCGCGCGGGAGCGGTCGGACCGGCCGTAATCGAAACGCCGGATCGCGGGCCCCACGTATCGCAGCCTATCCCCCATGAATGGAGGTTCAGTGAAAATGCCGGGCTCCGCAATGAATATAATTTCTCGCGCGCACTGCAAGGCGCTCGTTAGAAAAGGATTTGGGTCCTGAAAGAAATCGGTAATGAATAAGCAGGGAACGTCGAATACCTGAGAGGCCGGCAAGGCGGCCAACTCTTCGTGTGAGATCACCAACCGCGGCTGCAGACTCCGGATAATCCGGCCCTCCTGGACAATCATCGGCAGGAGTGGGGGCTCATCGGGCATGTGGAGGTCGACCACCTCATAGCCGCACGAACGAAACGTCTCCGCGCCTCCCGAGTACGACACGAATCGGAGGTCCACGTTCGGAACCAATTGAAGCAGTTCCCGGGCAATCGCCATATCCGGCATGGCATGGCCCCGCCCTCTTCCTCGTGAAAAGAACGCTATGCCGAACGCGCCTGGCACAAACGGCTTGGGCGGTTGCGGCAGATCAGCTCCAGACATGTCTTTTTCTTACTAATACCTATTATCTCAACCGCTGGTACGGAATGCTAGCGGACCGGTCCGGCCCCGGGCTTTCCGGGCCGCCGCCTGATAAGATAGGGCTTCACAATGTTGAAGCGGTTTATTCTGTGGGACTACCACCGCGGAAGTTGGCAGTACGACGTGATGGTCGGCATCATCCTGGCGTTTCTGTTCGTAACGCCCCGAGGATGGTTTCGAGATCAGCCCAGGGTCCCTAAGGGCATTGCCATGCTGCCCCCGGAAAATGGGAGTTCCCCTTTCTGGATCGATAAGGAACTCCTGGCGGCCACGCCCGAAAACCAGCGTGCAAGCAAACTCACACAAGTGCTGCGAACGCAGACGGGCAATAGCCGTCTTTTTGTCACCCGCGTCGAAGAGGTTCGCAGTTCGGAAGACGAATTGCTGGGTTATATGGCGTTCGCCAGGCGCTAGCAGCTCCGGCTGGTAACCATGCTCCACAAGATCGGCGTCTAATAAGTGAGCTCACACCCGATGCGATTCGCGCTCGCCGCTCCGCTTCTGATTCTGCTACCGACCATGTGCATTGCAGCGGACCAGCTCCAGCAGACCCTGGCCAAAATGGACGAGGCGGCAGCTTCCTTCAAAGGGCTGACGGCGGACATGAACAAGGTGCATTACACCTTCGTGATCCAGGAGGAGGACAAGTCGTCCGGAACCATCGTCGTGCGGCGCCCCAAGCCGAAGGACATGCAGATGCTGATGAGTATCAAGGAGCCGGCCCCGCAGCAGATCTCATACATGGGGCATACCGCGCAACAGTACAATCCGAAAACCAATATCGATTCGATCTACGACGTGGATAAGAAATACGGCGCCGCGGTGAACGAGTTTATGCTTCTCGGCTTCGGCGCGAGTCCCAAGGATTTGCAGCAGGTCTACTCGATCGCCCTGGCAGCAACGGAAACCGTGGAAGGCCAGAAGACCACCAAGCTCGAGCTTACTCCCAAGAAGCCCGATACTACCATCCACCTCACCAAAGCGGACCTTTGGATATCCGACCAAACGGGAATCGCCATCCAGCAACAGTTGCATTTCGCCGGGGGAGACTACGATCTGGCGACTTATTCGAACATGAAAATCAATCCCAACATTCCCGAGTCCGCGGTCAAGCTGAACATGCCGGCGAACGTCAAGACGGAGTACCCCTTGAAATAGGCCGGGCGCATGAAAACCAAGACCAGCACATATCGGCTTCAATACCTCGACTGGGTGCGCGGTCTGGGCGCCGCGATCATGCTGCAGGGTCACGTTTTCGATTCGTTCCTGAGGAGCGATCTGAGGGGCGGCGGCCCGTACGTTCTGTCGCAGTTTGCGGGCGGCATGCCGCCGGCCATATTCCTGTTCCTGACGGGAGTGACGCTGGCGTTCCTCATGGACAGCACGGAACGGAAGGGAATGCGGCCGCTGGAGCGCGTGACCACCGCGTTCCGCCGTTCGGGCTACCTGTTTTTTCTGGCCTTTGCCTTCCGCCTGCAACTCTGGATTTTCGGTTTGCCGGCGCCCTGGACCGACCTGTTCCGCGTCGACATCCTGAACTGCATGGGGTTCGCAATAGCCGCTTTATCGGCGATGGCGGCGTTTCGAACCACGGAGCGCATACGGTTCTGCGCCGTGCTGGGCATGGCGATCGCGTTCGCGTCGCCGCTGGTAACGCAGATGAACTGGTCGGGCGTCCCGTGGATGCTGCGAAGCTACATCGTCCCGGACCTTCACGCTTTCGGTTTTTTCCCGTGGGGCGCGTATCTGGCGTTCGGCATGAGCGCCGGCAGCGCGATCCGCGCGATCCCGCCGGAAGCCACCGAGCGCGCCATGCAGTGGGCGGCGCTATTGGGCGGCAGCTTGATCGTGGCATGCCAGTATTTCGCCAACCAGCCCTATTCGATCTACGCAAAATCGGACTACTGGCTGAATAGTCCGGCGCAGGTGCTCAGCAAGGTAGGAGTCGTTCTGCTGATTCTGGCGCTGGCGTTCTTGTGGACTCGCTATGGCGCAAAGGATGGCTGGAGCTGGGTGCGCCAGTTCGGCACAACTTCGCTGCTGGTCTACTGGGTGCACATCGAGTTGGTTTATGGCCGCGGGTTGTGGTTTCTCAAGGGGAACTTGACGGAGCTTCAGACCGGAATCGCGGCCGTCCTTGTGATCCTGTTCATGCTCGCGATCTCCACGGCGAAGACCTACCGTCACCGCATTACAGCCGTATTGGCCGACATGGGCTGGACATTCGGACCGAAGCCGGACCGCATACCGGGAGATTAGCGTGGTGGGGCATGCTTTAGCTTGCCCTGGACCCCAGTAAAGGCTTTACCCCTTCCGCAGCGCCAGCACCGCGTTCAAACCACCGAAAGCGAAGGAATTGGAGAGCGCATACTCCACCTGCGCCTCACGCGCCTGGTTGGGAATAACGTCCAGGTCGCACTCCGGGTCAGGCTGGTTGAAGTTGGCGGTAGGGGGGAGGATGCCGTCGCGCAGGGCCGTCACGGCGGCCAGGCATTCGAGCGCGGCAGCAGCGCCGAGCGCGTGGCCGTGCATCGATTTCGTCGAGCTTACGGCCAATCCGCCGGCGTGCGGTCCGAATACCGCCCGGATGGCGGCGGTTTCGGCGATATCGTTGGCTTGGGTGGCTGTGCCGTGGGCGTTGATGTAAGCGATTTGCTCGGGAACGAGGCCGGCGTCGCGCAATGCCGCGCGCATGGCTCGCGCGGCGCCCTCCGCGGAAGGCTGGGTGATGTGGCAGGCGTCCGCCGACATGCCCACACCGACGATTTCCGCGTGGATGCGCGCTCCGCGGGCCAGTGCGGCGTCGAGAGGCTCCAACACGAACATGGCGGCGCCCTCGCCCAGGATCATCCCGCGCCGGTCTTTGGAAAACGGACGGCAGGTATCCGGCGAAACCACGCGCATGGCCTCCCACGCCTTCAGGATTCCGAAGCTGAATGGCGCCTCGCTGCCGCCGGTAATGGCAAGATCGGCCGCGCCCATACGCACCATCCAGAACGCCTGCCCGATGGCGTGGCCGGCCGAGGAGCACGCCGTGGAAACCGTAAAACTGGGACCGGTGATCCCGAACTCCATGGAGATGTGGCTGGCGCCCGCGTTGGCCATGGTTCTGGGAATAGTCAGCGGATGCACGCGGTTGCGGCCCAGCTTGTAGACTTCCCAGAAGCCCGCGTCCTGGGCATTCTGTCCGCCCACGCAGGACCCCGTCACGATGGCCGCGTTTTCGCGCACGGCGGGGGTCCACTCGACCCCGGCGCCGGCCACCGCCTCGCGCGCGGCGATCACGGCGAACTGCGCAAAACGGTCCATGAAGTCTGCCCGGCGGTCCTCGAAGTACGGCTGGTGACTGTAATCGCGAACCTCGGCGCCGTTCGGAAAGCGCAGATCGGAGCAGCCGGCCGCTTGAATGGGTCCGATGCCCGAGCGGCCCAGCCGCAGCGATTCCGCGAACTCCGCGGCGTTGCGGCCGACTGCGCAGATCGCGCCCACGCCGGTGATGGCGACGCGCCGCATGCGCTACTGCGCCGCCGCGGACTTCGCGGCCAGCAGTTTCTCCACGCCCTCGCACATCTGGCGAACGTTGCGCACGGAGCGAACCTCGTCGTCTGGGATGCTGATGTCGAATTCGTTCTCCATGGCAAACAGAATTTCGACCGCATCCATGGAATCGATTCCCAATTGCAGGAAATCGCTATCGAGCGTGACCGTTTCGAGTGGAATCCTCTTGGAGGTTGCGATCACCTTGAGCACGCGCTGGATCAGTTCGTCGGACATAGTAGTCGGCTTACCGTCTCGAATCGATAGCCCCGGTCCAACAATACGGGAACCAGGCGGCGCACGGCTTCCAGGGTCGCGCCGATGTCCGGCCCGACACACAGCCCGCGGCCATCGTGAAGGCATAGAATCGAGCCGTTGGAAACGCTTGCCGTCAAGCGCTCCACAACCGCATCCGCCTTCAACTTCCAATCATAGCCGATTGCAGTCCACATGACGCCTGTCAGCGCCAGTCGGCGTTGCGCCCGAGCCATTCCGAACCAACGGGCGCCGAAGGGGGCGCGGAACCAGACGGGACTGGCGCCGGTGCGTTCCGCGATGGCGTGCTGGGCGCGCCTGAGGTCCTGCTCGATGAACCGGCTGGAGCGAAAACAAAACAGCGGATGGGAGTAGCTGTGGTTGCCGATCTCGTGTCCGGCCTGGGCCACTGCGCGCGCGGCCTCCGGGAGGCGCTCCACATTGGCGCCGCACTGGAAAAATGTCGCGCCGACGCTGTGACGGGCGAGGATCTCGAGGATTGCGGGCGTACTTTCGCTGGGGCCGTCGTCGAATGTGAGCGCAATGGCGCGGCGGTCGCGGGGACCACGCCAGAACGAGGGGCCGAAGACGCGCGCCGAACGCCCCCGCACGGCCCAGGCCGCAAAACCGGACGATGCCAGGATCAGGCTGCCGCTCGCAAGATACATGAAACTCTATTGTAGTGGGGCGACGTCTTTTTCAAGCGCCAGATAGCCGCAGGCGGTGGCCACCAGGAACATGGCAAGCACTTCGCTATCCCCCAGGTTATATTCCACGAAGCCTTCCACCATGACCGCCAACACTACGGCCACGGCCCCGTGCAACAGGAACCGGCGGACGCTGGGGCCTGGCGGAAGCTCGCGCAGGCCACGCCAGAAATCGATGGGCATCTGAATCAGCATCCAAAGCATGGCGAGCATGGTGGGGATGCCGCGGTCGGCGGCCAGTTGCAAATAGACATTGTGCAGGTGCTCGTAGAACCCGGGAGGCCGGGTCCGCCAGACATCGGCCGGCACGTATTCCTTGAAATGGAACTTCGGGCCGTCCGGTCCGATGCCCAGCAGCGGGTGCCGCTCGATCATCGCCAGGCCCGCGCTCCAGGCGATCTTCCGGAACTGGTTGGAATCGACGCTGCTGGGCCGGACAATCGAGGTGATGCGTTCCCGCATCTCCGCGGGGGCAGCCAGGTAGACCAGCGCAATCGCGACGGGGATCAGCGCAAGCAGCCAGGGCCGCCAGAAAACGACCAGATAGACAGCCGCCGCGGCCGTGGCAATCCAGATTCCGCGTGTTTCGCCTAAAACCACGGCGGCGGCGATCAGGATTCCGCACAGCGCCCAGATCCAATTGCGCCGGGCGCGCGGCGCAAACATGAGAAGCGCGGCCACCATGATGAGCGCAAACATCTCCTCGGCGGAATACGTATTCCAGTGGCTGGTGAAGCCGGTGATGCGCTCGACGACGTAGTAGTCGTAGAAGCTCCGGCCGAGCCGATGGGCTTCCTCCACCTTGCCGGCGAACTGCACGCAGCCGCGCAGGGCGGTAATGGCGCCGATTCCGGCCCACGTCAGAAAAAGCCACCGGACAACCTTCAGATTGCGCAGGCAGGAAAACACCACCAGCAATTCCAGAAAGACATAGAACTTGCGCACCTGCGGCAGGCCGTACACGGCGGGATCGCCCGAGAACGCCAGGGAAACCAGCGTTCCCAGCATAAAGAGCGCGAGCGGCCACTTGATTCGCGGGAGGCGTAGTTTCTCACCGGACGCCAGCAACGCTGCGAAGGCCAGAGCCAGCAAGGTCTGAGAGACCGCGATCGAGAATAGGATCGACGCAGCCGACCCGAACGTCAGCCAGCGAGCGGCGCGGGAAAGAGCGGATTCCGGCGGGTTCATGGAAGCAAAATCTCAGTATGGCATGCCCCGCCGCTACGCCGCGTAAACCGCTACCTTGGTTACCGTCCGGTAGCCCATGCGTTGGTAAAGCCTGTACCCGGCAGGCGTGGACTGCAAGATGCTGCGCTCGATGCCGTGCTCCCGGCGAGCATCCGCCAGCGCGTATCGCATCACGGCTTCACCGTAGCCCAGCCGCCGGCTATCCGGCAGGGTGCCCACGTTGTAAACTCCAATGGCATCGCAGCCGGCCACGGTTGCCGCGGTGGAGACGGGTTCGCCATTTACATAGCCCACGTAGCCCGCGAACCGCTCCCATACGGACTCGCTGTCGAAGACCTCCTGGAACCATGTAAAGGGCACGTGGAAGCAGGCCGACCCAATGCCGCAGAAGGCGTCGCGGGCGGCGTTGTCCCGCACACGCCGCACTTCGATGCCCGGCAGGGGCTTCACCGGCGGCGCGACGCGTTCCGCCAGCATGCCCGGCAGGTCCACGGAATGGCGCAGGCCGTGCTTTTCGAAGACCTGCCGCGACCGGCTCCTGGCCCTGCCTTCCAGAAAGTCGTCGCAGACCCAATAAGCCCACTCCAATCCGCGTGCGCCGAAATGCAGGGAGGCCAACAGAATTCGTTGCGTCAATTCGGCTTCGGAAAGAACCGGGGCGGAGAGGAACGCCGCATTGAACATCTGGAACGTCACCCCCGCGGAGGCGATGCTCACGCCCGCCAGCTCACGGATCTCCCCCGGCCCGCGGCTGGCCGCGATTGCGCGAAACGATTCCCGCAGATTCCCGGCGACGTCGGCGGAAGTCACAGATCTCAGTATCGCTCTTGCGACGCTTGCCAGAGGTTAAACTCTATGGGTTGAGAACCTGGGATATAGGAACGATTTGGGGGAACGAATGAATCTGCGTATTCTGGTGGCCGCATTGGCGCTGCCGGCCATGGCGTGGCAGACGGCAACCGTCCAGCCGATTCAACTGCGGGTCCAGGCCGAGGGCCGTCCGCAATTCAGTTGGCTGCTGCAGGCCGTGAACACGCCGCGGCGTGGGCTGCGACAATCGGCGTACAGGATCGTGGTGGCGTCGTCTCAGGCGCTCATCGACAGCGCTCGCGGAGACTTGTGGGATAGCGGCCGCGTGACATCCGGCGCGACGCGGGTTCCTTACGGCGGCAAGCCGCTCGGCTCCATGGCGGAATATTTCTGGAAGGCGCAGGTGTGGGACCAGGACGGCGCCGTTTCTGCGTGGAGCCGCCCGGAGCATTGGCGGACGGGCATCCTGCGGCCCGAGGAGTGGAAGGCGAAATGGGTTGCCGCTGTGGGAGAGCAGACCGCGCTGCCCTTGTTCCGGCGGGCATTCCGCGTGGAGAAGCCGGTGGCGGCGGCCATTGCGTATGTCTCTGGACTGGGGCAATACGAACTCGAAGTGAACGGCCGCAAAGCCGGGGATGCCGTGCTCACGCCCGGCTGGACCGACTACCGCAAGACGGTTTACTACAATGCCTATGACGTGACCGGCGCCATCCGTTCCGGGGAGAATGCGTTAGGCGTGATGCTCGGCAACGGCATGTACAACGTGGTCAGGACGCCGGGCCGCTACACCAAGTTTACGGGGACCTTCGGGCAACCAAAGGCGATCGTTCAGCTTCACCTGATTTACGCGGACGGTACAAGTGAGGACGTCGTATCCGACGCGCGCTGGAAGACGCACCCGGGGCCGATCGTATTTTCGTCGACATACGGCGGAGAGGATTATGACGCGCGCCTTCTGCCGGACGGCTGGGACCAGGCCGGTTTCGACGACCACGAATGGGCGGCGGCTTCGGAGGTCGAAGGGCCGGGTGGAACGCTGGCGGCCCAGGAGAATCCGGACATCCAGGTGATGCGGACGTATCGACCCGTGAAGGTGACCACGCCCAAACCGGGAACGGCGGTCTACGATTTGGGCCAGAACTTCTCCGGCTGGCCCAGGATCACGGTGAAGGGACCCGCCGGCGCAACGCTCAAACTGATTCCCGGAGAACTGCTGGACGGCGCCGGGCTGGTGACCCAGCAAAGCTCCGGAGGGCCGCAGTGGTTCTCCTACGCGCTCAAGGGAGCGGATCGGGAGACCTGGAATCCGCGGTTCAGTTACTACGGGTTCCGCTATGTCCAGGTGGAAGGGTTGGATTCGGGCGCGGCCGTGGTCGATCTGGAAGGTCAGTTTCTGCATGCCAATGCGGAGCGGGTGGGCGAGTTTACGTCCTCGAATCCACTGTTCAACCGGATTCACGCGCTGATCGATGCGGCCATCGAAAGCAACATGCAAAGCGTGCTGACGGACTGCCCGCATCGGGAGAAGATCGGATGGCTGGAGGAGTCTCACCTGCTCGGGTCGGCCATCATGTACAACTACGATGTCTCCGGGCTTTACCGCAAAATCGCCAATGACATACGGGACGGGCAGGCCGCCAATGGATTCGTGGCGGATTTCGCGCCTGTGTACATGATTTCCACTGGCGGATTTCGCGATTCTCCCGAATGGGGTAGTGCGGCCGTGCTCGATCCCTGGCTGGCGTACCGTCATTATGGCGACCGCGACATTCTGGCGGCGCACTACGACGAAATGAAACGCTACGTCGATTATCTGACAAGCAAGGCCACCGACGGGATTGTCGCCTACGGTCTGGGCGACTGGTACGACATTGGACCCGGACAACCGGGCGTATCCAAACTGACCAGCCTCGGGCTGACCGCCACGGCGATTTATTACGCGGACATTGAGACTCTGCGGAGCGCCGCGCTGCTGCTGGGAAAACCGGAGGACGCGGCCCGCTTCGAAACCATGGCGGGCGCGGTGCGCCAGGCATTCAACGCCAAGCTGTACGACGGCGCCACGGGCGTCTACGACCGCGGCAGCCAGACCGCTTATGCCATGCCGCTGGCGCTGGGGCTGGCGCCGCAAGAACGGCGCGCCGATGTGCTGGAACGCCTGGTGGCGGACATACGAAGCCATGGGAACCATACCACGGCTGGCGATATCGGGTTCCATTTCGTGATCCAGGCATTGGGTGAGGGAGACCGCTCCGCCGTGATCGGCGACATGCTCGCCACCACCGAGCCGCCCAGCTATGGCGCCCAATTGGAGCACGGCGCCACCTCATTGACGGAGGCCTGGGACGCCAACCCGCGGAGTTCCCAGAACCACTTCATGCTGGGACACGCCGAAGAATGGTTTTACCGGTACCTGGCGGGTATCGATTTCGACCTTTCGCGGGCGCCGGGAGAACAGATTGTGCTGCGACCGTTTCCGGTGGAGCAGGTTACCTCGGCGCGGGCCAGTTACAAGTCGGTGCTGGGCACTGTGGTGAGCAGTTGGAAGCGCGAGGGCGGGACGTTCGTCTTAGATTGCGAAGTGCCCGTGAATTCGAGCGCGACGGTGTGGATTCCCACTCGGGACGCGGCGTCCGTCCAGGAGGGCGGCGGCCCGGCGGCGCGCGCTGCGGGCGTACAATTCGTGCGGCAGGAAAAAGATGCGGCGGTCTACCGGGTAGCATCCGGCGCCTACCACTTCGAGGCACGGTAGAAGGAGGTTGTCTCATGCAACGACGTGAATTCGTGTCTTCCGTTCTGGCCGCGGCGCCGGCTTTGCAGTTGGCCGCCGCCGGCGCGCAACAGACGTCCGGCGCGGCCGATGCGGCGCTCGCCCGCCGCAAGCAGTATCTGGACGATCTGCAGAAGATCCTGCCGCCCACCACCTCGACGCAGCTTTCGGGCCGCATGAACGGCGGCGATAAGGTGTGGGAGGATTGGCTCCATCGGACCGGCGAATTGCCGCCGGATTTCGATTCCATGCCGTCGGTCACCGACCTGCCCGATCCGCTTCTCATGCATGAGGGGTCCGGACAGGCGCGGATTACGACCGTCGCGCAATGGAGGCGCCAGCGCGAGTGGATCCGCGGCGAACTGGAGCGTTGGGTCTACGGTAAGATGCCTCCGCCGCCGGGTAATCTTCGTGGAATCGTGACCAGCACGCAAACCGAAGGTCGTGTGACGGTTCGCGAAGTGCGCCTGGAGTTTGGCCCGAACTACGCGGGGCAGCTTCACATCCATCTGTTCGTCCCGGAAGGCAAGGGACCGTTTCCGGTGTTCCTCACCAACCAGCCCCGCATGAGCGGATGGATCTACCCCGCCGTAAGGCGAGGTTATATTGCGTGCACCTATGACGCCACCGATCCGATATTCGGACCGCCGGACGATTCCGACAAGTACATCGACGTATACCCGGACTACGATTTCGCCTGCATCGCCCGCTGGGCCTGGGCGGCCATGCGGGCCGTGGACTACCTGATTTTGCTTCCCGAAGTGGACGCGCACAAAATCGGCATCACCGGCCACTCCCGCAATGGCAAGCAGGCGCTTGTGGCCACGGCGTTCGACGAACGCATCGCCGCCGTCGTGGGCTCCAGCGGCACTACCGGCGAGTGCCTTCCGTGGCGCTACACCACCATCCCTTTCACGGGCACGGGGTCCATCGAGTCGATTACGGGCGGTCCCCACAACACTCACTGGTTTCACCCCAGGCTGCGCTTTTTCGCGGGGCGGGAGCACAAGCTGCCCGTGGACCAGAATATGCTGATGGCCCTGGTGGCGCCGCGGGGCCTGTTGATGACCGCCGCCTACAGCGAGCACGAAGGGAACGCCTTCGGGTATGAGCAGGCATACCGTTCCACGCGCGAGGTGTACCGGCTGCTGGGCCGCGAACAAAACATCTGGCTCAATTTGCGATCCGGCGAACACGATTTTACGCCCAATGGCACTGAGAACTTTGTGAACTTCTTCGACGCCGTCTTCGGACGCGGGAACTATCCCAAGTCCGAAACCTGCATCGGCGGCTACACCTTTGAACGCTGGCGGCAAGCTTCGAGAGAGAGAATCGATCCGCTAAAGTACCCGGTGAAGGCGGTTGAGTTCGGGGTTTCCAGCCGCGAGGAGTGGGAGCGGCGGAAACCGGCCGTGACGGAGTCGCTGCATTGGGCCCTCGGCGCGGAACCCGTGGGACTGCCGTATACGCCGGTCGCCAAACTCCCCGCCTCGGCGACTACATACTGGCTGCACGAAGCCACCGATAACGAGCTGTATCTTCTTTTCCGAAGGCCGCTGCGGGGGCAGTCGATGGCGTCCGCCAGCGTGCCTTACGGCGACGGGCTGAGGGCGGAGCTGTACTATCCTCTCGGCGCCGACGGCCGCCCGAAACCGGGCCGCTTGCCGGTGGTGGTCTGGCTCCATGCATTTGCCTACTCGCAAGGATATTCGCGCCTGGTGGGCCCGGTGCTCGATTCCCTGACGCGCAGGGGCTTCGCCGTCCTGTGTTTCGATCAAGCGGGCTGCGGCCTGCGGGCTCTCGATACGCGCTATTTCAGCGAGCAGTATCCCAAGTGGTCGCTGATGGGCAGGATGGTGGCCGACACGCGGGCCGCCATCGACGCGGTTGCGGGGCTCGATATGGTCGACCCGTCCCGTATTACCCTGGCAGGCTACAGCCTGGGCGCCAAGGTCGGCCTGTTCACGGCCGCCCTGGACAGCCGCGTGCGCGCCCTGGCGGCTGTCAGTGGCTTTGAGGCATTGCGCCTCGATACGCCCAAGAAGGGCATGGAAAGCGTCCGCCGGCATTCGCATCTGCATGGATTGCTGCCCCGGCTGGGCTTTTTCGTGGGGAACGAAACGCGGCTGCCCTTCGATTACAACCAGGCGCTGGCCCTCATTGCGCCCCGGCCGGTGAGGCTGGTCGCTCCACTCCTGGACGGTTACGCGCCGGTCGAGGATGTGCGGCGCGAAGTGGACGCCTGCCGGCAGATCTATCGCCTGTTGGACGCGGAGTCCGCGCTCGAATTGGATACACCCTTGGACTTCAACCGCTTCACCCGGCAGCGCCAGGAACAGGTCTTCGATTGGATCGCCCGCGTCGGTTGAACCCGCGTTGTGGGGCGGACGCCCCCGTCCGCGCCGGACCCCCCGGTCCGGCTGCCGATCTGGAAAACAAGGCCCACGAGGGCATCGGCCGGGCCCGAGGGCACCCCCCCCAGTGGGACCGCCCAATAGGCGTTAACCTAAGCGCACACAGGTAAGGGGCGAAAAGAAGCCCAAGGCTGCCAGACGCCGGCGCCCAGGGCTGAGCCAAAATGTCGCCGCGAGCCTTTTATCCGGGTGACCACAGCTACGCGTCGGGCATAGCGCCTCCGTGCTCTACTACGATAGCGCGACGCCCTACTCGTGACCCCACTCTCTAATGCGAAAAAGCGCATGCACTTCGTTTGTGGCAGCGCTGAAGTCGGTAGCCCAACGCCGTCCTCGGTCCCGCAACAAAGCTGCCGTGGCTGCGTCTGGCTTATACTCGGGCCGAGTACGGCGATGCCTCCGCCACGCGAAGTTCGCCGAGCACCCTACAGCAACCCCGGCTATCTGCAGCGCCCGTCGTGCCATACCTTCATTACCCGAGATTGCCTGAGCCCCCTCGGTATGCATTGCCCAGCAGAACCACATGATGTCGCTGTCGATCGTATTCCGTCCCGAAGTCGGCTTCCGCCAATCACTTTCGGGGATCCGCGTGTAACGCTCATTGTCTGGCGGCAGTGAGTCAGTCCCACAGCGGAACATTGCTTCCAGATAGTCGTCAAGTATCCCAGGTAAGGTCGGATCGCCAAAATACTTACGGAATAAGCGCTCCACCAACGCGTCCACTTCCATAATCGCCGATGCCACGTCGGGCTCCAAGACATGGGGCAAAAATGCAGCTACACTGCCGAGGCGCAACGCGGCCTGTCTCCACGCAAGAAACACCGGTGGCTTCCGCTCGCGCGGAAGAAAGCTAGTCAGAAGGCCAGGTTCGGCGTTCCCATCTCCGAAATAGAAGCGCCCCCGAGTCTCCGGATGATAAATGTCCCAATACTCAGTCCAGGCGTCCAGTTCGCGCAGCCACTCGGCATAGCGCTGCTCACTCCCAGACAGAGCAAGGGTAGGTCGAGGGCACTCCTCACCGGTCATGGCCTGCCTTTCTATGCAACCAAGACCACTGTGGCGCCTTGTCCGCTTTCCTTGACGTTTGCTTTGATCTGCTCCTCCGCAAAGCGAATGACGCTCCTGACCGCCGCCTCCGCCACAGCAGGCGTCTTGAGTTGGACCGCTTGGCGGAGTATGTTAGCCGCAGCGGAAAACTCAGCCAATTTTTCAGTTCCCCAGCCGCCAACGTGGTGAATGCCGTTTTCGTCGATAACCCAGTATCCGGCATCGCTACCGATATTGCCGATCACGATAAATCTCATGTTTCCCCTCCTGGAACAGCTTCGATTTCACCGGAACACTACGACGAATCGGTATGATCAGGTGAATCGCTTTCGTAGTATACACCCGATAGCGTCGCCTTGTTGTGCATTTTGGCCCAATTTGTCCCAATTCTGTCGATTTCTTGGCCCGAGGAATATCCGAGGTGCATAAATCTCTTGCGCCAAGGGCTCGCCAGCAATCGGTAACCGCTGGGCGACAAGGCAGGACCTATCGATCCGCAAAGCGGCCCGGTGTGCCGTATCGGTTGCTGGACGGAAGGGCTGTTCTCGCCAGGAAACTCTGTCCGAGTGGCGCGTGATCCACTCAGAATCGGCGGACATGAGCCAACTGGTCGTTATCTATCGTTGGTCGACAGTTGGCGGGCGAGACCGCCAATCGGCGCTCGCCGGCTTAATCACGGAATTCCGAGCTTATGGAGACAATCAGGAATTGGCTCCTTCTACTGATACGATGTTAGTCGGACTCCGAAGCGCGTCCGAGCAGTACCAGTCCACGAATTCATCAATGGCATGCGTACCGCTACTTCTTGCAGATGGCCGTAAGGAAACGGCCGTCGGGGCTGCGATACTCGTTGACGATGCTCAATCCGCCGTGCTGGCACAACAGCCAGCGGAACGCTTCCGCGGTGCAGGCGTACTGGAAATTCAGGGCGATGCGTTCGCCGCGCTCTAGCGCGACCTCCTCGCCCGCCACGGTGGCCGAAACATCGCGTCCGGCGCGGAAGTACCGCGTGATCAGGTGCAGCCCATCGTGACGATCGTCGCGCTTGTGGTCGTAGCGGACTTCGCCATCGTCCTCGCCGATTCCCAGGCTCGCCAGCATCGTCCAGATGAAGAAACGCACCGCCGGATGGGCCCGCAGCGTCAGGGTCTTCTCCTCGTCGTAGGCTTCGCTGTCGATAATCAGCCGGTCCCCCGGCTTCATGAACTGCGCGATATAGCGGATCTCCGCCAGTGGATCGAAAGCTCCCAAGGTGTTGCCGGACATGATCAGCAGGCGCGGCGATTCGGCGGCGTCGGCCGCGTAGACCAGATGGACCGGGCTGGAGATGTCGGTCTTGATGCCGACGGCCTCGATATCGTCGTCCTCGGCCCCGGCGCAGGCCATTTCGAGCATCGTCTGGCTGGCGTCCACCGGAAAATAGAGGCACTCGCATCCGGCCGCTTTCAGCGCGGACATCAGCAAGCGGTCGCGAGCGCCGTCGCCCGCGCCGAAGCTGATGACCGGTGCGCGCCCGCCAAAATGCTGCGCCAGAGCCGCGCCGCCGGCCGCAATCTCCTTCCAGGTCGCCGTCAATCCGCCGTAGAGACCGGCGTCCTGCGACAGGGCGGACCAGGCCGCCGCCGAGCGCGGAAACCAGAAAAAGAACTTCTCGGGAACGTCGCGGGCTTCCATCGCCTCGATGAATTCCTGCGTGATGTCCGCTTCCGTGAGGACCACTTCCACTTTCATAAGGAATCCCTATTATGGCAGGCTGCGGCGCTGGTGAGCCCCCTCAGAATCCCATCGCCTGCATGCCCGCGTCCACGAACAGAATGTTGCCCGTCACGCCGCGGCCCAGATCGCTTGCCAGGAACAAGGCCGCGTCGGCCACTTCGGAGGGATCGGTGTTCCGGCGCAGCGGCGCGCGCTCCGCGATGGTATCGAGGATCGACGAAAAATCCTTGATGGCGCGCGCCGAAACGGTCTTGACCGGTCCGGCCGAGATGGCATTGACGCGGATCCCGCGCGAGCCCATTTCGCTCGCCAGGTATCGCATGGCCGATTCCAGCGCGGCCTTGGCCACGCCCATCACGTTGTAATTGCGGACCACGCGCGTCGATCCCAAATAGGTCAGGGTGCTCAGCGAGCCGCCCTCCGTCATCAGCGGCGCGGTGGCGCGCGCCACCGCCACCAGCGAGTAGGCGCTCACGTCGTGAGCCAGCAGAAAGCCCGAACGGCTGGTTTCGAGGAACGGCCGCGTCAGGTCTTCCTTATTGGCGAACGCCAGGCTGTGCACCACCGCGTGCAGCGGCCGGTTCAAGGCGCGCAACCGCTCGGTGAGCGCGGCCAGATCCTCGTCCCTGGTGACGTCGCACGGCAGGATGGCCGCCGTGTCGAGATCCCGCGACAACTCTTCGATGGCCTCCCTCTGGCGCTCTCCGAGATACGTCAGCGCCAGTGTGGCCCCGTGTTTCGAAAAGGCCTGGGCGATCGCATACGCCAGGCTCCACTTGTTGGCGATACCCAGTACGAGGGCCAGCTTGCCCTCTAGCAGTTTGGACATGAACTATCCAGTTTACCCGATGGTAGTAACATTGACGCATGGTTCCAACTTCCGGCCTCGGTGAGATTAAGCCGGCGCTGTACAGCGTGACCTACATCGGCTTGTGGTATCGCGGCG
>OBLW0100000717.1_pt1 | contig 28375 bp, 20 predicted proteins | sample 1520161 | NCBI WGS metagenome assembly OBLW01 (sample SAMEA3539309, study PRJEB22396) | soil metagenome | biome: tundra; feature: field; material: soil | place: USA | collected 2010-05 | depth 0.15 m
GTTAGAATTGGCGAGTACGATGGGGGTCGGGCAATCTTATGGTTCTGCGCGTTAGTGTTTGGGCTCTAATCGGGCTTGGCGTGGCCTGCGGCTGGATGTATTACGGGATGACCACCGGAGCCGGCCAGAACATCGGGGGGTGGACGGTGGTCGCAATCACTGCTCCCGCAACGTTGATTGGGCGCGAGATTCCCCTCGCGTATTCCACGGTGGCATTTATCAATGCGGCTATTTACGCCGTGGTTGGTCTGTTGACCGAGACCCTCTGGCGGCTCCGCTAGGGTAGGCCGCCGCAAATATAGTCATTTTCAAACGGCTCCAAGTTGGTATCGAATTGCCTGAAACCTTCCCTCAGGGACTAAAGCCCCGCTCATTTGTGGCTATTAGCGGCACGACTGAAGTCGTGCCCTTTCAAATCAGCGGCTGAACGAGAGTTTTTCCGCAGCCTGTGAAGTCGTGCCCTTTCAAAACATAAACGACCATCTGTGTGGCTGACACCACCAGGGCCTGTTAACACTACTCAGGCCCTAGATCCGCACCAACTCACGCTGAATTTTTCCTGTGACCCAGGCTTTGCCGGGGGCGGTGAGCATGTCTATTTCGCTGCGGACGCCAAACTCGGGGAGATAGATGCCGGGCTCGACGGAGAAGCAGGTGTGCGGCAGTAGTCGGCGCTCGTCGTGGGTTTCAAGATTGTCGAGGTGCGCGCCGGGGCCGTGAATCTCATGGGCGATGTTGTGGCCGGTGCGATGGGTGAAGTACTCGCCGAATCCGGCGGCGCGGATGACGGCGCGGGCGGCATCGTCAGCTTCGAATCCGCGAATGGGGCGGTTGGCGGCGAAGGCCTGCTCGACGGCGGCGATGGCGGCGTCGCGGGCGTTGCGCACGGTTTCAAAAACGAGCTGCTCTCTGGTGCTGGGCGCGTGGCCGACGACGCCGGTCCAGGTGATGTCGTAGTAAATGGATTCTGGCGAGTCGACGCGGCCCCAAATGTCGATGAGGAGGAAATCGCCTTCGCGGATGGGGGCGGTGTGGTCGGCGGTGGGCTCGTAGTGGGAGTCAGAACAGTTGGCATTGACGCTGACGTTGGGGCCGTTTTCCCAGACGAGGCCAACGCGGCGCATGGCTTCGCTGAGCCACTGGACGTGGTCGTATTCGGTGTATGAAGTGGGGCTGCCCTGAGACGGGCGGAGGCGGCGGGCGATCTGCTGCCAGCCTTCGGCGAGGAGGGCGTCGATGGCTTGCTGGGCGACGGCGTGGGTGGCGATCTGGTCGGCGGTGAGGACGGCTTCAAACTGGCTGATGAGGTCGGCGGAGCTGACGATGTGCTTGCCGAAGGTGCGGAGGAAATCGACGGTACCGGCATCGACCATGGAGACGTACATGATGTCGTTGTTGGGCGAGTACTGCATGGCGATCTTTTTCTGGTTTTGGAGGAGACTCTCTAGCCCCAGGTGCAGTTCCTGCCAGCTTGAATAGAGGCCCTTGCTGCCGGGGAGCGAGTCGAGGCGGGACTGCTCGATGCGATGGACGAGTTTGCGCGGCTCGCCTGTGGCGGGGATGAAGTAGTACCAGCGGCGGGTGATGTGGGCCTTGGGATCGAGGCCGAGGATGTGGGCGGCGATGGGGTCGCGGTGATGATGATCGTAAAACAGCCAGCCGTCGACGGCGGCTTCGCGGAGAGCGGCCTGGATCGCTTGAAGATTCATGAAGAGATTGTAGCTTTGGCTGCAAGCTTTTAGCTGTCAGCTCTCAGCTTTCAGCGCCTATTGCCGGTTGCGGGCTTTTTTGCCGGTGCGCGTGCAGGGGTGCGGGCTTCCTACCCTGGCAGGAAAAACCTCCGCAAGAATGGGCACCTGATCGTCAGGTGCGCTTTGCTTTTAAAGCCCAGCCAGAGCTTCAGCCTGGGTGGGGAACAGGCCTGCGTACTTGGTGATGCCAACCATGGTGAAGACTTTGACGAAGTGCGCTGAAAGGCCGAAGGCACGGACCTTCTGGCCGGAGTTGGCGGCTTCAATGAGCAGTTGAATTACGAGCGCAATGCCGCTGGAGTTGATGTAATCCACCTTGGTAAAGTCGAGCAGGATCTGCTTGACATTGTTTTTGGGCAGGGACTGGTAAGCGCCCAGGACCGCTTCTTTCGACGTGCTGGCAATGTCTCCTTCAAAGCGGAGAACGGTCACCGGAAGTCCGGCCGGAGAAGTAAGCTGGTCAACATGCGACTTGGTTTCACTCTGCACGATCGTTTGGTCTCCCTGTTCCTGATGGTTATGCCAAGTAGGCCAATTGCGCTTCCTTGAGATTTGCGCTTATTTGTCGAGCCGAATCACGAGCCTGACATAGCTGCTTTTGCCGTCTTTGCCGGCAACCCACTCCGCCTCGTCTACCAGCGCCTGGATGAGGAACATGCCCATGCCACGGGGATCTTCCTCGCCGTGCATCTTGCGGTCGATGTCTGGCTTTGCGGGCTGTGTTGTCATTCCCTTGCCGTCGTCGATCACTTTTACTTCAAGCTCGTCAGCGCCGGCCGAGAGCACCACGCCGACTGAGAGCTTTTCGTTCAGCCGGTTGCCGTGCTCGATGGCGTTGATGCAGGCCTCGGCGACGGCGGTTTTCAGGTCCTCGACACGATCCTCGGGGAAGCCCATGAGCTTGGCCACCGCGGATGCCGTGCTCATGGCCACTTTCTCGTAGCCCATGCGTGTGGGCAGCCGGACCTCCACCGTGGTGGATTTGGTCTCGCTCATTACGGCATCTCCGTCGAGCCGGTTCCGCGGCAAAGCGTGAGTGCGGTCATGTCGTCTCCCTGCGGGCCGCCTTCAGAAAACGCTTCGATGGCTGTCCATATTGCATCGAGAATACCATCGGCATTCTCGGCGGGGCACGTAGAAAATTCATTCATAAGGCGTTCCGGCCCAAACTCCTCATCCCCTTTGAAGACTTCTGTAAGCCCGTCGGTATAGAACAATAACCGCGCACCCGGCGAGAAGTTGCGGCGCTCGCTGGTGTAACTCATGCCCGGCAACAAGCCCAGCGGAATGCCGGCGGCATTGAACTCATAGGGCGCGGCGCCTGGCTCGACGAGGAATCCCGGATTGTGGCCGGCGTTGACGACTTCGATTTCGCCCGCCTCCGGGTGCAGACGCAGAAAGATGGCCGTCAAATAGCGGCGGCGGGCTTCTTCGCCCTCGGTCCAGTGGTGCTGGTTCATGCGTGTGGCCAGCTCGTCCAGCGGCATTCCGGTAACGGCCATGGCTCTGAAGGCGGAACGAAAGCTGGTGGCCCAGATGGCGGAGGCCAGGCCTTTGCCGGCGACGTCGGCCACGGCGATCAGGAGGCTGCCGTCGGGCTGGGCAACAATGTCGAGGTAGTCGCCGCCCACTTCGTAGCAGGTAACGGACTTGAAGGCCAGCGAGTAGCCTTCGATGGAGGGCAGGGTCTGGGGAAGGAGCGAGCGCTGGATGGCGCGGGCTGCGTCCAGGTCCTGCTGCACGCGGGCGAACTCGACATTGCGCTTGTGGAAACGGGCATTTTCAAGAGCCACCGCAGCCTGCAGGGCGAGACCCTCGATGAAGTCGGACTCATATATGGTGAGTTCGCGGCCGTCGGGAGGCGCTACTACCAGCTCCGTCATTCGATGGCCGCCGCGGTCGTCGAGGGGCCACGCTAGCATGGAGCCGCTTTCGGCGGATGGTTCCCGGCCATAAAGCAAGCCGGCGGAGGGAAACGCCGCACCGTCCATCTCCAGTTCGCGCACCACGATGCGCAGCACTTGCTCGAGCACTTCGTTTTCGTGGATGGTGGAGTGAACCTGCCGCGAAGCCTCAAGCAGCGCCTGCAACCGCGCTACCTGCTGCTGCAGGTCAATTGTTTCCCCACCGCCCGGTAGCTGCACCCCAGCCGCCATCGCCCCTCCGTGGAATTTCACTCTAGCACGGCGGAGGGCGGGTTGGCGGCAGCGAAAATGGCGAGGTTTGACGAACAGAGCCCGAACTACCGACCACCCGCGAAGGTGCCCGGCGATCGGGATTGTGTGGTATTCCGGTCTGCCGGGCCCAACAGGCTAATTAAGCTATATACGCTTCAGTCATAATCGGAAGCGTGCAAGGCTCGCCTCGACGTCCTCCCTTTACGTGTACGCCTTCTCTCCGCCGACCTGCGAATCCCAATACGTCGTAGGATCGGTGAAGAACTCACCCTGCCTGCAGAGGGGGCGCATCGCTTCTTCATTGACTTTGATGCCCAGGCCTGGCCCCGTCGGAACGGGGATGTAACCCTTAACCACGAGGTCCCCTGCGTCGGTTATGTCTTTGTGCCAGGCTGGCTGCGGCTGGTGCCATTCCATGGCGAGGAAGTTTTGGCAGGCGGCTATCGCGTGCACGCCGGCTGCGTAGCCGATCGGGGTAGCGTTGCTGTGGACCATCATCCCCACCGAATATTTGGCCGCCATGTCGGAGGTCTTCTTCAATTCGAGCAAGCCGCCGATCACAAGGTGATCCGGGTGGATATAGTCGACTGCACGCGCTTGGCAAAGCGGCTCGATCGATTCCACCAGGTAGGCGTCTTCGCCGGTCAGGGTGGACACCTTTACCGAATCGGTGATGAGCTTCCACTCCTCTACCCGGAACCACGGGACCATGTCCTCTAATGTCGAGGGGTTGATCCTCTCCAACGCATTGGCCAGCTTGATGCAACTTTTTACGGTGAGGTGCCCGAAGTGGTCGTGACCCATGGGAACGTCACCAGCGTCGCCCATGGCTTCCTTAATCGCAGCGACGTGGTCCGCTACGAGTTCACATCCCTTGTCGCTGATCTCTAATCCCTGATAGTAGTTCTCGGGGGGGGCATCCCCCGGTTCCCCGTAATAGCCTTTCGGAGCATATATCGTGCCCGGCTTGCCTCGGAGGATGGGAGCTACGGGCAGGTCGTATTTGAGCATCGTAAACCCCGAGGCGACTCTCGCCTTATAATCGGCGGCGATGTCTGCGATGGAGTTCGAGCGCGGGTCACCCTCGCTGTACATGCGGATCTTGTCGCGGAATTTCCCGCCAAGCATCTGATAGATCGGCACGCCATAAGCCTGGCCGGCCAGATCCCACAACGCGTTCTCAATCGCGTTAACGCCGCTCCCCTGACGGTTATATCCGCCATGCAACTTCATCTTGCGGAAGAGTCTGTCGACGTTGCAGGGATTCTCGCCGAGTAGTCGGCCCTTATGCATCAGAATGTAGTTCGGCTGGGGGCCGTCCCCGATCGCCTGGCCGTAACCCGAAATTCCCTGATTGGTATCGATTCGGACGACGATCGTGCCGCCAGAGGCCGCTCCCGCTCCGGGAGTCGCAGGAGGCATCGGTCCCCTGGGGGGGCCGCCACTGCCGGGGCCGCCCACGCTGCTCACGCCGCCCACGCTGCTCACGCCGCCCACGCCCTCCCGGACTGCCTGGCCTCCCGGCCCTCTCAGAACGGCGATGCGCATGTCCGTGATTTTCAAGTCGGACGGAATTGAATTCCGGTTGACATTCTGGGGATACGCTTCCAGGTCGGCCAAGAGGCCAAGCCCCGCAGCTGCCGCGCCCATGCCCAGAAACTTACGCCGCCCAATTGCGTTATTTTTTGTAAACATTACTCTCCCTTTCGCCACCAAGACTGACTCCTGTCTGGAAGCGGTTAATTCTATCAGAACTTATTTATACGAGCTTAAATTTCAAAGCAGATGCTCGCCCGCCCGGAGGTTCATTCCCGCTCACCGCGGCTTTCATTTCCCTTGAAAGTTGGGAGGGCGTTTCTCAAGGAACGCGCCGATACCTTCCTGGTAGTCGGCGCTGTCGTAGATCTGGCGCCGCATGGCCTGGACCCTCTCAAATGTTTCGGGGCCCAGATTATGGGAGATGGACAACAACCTGATCTCCTCTTTGAGAAGGCCCATGACAAGAGGTGAGTTCCGCGAAATCTGTTCGGCGATACTCATTGTGACGCTTTCCAACTGATCCGCCGGAACCGCATGGCTTACGATGCCGCGATCCACGAGACGTTTCACCGGGAGAGGCTGGGCGGTAAACAGCATTTCCTTGCAGAGCGGTATACCGCCGGTGTTGAGGAAGTTCTGAACTCCGGATATGTTGTAGGGCATTCCAAGTTTCGCAGGCGTAATGGCGAATGTGCTGTCGTCTGCAGAGACGATGAGGTCGCAACTCATGACGAGTTCACAGGCTCCGCCCCACACACTTCCCTCTATCATGGCAATCACCGGCACAGGGAAAAGCTCGATGTTCCTGATGACGCGCCTCAGAGGATCGTTGTAGGTCATGGGGTCACGTCCATTTGTCGGCAACTCGCGAACATCGTGGCCCGAAGAAAACACCTTTGAACCCGCAGGCGCTCTCAGGACGACAACTCGAACCTCTTGTTGCCGCATTTCCTCAAGAGCAGCGCAAAGGTCATTGATGAGTTCCGTGCTGAGAGCGTTGCGCTTCAGTGGATTGTTGAGCGTGATAACACCGATGTTGCCGGAGGTGTTCGTATTTACCATTGCCAATGCAGTGTCCATGCTTCGCTTCCTTAATTGCTCGGCAAAGGCCGACGCATTCGAGAAGATAGGCCGAACAACCAGAAACTTGGGGCAAGTAATGAATCCACCTGGCTCGGTCCTCACATTCTCGCGTTACCCTCGTACCGCTGATAAGTCTACCTGTTATTTACAACCTGATTTGCATCCAAGTCTAACCTTGATTGAGTTCGAGAGAATCGGGAAGCAGCTTTGATTTCCTACAGCGGACTATTTCGGCACGACAGGCGTTGATGCGGGCCTGAATTTTAAACGCCAGGCGCACGAGCGCGATGGCGGGACTGCGTTCATGCGATGGTGGATGCGGTGTTATCTGTCTTGAAGACTCGCCCGGACCCCAGACATGGAGAACCCAGTAGAGAACTGGTTCGGGGGCACCCATGGATGCTTTGACAAAGCAGGGTGCGGCTCTTATGCTTTGTGGCTAGCAAACGTTTACTCGGAAGCTGTTAACCGAGCGGCTTCAGTGGCCGTGGCAGAGAGCGGCCGCGCACCGTTCCCCAAAGAGAAAGGCGATGTGTCATGAACACAGTTTCAAGAAGGCGGTTCCTCAAGAAGGCGGGTCAGACCAGCGTGGCCCTGGCTGCGAGTTCCGCATTGGGCAGATTCAGTTTGGCTCAGAGCGCGCCGCGTTCGACGCGCGTGGTTATCGATTCCAGCCGGCAGATTGCGCCAATCAGCCCAATTCTCTTTGGCTCGTTTCTGGAGCATCTGGGACGCGCGATCTACGAGGGCATCTACGATCCCAAGTCGAAGTTCGCTGACAGCAATGGATTCCGCACCGACGTGATGAAGGAAATTCACGACATGGGCGTGCCTATCGTCCGCTATCCCGGTGGAAACTTTGTCTCCGGCTATCACTGGCTGGACGGAGTGGGGCCGAAGAAGGATCGGCCGACGGTTCTGGACCGTGCGTGGAACACGCTGGAGACCAACCAGTTCGGCACCAACGAGTTCATCACATGGGCGCGCCAGGTGGGCACCGAGCCGCTGTTCGGGCTCAACTTCGGCACAGGATCGGCCGAAGACGCGGCCGCCCTGGTGGAGTATTGCAACGTGGCAGGGGGCACCAAGTGGAGCAATCTGCGGCGCTCGCACGGATATGAGCAGCCGCACAACGTGAAGTACTGGTGCGTGGGCAATGAGATGGATGGGCCGTGGCAGATTGGTCACATGCCGGCCCGCGAATATGGAATCAAAGCCACCGACGCCGCCAGCCAGATGCGCGTGCTCGATCCGTCAATCAAGCTGATTGCGTGCGGCTCCGCCGGGCCATTCATGCCAACGTATATCGAGTGGGATCGCACCGTGCTGGAAGAGTGCTACGACGTGGTGGATGGCATCTCGCTGCACCACTATTGGGGTAATACGGAGGAGAACAGCAACGACAGCTCGAAGTACATGGCCATGAACCTGGCCATGGATCGCCAGATCGAGGAAATCATGGCCGTGTGCGACAGCGTTCGCGCACAGAAGCGCTCCGGCAAACAGTTGTTCCTTTCGTTCGATGAGTGGAACGTGTGGTATCGCGCCCGCGATGGCGAATTTTCGAATGGGCACGGAAAAGCGGCTCCGCATCTTCTGGAAGAACCCTACAACCTGGAAGACGCAATTCTGGTTGGTGGGCTCGCCAATTCCCTGATCCGGCACTCCGATCGTGTGAAAGTCGCCTGCCTTGCGCAACTCGTCAATGTGATTGCGCCTATCACGACCAATGAAGATGGCATCCTGCGGCACACCATCTACTACCCGTATGTGTGGGCGCTCAAGTATGCCCATGGACGTGCCCTGAGCATTGCACCGGAGGGTCCGAGCTATGAAGTCGCCACGCTGGGCAAACCGATTGAGGCCATCGGGCTGGCGGCTCCGGGATTCGGAGACGTGCCGTACCTGGACGTGGTGGCAACTCACGATAAGGACAAGAACACGGCGACCCTTTTCATCATGAACCGTGATCTTGAAAAAGAGCAGGAACTGGAGATCGCATGGCACGACCTGACGCCGACGAAGGTGCTGGCATTCGAGACGATCACCGGGACCGATCTTAAGGCGGGAAATACTTTTGCGGATCCGAAGAAGGTGGTGCCGCAGACGCTGGAGAGTCCGAAGGTTGGTTCGCGGATGACAGTGAAGCTGCCGGCGCGGTCGTACTCGGTGTTGTCGCTGGCGCTTTGATGGATGTGGGGAAGGGTGTTGGCTACCCCGGGGCTTCCGCCGCGGTCCGCCACGGTCCGGTACGGCGGAAGACCTGGGGACCCGGCTTTTGCCAGCATTCCAATTCGGGATCGAAACTTCAGTTTCAAGACTATCGGGTGATTTAAATCACATCTTGAAAATAGAAAAAGTGGGAATATTCCCGCATGCGAGTCAACATCATCACTCAACCATTCGGCCGCCCCAAGGCAAGGAAGGGGAAGATTCCACTCTCACTGACGATCCGTCCCGCTTGCGGCGTGCCCGGCGACTACCAGTTTCCAACCGACAGCGAGGCGCTGATGCAATTGCTTCGGCAAAAGACGAACCTGCCTTCTTCTGCCCTGGCGCGGTTTGAAGGCAAGCTGTGCGCACCAAAGAGCGCACAACTGTTGGGAGTAGAGCTGAGCGAGAGCGTGCTTACCGACATCGGCTACTTTATCGACTAGCCAGGTGCAGGAACCGATTGATGGTTCGACGCTCTAATCGGTTGCAGCCAGTGCCTCTCCGGCACGGCGCTTGCGCATCGGCTGTCGGCGCCCGTACGTCAGCGACCGCCAAACCCACTCGAACGGTCCAAATCGATATTGCTTCAGCCACCACACGCAAAACCACAGTTGGCCGGCGTACAAGGCGATGCCGATGACTGTGGCTGTTTGTGGGTCAAGCCTGCCGAACAATTTGAACCCATAGCCGTAGAACAGAAGAGCAAGAACGATGGATTGCGTCAGATAGGTAGTAAGAGCCATACGGCCCATTGCGGCCAAGGGCGCCGAGAGTGCTGCAACCCACCCCTCAGGCCTCCAGGCAAACAACGCAGCGGCATAGGCAAACGTCAGAGGTACGTTGGACCCAAGTACATGGATAAACGTTATGTGCACCTCAGGCATTCCCGTGGAATGCGACAGAACGACCATGGCGGTGTTGAGCAGGCCAACGATGCCCGTTCCAAGACTGACCACAAGGAGCAGAGTCCTGTACCGCGCTGACTCCCGAATCACTCCGATGCGCCATGCGGCCACGCCCACCAGCATTAGTCCGAGGGTCTGCTGCGCCACATTTGCGAGCAACGGAAGAATCAGTTCCTTGGTTTCAAGCCATCGAAACTCCAGAATGGCGCCGAAGCTCCCGGTGCTATAGATGCGGTTCGCGTTGGACACAAAGACCGGCCATGTGGCAGGCGGCGAAAGCGGCGGCCATCCCGAAAACGTCCACGGAAGGTAGAGAAGGGCAAAACCTGCAAGGCCGATTACGGATGCAGGAAGGCGGATCAGAACGATCATCAGGAGGGCGCACAGCGCATAGAGAGTGAGGATGTCAACGTTGGACACCAGCACCATGTGCGCGACTCCGAAGACGAGCAGAATAAGAAAGCGCCTGAGCAGGAAGAATTCAATGGTTACCCCCCGCCGTCCTGCCCGCTCTGCCTGTATCGCGACCCCGATGCCGAATGTGAGCGCAAACAGGCCGAAAGCCTTGAACTCCACGAATTCGCTTACCAGCAGATCAATGGCGTGGTTGATCCGGCCGGGGTGAGAGTGGAAGTGGAGAATGTGCTCGAACAGCGGAATGCGGAAGAAATAAAGCAGATTGACGATTAACACCCCGAAAAGTGCGATGCCTCTAATCAGGTCAAGAGTCGTGTATCGCTCTGACTCCCCGATTGGCGCCCAGCTCTTTCGGTCCTCATTACTGTCCACTGCGATCACAAATCAAGTCCCGAGGAACGGGGGTGGAATGGATTGCGGTCAGTCTGCCTTCCGAGGCGCTGCTTGGGGGAAAGTGCTATTCGGAAGGCAGAATCGAATCGCAGGCACCCGGTTGACTCGCTACTTCTTTGGAGCGTATGGTCCGACTTCCGGTTTGCCCTGGGTGTTTTTCAGCGGCCCGAGTTCGTCGGTGACGCCACGGTCGATGATGGCGGTCTCACGGCCGTTCTGGAAGCAGGTGAAGTCCGGCCGGCCGAGCCATGCGAAAGGACCACACAGCCGCTTGCCTGCGCCGAGTGCCGCGTCGTGCACGATGTTTACCAACCGCTCGTAGTCGGGCGTGCCTTCAGCGTAACCGGAGAAGTTTCCCAAGTCTCCGCTGGCGGCGAAGATTGCAGTGACGCCGGGAATGGCGGCGATCTGAGGTGCGTCCTTCACTCCATCGAGCGTCTCGATCATCTCGATGAGCACCACGTTCTTGTTGATGGTGTTGCGATAGCCGCCGGGAACGCTGCCCCACACCTCGGGCTCGAAGGCCTGGCCACCTCCGAGACTGCGCTTGCCGAGCGGCGGGAACATGGTCCAGTCGCGCGCGGCAACTCCTTCGGCAATCGAGCGGACAGTGGGAACAATAATTACCAGCGCGCCCAGGTCCATGGCATGCTGAATCTCGCGTTCATCGGTATAGGCAACGCGCACGCCGGGCACGGCTTTGGCGTGCGGGCAGGCCTTCCACATGCGGCCTACTGCTTCCCAATCGCGCTGGTTGTGCTGCATCTCAGTCCAGATGAAGTCGTAGCCGGAATTGGCCATGGCGCAATAAGTTTCCGGAGTGTCGGTACTGAAGACCGTGCCGCCGGTGACCGTCTCGCCCTTCATCATCTTGATCATTACCGGATTCCAGATTCCGGCATCATGGGCGTCAAATGCGGGGCCGTATTTCCAATGAGCAGGATCGAGCGGGCCCTGGTTGACGGCGCCGGGGGGCGGTGTGGTCATTTGGCCGGAGTCCTTGCCGGCGGGCACGGCGAGCTGGAACCTGGTTCCGCTGGCAACCGGGTTCTTGGCCTGGGGAGCAGCGGTTGGAAAGGGGCTCTGGCCCTGCGCCTGGAAGGCCATCAAGCAAATCAACAATCCGGGCGCTACTGCAAATGCCGCTAACCCTCTGAATCGAACCATTACGAACTCCTCCTCGTGTTACCACGGGGCCGGCATCGCTACGCAGCAACGCAGGCAGAACACTCGCGTGCTCTTGAAATGTCAGGGATTCGCTACGTGCGCAAAGCCCCGGATAAAGATAAGCCATGCGGGGGCAAGCGGGATAGGGGGCGGCGAGCCTTGGAACACGCCGCCGGCCTGAAGGCGTGCGACTCTACTTCGGTTTTTCAGGTTTTGGAGCCGGATTCAGTGCTTTGCCCACATGCCTGGCGGAGGTGCCAAGCGCATGTTTGGTTGCGTTGTAGGTTTTTTGAAGGGCGTTGCCGGTATTGTCCGTCGTAACCGAAATCGCCGCACCCGTTGATGTTCCTGCTTTGGAGAGCGAGGACGTGGTGTGGTTGGCGCCCCCGGCAATCGCTTGCTCGGTGGCGCTGCTGTTGGCAATGATGCCCTGTGCGGGATGGCGCCCTGGGTTGAACCATGCTATGTCCGTATCCGGCATCTGGTTGAGGCGAGCAAGGGGCTCAGGCGGGAAGTTGGTGTTGGACATTTTTTCGATGAGCGGCCATTCAGTGGATGCGATAAACACGGAACCGTTCATGGGATGGCCGGTTTCACCGAGATTGATAATTCTGGCGGGCGGAAGGGCCACCATATCGACGCATTTGTCTGCGCCGCATCCGGCCTGGCAGAGCTTCTGATTCAAATAGGAAGCGTGCTTGCCCGGCGAGACAAAAACCCTGGCGCCGCTGTCCTCGGCATGGAGCGTTGAGGCACGCGTGATATGGCTTACGTCGCATACCGTCTTCTCGTGGGCCGCGGCATACCAATACGCGGCCTTCCACTTTGCGGAATTGAGATTGCGGTCGGATGCTGTCACCAATACAGCCACGTGCTCCGCGTCGAGAGGATGCCCGTGAGGCCCGCAGTCGCGCGCCCAGAGATGGTAATAGTGAATCTCGGCAGCGGGCAGTTTGCTGCTTGAAGACCTGGCGGGAAATACCTGGCCGTAGATAGTTCCGTCTGCGGTTTGCACGGTGGGGGTCTTGAGATTCGGCACAAACTCCGCGGGCAACTGTGAGCAGTCGTGCCTGCCGACCACGAACGTGGGGGCGAACTGAATCAAAAGAGCCTGCTCGAGTGCATCGCTCATACCGTCGTGGTCGGAATCGACGGGGAACTGCGCATTCTGCCCTGGCTCTTGCGCAGTAGCGTCGCACAATACCGTGGCCGCAATAAATGCCACGAGAAGAAGCTGGAAAGCGGAGCGCCTGTGGGTTCTGATTTGCGTCTTTTGGCCACCTATCTGCCAAAGACAGTTTACCCCCGACGTGGAGGAGGGGGGATGAGCCTGCAGGCGGCCTTAACTCGACCTTTCGACAAGAGAACGGGTGCCCCGGATCTGCTTACCAACCAGACCTGTGGCACCCGGTTACTTCAAGATTGGCGCGCGCTACGCGATCACATCGAGATGCTGACCGCAATTCCGATACCTGGATACCTGCGGTTGTACATGTAGTAGCCGTCGTTTCCGTAATTGATGTAGACATCGTCGTTGTCGTACCAGTCATTCGACCAGTTTTCAGGCCATGGGTCGAGAAGTGTAATCCAATAACCCTGGTACTGGAAGCGCGGGAATCCACCATAGACCATGAAGGGGAGATCGTGGATTCGGAAGTAATGCTGTGATCCAAAGTAACCACGGTACCGGTCGTCAGGGATACGGTAGCCGTTGTAGCCGCCGCGCTGTTGCCAACTGCGGTGATCGGACTGCCAGTTCCCGGCGCGATGACTTTGAAAGGTGGTCTGCTCAACACGCTGCTGCTCTTGAGTGCGCTGCGGGCGCTGTTGCTGCTGGGCGCGTTGTTGTTGTTGGTTGTTCTGGTCCTGCTTCTGTTGCTGCTGAACTTGCTTCTGCTGGTTATCCTGGTTCTGCTTCTGTTGCTGCTGAACTTGCTTCTGCTGGTTATCCTGGTTCTGCTGTTGCTGGGCACGCTGCTGCTGCTGGTTGTTCTGGTCCTGCTTCTGCTGCTGTTGCTGCTTGCCCTGGTTCTGTGGCTGCTGATCGTGCTGTTGTGCAGGCCTGACTTGGTCGTTCGCCTTTTGCTGTTGCTTGGGTTGATCTTGCTTGTCGCCTTGCTTGTCATTCTGCGCGAAAACGGGAACAGCTATTCCAAGCATCAATGCCAAGACGGCTGAGGTGATAACTAAGGTCGCTTTCATACTCGTTCCCTCGACTTACGTTTGTTAACTCCCGCTTGCTCTGGCGCAAGCTTCCTGCTGTCAATATGACTGGGCTTCCGGAGGCTTCACGCCATACGGCCGGATTCACCGGCGGCTTTCCACGCACATGCGCCTACTGTACTCAATTCGCTGGTAAGTATCGTCTTGACCCAGGCTCGAGTCTGTATTGTTTTGCTCAACCTTGAAGGAGCGCTCCGGCAGCGGTCGCCCACACTTATGCTGCCGGAGCCGATGCCCGTTATCTGATTGTTCTCACACCGCGGCTGCGCGCGCTGAATGCCGCGCTTCAGGCCGATCGCGACCGGGCGCATCCAAGCGATATCTATCGACGGTTCGATTCCGAGCTGCTGGAGTAGAAGCCGTGGACAATATTTCTCTTGAACGCTACTTCAGCTCTCTGACCCAGATATTTCTGTAGCTGATGGGCTCGCTTTTGTCGCCGTGCGCCTGCAGCTTGATGGGGGCACGGTCGTATTTCTTGTAGAACGGAGTGCCCCTGTACAGCGTTTGGCCCTTCAACTCGAAGTGATTCTGAACCAGCACGCCGTTGAAGAACACCGTGACATAAGCCGGAGTTTTCAGCGAGCCATCGTCGTTGAACGTGGGCGCGGTCCAAACCACGTCGTAGGCCTGCCATTCGCCGGGTTTTCGATTCGCATTCACCAGCGGAGGGCTCTGCTTGTAGATGGAGCCGGCCTGTCCGTTGACGTAGGTCGGGTTGTTGTAGGAATCAAGAACCTGCAACTCGTAGCCGTCATCGCCGGGTCCGGTGGAGGCTAGAAACACGCCGCTGTTGCCGCGCGCCTGGCTGCTGCCGGTAATGTTCTCCGGAATCTTCCACTCAACGTGGAGCTGGAAGTCCTTGAACGTCCGTTTGGTTTGGATGTTTCCAACACCGGACGCCTTCCTGACGGTTAAGATACCGCCTTCAACGACCCAATGTGCCGGTGACTGGTCCTGGGCGGAAACCCAACCGTCAAGATCGGTGCCGTTAAACAGGATGATTGCATCGGAAGGGGGCGCAGCGTCGGTAGCGCCTGGTGTTACCACCGCAGGCACCGGTGTCCACACTTCTGTGTCCTCCGGTTTAGGCTGTGCGGGCTGTTGGGCGAAAAGAGGAACGGCCAGGGCAAGGATGGAGGCGAAGGCCAGGAGATTCGAATTCCGGGTAGGTTTCATTTGCAAACACGATACACCGCTTGGGTTGGATGTGGGCAGGGCTCAGTGACAAATGGAAGGCTGGCTTCGTGGAGTTGCGGAAGGCCGATTGCATTCCGTGGGTATCGCCGCAGAAAACTGAGACTGGTTCACAACTCTTGCTCCGGCTCACGCGCCTGCAAGGTTCCGAATATCTTTCGTCTCCAGAATCCGCTTCTCGTAACCGTGCTTTGCCACGGCCAGCATTGCCAGGCCGATGTCGCGCGTGGAAAGCACGAGATTGGGCAGAATCCAGCGCAGAGGTGACAGCAACGGTTTCATCAGGCTGTAAAGGACCCGATAAGACGGTGTTTTCGACTGGATGCCGTCGAGCGGCTGGATGATGCCAGGGCGAAACATGTAGGCCGCGAGCGGAAGGCGGAGGAGCGCATTTTCCGTCCGGCCCTTGACGCGCGCCCACATGATGCGGCCCCGCTCCGAGCTGTCGGTGCCGGCGCCGGAAACATAGATGAAGGTCATGCCGGGATTGAGGCGGCTCAGCGTTTGGGCGGCGGCCAGCGTGAGGTCGTACGTGATCCGCTGGTAGTCTGCTTCCTTCATTCCGCTTGACGAGACGCCGAGCGAGAAAAAGCAGGCATCGAAGCCGGTGAGTTCGCCTTCGATTGCCGAAAGATCTGCCAGATCGCGGTGGACGATCTCCCGAAGCCTGGGTCCGCGGAGGTCGGAATTCTGTTCGGCGGCGGGGCTTCGGCCCACGGTGAACACCAGCGCCACGTCAGGGTCCCGAAGGCACTCGCGCAGAACTCCCTGGCCCACCATGCCCGACGCGCCAAAGATCAATACTTTCATTGCTTTATCCCGCTTTCCCAGCCAGCGCCGGCGAATGCCTGGCCACGCTGAACCGAACCTGTATTTGATGCCAGCATACGCGTGGAGGGCGCAGGGGGATGGCTTGAGCAGCCCGCGGAAAGACACGCTGCTTTTGACCATGCGAAAAGAGAGCCTCGCCGGGGCTCCTCTCTGAAAGCGGCGCCGCTTAACCGACGATGGGAAAGCAAAGTATTGAAACCACAGCAGCTTTTGGGTCTGGAGCCTGACGCTTTTCCACCATCTGGCGGCGCGGTTAAAGGCGCGGCCATGCAAGACAAATTTCACCGTCCGATAGGGTCTTTCTTCAGCGATCAGGACTCCCCGCCGCAGGTAGGACCATTGTGCGAACGGCAATTCAGGGGACTGGAAAGACGCGCCCCTCTCAAACCGCATCAAAATAAGTGAACTTATGCAAGCCAACTGCCGACGATCGCCATTGCACCCGCTATCCCCTGCTGGCTTACAATTGTTCGGGTCCTCATTCTGGGAAATATTACGATCATACAAATTTGGGCGAAGGACTCTTTCATCATGCGGGAGGGGGCGAAACCTTTGAGTAAATTGCTTCGTCCCTACAGAGGTAGGCGGACTGTTTGACTTTAATCGGGTCCTGGCCGCATTTGCGCCCCTTTTTTCTTGCGCATCGACTCAACAGAACAAACGACGGGAATCGACACAATGTCCATCGAAACGACTCAGGAATCCCAGCAATCGGGAATTGACAGTCACGCGGAGCCACGCGCCCACAAGAGAACCTGGATTCGCATCATCGTATACCTGGCTCTAGCAGGGTTATTGGGGTTCATCGCATGGCGGATTTATCAGAGCCAGGAGCAGGCCAAGGCCACCACCGCGAGCCAGGCCCAGGCGCTTCTGAATCGGCCGGTCCCAGTGCAGGTAGTTCCTGTGGTGCAAAAGCCGATGCCGATTTATCTGAGCGCCCTGGGTACCGTGACGCCCTATATGAGCGTGACAGTGAAGGCTCGGGTGAGCGGCCAGCTTTTTCCTGTGAAATTTACAGAGGGCCAGGAGGTGCGGCAGGGACAGACCATCATGCAGATCGATCCCAGGCCCTACCAGGCCACACTGGACCAGGCGAAAGGCACGCTGGCCCACGATGAGGCCCTGCTGAAGGACGCCCAGGCACAGTACGCCCGTTACAAGGCACTCTACGAGGCAGGCGTGGTGTCAAAAGAGGCGATGGAAACTTACGAGTCCACTCAGGGCCAGTATCTTGGCGCCATCCAATCGGATAAGGCTGCAATCGAGACCGCCCAGTTGCAACTGAACTGGTGTTCCATTCAGTCGCCCATCAATGGCCGCATCGGATTGCGCCTTGTCGACCCCGGCAACATCATCACGGCCAACACCACCAACCTAGTGATCATTAACCAGTTCCGGCCCATCGCCGTCTACTTTACGCTGCCCGAAAATCAGCTTCCTCAAGTGCTTGCGAAGCTGGCCGCGGACAAGCGCTTGCCGGTGGATGCGTACGACCACGACAACGTGAAAAAGCTGGCGACAGGACTGCTGCTGACAGCTGATAACCAGATCGACACGACGACCGGCACGGCCAAGCTGAAAGCGGTCTTCAACAACCAGGACGAGGGATTGTTTCCGAATCAGTTTGTGAATATCCGCCTGGTGATGGAAGACCGGCCGAGTGCGCTTGTTGTTCCTTCGGCGGCGATCCAGAACGGGTTGCAAGGATCGTTTGTGTGGACCGTTGATACCGACGCGAAGGGCGCCACAACCGCCAAGATACAGACCGTGAAGATAGCGCTTGCGCAAGGCCAGGTGACCATTCTGGATAGCGGGGTTGAGGCCGGCCAGAAAGTGGTTGTGGACGGCGCGGACCGGTTGCGCCAGGGCGCGCCCGTGGTGGCGACCCAGGCGCGGCAAGCTGGGGCAGGGCAAGGGGCGCGAAATGCTGGCGGTCAGGCACCGGCCGGCGACAACGGCCCACTGACAGGGAAACACCCGCATAAGGAGCAGCAGTGAGCCTAAGTCCCTCCCGGCCATTCATTCTGCGTCCGGTCGCGACCTCGCTGCTGATGGCGGCTATTCTGCTTGCCGGCGGTGTCGGCTACCAGCAGTTGCCGGTATCTGCGTTGCCCCAGGTGGACTACCCGATCATCCAGGTTCTTACGTTTTATCCCGGAGCGGGGCCTGAGGTGATGGCCTCATCCGTGACGGCGCCGCTGGAACGGCAGTTCGGCCAGATGCCGGGGCTGAAGCAGATGACTTCAGTGAGTTCGGGTGGCGGCTCGGTGATTACGCTCGAATTCAACCTGGACGAGAACATCGATGTAGCCGAGCAGGAAGTGCAGGCAGCCATCAATGCGGGCAACAGCTTTCTGCCCACCGACCTGCCCAATCCACCCATTTACAGCAAGGTGAACCCGGCCGACGCGCCAATTATGACGCTGGCATTGACCTCCGACTCCCTGCCGCTGGACAAGATTGAAGACGCGGCCGACACCAACCTGGCACAGAAGATTTCGCAGGTTACGGGAGTGGGTATGGTGTCGATTGCCGGCGGACAGAAGCCGTCGGTGCGGATCCAGGCCAACCCAACGCAGTTGGCCTCCTACAACCTGAGCCTCGAGGATCTGCGAACGGCGATAGCGGCGTCGAACGTGGATCAGGCCAAGGGGACGCTCAACGGAAGCCGCCAGTCCTATACGATTGGCGCCAACGACCAACTGCTTACGAGCTCGGACTACAAACCGGTAGTGATTGCCTACAGGAATGGCGCTCCGGTGCGGGCCTCCGATGTTGCGACCATTGTGGACGCAGCGGAGAACAACCAGCAGGCTGCCTGGGCGGGCCGCACGCCCGCGGTGATTGTGAACATCCAACGGCAGCCAGGGGCCAACATCATCGCGGTTGTGGACCGCATCCACAAGCTGCTGCCGCAGTTGCAGACAAGCATGCCCGCCGCAATCCAGGTGGCGGTGCTGACCGACCGCACCATGACCATCCGCGCCTCGGTAAGGGACGTGGAGTTTGAATTGATGCTCACCATCGCGCTGGTGGTGGCGGTCATCTTTCTATTCCTGCGGAACTTGGCGGCTACGATCATCCCGTCTATCTCGGTGCCTCTGTCGATTGTGGGCACCTTCGGCGTGATGTACCTGTTGGGCTACTCGCTGAACAACCTGACACTGATGGCGCTGACGATCTCCACTGGCTTTGTAGTGGACGACGCGATCGTGATGATCGAGAACATCTCGCGCTTTATTGAAGAGGGCATGAGCCCGATGCAGGCGGCGCTGAAGGGAAGCGAACAGATCGGCTTCACCATCATGTCGCTGACTGTGTCGCTGATTGCGGTGCTGATTCCACTGTTGTTCATGAGCGATGTGGTTGGGCGGCTGTTCCGCGAGTTCGCGATCACGCTGGCTGTCACCATTCTTGTCTCCGCGGTGGTCTCGCTGACGCTCACGCCGATGATGTGCTCACGGATTCTGCAGGACAAGGCAACGGCGAATCAGACCCGTTTCTACTATTGGTCGGAGAAAGTATTCAACTCCATCATCGCCGCGTATGGGCGCACGCTGAAGGTGATTTTGCGGCATCGATTCGCCACTCTGATGGTGACCATTTCGACGTTTGTAGCCACCGTGCTTTTGTTCATCGTGATTCCCAAGGGCTTTTTCCCGGTGCAGGACACGGGCGTGATTCTGGGCATCTCAGAAGCGCCGCAGACGGTGAGCTTTACCAACATGGCACAGCGGCAGCAAAGGCTTGTTGATGTGGTTATTCAGGATCCGGCGGTGGATAACGTATCTTCGTTCATCGGCGTAGACGGGACCAACACCACGCTCAACTCGGGACGCATCCAGATCACGTTGAAGCCGCTGGATGTGCGCAAGGTCTCAGCGACCGAAGTGATCCGTCGGCTGCAGGGCAAGGTAAACGAGGTGGAGGGCATTCAGCTTTTCTTGCAGCCGCTTCAGGACCTGACGGTTGAAGATCGCGTGAGCCGCACGCAGTTTCAGTACGCGCTGGAAGACCCTAACCAGACCGAACTGGCGACCTATACGCGCAAGCTGGTGACGGAACTGAGCAAAGAGGACGTGGTCACCGATGTTGCCAGTGACTTGCAGGATGAGGGGCTGGCGGCGCAACTGGTGATCGATCGCGACACCGCGGCCCGCCTGGGCATTGGCATGGCCGACGTAGACAACACGCTCTACGACGCGTTTGGCCAGCGCCAGGTGTCCACGATGTTCACCCAACTGAATCAGTACCACGTGGTCATGGAGGTCGGGAGGGACTTCCAGACCGATCCTGGAACCCTCAACAGTCTCTACGTGAAGTCGGGGAATGGCACGCAGGTTCCGCTGAGTATGCTGGCCCACTGGGAACAGTCGCACTCGCAACTATCCATCGGCCATCAGGACCAGTTCCCGTCTACCGTAGTGAGCTTCAACCTGGCGCCGGGAAAGGCCCTGGGGGACGCGGTTAAAGCTGTGAATCGTGTCGAGCAGCGCATCCAGATGCCGGCGAGCATCAACGCCAGCTTTGAAGGCACGGCAGCCGCATTCCAGACGTCGCTGGCCAATGAACCGCTTCTGATTCTGGCGGCGCTCATTACTGTTTACATTGTGCTGGGCGTGCTCTACGAGAGCTTTGTTCACCCGATCACCATCATCTCCACGTTGCCCTCCGCGGGTGTGGGCGCGTTGCTGGCGCTGCTGATCACGCGGGTCGAGTTCAGCGTGATTGCACTCATTGGCATCATCCTGCTGATCGGCATTGTGCAGAAGAACGCCATTATGATGATCGACTTTGCGCTGCAAGCGGAGCGCGATGAAGGCAAGGTCGCGGAGGACGCGATTTTCCAGGCCTGCCTGCTGCGGTTCAGGCCCATCATCATGACCACGATGGCTGCCCTGCTGGGCGGTTTGCCGCTGGCGCTGGGCGGCGGCGTAGGCGCTGAATTGCGCATGCCGCTGGGCGTTACGATTGTAGGCGGATTGATCCTGTCGCAGATGCTTACGCTGTTTACCACGCCGGTGGTTTATATCTACTTTGACATGCTGGCGCAGCGGCTCAAGCCGAAGGATCTGAGTATCGGCCGCGAACATGAACCGGCAAGTGCGGATTAGGAGGCCTATCGATGCATCTTTCCGCACCCTTCATCAAACGTCCGGTCGCAACATCGCTGCTGAGCATGGCCCTGTTGCTGGCCGGTTCGGTGGCATATACATTGCTGCCAGTGGCATCGCTGCCGGACGTGGACATGCCGGTCATCGGCGTGGGTGCGGGGTTGCCTGGCGCCAGCCCGGAGACGATGGCATCGGCCGTGGCCACGCCGCTGGAGCGGCAGTTTGGCCGCATCGCCGGTGTGAACCAGATGACGTCGTCCAGTTCGCTGGGCTCAGCCTCGGTGACGATGCAATTCGACATCAACCGCGACATCAATGCGGCGGCGCGCGACGTGCAGGCGGCCATCAATGCAGCGCGAAGCCAATTGCCTTCGTATCTGCCGCAAAATCCCAACTACCGCAAAGCAAATCCAGCCGATGCTCCGATCCTGATTCTTACGTTGACTTCGGATGTGTTGTCGAAACAGCAGATCTACGACATGGCCGATTCCATTCTGGCGCAAAAGATGTCGCAGATTGATGGCGTTGGCCAGGTGTTCGTGGGCGGAAGTTCCAGCCCCGCAGTGCGCGTTGAGCTGAATCCGATGCAACTGGCCAACAACGGCATCGCCCTGGAATCCGTACGCACAGCGCTGGCGGGAGCAAACGCCAACCGGCCCAAAGGAGCATTCCAGGATGCGCAGAACCGTTGGGCCATCTATGACAACGATCAGATCTTCAAAGCCGAAGATTACGCGCCGCTGATTGCCGGGTATAACAAACAAACCGGCGCCGCGGTTCGCATTGAAGACCTGGGAACGGTGACCGACAGCGTTTCGAACATACTGAACGCGGGCGTTGCAGGCATCAATCCCATCAGTGGGCCTCCGGGCGAACTCAAGAGCGCAATCATGCTGATGGTCTTCAAGATCCCCGGCGCCAACGTGATTGAGACCGTCAACAACGTAATGGCCGAGATACCGCATTTGCAGGCAGCCATTCCGCCCACGATCAAGATCAACATAGCCATCGATCGCACCACGACGATCCGAGCCAGCGTGCACGACGTGACGGTGTCACTCATCATCAGCGTCTTGCTGGTGGTATTGGTGGTCTTCATGTTTCTGCGCGAGGTATGGGCCACCATCATTCCTTCGGTAGCAGTTCCGCTTTCGCTGGTGGCCACCTTCGGCATGATGTACATGGCGGGCTACACCATCGACAATCTTTCGCTGATGGCGCTGACTGTGGCAACGGGATTTGTGGTGGATGACGCAATCGTTGTGATCGAGAACATCACACGTTACCTCGAAATGGGCATGCAGCCTTACGAGGCGGCGATGAAGGGGTCAAAGGAGATCGGCTTTACAGTGCTCTCGATGAGCACCTCGCTGATCGCGGTGTTTACGCCCATTTTGCTGATGGGTGGAATCGTGGGCAGGCTGTTCCGCGAATTCGCTGTTACGTTGTCGGTGGCTATCGCGGTTTCACTTCTGGTTTCATTGACCACCACGCCGATGCTCTGCGCCAGATTCCTGAAGGCGCGCGACGAAGCCCGCTACGGGCGCCTCTACCGCTTTAGTGAGAGCGCCTTCGCGCGGCTTCATCACGAATACGACGCGGCGCTGCGCTGGGTATTGCGCCACCAGCCTTTGATGCTCAGCGTGGCGATCGGCGCCGCGGTTTTGAACATTTATCTCTATATCATCGTTCCGAAGGGCTTCTTCCCGCAGCAGGATACGGGCAGACTCGGCGGCCGGACCATGGCTGCGCAGGATATCAGCTTCAATGCCATGGAGGAAAAGCAACGGCAACTGGCACAGATGACGCTTGAAGATCCGGCCATTCTTTCTGTGACAGCCTTTGTAGGCGGTGGCGGCCCAGGAGGAGGCAGCACAAACACGGGAAACATGTTCGTCGCACTCAAGCCACTGAAGGACCGGCCTGGACGCGTTTCCGCCGACCAGGTGGTGAACCGGCTGCGCCGCAAGCTGACCAGCGTTCCGGGCGCAACACTCTTTCTGCAGGCGCAGCAAGACATTCAGATCGGAGGCCGCGGAGGTGCTTCCCAGTATCAGTTCACACTGTCGGACGAAGACCTGAAAGAGTTGAACACCTGGGCGCCGCAACTGCAAAGCCGCATGAGGGCCATGCCGGAACTGCGCGACGTTTCCTCTGATCAGCAGGACCAGGGGTTGGCCACGAACCTGGCGATCGATCGCGACACTGCAGCGCGGCTCGGCATCACGACATCCATGATCGACCAGACGCTTTACGATGCCTTCGGCCAGCGCCAGGTCTCCACGATGTACACCGGGTTGAACCAGTACTTCGTGGTTATGGAAGTGGATCCGAAGTACAGCGGCAGTCCGGACGCACTGAATGGTATCTTCATCAAGTCGACGAACGGGACGATGGTGCCGCTTTCGACCATCGCGCACTATGCGAATCAGCGCACATCGCTGTCGGTGGCTCATCAAGGGCAGTACCCGGCGGTGACGCTTACGTTTAACCTGGCGCCTAACGTGGCCCTGGGAGACGCTGTGACCGCGCTTGAGAAGGTGCAGCGCGATGTGGGCATGCCGTCTGCTATTCACGCCAGCTTTCAGGGGACCGCGCAGGCCTTTCAGGACTCGCTCAAGAACGAGCCTTATCTCATCCTCGCGGCGGTGGTGGCCGTCTACATCGTGCTCGGCATTCTGTACGAGAGCCTGATCCATCCGCTCACCATTCTCTCCACACTGCCCCCTGCCGGCGCGGGGGCCATCCTGGCACTGCTGATCACCGGGACCGACCTGAGCATCATCGCCCTGATCGGGATCATCCTTCTTATAGGCATTGTGAAGAAGAACGCCATCATGATGATCGACTTTGCCTTGCAGGCCGAGCGCGAACAGGGACTGCCTCCTGTCGAGGCCATCTATCAGGCCGCCCTGTTGCGTTTCCGCCCCATCATGATGACAACAATGGCCGCGACGTTCGGCGGGATGCCCCTGGCCTTCGGCATGGGCGTGGGATCGGAGCTGCGCAGGCCGCTGGGCATTACCATCGTGGGCGGGCTGCTCGTCTCGCAAGCCCTCACGCTCTTCACAACCCCGGTCGTCTACCTCTTCTTCGACAAACTGCAGTGGAAAGTAATGAAGCTGCACAAGGTGGGCACGGAGTTGGAAGAAGCGCACGGCGACTGAAGGGCGGCTGCAGCTCTCAGCTCTGGAATCGCCGCTGCCAGCTTTGGACTTGTTGCATGACAGATCAGGCTGATAGCTTTGCGGTTTTCGACTTTCGTTTCCCGGATGCGGCCTTGTGTTTCTTCATTCCATCCTTATTCGCGGTGGGCGAGGATTGATGTTATCTTCGAAGCTATCCCGAACTGCGAAGCGCGGGATTTTTCCCTAAAGTACAGAAAACCTGCCTTAAGCCGTTCCAAGTTTCGGCAGTTTTGCCGAATGCATCTCTGCACACTAGAGCATTTTCGGAATATAGGTAGACTTTTTAAGCGCTTTGAAAGGTGGCTTTTTCTTGAAGGAAAAGCCACTTAGCATAGTGCCTTCGGTCTACACAAATTCCGAAAATGCTTAGTCGCAGCGTAGAGAATGTGTCGATACCGATTTTCTGAGATCGGTCTACTGAACCTATTCGAGAGGCGAGCGATACCCGATGACCCAGGCCCGCGAAACAACCGATGCAAGTCTCGTACTCACTTTGGAGGAGATCTCGAACCTTGCCGCGGAGGGAGGCAAGCCCGCCGATACCCTCATGAATCTGGTGGCATTGATCGCCAAGCGGTTCAGGACCGAAGTCTGCTCGGCTTATCTGCTTGAGCCGGATCGATCGAACCTGGTTCTGGCGGCCACGCTCGGCCTGCACCCGAGTTGCATAGGTACATTGCGCATGCCGTTGAACGAGGGGCTCACCGGCCTAGTCGCGGAACGAGTACTGCCGGTTGACGTCGATGATGTTAGAAACCATCCTCGCTTCAAGTACTTCAAGGAATCCGGCGAGGAGGAGTACCACTCCTTCCTGGGCGTGCCGCTGATTGACCGCGGAATCCTGCAGGGGGTCCTTGTCGTCCAAACCAAGGACCCGCGCACCTATCGGGACCACGAGATTCGCATGCTGACCGAGGCGGCCAGCCAGGTGGCGCCGGTGGTGAGCGAGGCGCGCACGCTCGACCGCTTCATCGCCCCGGCGCAGGAACGGCTCTGGTCCCTGGCACACAACGTGTGGTGGAGTTGGGACCACGATTGCATCAGCCTGTTCCGCGATTTGAATCCAACCCGGTGGCGCGAGCTCAATCAGAATCCAATTTCCCTGCTCAGCGAAATGCCCTTGGGCGAGATTGAGCGCCGCGCCGCGGAACTGGTTCTACACAGCCGCATCAACTATGTTTACCGCCGCCAGCAGGAGTATTTGAACGCAGACCGAACCTGGGGCGCGGCCAACGCAGGGGTACTGCGGCCTCGGCCCATCGCCTATTTTTCAGCCGAATTCGGGATGCACGAGTCGCTGCCCATCTACTCCGGCGGTCTGGGCGTACTGTCTGGAGACCACATCAAGAGCGCATCCGATCTTGGCATTCCGCTCATCGCCATCGGCCTTTTTTACGGACAGGGATACTTTCTGCAGCGGCTTGACCAGACCGGATGGCAGCGCGAGGAGTACCTGCAGACCGATGTGAACCAGTTGCCCATGCAGCCGGCCATCGGTGTCAATGGCGAACCCGTAGTGGTGGAGATTGGAACGCGCGGCGGCGTGATTCGCGCCAAGGTGTGGCGCGTGAAGGTGGGCCGATGCGACCTGCTGCTGCTCGACTCAAATGTGGCCGGAAATGCGCCCGAAGACCTTGAAACCACTTCACGCCTCTACGGCGGAGATGCGCGCACGCGCATTCGTCAGGAGCTGCTGCTGGGCATCGGCGGCTTCCGCGCGCTCAAGGCTATGGGCATCACGCCCGGCGTGCTGCACTTGAACGAGGGACATAGCGGCTTTGCGGTCTTCGAGGCGATTCGCAATCGCATGGTGGACGAGGGCCTGGACTTTACAACCGCGGCCAGCCTGATTCCGCGCGAAGTGATTTTTACCACGCACACGCCCGTGCCCGCCGGCCATGACCGTTTCAGCGCCGACCTGATGGAAGAACACCTGGGTCCGCTGCGCGAGCAACTAGGGATTTCGCATGAGAACATGATGGGGTTTGGGCGCGAGTATCCCACCGACCAGGGCGAACCGTTCTGCATGACCGTGCTGGGACTGAAGCTGGCGCGGCGCGTGAATGCTGTGTCGTCTCTGCACGGCGAGGTCTCGAGAGCGATGTGGAAGGGCCTTTATCCCAACCGGCCCGAAGACGCCGTGCCGATTGGACACATCACCAACGGCGTGCACGTTCCAAGCTGGCTGGCGCCGCAAATGTGTCGCCTCTACGACCGTCATCTAGGGGTCAACTGGCAGCGACACAGCGCAGTCGCGAAGACCTGGGAAAAGATTGAAAGTGTCGACGATGGCGAGCTTTGGGAGACACATCTTGCCCTGAAAGCGCAACTGATCGACTTTGCACGCCGCCGCGCGCGCGAGCAGGCTGCACGCCGCGACGAGCCGGCCGCAGCGCTCAAGAAACTCGACAAGATTCTCTCGCCGGATGCTTTGACCATCGGCTTTGCGCGGCGATTTGCCACCTACAAGCGAGCCAACCTGGTGCTGGCCGATATGCAGCGGCTCGCATCGATGGTCAACGATCCCAAGCGCCCCGTTCAGTTTCTCTTTGCAGGCAAGGCGCACCCGCACGACGAACCCGGCAAGACAGTCTTGCAGCAGATTGCCGAGATGATGCGGGACTCGAAATTCTCGAACAAATTTGTTTTCATCGAGGACTACGACATCAACGTTGGCCGCTATCTTGTTCAAGGTGTCGACGTGTGGCTGAACAATCCGCGCCGTCCGCTCGAGGCCTCGGGCACCAGCGGACAGAAAGTTGTGCTTAACGGCGGCCTGAATCTTTCGGTACTTGACGGGTGGTGGGCCGAAGCTTACGACGGGCTCAATGGCTTCGCCATCGGTACCGGCAGAACGCACTCCAACATGGACGTGCACGACAGCCGCGACGGCGAAGACCTTTACCGGGTGCTGCACGACGAGGTGATTCCGCTGTTTTATCAGCGCGACCGCGACGGCCTGCCGAGGGGATGGATCAAACGCATGAAGCGCACCATCCGCACGCTTGGCTGGCGCTTCAATGCCGATCGGATGGTGATGGATTACACGCAGAGGTGCTACATTCCCGCGGCCGGAGGCACTTCAAGCGAGATCAGGCTGTATTCGTAAGAGATTGGATCCGAACTCTGAAAATCGAGACATAAGGCGCCCGGCTCTGCGGTGAGACCTCAGCACAACACTATGATCGAACCAGAATCGGAGCTATACTCTGGAGCGGCGTTCCGCCGTCGCGGAGAACTGCTATGGAAAAGCTCGACCTGAAGATGCAGTGGAAGCATCTTTATCAACCGCCGGCTACGGAAATTGCGGTGGTTGACGTACCCCCGCTGACATACCTCATGGTGGACGGCGAGGGCGACCCCAACACATCCCCGGCCTTTATCCAGGCAATCGAGGCGCTCTACTCACTTTCGTACACGCTGAAGTTCTCGCTCAAAAAGAGTCCGCAGGCGGTGGACTACGGTGTGATGCCGCTGGAGGGCCTGTGGTGGGCCGACGATCCGCGTGCGTTTCATCGACAGGACAAGTCAACATGGAAGTGGACCGCGATGATTCTTCAGCCGGATTTCATCGGCTACATCCAGTTGGACGCCGCATTCAACGAAGTGCGCAAGAAGAAGAAGCCCGTGGCGCTCGACCGTGTACGGCTGGAAACTCTGCATGAGGGCTCTGCCGCGCAGATTCTCTACGTGGGGCCGTTTTCAGCCGAAGGTCCGTCGATTCAGCGGATTCACGACTTCATTCACGCTGCCGGCAAAGAGCTTTGCGGAAAACACCACGAGATTTATCTGAGCGATCCACGCCGGACCGCGCCGGAGAAGTTGAAGACCATCATCCGGCAACCGATGAAGTGACGCTGGCCGGTGTCATCACGCCAGGAGAATAGGCTGAAGCCCAAGCTCATTCCGCGGCATATACGGCACGGCTGAAGCCGTGCCCTTTCAAAACAGTGTTTCGATAGGAGTTTTCAGCGAGCTGTAAAGCCCGCACCCTTCGCCGGTAACCCCTGACGGAATTGCTTTCTCTCAGAATGCTCAGTCTGCGTAGACTTCTTCCTGAACCTTGGCGTGCTCGATCAGTTGCACCGGATAATAAGCGTTGCGCGTGTACTGCTTCACCATGCGGTTGGTGTTGAAGTAGGAGCCGTTGAAGGCCAGCGTGTTGCGCATCAG
>OBLW0100000718.1_pt1 | contig 28367 bp, 22 predicted proteins | sample 1520161 | NCBI WGS metagenome assembly OBLW01 (sample SAMEA3539309, study PRJEB22396) | soil metagenome | biome: tundra; feature: field; material: soil | place: USA | collected 2010-05 | depth 0.15 m
TCTACACGCGTTCCCTACACGACGCTCTTCCGATCTGCCCAAGCGGCGCGCGGTCGCGATGGCTTGTAGGCCCGCGACGCCTACACCCAAGATCAGGACGCGGGCTGGCGTGATTGTGCCGGCTGCGGTCGTGAGCATGGGAAAAAGTTTTGGCAATGTATCGGCGGCGATCAGCACGGATTTGTATCCGGCTACTGTAGCCATCGACGATAAGGCGTCCATGCTTTGAGCGCGGGTGGTGCGCGGCATTAGTTCCACGGAGAAAGATGTAACGCCTCGAGCGGCTAGGTCGGTGAGGGTGGTGACATTGCCCAGCGGCCGGAGAAATCCCACGAGAATTTGATCGCGGTGGAAGAGCGGCAGATCGGAACTACCGGTTTTGTCGTTGGCGCCGTGGGCCAGGACTTGCGCGATGATGTCGGCTGCGCGAAAAACTTCCGAGCGTTGGGGAACGATCTTTGCGCCTTTAGCGATGTACTCGGCGTCCGGGTAGCCTGCTTCGGCTCCCGCACCTGCTTCCACGATTACTTCCATGCCGGCTTTGGCGAGAACCGCTAGCGCGGCAGGAACCAGCGCTACGCGCCGTTCTCCTGGGAAGTTTTCTCGGGGAACACCAACGATCATCTAAGAGCCTCCGATGAGGAACAGAACGCGATTAGAAATTTTGCGATCGCGTTCGAAACCGCGCGGCATTGTACACCGGTCGCGAGCCCTTGTTGTGTTGACGTTGTGATTTTCTGCTGCGTTAGGTCGAACTCGGGTCTCAAAAATCCTTGGTTGCGGAACTCGTTTCGGGTTGGGCGACCTGCCTTCTGGTTCTCTATTGGAGGTGCGGGGCTTGCTCCGCCCAGCCGTCGTCGCAAGCCAGGACACTTGAGGGTTGGATCGGTGGAAGGCTCGACGCTCATTACTCGACGGCTTCTTTGCCGGGAATGAAGTAAACCTCTTCGAACAACGAGCCTTTTGGCCAGCCGGCACGGGCCAATATGCCTTGCCCGTTTTCGCACATGCTGGGATGGCCGCAGAGGTAGCCGGTGGTGTTTTCTGGCTTGAGGTCCCACTGATCGCTGTACTTGCGAACCAAGTCGTCGACGCGTCCGGTCTCGCCCTTCCAGGTGGGGTCCTCCCAAGGGCGGCTGATGGTCGCGACGTATTCGAGCCAGGGGACCTCGGCGGCGATTTTCTCCAGTTCTTCGCGATAACCGAATTCCCAGGAGCGGCTGCCGCCTTGAATGCAAAATAATTTGTGGGGGCCGGGCATCGGACTGTCGCCGGATTTCCAATCACGGTAGAGGGTGCGGGCGTAGCTGACGAATGGCGCGATGCCGGTAACTGTCGCCAGCAGCAAATGATTGGTTCGGCCGCTACGCAGATCGAGAGTGAAGCGGCCCTTGGCGATCTTGCGGCAGTACAACGTGTCGCCCTTTTGCAGCTTGTAGAGATGCGGGGTTAGCGCGCCCTGTGGCACTAGTTCGATGAAAAACTCCAGGGCGCCCTCTTCATAAGGCGATGACACGATGGAATACGCGCGCTCGATGCGTTTCTCGCCGTGATCGACGCCCAGCGTCGCATATTGGCCAGCCTTGAATTGAAACGGGCCGCCGGGATCGACGCGCACCAGCCACAAATCCTCAGAAAGATCCTTCCGCTCGATCACGCGTGCCGTGAAGTGTTTGTCCGTGGCGGGAGCCATTTTGTTCGTCTCCAACTCCTGAGCGCTCTTTTACCGACAACTGACCAGTTCTGCTTAGGATATCGCATCGAGCCGCGATATTTCCGCCGGTGTTCGGTTCGTTCGTCTCGAGCGCGACCTGCTTACACTCTAAGATTTAAGCAACGCGCATTGTACACGGGGTTTGCAGTTCGTCGGAGGTATTTGGTTTAACGAGAGGAAAGGGAACGCATCAATGCAAGAGACCTCGAATGCTGAACAGCAGCATATCCGGTACGAACAAACGCCTTGGCATAACGGAGAAACAACGGGCGGCGTAAATTTACGAAAATTAAAGAGATAAGGTTTCGAAGTAGGGAGCCTTGCTGCCCGTTTTTTTGGCCCCCATAAGTCCTTGATCGACGCGTACGAGGAATTCTTCGGCGCTTTCGCCGAGTTCGTATTGTTTCCAGGCGGCGGTAAAGGTTACGGGAATTTTTTGGCCGTTCCAATCCAGTTCGAACGGGCTCAGACGCCCGAGGACCCGCTGCAACTGGTCCGCGGCGCATTCCGGTAGCAGGATCATGAATTTGTCGGCGTCGAGCCGCACGGCCAGGTCGGATCCGCGAATCACGCGGCTCAAGCGAGTGGCAAAGGACTTCAAGGCCTGATCGCCGGTTTCGCGCGAGCTGGCTTCGTTCAGTTGCTTGAAATTTTTCAAATCCAGCATCACCAATGCCAGGGGATGACCCATTCGCTCCGAGCGCGAAACTTCCGCGGCCAGGCGCTGCTCCGCGAACCGTCGATTGTAGAGGCCGGTTAGTGGATCGATCATGGACAGGTTGCGAAGATTGTAAAACTGGCCCTGCTTCTCCGTGAGTTGGATACGCAACTGTTTGATCAGAATTTCCTGGCGGATGGTGTACACGTTGAATAGCACGATGAGGGCGATCAAGGCGAAAATCGCTTCAGTGACTCTGAGCTTGTAAAAGGGCTCGGCGCCTTGGCGCAGGGCCACTCCCGCGAGGGTAATGATAGCCGCCACCAGCAGCAAACTTACGAAGATGGAGTAGCGACCCACCCACGAATCGCGTTTCTGCAGCTGGGAAAGTTCCTCGGCGAGTTCGTGCTCGCCAGGGTCCAACGACGGAGGAATGGAATCGATGTTCAAGTTGCTCATAGGGTGGGCCTGGAGCTGCGTGGCTCCCGCTCATACAAGGTAAGCGGCGGAGGTATGGCGGTCAATGGGACTTTGGTCCCACGCCGCTATCTAGATAGCTCCGGCATTCTTCCCCTCGCCCGCATCAATTGGTCCTACCGCGTCGACCCGAATATCTTCATAATTCTGTGGCAAAATAGTATAATTTAGACGATATAACGTATCCGCCTCCATCAACTGTGAATTTCAATCCCTGCCCGCCGGTGCCGCGCTCCTCGGCTTCCATTCTCTTGGCAACGCGTAATTGCTTGACTGCAGTAGATTCCGGACCTCCGGAAAATTCTCCCGTAACTCCTGTGCAATCAACAGATCCAAATTCCTTAGAGGGAAAGTCTTAAAGTCCTTTAGGATCCGCACATGGGTGAGGAAGGGTGCAAATTGTTAACTAGATGATGTAACTCTTAGAGGAGAAGGGCGGGCAGCTTGCGCCTCAACACAAAACCGGCCGCGTCGTTGGACGCGGCCGGCAGTCGGCTGGGTTCTCTGGTTGGCTGGAATTTACGCGGCGACGAACAGGGTAGTTCCACCACGGTTCACGAGTAAGAGTGCACCGTCGGTGGCCTTGCTCATCGCTTGCTTGAATTCAGCCACGTTGTGCACCGGCTGGTGGTTCACTTCCTGGATCACGTCGCCTTTCTGCAGGCCAGATTCCGCCTTCGGGCTGGACGGATCGATTCCCGTCACAACCACGCCCTTGGTCGATTCCGGCAGTTGGAGTTGGGCGGCCGTTTCGGCGTCGAGGTTCTCGACGCTGATGCCTTCCAGGGCATCCTTCGATCCGCCTTCCTGCTGATTCTTGGCGTCTTCCTTGGAAAGCGGAAGTTCACCGAGTTTCACGTTAAGGTCCTTGGTGCTGCCGTTGCGCGAGATCTCAAGCTTTACGGTCTCGCCAGGTTGCATCATGGAAATGGTGTTGCGCAGTTCATTGCTGTCAGTCACGGCATTGCCGTTGATGGAGAGAATGACGTCTCCGCGTTGCACGCCGCTCGCGTGCGCCGGACCCTTGGGGCTGACGTCGCCGACCAGAGCGCCCTGCAGTTTGTCGAGGCCGAGATCCTTGGCCATTGCCGGAGTGATCGGTTGAATCACGACGCCCAGGTAGCCGCGAGTCACTTTGCCGTGATCGAGGATTTGGCCCATCACGCTACGAGCAAGGTTGACGGGAATCGCGAAGCCGATGCCCTCATTTCCACCGGAGCCGTGCGACAGAATCGCGGTGTTGATTCCGACCAGTTCGCCGCGATCGTTCACCAGCGCACCACCAGAATTTCCTGGATTGATAGGAGCGTCGGTCTGGATGAAATCTTCGTAGTCCTCGATACCGAGGTTGCCGCGGCTTTTTGCGCTGACGATGCCCATGGTGACGGTCTGGCCGACGCCGAACGGATCGCCGATCGCCAGGGCGTAATCACCAACTTGCACTTTGGAGGAATCGCCCAACGTGATCGCGGGGAAATTGGAGCCTTCCAGTTTGAGGACGGCTACGTCCGTCTTTGGGTCCGTTCCCACGATCTTGGCTTTCAGCTCGCGCTTATCGGAAAGCGTGACTTTGACGTCGGTCGCGCCATCGACCACATGATTGTTAGTCAGTATGTAGCCTTCGGGGCTGACGATTACGCCGGAACCCAGGCTTTGCTCACGCCGGTCCTTTGGAACTTCCGGGCGGTTGCCGAAACCGTGGCCGAAAAACTGTTGGAAAAATGGATCGGACTGCATTCCTTCCGGCATTTGGTTAGGAGTGCGCACAACTTTGGACGAAGAAATGTTGACAACGTTGGGAAGAACTTCTTTTACGATCGGGGCGAAGCCGGTTTTGCTTGGACCTTCGCTAGGATCGGCTATCTTTAGTGACGCGTGCACCCGTGTAGTGGTCACGCCTTCAGTCGCCCGAGCTACAGCGTAGCACGTGGCGCCGACGGTTAGGGCAAGTGCGAGCACTCCGCCCGTCCACTTGCGCGAAAAACTGGTTGGATTCATGTTCCCTCTCTCTCTCGACCATTCACCGGCTGAGTCAACCCGGTTCTCTTGTGTTTAGACGAGGTTGCCGCAGTTTTCGCGTCTCCCCACTGATCGGTATTTTGCATACCGTCGATTGAGTAGCACCTATCTACCTGAAGGGAAGACGCTTAGACGCAACAGGACGCCAGGGCTTGCACTGGAGTGGGGAAATCACGTGCACACGTCAGGAAATAATTCCTTTGCGTACGGCGTAGAGAATTAGCTCTGGCACGCCTTTCAATTTCAACTTTTCCATCAGGTTTCCGCGGTGGGTTTCTACCGTATAGACGCTCAGGTTGAGCATGTCGGCGGCTTCTTTGTTGGATTTTCCTTCGGCGATCAGTTGCAAGACTTCTCGTTCGCGGGGCGTCAGCAAATCGTACGAACTTTCGCCACCGGTGCGCTGGAGCTTCCGCATGTAGTCCTCGAGAAGCACGCGGCTTACCGTCGGACTGAAGAACGATTTGCCCTCCGATACGGAATGTATGGCACGCACGAGATCGGAATCCGCCGAGTCCTTCAAAAGATAGCCGCGAGCGCCCGATTTCAGGGCTCGCAGGATATATGTTTCGTCGGAATACATACTGAGGATGATGACTGCAGCGCTGGATCCTCCTTCGGTGATTTGTTTCGCGGCTTCAATACCATTCAAGTTGGGCATGCCGATATCGAGGACCGCGACATCGGGCTTCAAGGAATTAGCCAAGGAAACCGCCTGGCGTCCGTCGTTAGCTTCTCCTACAACGACGAGATCTGGTTGTTGTTCGATAACCAGACGTAACCCGCTGCGAATCAGGTTGTGATCATCGGCGAGAAGAATTCGGATTTTCCTCATCATGGTTCCAGGTTCTACGCCGAGGCGGCCGTCAACGGAATTGCGGCACGAATCGTCGTTCCGGAGCCCGGGCGCGAATCGATTTCCAGTGTCCCGCCGAGGCGTTTCACACGCTCGGACATGCCGAGAAGTCCCATGCCCCGTGTGCGTTTGGGATCGAATCCGGCGCCGTCGTCAGACATCTTCAGGTGAATAGAATCGTCGCTCTGGTTCAGCTCCACCACTGCGTTCTTTGCATGCGCATGGCGTCGGGCATTGTTCAGAGCCTCCTGCACCATGCGGTACACGCAAAGTTTCACCGCGTCGGGAAGATCTTCGGACACATTCTCGGCCCGTACTTCGACCTCAATTTCTCCGCGCCGTGACATTTCCCGCGCGAACCATTCGACCGCGGGTACCAAGCCGAGGTCGTCCAGCATGGAGGGCCGCAGCAGCAACGCCATATTCCGCACTATCTGAACGGTTCGCTCGGCGACGGTCTTGATACTGCGAACTAGCTCCTGACCTTTCTCATTGGCACTGCCGAGCTGATTGGATAGCCGTCCTGCATCCATAAGAAGCAAACCAAGAGATTGACTCACTTCATCGTGAAGCTCGCGCGAAATCGCGCGACGTTCGGTTTCTTGCGCATCGACGAGCTGCGCGGATAGCTGCTGTAGTTCGCCGCGACTGCGGACCAGTTCGGAGTAGCGAAGGCGTGCCTGGCGCTCCAGCCGCAGAATATAGATGGCGCTACCAACCGCCAGCAGAAAACCGGAAGTCAGAGCGAGGATTAGAAACCTGGTTAGACGATCCTGCAATCGGCCGAATTCTGCGAAGGTCGCCTGTTTCGCCGCGGTGGTCTGCTGGTCGTTGAGCAGCTCAATTTTTTGGGCGATAGCGATAAAGCCTTGTCGGCGAGGAATGATCTCGTCGCTGACCATCGATGCGGCGCGGTTCTTGCGTTCGTCCGAATTCCAGCCACTTGCCGAGCGAAACGCGGTGTCTTCTTCGGCAAGATATTTTTGAAGCTGCTCAATCAGAGCCTGCTCTTCGGCGGTGCGGTCCAACGGGTACGCTTGCAGCGCGGCTCGCGTCTGATCCGCTCGTTTTGCGCCTTCCCCGTCTGCGTCGGCGTCTTGCTGAGGCTTGACGCTGAGCAGCAGCGCTTCCATGTTGTCGTTGTAAGTGCTGGCGGACAGGACGACCGTGACTAAAATGCGCCTGCGTTCGAGGGATCGGGAGCGCGCCGATTCCTCCGCCTCGTGCAATTCCCGAAGGGTGTGCAGCGCGTTGGCGCCGGAATAGAGCAGCAGAGCTAGCAGGCCGCCGAGACTCAGGAGCAGAATCGCGCTAAGGCCGCGGGTTAGAGGATTACTGGTTAGATCGTGCGCAGTGGAGCGGTTGCCGGCAGGTACGACGTTCGCTGGCACTTCCGGGCTCATTCCCTGAATAAAACACGTTTTGTCACTTGGTTGCAAATTCGGGCATAGCGGGCGCGCCTCGCTTTGCCCACCACGCAGTTCGGCGATGCGGGAAGCGACACGGTTTATGGTGACAATTTGGTGGCCAGTCCGAAGATTTCGGGCGGCTCGACAAAGCAACGCTTCCAGAAATCGTCGTTGGAAAGCGTGCCGGCTGAGAATTGCCGCACATCACTGAGTGTGCTGCCTATCATTCCGCCGTCGGCAGAGTCGAAGATGATGACAATCCCTTCGATGGCGGGCGTTGTTGGGGTCGGGGTGGTCGGAAAATCCTTAAGTAGCGATGTTGCATAAAGCAGCTTGGCTTTCGCAGTGGTTCCCTTGGGGTCTTGCGAGGTTGGCTGAACCGTGAAAATCCTAACTGGTTTGCCGCGTAAGGGGGCCCAGTCGCCGGGGAAGCTGCTGCTTTCTTCCCGTTCTATGCGAAAGGGTTCCGGTGCTGCATTGGGTGAATTGAATCGCTCGGCGACGAGTTGCGGCAGTTCGAGACTGCTCCGGCGAACATATCCACGAGAGGCGCCCGAGATCTGAACGTGCACCCACACGCCATTCACGTCGAGGAATTCAAACTCGTCATCCGCAGAGGCCGTGAAAAGAACCGGGGCACCTTCAACAGCCTTGGCGAAAACGGGGGTGCCACTTTTCTTCACCACTACCAGATTGGGTGGGTGGGCCTGGTTGTGCTCGATATCCTGCAAATTTCTGAGTTCTGCCGCCAATTCGCTCATGCGCTTCTCTTCGGCTTCGCGCTTGGTGCGCAGCGAGGCTAACTCGTCGGTGGAGGTTGCCACGGCACCCGATGTCGGTGCCGGGGCGGAGGCGGGTGCGCCGGGGTTTTTAGCGGGTGGCAGGGGATTTTTGGGAAGCCCGGTAGATAGGTCGAGCTTAGCGGCCGGGGCTTGAACTTGAGATTTGAGAACCGAGGCGACCGGCTTTTCGCCGAATTTTTCGCTGAGGCGATCGAGAAAATCCAGTTCGAGGCGGCCATTGGAAGGGAGCGTCTGATAGCCCGATTTCCAAGGCTCGCGGTCCGCGTACCAAGCTGTGATTTTCGCGGACAAACGTACAACGGTGTGGCCCGGAGAACCGGGCAACACGTCGACGGAAAATTGATAGAAGGCGCGCTCGTAACGGTCGAGCGGACGATCACCGGTGGCCACGAAGCCATCGACGATGGGCAGTTTCTGGCCGGTGTAGGCCCCTAGTTCTTTGAGGGCTTTGTCGACATCTTCTTTGGATTTAGGGTACTCGCGGGCATATGGAACCGATTGCGCGAAGACCGGGTGCGAGCCTAGGCCGCTGGCGAGATACAGGGGGAATTGCAAATAGACCAGTGCTGCCCAGATACAAGACCTTATTTTTTTCACGGAACAGATTCCAACTCTTCCACCGGAAGCCAACCACGCTGGCCGTCGGGGGTTTCCACCCCGAACCATCGGGGCGTCACGATTACGATGACCACCTCGGTGAAGGCCGAAAGGCTGGCCACATTTGCCGCGGAACGAAAAGGGGCGGCTTTTAAGGCAGCGCCGGGGGCCTTAATCCGGCGTTCCACTTGTTGTCGTAAAGAGCGAACCTGCTGTTCGAGCTCCTGGTTGGATGATTCGGCCGCGGCCAAACGTGTGTTTTCGTCTTCATGTTGAAGAGCGAGAGTGTGCCTAGCTAAATCGACGCTGTCGCGGCGGCGCTTGGCATCTAGGGCATCCTGTTCATCCAGTTGAAGGGCTTGCAGGCGCTCTTGAAAGACCTTGAATTCACTAGCCTCAACCGTGCCGTCGGAGGGATGGACGGTGCGACGCGAGCTTTCGACGAAAACGGCGTCGATTCTGAGACGAGTACGATTTTGGTTCACGCTGGTGACGATGTAGCGAACCGCGATGGTGCCCTGGTCCGCCGTTTCCAGGAAGTGACGGGGAGCGATGGCTTCGGTTCGAACCTTGTAATAGGCATTGCCTTCGCCCTTCCAGGGCTCGAAAAGCGGCGTGCTGGGAACCATCTTGGCGCCGGTCAGGGTGCGCTCCTTCTCGTAGACATAAGTTCCGTGGATAGTGTCATCTTGCAGTGTTTCATCCAAGGCTTGGCGGACCTCACTCAGCGGCGCGGCTAGTTCCTGCACAAGACCGGGACCCACCGAATTGCGTTGTGGCGCATTCGCCGGCAGTGGACGGGCTCCGACTAGACCGAAGAAGCAGACGACAGTCGCGAAGATCGACAAACCTCTGAAATAAGGGGCATTTTGCCGGAGTTTTTGGCAGCCGTGCGAGGCCTTAAGGCTCATTGGTTAGCCACCTCGATCTCTGACGGTCCCTGTTACGCTTTGGTTTCATGTAACGTCGCCAACCCCTTTCTGTACTCTGCGGCGACCGGCGATGTCAAACGAAAGTACGAGGCGCGAAGTTGGACGAAGGTCCAAAAGGGCGTTCTTGGTGGCAAAAAAGGGCGTTAATGGAAAATTTTAATGAGTAACATAAAAAATCTCTTGCATTCGTTTTTTCCGAGGAGTACATTCGCGCCGGTTCAGGGACTTAGGGTTTACCCCGCTCTCTTTTTTGTCGGAGAGAATAGGGGTAGGTTCTCTATGGGCGTGCTTTCTCGCACTCGCCGCTGTGCGTCGAGCTGTGAGTACGGTGCATCCGCAAGCTATTGGCTTGTCTTACGCCCTTCCTGCAACCATCTCGCGGAAACTGTTGTTCGATCGCGGTTGACGAACAGCAGGCAGAGGAGGCGGTATGTATCGAATGTCTCCGAGGTTGCGCGCCAAGCGCGTTCAAATTCTAACTTCGGGTATTTCGTTCGCTCTGTTGTTCCTTACTCTATTTTTCAGCAGCAATCCTACCGCCTCAGCGGTGCCACCGTCGGGAGGAAGTGTCCGAGCGCTCCCAGCGTTCGCGCGCAAATATGGGCTGCCTTGCTCCTCGTGCCATCAAGCGTGGCCGATGCTGAGTCCGTTCGGCCAAGCCTTTAAGGACAACGGCTATCAGCTCGGAAATGATCGAGATGCGCCCGTCTATCAGAATCCAGCCTACTGGCCAGTGACCTTTCGCATCACTCCAATTTGGCACCGTGAAAACACCAACCGAGCTCAAGTGGATGGAGCGGCAGGCGTGAGCGCGAACGAGGCCAGTGTAACTACTCACGGCTTCGATCTAAGCGGACTGGACTTCCACACCGGCGGCACGCTGGCCAAGAACGTCTCCTTTTACGTCTTGCCTTCGTCGGATAGCACCGCCTCCTTTCACTTTGAAACCGTCATGGCCCGGTTGGACAATCTCGCGCACACCAGCTGGCTCAACTTCAAGTTTGGGAAATTCGAGCTCGACAACCTCTTATCTGAAAAGCGCATTCTTACGTTGACCAATGTGGCCGGCGTTTACACCAACTATCACTACCAGCCGGCTACCGAGAATAATGGCGTCAATCCCGCCTTTTTGCCTTTCACGTTTGGCATTGGCGACAATCAACTGGGCATGGAATTAATGGGACACTCGGCCAATGACCGCACCCGTTATTCCGTCGCTTTGATCAGCTCCAATGACGGCACTGTGGGTTTGCCGACCAGTCGTTCCTATGGAACCTATATCACCGCGAGCCAGGCGTTTCAGTTGGGCAGCCTGGGCTTGCAGCGTATCGGCTTTTTTGATTACATCGGCCAAGCGCCCACGTATTTTCAATATACCAATGGCAACGCGAGCGGTATCCCCAACAATGCTGCTTTCGGTTTACCCGGGACCGGTATTGGAAATAGGGGCTTCTACCGCGCTGGCTTGATCGCCCAGATCTACATTAAGAAATATGACGTCCAGGCGATGTATTTCCACAGTTCCGACGATAAGTATCTCGCCACCGGCACGCCCTTCAACGCCGGCCTCGCGACCCTGCCCGCAGGCGCCCAAAACGCCATTTGGAATGGCGCCCTGTTTGAGAGCCACTATACCTACAGTCCACAATTGATCTTGATTCAGCGCATTGAACTCGTGCGCATGTCACAACAAGCCTTGCCGGTCGTACCCGGAACTCCCTACACCCCCGGCGTCAGCGTTCCCACTTCAAACTTCGGCAACCAGGAAGTTTACACCTTCGGCTGGCGCTACTATCCGTTCATCTCCAGTCGCGCGGGCTTTGCGTTCCACAACGAGTATGCCTTCAGCCACCAGGTCGGCACTTCGCCGATCTCCGGCGCAAACCTTGATTTCAGTAGCCTGCTCGTTGGTTTTGACTTCGCGTTCTAAGGGGGACGACAAATGCGAAAAATGAAACATGCACCCTGGGTTGCTGGAATCGCTATCCTCCTGGCCGCGCCGCTGGTGGTCTCCGCACAACAGGGCGAAGCACACATCGGAAAGTATTCGGGCAGTGTGGGGCCCGGACGACAGCTCTATTATCGCTATTGCTGGGGTTGTCACGGATTCCGAGGAGACGGCAACGGTGAGAACGCACCCTATCTGAATATTCTCCCGCGCAACTTCGTCGCCGCCACGTTCAAGTGCCGCTCCACGCCGACCGGCACGTTGCCAACCGACCAGGATTTGTTCAACTCGCTCGAACGCGGGTTGGTCAACTCCAACATGCCGTCGTGGATCGCGCTAACCGACCAGAATCGTGCCGACTTGGTGGCTTTCATCAAGACGTTCTCGCCGCGGTGGAAGACGGAAAAGGCCGGGGATCCGATTCCTGTTCCTCCGGAGCCTAAACTTACCTTGGAAAGTATTAAGCACGGACAGCAGTTGTTTCAGAAGCTGGAATGCTGGAAGTGTCACGGCCAGGAAGGGCGTGGCGACGGTCCTTCGGCATCCACGCTTACCGACAGCAACGATCAGCCAATCCGACCGTACAATTTTGCAGCCGGCTCTCGCTTTAAGTGCGGTACGACGAACAACGATATCTACAAGATCTTCATGAGCGGTGTCGACGGCACTCCGATGCCTTCCTTCGCGGATGTCGTCAAGCCCGACGAAGCGTGGGACTTGGTTCACTACCTGCGTACATTGCAAGTGGTCCATAAGAGCCCTGAACTGGCTTTGTGGGAGTCGACCAAAGAAGGCGCCGACCAGGTAGCTTTAAGCAAAGTCAAAGGCACGCCGACAGGTTCTGGAGTGAATCAGTAGGCTCAGCAGTTTCAACGCGTTCCCGTTTTGAGGAGCCCAATCATGCAAGCAAGAGTAGGGTACGTAGTAGGAATAGCAGCGCTCGCCGCTTGCGCAGTGATCGTCCATGCTGGACCGAGCGGTGGCACGGTCAGCGGTAAGGTTACTTACGAAGGCACACCCGCCAAAATGAAGCCGATCGATATGTCCAAGGAGCCCAGCTGCGCCAAGCAGCACGCGACTCCGGTCGTGACCGAAACCGTCGTCACTGGTCCGGGCAACGCGCTGGACAACGTCGTCGTCTACGTTTCGGCGGGGGCTCCGGACGAGAGCGCGCCCAGCCAGGCCGTGAAGTTCGAACAGAAGGGTTGCCAATATGTCCCCCACTTGCTGGCGTTTCAAGTGAACCAACCCTTCGAAATCTTGAATGATGACCAGACTTCTCACAATATTCATCCCCTGCCAAAGGTGAACCGCGAGTGGAACCGGTCGCAGCCGCCGGGATCCGCGCCGATCTCCGAAAAATACGACAAGCCGGAATTTATTCCCGTGAAGTGCAACATTCATCCCTGGATGCACGGCAGTTTCGCGGTGCTCAAGAATTCGCACTATGCGGTAACGGAAGGGGAAGGCGGGTTTTCCTTAGCGGGTCTTCCGGCGGGAAAATACACGATCACCGCGTGGCACGAGTCTTACGGAGATCAGTCGCAGGACGTGGTCATTTCCGGCAGCGAAACGAAGACTGTTAACTTCGTTTTCAAAGCCAAACCGTATTAGGAGAGCAGCGCACCAGACCGGGAAGCTTTGCCAGTGATTTAGGCACAGCGGTGCTGTGCCGCAGAAGCTGTGGATATTGGATCGTGGTCAGTTGGGGCCGTGATTTAGGGTCAGTATTGAGTGGGATTTTCCCAGCGGAGGCCCGAGCCATGGGCAAGTTACTGGCAGTGACGATCATCGTGATCGCAATTGCTTCTGCGATCCCCTTCATGTTGCACACATGGGAGGCGCCGGCGGACGTTTCGACGCATGGCGGACTGATCGATGAGCAGATGTCCGACACGATGCTGGAAGCCGGTGTTTCGTTCCTCGGTGGACAAATCCTCTTGGCAATTTTCATCTGGCAATTCTCCAAGCCTCGCCGCGAGGGAAAGATCAAAACTTTTCCGGGCGGAGCTAAGGGCTTGGTTATTGCCGCTATCGTGGTCGTAGGCGTGGAAGTTCTCGCCTTAGGTGCATTTGGCTCGAAGGCCTGGGCGATGATGTACTTCACCCCTCCAGCCGCCGACTCCATGCCTGTCCAGGTGCAAGCCGGACAGTTTGCTTTTTATTTCCGCTACCCTGGCGTCGACGGAAAGTTCGGTCCGATTCACCCCGAACTGATCAATGAGGGTACCCAGAATCTGTTCGGCCTGGATCCCGAACATGACGTAGAATCACGCGATGATGTCGTAACCGCCGAAATGGCGATTCCTGTAAATAAAGAAGTTCATTTGCTGATGCACTCCAAAGACGTCAGCCATTCCTTCTATGTTCCCGCGCTGCGCATTCACCAGGACTTCGTGCCCGGTCTCGATCTCTCTTTACATTTTACGGCTACCAAGTTGGGCTCTTACGAAATCGTCTGCTCTCAGCTTTGCGGATTGGGTCATTACAACATGCGGGCGTATCTGAAGGTTTTATCGCAGCAAGACTTTGATGATTGGATGAAGAAACAACAGGCTGCGCAATAGCGTGGTCGGTAAAGTTCCCTTCCGGCGGCCGTAAGTACTTTCTCAGAGGTGGGCATATGCATGAAACGTCAGCAGCACCTGCGGTACATCACGGGCCTCCGACTACCTTCCTCCGGAAGCACGTCTTCAGTTTGGACCACAAGGTGATTGGTCTGCAGTACTACGCGCTTGCTCTCGTTGCCGTGGTCGTGGGCATGGTGCTTTCCTGGCTCATGCGCATCCATCTCGGTTGGACCAATGCCGCCATTCCCGGGCTGCAGGTCCTATCACCGAACGGCGCTCCAGGCGGCGTGATGACGCCGGAGTACTATCTGCAGCTGATGACCATGCACGCTACCATCATGGTCTTTTTTGTGCTCACCACCGCGCCTTTCGCGGCCTTCGGCAATTATTTTCTTCCCATTCAGGTTGGTGCGGAAGATATGCCTTTTCCCCACTTCAATATGATGTCTTTCTGGACTACTTTCACCGCTTTCCTAATTTTGGTTTCCGCTTTCTTCGTCAGCGACGGCCCGCCGCTTTCGGGTTGGACGGCCTATGCCCCGCTCAGCGCCATCGGCAAAAACGCAGGGCCCGGGGAGGGAACGGGACAGGTGCTGTGGGCCGCGGCCATCGGCGTATTTTGCATCGGACAATTGCTTGGAGCTTTAAACTTCATCTCCACGGTTCTGGACATGCGCACCAAGGGCATGACTCTTTCGCGTCTTCCCGTCACCTGCTGGGCTTGGTTCATCACTTCCTGCATGGGCCTGACCGCGTTTGCCGTGCTTATGCCGGCGACCATCCTCCTCATTCTGGATCACGTTGCTGGCACCAGTTTCTTCGTTCCCTCAGGGCTGGTCCTCAACGATCAGTTAGTGCCGCACTCCGGCGGTTCCACTTTGCTCTGGCAGCACCTCTTCTGGTTCTTCGGCCATCCGGAGGTGTACATCGCGATCATCCCGGGAATGGGCATCGTGACCCATGTCTTGATTACCAACATGCGCCGTCCCATGCTCAGCATGAAGGCCATCCTGTACTCCCTGTGGGCGCTGGCGTTCCTCAGTTACATGGTCTACGGCCACCATATGTTTGTCAGCGGAATGAATCCGTTCTCTTCGCTGGTGTTCTCTTTCCCCACGCTGATGATCACCATCCCCTCCACCGTAGTGGTCCTGATCTGGATCGGTAGCCTATACGGTTCCAAGCTACGCATAAATACCGCCTCTCTGTTTGCTCTCGGTTTTATCTCCATGTTTGTTAGCGGTGGGGTCAGTGGCTTTTTCCTGGCGCAACCTTCCATCGACATCATGCTCCACGCTACTTACTTCGTGGTCGGCCACTTCCACATGGTCATGGGTGTTGCGGCCATGTTCGGTATCTTTTCGGGAACCTACTTCTGGTTCCCGAAGATGACCGGACACATGCTCAATGAAACGATCGGGAAAATCCATTTCTGGCTCACCTTCGTCGGCACCTACTGCATCTTCATGCCGTTCCACTACCTTGGCTGGGCCGGCAACGTGCGCCGCTACGCTGCTTTTACCGACGATTACCTCAAACCCCTTATTCCGGTACATCAATTCATCACCGTGGCCGCCATTATCACCGGTGCCGTGCAGTTGCTTTTCATTTTTAATTTGATCTACAGCCGCTTCCGCGGCCCCGCGGCTCCGCCAAATCCGTGGGAAGGCACTTCGCTGGAATGGATTATGCCGTCGCCCCCGCCGTGGAACAATTTTGGCGGCAATGATCCCGTCGTCTATCACGATGCTGATCAGTTTGGCGTGAAGACCGCCTCCGGCGCGGATTACATCATGCAGAATTCGCCAGAGCAACCGCTGGCCACCGCGGACGGAGACTAGCCACCACTCGCTGGGCTGCGGGAGAGGACACTCGGAATTTATGGCCGCTACGCTACCACCTCTAGGATCGGAAGTTCTTACTCTGCCGGAACGTCGCGAAACCGAACACACCGGCAACGGCGGCGGGCAAAACCTGGTTCCCGCCGGTGGGAGCCTCCACACCACAGAACAATACTCTCCGCCGGCGTCCAGCAGCGCCATCTGGGTTGGCATCGCCGCGATCTGCATGTCATTTGCTGCCTTCACCAGCGCTCTCATCGTCCGTCAAGGTTCATCGACGGATTGGCGCCACATCACGCTGCCGCCCGTCCTGTTCCTCAGCACGCTGCTACTCTTGGCCAGCAGCGTTACCCTGGAAGTCGCGCGTCGCCGGGTAGCCTCATTTATGGGCGGACTCGATACCCACATCGAAGTACCCCGACGCTGGCTCTTTCTCACTCTTGGCTTCGGCTTGCTCTTTGTCGGCAGCCAATACATGGCCTGGCTGCAATTGCGCTCCCAAGGCCTGTACTTGGCCACCAATCCCAACAGCTCTTTCTTTTACGTGTTCACCGGCGTCCATGCGTTGCACGTTTTTCTCGGACTCGCCGGCCTGGTGCGCGTCATCTATAAACTCGGCAACACCTCGTTGCGTCGGAGCACACTCAACGCAACCTCATATTATTGGCATTTCATGGGAGTTCTTTGGGTCTACCTCTTTTTGCTGCTGTGGTTGAAAATTTAGCGCACTGGATCCTAGGAGGCGCCGTGAGCCATTCAGAAATCGCGTTGGGCGGACACCACACCCCGGTGATGGAGCCGTCACCCTTCGCTATTCCCGCTAAAAAATTGGCGATGTGGCTGTTCATCATTTCGGACATCATGACCTTTGCCGCCTGCCTGATCGCCTACGGATTTCTGCGGAATTCCACCGCCGACTGGCCCAGGCCTTTTCAATTCTCCGCCATCGTCAATGTCTTGATCATGACTTTCATTCTGGTGACTAGCGCCTTGTTCATGGCTATTGCCGTGCGTGCCGCCCGGACGGGTGATCGGGCCGCGGCCTTTCGTTGGACCATGATCACTCTCCTCACCGGCCTCGTATTTACCCTCCTCCACATTCGCGAATGGTTCGGCATGATAGGTCAGGGCGTGACCTTCTTTAAAAACCCGTGGGGCACCGGGCTGTTTGGCGGAGCCTATTTCAGCATCACGGGAATGGAACTCCTGCACGTCATCGCTGGCCTCATTGCTCTCTTGATCGTAGGTTTAGGGTACAAACGTGGCCGTTACACTGCCGACGATATTGAAAACTGCGGCCTCTTCTGGCAATTCATCAACATCGTTTGGATGTTCGTCGTGCCTTTGGTTTATTTTATGAACCTGGCCAGCTAGCTAAATGACATCGGAAAGGACTTGTGATTATGAGTGCAACGGAACCGCAAGGCGGCCTCGGAAAGTATATCGTCGTCTATGTCTGCCTGCTGGTCATCACCGGCATTGAATTGCTCATCGCCTCTTGGCATCCCGGCGGAACGGTACTTCTAGCGAGCATGCTTATTTTTGCCTTTCTCGGGGGTGCCCTGACAATTCTGTATTTTATGCACTTGGCTTCGGAAAATCGCAGCCTCATCCTGGCTTTTACAATCTTTACGCTTTTCGTGCTGGGAGCCACCACGTACAGCTGGACCGACAGCTTCCGCCTTCTGTTTGGCGCCCCGTTTGCCAAGTAACTCGAAAATTGTGATCCTAGGTAAGAGGTCCTGCCTCATGACGTGCCTGAAGCCGATACCGCTGAGAAAACTTCACGTGCTGGTCCGTCTGTTCGCGATCTCCTTTGTCACGGTCGCGGTCATTTCGCTTGCTCCTACGGCATTTTCCCAAAGCTGTGCCCTCTGCTACACCCAGGCTGCCTCGTCCGGCTCTCGCATGATTGAGGCCTTGCGCAGCGGCATCCTGATACTCATCGTTCCGCCCACCTTCATGTGGCTGGTTATCGCCGGCATCGCGTATTCCAAACGCAAGCAGTTCAGGCACGCGGATAATGCTCCGAATCCTGCTTCCGACTGGTAGGTTGCCAAATCGCCCGGGTCGTGACCGCGAATCACCCAGCCTTTCTTGCAAAATTACACGTCCTCTCTATCTCACGAGGATTTTTCTTTGCTCCATGGCTTTCTTCGCGGCTACCGTCGCGTTGGCGCAGGACTCGACGCCCTCCCTTTCTAGAAGCTTCCCTCATAAGCCACCTGCTCTTCCGCTAACGGATTTTTACGCTACGCCCGACCCGCTGCCTCCAGGCCAACCCGGAGAACTAATCCGCTCCGAGCCCTTTTACGAATACCGCTTGTTTTACGAGATTTCCGCCGTCCGCATTCTCTATCATTCCCGCTCCCCGAATGGGCAAGACGTAGCGGTATCGGGTGTGGTCCTACTTCCCGGGAAACCCCCTCCTACGGGTGGGTGGCCCGTTATCGCTTGGGCCCACGAATTCACCGGCGCCGCCCGCCAGTGTGCTCCCTCATTGGTAAGCAATCTCAACGACGGTCCTCTTCTTTCCATGTACGTCGGTCTGGGCTATGCCGTGGTCGCTTCCGACTACGCTGGATTGGGAACGAATTTTCCGCATGCCGCGATGGATATGCGCTCCAACGCACTCGATGTGCTCTATTCCATTCCGGCGGCCCGCTCCGCGCTGGCACAACTCGGGACGAAATGGGTGGTCGCAGGATACGCTTATGGAGGTCTGGTTGCCGTAAGCGTCGGCGAAGCGGTCGGCGGACTCCTAGATCCAGATTATCTAGGAGCCGTCGCGATTTCAGGAGTTGCCGATCCTAAGGTAATTTTCGAACGGCTGGCCCAGGGTCCCTCGTACTCCAAGCTGGTATTCTTGGCCCGGGGGATTGCCGCTGTCTTTCCCGAATTCCATGCGCAGGACCTACTTACTTCCGAGGCCGTCCCACTCTACCAGTACACCAGCCGCGCTTGCGAAATCACCTCCGGTCCGCCGCTCGCGGCCAATCACGTTTTGCAGTCCGGCTGGCAGAACAATGCCTATGTTCAGAAATTTTTCGCTAGAAACGCTCCCGGCCAAATCTTCACTCGCGCGCCCATCCTCGTCGTGAGCGGCGATGCCGATCCGGAAATTCCTTCCGTTCTGACCGCCGCTGCCGTCGTTCAACTCTGCCATCAACAAGATCACGTCCTATTCGTCAGATACCCTGGCCTCACCGCTAGCGCTGTAGTCGAGAATTCCGTCAGCGAACAAGTTAGTTGGATCCACGCCCGTTTCGTCGGCCGTCCCGCGCCATCCAACTGTCCCTAAATCGTACCTGGCGTATGGCGATCAAGGCTCTCTGAAGGTCAGCGCTGTAATACCGATCTTCGGTGTAGTTCTTTCTCAAACGCTATCGCAGTCCTAGAACGTTCTCTCAACACCGGGTTGGCCCTCAAGGCAAATCCAAATCGAGTGCGTAAATATCCGTCAGGCCACGCTCCAGCATCAGGTAAAGCTCTTCATCTTTCCCCAATCCGCTAAACACGCAATGACTCGCGCTCCCCCGCAAAATCTCTCCAAATCCCGCCACCCGCTCCACCCGCCCGGAGCTCAAGTCCTTCCGAAAAACAGACTCTTCCTCCTCCAGTGCGTCCTGAAAATAAACGGCCGAGCTGTCCGCCGCCCAGTACGGCGTCCCAATCAGCGCGCCCGTTCCCGCTTCATGCCACTCTTGCTTCTTCAGGTCGTATAGCATCAGACGCTGCCCTGTTTCGTCAGTCGCCGCGATAAACCGCCCGTCTGGCGACGATCGCGGCTGACTGAATTCCGCGGAATCCGGCAACTCCTGAACCATCCCAGTCGTCGGTTCTAGAAAAAACAACGCATATTCCGGGTGCGTTCGCGAGTTCCTCATATTCACGATAAGAGAATGTCCGTCTGGCGACCAGTCCGCACTCTCTGCTTCCCAATGTTTCGGCAGCACCGGGCGAAGCGCGCCCCCGTCAGACTCGATGATGTAGATTTGGCCAGGTTGGCCTTGCCGCACACCTGTAAACAATACCTGTTCGCCCTTAGGCGACCATCGCGGAGCGCCGCCCCTCAGCGGTGCGCTGGTCAGTCTCAATCGTTGGGATCCATCGGTGCGGCTCCGCCACAAAGAACCATCCGGACCACCGGAATAAACCACCGTTTCCCCGTCGCGAGATACGTCCGCCTCTTCTGCATGAGTATCTAGGCTCAGCGGCGTTCTGCGCATTGTTCGAGGGTCAAACTTCTCGAGTTCCCGCCGGGAGCGGAAGCTGAAAGCAAATATCCGCGATCCTGATTGCGCCGGCGTCGCCAAGTTCAATGCATCGGGTCCACTCGTCAGCGGGACGGGGGTATGGTGCGAACGTCTGAACCAGCTCCAGACGTCCCTCATCGCCCACAAATTGCAGTCGTACTGCTCGCAGCCGGAGAACAGAAAATATTTGCCGTCGGCGGTCCACGTTCCAGAAGATTGTCGGGTCGGCTGATTCCCGCCCGCCAAAATCGGGTGGGGATTATTTCCTTCTGCACTCATCTCCCAGAGGGTCTGCGTGCCGTATTCGTTCACATCCACGGTGAATCGAATATATCTGCTGTCAGGCGACCAAGCCGGCGCGCGAGGGTTTCCGTTCACTTGAAGGAGCTTGCGCAGTTGCGTCCCATCGCGACGAACCGAATACAGATCATGACCTCGTACGAAAACAATTTGAGTCGCATCCGGAGACCATGCCGGATCGTGACCGGTCGCTTCCCCAAGGCGTCGTGGCTCGCCACCTTGAACCGGCCAGAGCCAGAGCGACATTTCTTCATCGCGCCGCGCAAATTGCCCGATTAGAAATTGCGAATGGTCCGGCGATACCGCGAATAGACGGGTGTTCTCAAAAGGCGTGGCCATCTTCTCCGCGTTGCCTCCTTCCACCGAAGTCTGCATCAGCTTCCAGTGACCTGCGTCGCGCTCCAGAAAAAATATGCGGGTACCATCTGAGACGATGCCGCCCCACTCCTCGATCCGGGCGTCGTTTGTTATCCTGTTCATACGCTGCACGCTGGGCCTGGGTACCGGGTACACGATAAAAAACAGGAGCCACGAACCGAAAAGAATGCCGGCTGTCAGTAACAGAAAATCAAACCAGCGCTGTGCCCGTTCGATCTTCTGCTGATCCCAATGAGCCGCTCCAGGGGCCAACGCTTCGGAAAGATTTGGATTTAGGCGGAGCCGAACTTCGATGGACTCATCCTCTGCATCGAGACCAGCTACCTGACCTTTGGGAGCACCGGCTGGTTCCTCGTTGATGAAGTGCACGGGAGCGACGAACCGATACCCTTGGCGGGGCACAGTCTCTATAAACCGTGGATTTTCAGCGTCATCCTGGAGCGCTGCGCGAAGCTTCTTAAGCGCGGCGTTAAGGCTTCCGTCGAAGTTAACGTGTGTTCCTTCGGTCCAAAGCGCTTGTCGCAGCTTTCCCCGGCTAACAATCTCCCCGTTCTGCCGAAGCAACAATTCGAGAATCCGCAAGGGCTGTTCTTGAATTCGAAGGCGAACGCCCTGTCGGGTCAAATTTCCACGAGCGAGGTCCATCTCGAACAGTCCAAATCGAATGATCGTTGTGGCATCAATTCGGGGCATTTCTCAAGGCCGTCCTACGGACGGAGAGGCACTGTATCACACATGAACGTCCGCCGGCATCAGTTCATGTGACCTGGTATATAACTCATTTTATTGTTCTTATCGGGTCATCATATTTTCAGCTCTAAATCGTTTGACCTGCGCTACCGTACCAAGTATTCCGATGTTACACCGGTCGCTTCTTCCGTTTCCTTACGCCGGTGCCATTCTACCGAGTGTGAAAAAGGAGGCCCTTAGGAGAACATTTCGCCCATAGTCCTAAGAACCTTCGGAACTCCCGCATTCGCGTCCCTGAACCGCTGTCAAAGCATGGCGTGTTTTGCGGGAGCTCCGATCCAAATGCACTGCCATACCCCAATTGACTCGCTGAGATCCCGGTTTCGCTAGAGTGCCCATCTTCCCGCGGGAACCACACCATCTCGAACCCACCCTCGCTCAGATTCGAGCTGCGCAGAGAAGTGTGATCGCTCCAAACTGCTTGGCTAACCAAGCTTCCGCACACCCTACCGCACATACGCCGTCAACTTCCAACGACGATACTGGAATCGCGTCGCATCGGGGAAATGGCATGGGAAGGGAAATTTACGTCGGAATCGCGGACCTGCACGCTCAGAAATCACGAACGGCCGGTTAATGGCGTATGTTTATATAATTCTAGACAGACGATATCTTCCAGTACCTAAATTCTGCTGGTTGAAACGTGGACTTCTTGGGGCAAACCCTCTAAGCGCCAACTGTTTAGAGCCGCAGCTGCGATTTTAGTTGGGGTAGGGAACTGACGGTCGGTTGCCCTGTGGTGGTTAGCCCCCTACCCCGCGAGTGGTCTTGCCTGTATAGACGAAGTCATCCCCAAAAAAGTTTCCCGCTTTTTCAAAGATTTCTTACCTATGCCTGCGTTGTTTCCTGCCACCGAATGGTGCATCGCTGCATCCGACTTTGCCCACCGGAAAAGGGTCAGACGACGGGCTGGCGGGATGCTTGCGACGTCGTATTTCTTGACCGCCGGTCCGCTCCAGCTCGCAGTGTATGACGCGAAGGTGCGGTTTGTTCTAGTCGCCAATCTCGACAGTGTCCAGGTACCGCGCCACCGACGCATTCCATTTAAGTTCGTTCTGGATGGTTCTCTGTAACGACTGTGCCGCAGCAGGTTCGCCGTGCGTTAAATACATTTGCTTGGGTGGCGAGGGCAGGGCCTTAAGCCAGCGTATCAGTTCACTCTTTCCCGCATGCGCGGAAAATTGACCCATCACTACGATCTCTGCTTTTACGACCACGTCCTGCCCGAACAATCGGAGCGACCTCGCGCCCTCCTGCAATGCGCGTCCTCGTGTCCCTTGCGCCTGAAATCCCGCCAGGATCACCGCGTTCCGCGCGTCCGGCAACCGCTGCGCCAGGTGATGCAGTACGCGTCCGCCCGAGACCATGCCGCTCGCCGACACAATGATGCACGGCGTTTTCACGTTATTGATGGCCTTCGATTCGTCTGCGGTCCGCGTCAAATGAAATTCGTGCACGTTCAGCGGATCGCCCTTTCCACCATTCCCGCTTTCCAGACGCGCAAATTCCCGGTCATGGTCATCGCGATATTTCAAGTATAAATCCGTTGCGTTCAGGGCCATTGGGCTGTCCACATAGACCGGCAGGCACGGAATCTTCTGCTGATCTTCCAATTGCCGCAGATAGTACATAAACGTTTGGGTGCGCCCGACCGCGAACGCCGGAACAATGATGGACCCGCCGCGTCCCGCCACGCGATTCACGACTGCCGCCAGCATCTCCGCCGGGTCGCCGGCTTCGTGATCGCGGTCGCCGTAGGTCGATTCACACAGCAGCACATTCGCGTTCGATGGCGGCGTCACCGGGTCTTTCAAGATGGGCTGATCGTATCGCCCGATGTCACCGGAGAAAATCACTCGGGTTTGCTTGCCATTTTCCAAAATGGTCAGTTCCAAGCTCGTAGAACCGAGGATGTGGCCGGCATCGTACGCGACAAAATGAAACTCGGGGCTGACATCAAACGCGCCTACACGTGCGATCGGCATCATCAATTTCAAAACGGGATCGAGATCTTCCGGTCCGTATAACGGTTGCGGGTCGGCGTTGCGGCTGTAGCGGTGCTTGCGCGCATTCATCGTGTCTTCTTCTTGCAGGTGCGCGGAATCTTTCAGCAGCAGTGATGTCAGCTCGATCGTGGCCGGATTCGCGAAGATCGGGCCGTGATAGCCGGCCTTTACGAGGCACGGCAACCAGCCGCTATGATCGAGGTGCGCGTGGGTCAAGACCACGTAATCGATGGCCTTCGGGTCAATCGAAAGCGCCTGGTAATTACGGTTGTTCAGTTCGTTCGAGCCCTGAAAAACACCGCAATCCAGCAGCAACTCCTTGCCATTCGCCTCAACGAGGTACTTTGAGCCAGTGACCGTTCCGGCCGCGCCCAAGAACGTAAGCTTCGCCATAAGGTTGCCATTGTATCGAACGGCGCAGAGTTTCCTTCCATATCGATGTCGCCGCGTCGTCAAAAGCGAAACGGGGCGATTCATGCTCGCCCCGTTCGCTTGGCCTTAAACCGGCTTGGCTGGGTACTGTTTGTTGCGCCAGGAGCGTTCCTGTTCTTAGTCGGCCGCGGTAGCTTGCGGCTCTCCGACGATTGTGTCGATGTTCAGGCCCAGTCCCTTGGCTACGCCGGTCCCGTAGGCGGGATCGGCTTTGTAGAAGTGCTTCACCTGAAGTTCCTGGATCCGCCGCGGCGTGTTGCCCAGGCTGCCTACGATGTTGCTAACCAATCGCTGCTGGGCGTCTGCGGGCATCAGGCGGAACAGGTTTCCGGGTTGGGTATAGTAGTCGGCGTCGCTGCGGTGATCGTGGCGTGCCACGGTGCCGCTGATCATCTTCGGACGCTCTACATACTTTGAATCCTGCGTCGGGCCGCCGAAGCTATTGGGTTCGTAGTTGGGCTGTGCGCCGTGATTGCCGTCGAAGCGCATGGCGCCGTCGCGGTTATAGGTGTGAAACGGGCACTGTGGTTTGTTTACCGGGAGCGAGTCGTAATTCACGCCCAGGCGGTAGCGGTGCGCATCCGGATAGGAAATCAAGCGGGCTTGCAGCATTTTGTCGGGGGAATAGCCCATGCCGGGAACGATGTTTCGCGGCTCGAAGGCAGCTTGTTCTACCTCCGCGAAATAATTTTCCGGGTTGCGATTGAGTTCGAGTTCACCGACTGCGTGCAGCGGATAGTCACCGTGCGGCCACACTTTGGTCAGGTCGAAGGGATTGAGGTGGTACGTCTCCGCCTCTTTCTCCGGCATGATCTGCACGGAGACGTGCCACTTCGGGAAGTTGCCTTCCTTAATGGCATTAAACAGGTCGCGTTGCGCGTAGTCTGGGTCAATGCCTTTCATCGCGTTGGCACCTTCGGCGTCGAAATTCTTGATGCCTTGTTTGGTCTTGAAGTGCCATTTCACGTAGAAGAGTTCGTTCTTGTCATTGATCAAGCTGTAGGTGTGGCTGCTGAAGCCGTCCATGTGGCGGTAGCCGTCGGGGGTGCCGCGGTCGGAGAACAGAATCGTTACCTGCTGGAGCGATTCCGGTGAGAGCGACCAGAAATCCCACATCATCGTTGGAGACTTGAGGTTCGTTTCGGGGTCACGCTTTTGGGTGTGAATGAAATCGCCGAATTTCAGGGGGTCGCGAATAAAGAACACTGGGGTGTTGTTGCCGGTCATATCCCAGTTGCCTTCTTCGGTGTAAAACTTCAACGCAAAGCCGCGAGGATCACGCTCGGTGTCCGCGGAACCCTTCTCGCCGCCCACCGTCGAGAACCGGATAAACGTTGGTGTTTTCTTGCCCACCTGGTTGAACAGCTTCGCCGTGGTGTACTTGGTGATTTCGCTGCTGGTACATACAAAATGTCCGTGCGCGCCGGAGCCCTTGGCATGAACTACGCGTTCCGGGATGCGTTCCCGGTTGAAGTGCGCCATCTTTTCAAAGAGCAGAAAGTCTTCAAAAACCACAGGTCCGCGAGGCCCTACCGTGAGCGAATTCTGATTGTCGCCCACTGGACGGCCCGCATCGGTGGTCATAATTTTCTTTTCGTCGGCCATTGATCCTCCTCAGTTCGCGGCTGAGTGCGCGCCCCGTGATTCGTCACTGGGCGCAATTTTCAAACCGCGTCTGCATCGTATGTGGGCCGCGCCTATACATCCAATATATAGATCGGATAGCATAGATAGGCGCAGCCTATGGCGCACAGCATGGCAGCCCGTGATTTCAGACGCTCGTACCCCATTTGATTCGGCTTCCTCTCTTGGCGCGTTACGCGTCCGGACTAGAATTGGTTGCTAACCTGGGCCACAGCAGTGCTGCACGGCCACCAGATGTTGCGGGAGTTCGACGGTGGCGAACTTTCGACTTTGAACTGTTGACGTTGACTGCTGACCGCTTCATGGAACTCCATCAACTTCGTTACTTTTGTGCTGTCGCCGACACGGGGTCGTTTAGCCGGGCTGCTGAGCACTCGCATGTGGCCCAGCCGTCTTTGTCTCAGCAAATCTTGAAGCTGGAAGACGAACTGGGGGCGAGGCTTTTCGATCGTCTCGGCCGCTCGGTTCGTCTCACCGATGTCGGCAAGGCGTTTCTCCCTCGCGCCCGCGCGGTTCTGCGAGAACTGGAAGCCGCCAAAGGTGACGTGATCGAACGTAAAGTCTCGGTGGCCGGCTCGCTTACCGTGGGCGTAATTCCGACGATCGCGCCCTACTTTCTTCCTTCGCGACTGAAGTCCTTCACGCGCCAGTTTCCGCAGGCGCGCCTCACCGTGGTCGAAGAAATCACGCCAGTGCTGCTGGAGCGACTACGCGCCAGCACCATCGACGTGGCGATTCTGGCGCTACCGATACGGGGCCATGAGTTCGATACTTTTCCTCTCCTCACAGAGCGTCTGTTCGCGGCGCTACCCAAAAAGCATGTTCTTGCCAGCAGGCGGTCGCTGGGGCTCAAAGACTTACGCAAGGAACCGTTCTTGCTGTTGCGGGATGGCCACTGCTTCCGCGACACCGCGGTGGCGGCTTGCGACCGCGCAAACATCAGCCCCCGGGTCATTTTTGAGAGTGGGCAGTTTAGCAGCATTTTGAGCATGGTGGGCACGGGGATGGGAGTCTCGATCGTGCCGGAAATGGCGATAGAGAAAAACCCTCGGTGCCGGTACGTTCGGATCGCCGACGATGGAGCTATAAGGACGATTGGCGCCACAGTGTTGCGGGGGCGGTCGCTAACGCGGCTGCATCAGGCCTTCCTGGCCCACTTGCGCCCCTGGAACTCAGCGGTACGCGTTTAGCCAGATTTTAGATCGATAAATCTAGTCCACCGAAACACCCTCTCCGGGTTTTTGCAAGTTTTGGAATACAAAGAGAATAGAGTGGTTTGTTTTGATAACTTTTGTAAGTGCTGATTCTAAGTGGCCTATTAGGGCGATCAAAACGAGGGCAGGGGTACATGATGGGACGGGTGGCCCTGGATGGCCGACGGCAATTGGTGTCGACACGCTACCAAGATCATATCATAATTAGTATCAAATGGTTAAGTAATCTCCATAGAACGGGGCGAAATTCGGGTCGACGGTATCACAGAGGATGAAAGTCGGCTCTCGCCGGTTCGGCGGTCACAAACGGCGCCGAGTCGCCGCACTCCATGTGGGTTTTACGACGGTCTCGCGGGCTTGATCACCGCGAGGGTCATGTCGTGGAAGTTCAATGTTAGGACGGCGTCGCGGAATAGCTCCAGGCCTACCGTGGCGTCGAACAAGCCCTCTGGTTCATGTACCGTTTCGGTCGGGAAATAGACCTTCGCGCCATCCCTCGAAAGGGTTACGCCGTTGAAGCTTTCCTGTTGGGCGTCGGCGACTTTCATGTTTACGCCCCCGTCGGTTAAGGGGAACAAGCGGACGTCGGAGGTTTGCGCGGCACCGGACAGGCTGAGTTTCTCGATCGACGCGGTGTAGACGAGCAAAGAGCCGGTATACATGGTGTCCACTTGGGCGGAAACTTTTTCCGCGTTGATTTCGAATCCGTCGGCCACCACGATCGGCGGTCCTTCTTTGCCGAAGGTAATCAGGGACATAGTGTCACACGCACCTGTGCATTTGACGGGGGTCGTCAAGACATCCGAAACCCGCAGTTTGTGGGCCACAAAATCCAGCTGCAGGATGCGATCCTTGAATGCCGGATAGGCCAGCGTCCCCGCGACGTGAGGCATTTGCTGGTGCGAGATCATGTCGGACAAATCCATCCCAATGGCCGGCACGTTCGTGAGCATCAATTCGCCGACATGAACGGAGGTCATAGCGGTGCGAAACATCAGAGACGGTGCGCCGGGCTTAGGGGGCTCAAAAGGTTTAAGGCCGGCGGCTTCGGCGACTTTAGAGTCCACGACGGAATCCACGTTGCCGGTGTCGATGCCCATGCGGATAGTTTTGCCTTCGGCGATGCGGGCGTCCACGCAAGGGGTGCCGTCGCAGTCCAGAAGAGGTACCTCGGCGATGAACTTGACGCCGGCAAAGTTTCGGGTGGCTTGCGCATGGAGTAGGCCGAGGTCGGCGATCACCAACGTAAACAAGACAACAATAATCGCGCGCAACGCTCGAAGAAAAAAGGGCATAGTTTCTTCTTCCTTTCGGAGCTTCTTGCTTAAGTCGCGGAATGGGGATGCGCCCAACTTATAGACGAACCGCGCACCCGAATGCTAGCATTGATATACGTTGTACCCGGTGGGGCCGTGGCGCAGTTGGGAGCGCGCCTCGATGGCATCGAGGAGGTCGTGGGTTCGAATCCCATCGGCTCCACCAAAATAGGGGTCCGGCCCGGACACATGGGTTACACAACGTACCTAAGACATAGGTAACACTTTTGGGCCGAACGGATTTTCG
>OBLW0100000721.1_pt1 | contig 28347 bp, 27 predicted proteins | sample 1520161 | NCBI WGS metagenome assembly OBLW01 (sample SAMEA3539309, study PRJEB22396) | soil metagenome | biome: tundra; feature: field; material: soil | place: USA | collected 2010-05 | depth 0.15 m
GTTCAGACGTGTGCTCTTCCGATCTGGGAGCCGAGTTCCTCGTCATCGCCTGCAACACCGCCAGCGCCCTCGCACTCGATGCTATTCAGGCCGCCGTGCCCATCCCCGTACTCGGCGTCATTGAACCCGGCGCAGCCACCGCCCGCGCTTCGTCGCGCACAGGCGACGTGCTCGTCATCGCCACGGACGCCACCGTCCACAGTCACGCATATGCCGCCGCTTGCAGAGCGCTTGGTTTGCGCGCGTTGGAAAAAGCCTGTCCCTTGCTCGTCCCGCTCGTCGAAGAGGGCTGGACCAACCACCCAGTCACCGATCAGGTCTTCCGCATCTATCTTGACGAGCTCCTCAGCGAAGCCGCTTCGCAAGGCCTAAAACCCGACACACTCGTCCTCGGCTGCACCCACTACCCGCTCCTGAGGCCGCTTATCGAACGTGCGGTACCCGCAGGAATGCGGGTCATCGACTCCGCCGAATCCGCAGCAGACGCCGCCGCGGACCTCATCAACGGCAAGAATGAAACTGCGTCGGGCTCATTGCCATTGCAAAGCGGCGCGATGGATGCCAGCATCCGATGCTTTGCCACCGACTCCGTAGAAAAATTTGAACGCCTCGGCTCCCGCTTTCTGGGCCGTCCCGTTGGCAACGTCGAGCTCGTCGATCTAGGCGGCTAGCGCCTAATGCCGACTGATATCCTAAAGATTGGTAGCGCCAGCAACTTCTCCGCTCTTCGCGCGGACCTTCGAGGAACAAAACAAGCATGATTGATTTGGCAGGTAAGACAGCCGTGGTCTTCGGGCTCGCGAACAAGCGCTCCATCGCCTGGGGCATCGCCCAGAAGCTGCACGCTGCCGGCGCCACACTCGCCATTTGTTATCAGAATGAACGCATGAAGCTCGAAGCCGAAGACCTCATCAAGGAACTCCCCGGCGCCTCCGGCTTCCAGTGCGACGTCTCCGTCGACAGCGAAATCGACGCGCTCTTCGCCACGCTGAAAGAAAAGTACGGAAAGCTCGATGTCCTCGTACACGCCGTCGCCTTTGCCCCTGCCACCGAGTTGCGCGGCGAATTCATCAACACCAGCCGCGAGGGATTCCGCACTGCGCTCGATGTCAGCGTCTACTCGCTTATCGCCGTCAGCCGCGCCGCCGTGCCGCTCATGACGGAAGGCGGCAGCATCATGACCCTCACTTATTACGCCGCCGAAAAGGTCGTCCCCAACTACAACGTCATGGCCGTGGCCAAGGCCGCACTTGAATCGACTATTCGTTATCTCGCCTGGAACCTCGGCCCCAAAAACATCCGCGCCAATGCCATCTCCGCCGGTCCCATCAAGACTCTCGCTGCACGCGGCGTCGGCGATCTCACCGAGATGATGAAGACCCACGCCGACCGTGCTCCGCTCCACCGGAACGTCGATCAGCTCGAAGTCGGCGGTCTCGCGCTCTTCCTCGCCAGCGACCTCGCCACCGCCATCACGGGCGAAACCATCTACGTCGACTGCGGCTACAACATCATGGGCTTCTGACCGCAGCCCGCAGATAGTCTCAGCTTTCAATATTGGTTATTGCGCGTCCAAGACGGCCGGCCGATAAGGGCGCCGCTTCTCGGGACGAGGCGCAACTCCGACCGCAACCGGCTCTGCATTCCGCTCCGCCTGGGCTCCGCTCGATGTAATGCCGATAACCACCGGCTGCGCATTTCCCACTGCGCTCTGTGAACTGCTCGAGGCAATTCCAACCACCACAGGCTGCGCGCTCGACGCTCCGCCTTGCGTCCCGCTGGACAAGATCCCAACCACCACAGGCTCACTCTTCCCATGCTGACTTCTTGATCCACTGGACGCAATCCCAATCACATCGGGAGTCAGATTTCTGTGTTCCGTCGACGACCCATTCATCTGATCAGCCGGAACTTCAAACACTCTCGTATATTTCTGCGTCCCCCAGATCACCTCGACTGGGATTTCCTTCTTCGCAACTGTCGCTCTTTTTCGATGGTGTCGGGCCGCTTTATGCCGAGTCGCAATGCGCATGGCTGTAGGCGCGTGATTCGGATTCAGGATTACAGTTCTTTGTGCCGCACCATTGATGACTTCCACGCTCGTCGAAGCTGATACCGTCTTGGAATGCCGGCTCATCCCGCCGGCCGATTGCGGCGCATTGAAGTCCTTGATCACCCGCGACGTTCCATTGATGACTTCCACTGCGGGAGCTGCCTCCACCTTCGTCGAAGATGCAGCCTTGTCTCCACTTCGTTGATCGGGGTTTTGCCGTGTTACCGCGAAAGAGTGAGTCAAGGGCACACCGAGCGCCAGCAAGAGCGCAAGACCCGAACTGGCCTTAACAGACCACATCAACGTGTACCCCGTGCGCCAAAGTATACCCAGCGCACAAGGGGCAGTCTAGAAAACCAAAGTTTTATCGGAACTCAACCAGCTGAAGCTTGGGGGCGGGAACCCACTGAAGCTTCAAAACGCCCGTGTGCGCGAAGCGCATCTGGCCCCACCGCAGGTGGCGCAGGTGGCTATTCCTTTAGGGTTACGGTGATCTTGCGCGCGTCCCCACCGGCGGACGCGATCGCGATCTCCCCGGTCGCTTTCTTGCGGATGCTCTTGAACTTGTCGCCCCACTCCACCAGCACCAGCGCATCCGGCGTCAACAGCTCATCCAGTCCCAGCGTCTCCAATTGCCGCTCGCCCTCGAGGCGATACACGTCAATGTGATAGAGCTTCACCGGCTTGCCGTTCTGCGTGCCGTCGTATTCGTGCAAAAGAGTGAATGTCGGGCTTGTCACTTCATCAGGCTCGGCCGCATCCAGCGCCTGCGCAATGCCCTTCACCAGCGTCGTTTTGCCAGTGCCCAAATCGCCGCGCAAAAGCAGCAGCTGCGGCGGCTTCAACAGTTTGGCCAGCTTGCGCCCCACTTCGACAGTGTCTGCGCCGCTTTGGGTCGTGAACTCGTGGATCCTGCCTTCAGCGGTCGGTGCGGCGCTCGTCATTCCTCAACCCTCTGTGATCTGCTGCATGCGAAGCCCAACAACAAACATATACGGACGGCGCGGTTGGTGCTGCGTTGATCATCCCTGGACCTAACCGGAGTCCGCTGCACGCAGTGCCCCTTGCAACCAAACATAACCGTTCGGGCGCCGGGAGCGAAAGCGAAAAGCCCGAGAAAATTCACGCAAGGAGTCCGTCGCCAACAGCGTGTGTTCATCTGTCTCGATTACAGCCAAATCTGCCGCCAGGCCATGGAGATAAACCGCGGCCTCCACAGCACGCGCCGTCTCATTTTGATACTGGGCCAGCATTCCTGCGATCAAACCCGTAAGCATGTCGCCGCTTCCGCCTTTGGCCATCCCCGGATTCCCCGTGGTGTTCACAGCCACAGCGCCGTCCGGATGCGCGACCAGCGTGCGCCAGCCTTTCAGCACCAGCGTAACGCCATTCTTCTCCGCAAAGCCACGCGCAATCTCCAGCCTGTTTGCCTGGATCTCCGCCACGCTCTTGCCGGCCAGCCGCGCCATCTCGCCCGGATGCGGAGTTAATACGAGCGTGCGCCCCGCTTTGCCCAGGTGAGCCATCTTCGCAGTCAATTGCGGGTTCGCCGACAAAACATTCAAGGCATCGGCATCGATCACCGCAGGAATTTTCGTTTCGACAAACACGCTCGTCAACAGCTTCACAACACCCGGTCCCTGCCCGAGACCCGGCCCAATCGCAATCACGGTCTTTCCGCCCGTGAGCGATTCAAAGAGTTCCGGAGTAATGCCTTTTGCAGCAACTTGTCCGGCTGCGTTTGCTGGAAGCGGCGACGTCATCAACTCCGGCGCGTACGCTGACACCTGCGCCAACACCGGCGCCGGTACCGCCGCTGTCACCAGACCCGCTCCGGCGCGCATCGCAGTGAGAGACGTCATGGCCGGCGCGCCCGATTTGCCAACAGAACCGCCAATCACGAGTACATGGCCGAATTTGCCCTTGTTCGAATCGGCAGCACGCGGTCGTTCCGTCAGCGCATGCGCACTGCCCGCCCATGTCAGATTTAATTCTGAAACAATCGCCGCATCCGGCGAACCAATCGGCGCTACCACAATCGGCTGATCCCAGCGCCGAGTCAATTGTCCGAATACATGCGCCGGTTTTGGAGCAGTAAAGGTGATCACCGCGTCGGCCGGAAAAACAGGTCCCTCCACCGTTGCACTCGTTTCATCCGCCGGCCAACCTGAGGGCAAGTCAATCGCCAGCACGGGCGCAGCGTTGCCCTTGATCCACTCGAGCGCCGCAAGCGCCATCCCTTTCAGCGGCGGCATAAATCCGGTCCCCACCACCGCATCCACGATCAGGTCCGTGTCGAGCGCGCTCTTGTATTGCGGAAGTTCGTCCGCAGTTTTTACCACGTGAATCAGACCGTGCGCAGGACTTGCCAGCTCGCGCCATGCGGCCGCGGCATCACCCGCCATTCCCTCGGGCGTGCCCAACAGGATCGTCGTCACCTTCAATCCCGCCGTGGCCAACATCCGCGCCGTCATCATGCCGTCGCCGCCGTTATTGCCGCGGCCACACAACACAGTCACTCGCTGCGCCTTGGGAAACTGCTCGCGGGCAAATCCCGCGACCGCAGCCGACGCCGCGCGCATCAGTTTCAGCGACGGCACACCAAACCGCTCTGTGGTCGCTCGATCACAGGCTTGCATTTCCGCAGCCGACAGCACTCGCATGTCATCTATGCTATAGCGGCAGCCAGCGCACGGAGCCGCCGCAAGCTTTCATGCACCAAAGGAGTCCTTCATGGATCAAGCAAAGGCCGCGACATCCAACATCGCAACATCCACCTTCAATCTCCAGGCGCTTGCCGCAAAATTTCCGCCCACCGCGATACCCATGTTGCTCGACATACGCCTTACCGACGAGCCCTCCGCCAGTTCGCGGCTCTTTCGCATTTACCGCCCAGCGCCAGCGCACTACCACAAGACATGCGATGAGTATTTGCAGGTAATTCAAGGTCGCGGCAAATTTGTCGTCGATGGGGCCGATCCAATTGAACTAGGTCCCGGCCAGCTCCTGTTTTTCCGCCGCAACACGGTGCACGCCATTCCCGAAATCGTCGAAGGCCCGCTGGTCGTCTTCTCTGTCGATACGCCGCGCCGCGATCCCTCGGACGTCACCTTCGTCGATCCGTCGTATGGCACTGCGCAGGACTTCATCCAAACCATCACCGTCTAAACAGGCCCAAGACTGGATTTCTTTCGCAGCGCAGCTCAGCGGCCCATCGCGATCTGAATCAGAAGCCACGCATTCAGTCCTGCGATGACGACGGCCGTCGACCAGGCAACCACCTGCAAGCCGCGGCTGTTGACGAACTCGCCCATCTTCTTCCGGCTGCCTGTAAACAGCACCAGCGGAACCACTGCAAAGCTGAGTTGCAGCGACAAAATCACCTGACTCAGGATCAACAGCTTTTCAGTTCCCTGCTCTCCGTTCACCGCAACCACGATGATCGTAGGAATAATCGCGAGGCTGCGCGTAATCAGCCGCCGCAACCACGGCGACACTTTCAGGTGAATGAAACCTTCCATCACCACCTGACCTGCCAGCGTTCCGGTGATCGACGAGTTCTGGCCCGACGCAAGCAGCGCGACGGCAAACAACGTGCTCGCGCCCGCCGCACCCAACAGCGGGCTCAACAATTTGTAGGCGTCCTCAATCGCCGCCACCTCAAAGTGTCCGCTGCGATGAAACACCGCAGCCGCCACAATCAGGATTCCCGCATTCACAAACAACGCCACCGTCAGTGCCAGCGCCGAATCCACGTTGGCCAAATGAATGGCCTCGCGTTTGCCCTCCGGCGTGCGCTTGTAGCGGCGGCTCTGCACAATCGATGAGTGCAAGTAGAGGTTGTGCGGCATCACTGTCGCCCCAAGGATGCCGATGGCGATGTAGAGCATCGCGGGGTTGGCCACAATCGAAGGCGATGGAATGAAAAGACTATGCAGCAGCGGCCCATAGTCCGGTCGCGACAGAAATATTTGCACGCTGAACATCCCCAGGATCGTGGCGATCAGCGCGATCACCAGCGCCTCCACATAACGGAAGCCCCAGCGCTGCAACAGCAGAATCAAAAGCACATCGAGCCCGGTGATCAGCACGCCATAAAAGAGAGGAATGTGGAGGAGCAGGTTCAGTGCGATGGCCGAGCCGATGACCTCTGCCAAATCGCAGGCAGCGATCGCGATCTCAGCTCCAACCCAGAGCGCGAAGCTCACCTTGGGCCCATAGCTCTCGTGACACAACTGCGCCAGGTCGCGCTCCGTGGCCACGCCCAGCTTGAGCGAGAGACTCTGCAACAGGATCGCCATCAGGTTCGAGAGCATGATGACGAACAGCAGTGTGTAGCCAAACCGCGAACCGCCTGCAATGTCGGTGGCCCAGTTGCCCGGATCCATGTAACCAACCGAAATCAGGAAACCGGGTCCCAGGAATCCGAGCAGCCGGCGCCAATACACCGGCGAACGTGACACGCTCACGCTCGAATGCACCTCGGGTAAGGAGGGCTCGGCTAGCGTCGCGCTCGTTTGAAGTTCTGAGGCCATAAGGATACGGGGAAGCGGCCCTGCACATTTTTCTCAGTCAGTATGCCACAACTAGTTAATTATAGTTAATGAATTTTGTTACAGTGAATTAGCGTTCGGTTCCGGCCGTAACCACACCGCTTCCGCCGCCGGACGGCCCAGAATCGAGACACCCGCAGGTAACTCAATCGAAACAGTTTGGTCGTAATTTTGGCTGACAACTTGCAAAGTTCGGCTCGGCCCGATACCCATATGATGCAGAAACAACAGCAGCTTGGGGTCACGCTCGTGCAGGCTGATGACCGTGTAGCGCTTGCCCTCAAGCGCCTCTGTCAGGGGTAGCTCGCCTCGCTGTTTCCGTTCTGCCGGGCTCTGCGGCAGCACCGCGTTGCCGTGCGGACACGCCCCACCCTCGCCCAGCTTTTCCCTCAGCTTGGCTTCGAACGCGGGCGAAACAGCGTGCTCCAGCCGCTCAGCCTCTTCGTGAATCTCGTACCACTCCATCCCGAAAACTTCGCTTAGCATCCGTTCGATCAAGTGATGCCGCAGCGCCGTCCGATAGGCGGTTTCGCGTCCCGAGGCGGTCAGACGGACAATGCCATCCTCACCCACCTCAACACAGCCATCGCGTTTCAGCCGCTTTAATGCCATCGTCACCGCGGGCGGCGAAACCTCAAGCCAGTGAGCCAATGTCGCCGGAATCACTGCGTGCCCCTCGGCCTCAGCCTCGAGAATCGCCTTGAGGTAGTTCTCTTTCGAAACGTAGATCGCGTCTTTCATGTGTGCGCTGGCTTCAGTCTAAAGCGTATGCCAATCCTCGTTGTTGGGCCACTTCCTGCGCCGTTCGTACACTTAGCAAAGGCGCACCCAAAAGACCGTTTTCTCACCAAATCGTCCGCCCTGCGCGGAGCAGTCGTCACCGGCAGTCGGTTACGCCCGAATGCACTTTCGTTCGATGCAGATACAAAAGGAGAATGCTTAGCCGAACAGTTGTATTTCGGTACAACGATAGTGCAATCACGTTTCAGACCCGGGTGCATCAGAATATGTGTGTGGGGCAAAATATGGAAGACAACATAAACAAGAAAAAACCCTTTCGCGCCGCCTTCGACGAAGCCTCCGAGGAACTGAAACAAGTATCCGGAGAAATCGAGCAGTTGCATGATCGCAAGAACCGCGTCGAAAAAGCTGTCGAAGTGCTGGGACGCAAAATCGAATCCGATCAGGAGGCGTCTATCTTAAAAATCCAGCGCAAGACCTATCTTCCTGGTCTCACCGTAGTCACTCGCCTTACAGTTGTGCCCGCAAACCCGAACTCCGGGAAGTAGCCTTCCCGGACCGCTCCTATTTGACGCGCGCCTTCGGCTCCACAGACATTCCTGAACGCAGCAAATGGTGCGGGTCCTCATTCTTCAAATCCGTGAAGTCAATGCGCACCGGAATGCGCTGCACTACCTTCACATAGTTTCCGGTTGCATTCTCAGGCGGAAACAGCGAAAGCACTGATCCCGTGGCGCCACCAATCTGAGTCACCTTTCCCTTGTAATCTTTTCCCGTCGAGTCCACGTGGATCTCCACAGGTTGCTCGTTGGCCATGTGCCGCAGCTGCGTCTCCTTGAAGTTCGCCGTCACCCAGATATCCTCGAGTGAAACCAGCGTCAACAGGTTCTGCCCCACCCCAACGTTTTGGTTGATCTCCACACTCTTGCGCGTTACGATGCCGTCCGCCGGCGCAATGATTCGGGTGTAGCTCAGATTGAGTCGCGCTTGGTCCAGCTGTGCCTGCGCCTGTTTCACCTGCGCCTCAGCCTGCTTGGCTCGCGCGTTTTGCGCAGCAACCTGTTGCGGCCCGGTCTGAGCATACTTCAACAAGGCCAAGGATTGCGCCTCGCGATCCCGCGCCACTCTGATTCCCGATGCCGCCGCCTGCTGGGCCGCAAGCGCATCGTTCAGGGCGGCCTTTGCCGCATCCGCCGCGGCCACGGCAGCGTCAAACTGCTGCTTGCTGATAACGTCCTTCTCCACCAGCGGCTTATAACGAGCAAGATCGGCCTGCGCCTTGACATTGTTTGCCTGGGCCTGAGCTACGCGCGCCTGCGCCCCTTCCAATTGCTGTTGCGCCTGGTCCACTGAAGCACGCGCCCCGCTCACATCCGACGCCGCCGAACTCAGATTGCTGCCCGTGTTGATGGTGGTGAGCGGCACATTCACCTGCGCCGCTGCCGCATTGGCCTGTGCGCTTGCCAGCGCAGCCTCGGCGTTCTCCACTGCCACCTGGTAGTCTCTCGGATCAAGCTGCGCGATCTCGTCGCCGGCCTTCAGGACCTGGTTCTCTTCCACGTCGACCTTGATCACCTGGCCGCCGATGCGCGGGCTTATCTGGATCAAGTGCCCTGCGACCTGCGCGTCATCGGTATCTTCAGTGAAGGTAGACCGCCACCAGAGCCCCGCCCCCACCACCACAAGAAGCACAACCACGATGATGATGATGCCCCTGCGCCGCGACTGCGGTTGCACGGTTTCAGTGCTCTCGTCTGTCTCGCGTCGGACCGTTGTTGTGGTTGTTTCCGCCACGCTACTTTCCTCCCAAATAATTCTTGTAGTTCTGCGTCGCGCCCAGGGCTCGCGCCAGGCTCAGCTTGGCTACGTTGTGCCGATAAAGGCTGGCGACATATTGATCATTGGCTTGCGCGACAGATTGCTCCGCCTGGCTTACCGCCAGGTTGTCACTTACGCCGTTCGCATAGCGCTGTTGCGCCTCGCTCAGCGCTTCGTTGGCCAATTCCACACTCGATCGCGACACTTCCACCTGCTTCTGTGCCGAAGCAATGTCCAGCAGCGCGTCCCGTACATCAGCATCCACCTGCGCATTCAGGTCGCTCAGTTGCGCCCGCTGCGTATCCAGTTGCGACTGCGCCACCTGCGCATCGCCGCGCAGTCCATATTCCTTGAACAGCGGCGCCGACAAAGTACCCTGCGCATCGCCGGTTCCATGCGAGTGCCGCACATTGACCCCGATATCACCATAATCGCCGGCGAACGCCACCTTGGGCAGCCTTTCCGCCGTCGCAGATTTCCGTTGATCCTCGACTGCCTTCGTCTTCTCCACCATCGCCGAAAGGTCCTTGCGGTTGGCATGCGCATCGCGAATTGCCGCATCCACGTCGATCAGGTCGAATGCAGAATAAGGCGCCGTGTCGATCAGGTTGAACTTCTGCGCCAGCGGCACCCCGATCACCCGGGCAAGCGCCAGCTTATCCTTCTCCAGCCCGTTCTGCGCAACGATCAGTTGCTGCTCCAGCGTTTGATAATCTACTCGCGCCCGCAACTCGTCCAGCAGCGGTGCCGTGCCTGCCTCATGATTCGCCACCGCCTGGTTCAGCGAAATCTTTGCCGTAGCCACCTGCTGATCCACGCTTGTCACCCGCGTTTGATCGGCAATCACCAGCAGGTATGCATTCCCCACGGTCAGCACAACCAGGTCGCGCGCATCCTCGGCCGACAATTGCGCGGATACAAAATTGTGCCGGGCCGCGAAATAGTTGCGTAGCGACGTGACATCCACCAGCGACCACGTCAGCGACGCGCGCAGGTCCGTAAAGCCGAATGGTCCAATAATGGTCGGGAATCCAGGGATCCGCAATCCTTCCGCGGCCAGATCCACCTGTTCCACGCTCTCTTGCGCTTTGAAATCGACTTCCGGAAGCAGTCCCTGCAGCTCACTCAGCCTTTGGCCGCGCGCTCCCGCCACTTGCGTCCCGTTCAGAATCACACCGAGGTTGTTCTTTAGGCCACGTTGTATCGCGTCATCGAGCGTGAGATCGGTTGGTTGCGGCGAAACCTCTCCGGTCGCAACACTGCCTTGATAGCTTTGCGCCGTCGGCCCCGAGGACTGCCCAAGCGCCTGCGAGGGCAGCGCCTGTGCATCCGCGCGTCCCTGGATGCCCACCGCCGCACCTGCCGCGAGCAACAAACAGGCGCACAGCTGTCCCGATTTTTTTCCTGAATGGTTTGCGGGCATCTACGATCGTCTTCGAATCACCGCAGAGAGCTTCTGCCGGAAAGTGTTTTCACCTGATATGGATGCCAAAAGCGGGCATCCGGCTTCTTAAATCTAGTGTATCGAACAAAAGGCGCTGCCGGTGTACTCAGGAACACACCTCGGTCTTGCGCAGCGCACGCGTCCGCGCGACTTAAGGGGAAGCCGCTCTTCTTAACCAGAACAGCAGTTTTGGTGATCGCGTATTTGTCGCGTGAATCACCTGCGACGCCAACGAACAAAGCGCTTGGCGGAACACCTCGCGCACGTCCGCAGCCGTCCACCGCGAAGCCGCTGGGCCACCATGAACCGCCAGAAGCTCTGCCACTTCAGGCGAGGTAAAGCCTGCCACCGCACGCAGTACAAAGACTACTCGGAATTGCGCAGGCAGTCCGGACAGCCAACTGCGCACCCGATCCCTTTCGGGCCCGGTGATCAGCTTCGCCAGTTCTTCACTCGAAACCACGCCCGTGTCGAGATCGTCATCCTGAATACAAGTCTTGGATGGCTCCAGGCCTTTGGGTGCGGCCAGACAGCCGGGATCGCGGCGATCGAGCAGTTCAAGCGCAGCTTTGCACAGCGCGAGCCTGCTGCTCCGTCGGGCCTGCACGGCATCGTCGCAGGCCAAAATGTCCGCCGTCTCCACAGCCGTCTCCACCAGGCGCACGCTCTCTTCGCCCTCGCCCGCCAGCATGGAAGCCATGCTGTAAAGCCCGGCCGCAATCAGGTCGAACATCTCGTCGAAGCCCGCGAATGCTTCTTTCACTGTCGCCTCATCCTTGGGCTGGCCATCCAGGAGACCCAAAACCTGGCCCGTGAAGGCAGACGCGCCGCAAGGCATCGGCTGCGGGGGAATCAGGCTTTCGGAAACAGAAACATGTTCCTGTGGCATTGCAGAACTCCTCTCATTTGGGAGCGGGGGAAAGCAGGTTGGCCCACCTTCTATCCTCAACCCGTCAGCCTCTGTGGGTCAATACGGCGCACCCGAGCTGGCCAATTCTCGCGACACGATCGCCCGCTGAAATGGTTCCCATTATCCATCTGTTACATTGCATGGCTATGAGAAAAATGGAAGTAATTTGCCGCGGTCTGCAATTCCTTTCTGCGGCCGCGCTCGGCCTGACTCTTTCAGCTGCATCTATCGCCTCGGGCCAAAACACCATCCCATCGGTTCCGGATTGGGCTCAACCCGGCTCTGCCACACACAAGCAGGTGCCGCCTCCTGCCGACTTCCATCGCTCCACAACCACATTCAACACCCCCATTGGCATCTTCGACGGTCAATCGGGCATCGGCTCCGCCGTCGTTCCCGGAAGCGCGAGCTACGACCCCGCGACGAACGCCTACACCATCCACTCCGCCGGCTACAACATCTGGTACACCCGCGACGAGTTCCACTTCCTTTGGAAGAAAATGTCCGGCGACATCTCGCTCGCCGCCGACGCTGCCTTCCCCGACCCCAATGGCTATAACGACCGCAAAGTCGTCCTCATCCTCCGCCAGTCCCTCGATGACGACTCCAAAGAAGCCATGCTTGGCGAACACGGCACGGGGATGATTCACCTCGCCCAGCGCGCCGAAAATGGCGCCATGATCACCGACATGCAGTACCGCTTCGGCGGCGGCCTCAACGGCGTCCTCGCCAAACGCATCGGCATCGAAAAACACGGCGACTCGGTATCCATCTTCGTCAGCCTGCAAGGGGAGCCCATGCATCAGTTCGGTCCGCCCGTCCAGATCCACTTCGGCGAACCCTTCTACGTCGGCATCGGTTTCTGCTCCCACCTGCCCGCCACAGTCGACACTGGCGTCCTCTCCAACGTCTTCCTCGAAAACGCCGCCGGCAAAGTTCACTAACCTTTCGGCACGCGCCTCACAGGCAGCTCGTGTACATGCTGTCCACCATTAGCTGAGAGATGACGATACCCATCGCCTCCCCTTCGTCTCGCCTGCGCGCATCAGAGTGCTTTTCGTTTCGCTTTTCCTCAGCCGTTAACATACTTACGCGCTGTCCTCATGTATCAGTTCCCATGAGAGTCTTTCGCGCCAGCCGGTGCCTCAGATGCCGAATGCGGTTAAACGCGATAGACTGACGAACACAGCGCACTGGACGGACTCGATGGCCCGCACGGCACAGAAACAAAAAATGTTCAACGGAAGAGATTTTTCTTGGATGCAGTTCAATCGCCGCGTCCTCGAAGAAGCCGAAGATCCCGCCAATCCCGTGCTTGAGCGTGTCAAATTCCTGGCCATTACCGGCTCCAACCTCGACGAATACGTTGAAATCCGGCAGGCCGGCCTCATGCAGCGCATTGAAGACGGTTACCGCGAGCCTGGTTACGACGGCCTCCGCCCCGACGAGTCTCTCGCTCAGCTCACCGCAGAAATCCACATCTTCGTCGACACCCAATACCACTGCTGGAACGAGCAGCTTCTCCCTGAGCTGCGCAAGCGGGGCATCCGCCTCCTCGAGTGGGACGAGCTGAATGAAGAAGCGCGGGCCTTTGCCCAGACCTACTTTCAGCGCGAAGTTGATCCGCTGCTCACCCCTATCGCTATCGATCCCGCCCATCCCTTCCCGCGCGTTCTCAATAAAGCTCTATGCCTCGCCTTGCTGCTCCGCCGCAAGCGCAAGAGCTCCGGCCCACAAGTCCTGGGCGTGGTGACCGTGCCCCGCGCATTGCCCCGTTTCGTCCGTCTCCCGTCCGCCGACGGTGCGTACGACTACCTGCTCCTGCATGACTTGATCGCGCAGAATCTCGCCGGTATGTATCGTGGCTACGAGGTTCTCGCGCGCACTGCGTTTCGTGTCACCCGCAACTCCAACCTCTACTTCGAAGAGGAAGAAGCGCGCTCCTTGCTCGAAACCATCCGCGTCGAATTGCACAACCGCCGCAAAGGCGATACCGTGCGCCTCGAAATCGAATCCGGCGCCGACCCCGAAATCATCGAACGCCTCCGCGTCAATTTCGAACTCGACGAGGATCAGGTCTTTCGCGGCGACGGCCCTGTCAATCTATCCCGCCTCATGTTTCTCTATGGCGACGTGAAGCGCCCCGACTTGAAATTTGCTCCCTTCACCCCCAGGCCGCTCCACCTCAGCCGCAATTCCACCAGCATCTTCGACGAGCTTCGCCACCGCGATATCCTGCTCCATCATCCCTACGACTCTTACGACCCCGTCGTCGAATTCATTGAGCAGGGCGCGCAGGACCCCGCCGTCGTCACCATGAAGCAGACTCTTTATCGCACCAGCGAAGATTCACCCGTGTTCAAGGCCATGATCGAGGCCGCCGCCACCAAAGAGGCCACGCTGGTCGTCGAGCTCATGGCGCGCTTCGACGAGGCTTCGAACATCCGCTGGGCGCGCAGCATGGAAGACGCAGGCGTGCAGGTCTTTCACGGCGTCGTCGGCCTCAAAACCCATTGCAAACTCGCCATGCTCGTGCGCCGCGACGAAGATGGAGTGACTCGTCGCTACTGCCACCTCGGCACCGGCAACTACAACCCCGTCACCGCGCGCTTTTATACCGACCTGAGCCTGCTCACCTCTGATCCACAGATCACCGAGCGTGTGCACATGGTCTTCAATTACCTCACCGCCCACGCGGAAATTGACGATTACCGCCCTCTGCTCGTCGCGCCTCTCACCATGGCGGAAAGCTTCCTCGGCCTCATCCGCCGCGAAATCGATCACGCCCGCGCCGGCCGCCCCGCGCACATCGTCGCCAAAATGAATGCGCTCCTCGAGCCCAGCGTCATCGAATCCCTCTATCAGGCTTCGCAGGCTGGCGTTGAAATTGACCTCATCATTCGCGGGCTCTCCATCCTCCGGCCCGGCGTCCAAGGTCTCTCGGACAACATCCGCGTCCGCTCCATCGTCGGCCGCTTCCTCGAGCACTCGCGCATCTTCCACTTCGCCAACGGCGGCGACGACGAAATCTATCTCGGCTCTGCCGACTGGATGCCGCGTAATCTCTTCGAACGTTGCGAGGTTGTCTTCCCCGTTCGCGACGCCGCAGTCAAGGCGCGCATCCACGACGAGATTCTCCCCCCCTATCTCGCCGACACCGTCAAAGCCCGCGTCCAGCAACCCGACGGCACCTACATCCGCGCTAGCAAGCTCGTTAAGGACGCCCCCGCATTCTCCAGCCAGGAATTCCTGATGCAGCTAGCCGAGGGCAAGACCGATCTGAGCGCCATCCCCATGCCCAGCTCAAAGCCCGTTTCTGCATCCAGCTCTGGCCCCGGCCAAGCGCAGAAATCTAACAAAGCCGCCACCCGCAAGCCCCAAGCCAAACGCCCCGAAGCCGTAACAGCCGCCGACTGAACCGATCAAGGGCGCTGCTTTGCGCGTGGCCTCTTTTCGTCAATATCCACAACTGAATTTCCACTGCACCAACTCTTCAGAACGGTTCAATCGTCACAGACCTGTTGACAATTGGAAACCACCTGGTTACTCTATTGGTAACCGTATGGTTACAAATAACCGCAGGCAACGCGACGCCATCTTCCGTGCTATCTCAGACCCTACCCGCCGCGAGATTCTCGGCATCCTCCGCAGCGGCCACCAGACCGTCGGAGGCATCGCGCGCAACTTCCGCATGAGCCGCCCGGCCATCTCCAAGCACCTGCGTCTTCTCCACGCCGCCGGCCTCGTCGTCACCGAGAAGCAGGGCACAGCCAGCCTCTGCAGCCTCGACGCCAAGCCCCTGCGCGTCATCGACAACTGGCTCCACGATTACGAGATGTTCTGGAGCGAGTCCCTCAAAAACCTCAAAGAATACATCGAGGAAAAGCAATGAATCCAAACACTGCGTGCATACCGCTGTCATCCTGAGCGACTCTGAACGAAGTGAAGCGGAGTCGAAGGACCTGCGTTTGCTTTTCACACCGCATCAATTCCCCCGGCCGCTGTTATCCTGAGCAGCTGCGAGCGAGGGGAAGCAAAGTCGAGGCACCTGCCTTTGCTTTTCGTCGCATCAATCCCCACGACAATTGGTTCCCCATCCTAGCGACGTCTTCTGTCGCTAGGGTGGGAGAGCACGAATCCTCATCGACCCGCTTTCATCCTGAATGACTCTGAACGAAGTGAAGCAGAGTTCGAAGCACCTGCGTCTGCTTTTCGTCGCATCAATTCCCGCGACCATGGGTGCCCCAGGCCGGGGTCCCCGCGAACACTCGGGCCCCCGGCGACAGGTCTTCGTCGCTGGGGTGAGAACTGGTCTGCGTTCGTGGGATGGAGATCGGGATTTTCAGACCTGGGAAAGCAACGAACCTCAACCCGCGTGCATAGCAAGCGAAGCATCGCGGCAACGTGCACGGTCTTGTATCACGAGGCGAGGCTTGTATTCGGAAAATCAACCTGGGCACGTCTTTCCAGACGCTTGCCACGGCAGCGCAGATCCCCGGCGGCGCGAGCTTCAGTCCCTAGATGATTATGCACTTGACACAGAGCAAGAGGTAATCGAAGATGGTATTGCCGTGACAGGGCATAGCGTCTAAAGTGGATTGGAGCGGAGGGCGGGAGAATCGAACTCCATTGCCGCCAAGCAATCAGGGGGTATAAATCCCCTCTCTAGCACCTGCTAGTCGCCCTCCGTTTTAGGCCTCATCATCTCCTCAATTTCAGGCATTTGCTCGACTAGCTGATCTCCAATCACATGTGGAATGACAAGCTTCCCGTATTGCGTTTCATAGCTGTCCACAATCTTGCGAAGAATAACTGAAAGCAGTTTCCCTTCGAGCGGGCTAAACAAAACTCTCCCTCTGTGTTCGATCTCTACCAACTCCGAATTGACTTGATTCGTCTGGCCTAATGTCAGCGAAAAGTCGTGCGGAGTGAATGTTACCGAAATCCAATTTGCGTAGATTGTTACAAAATCCGCAGACTTTTTGAATTCTTGTTTGGGTGCTGGCTTGGCGGCTGTCTTCTTCTTTCTTGGTGTCATGCTGCTTTCCCCTCCTTCTTCTGTGGCGGCGCGGAGTTTATTGATTCATGGGGGAAATTAGGGAATGGGGAATAATTCACGGCAGGGGCGATGGCTCCTGCCGTGTAGTAGACCCCGGGTGTTCTTTGTTTGTTAAGCGTTGAAGCGTAGGTGTAGAAGAAATTGTTTTCGGCAATGGGCACCGTTGTTGTGATTGGTTCGGTCGGTATCGATGCCGTATCGATTTTCCCCACTTCAAAAAGATTGGCGGGGCAGTTCTGCATCTCCCAACACTTCACAAACACTTCGGGCTTTACGGGGCCTTTCTCGTTGTTTAGATCCCCATCATCGTAGGCAACAATGCTGACCTTCATGCCCAATTCACGAGCATATTCAACAATCAGCTTGAGGCCGAGATTACCTGGATCGTTGAGAACCTGCGAGACACGCCCGGTGGATTTATTGAGACGTTTTGCCAATTTCGTTCTACTTACTCCCTCCGCTTCCATTTTCGCTTCAATCTGAGCGGTAAAGCTGGCAGAAATACCGTAGACGAAATCATCGACGCTCCGTGCTGTCCAGTGTGTTGTCATTGACATAGCTGACCCTATCTTTTTCGCGTTTCTGTTTTGGTTCCTTCAGATAGCCCTGCTTGTATTGCAGCAAGCGCCTCCGCGTTCTGACTCCATTTCTTTACGTAAAGCATTTCCGTCCGATCAGAATCGCGCTCCGTCTTTCGCGCATAAATACAAAGGGTGCACACTCTGAAAGCGCGGTTGTCTGGTAATGGATTGCAAAGATAGCCATACAACCGATGGCCTACTTTCCCCTCGCGAGCCTTGAAGGTGTAGCACATCCAACATTCAGGATCGTTGGGCCACCCATGGAATCGCGTAGAGATATCGGGAATTCCCGAGGCCCAAGCATCTATTGAGTCCAGCATTAGTCGCTGTCGGCTCTCCTTCAGGCCCTCAAAGCCCTCCGACGCGTCCAGTCCTTCTTCCCCCTCCAAAAAGCCGACAGCGCGACGTGTGGTCCTTTTGATCCCATCGACGAGCCGAAATGTGATCTTTTTGGGCGACACGCCGCCACCCCAGTGAGCTTAGCTATACCTAAACCCGAATGTCAACCCCCAGTTTAGGTTTAGCTAAACTCCCGTGTCAAGCCGCTGCGCTAGAATGAATAAATGAAGGTGGACAAGGATAAATTCGACGCGCTGCTCAACCGGCTCTTGAAACAGAGGCCAGAGAAGACGCAGACGATAAAGGGCTCTCCGAATCCCAAGCCGCGCGAGCCGATAATCCCTAAGCCTCACCCTTCGGAACCGCAATAAGTTCCACGTAGGGCATCGGGGAGATGCCTGCCATGCGGCGCAGCGTCTTGCTGAACCTGTCCTCATCCTTGCGGATGTTGAACCGGAATTCGAACTCGCTCAGGTAGCGGTGCAGGTGCTTTATCGAGACGCGGTGGAAGCTGCCTATCAGCCCACGTTTCAGGAGTGAGAACGCCGATTCAACTGTGTTTGTGTGGATGTTGGTTCCCGGCACTATCCATTGAATGGAGTGATTGACCGTACGATGTTTCTTGTTTAGCTCAGGATCGAAAGCGAACGGATAGACAGCGGCTTCGTCCGTGTAAATGCGCGTTGGAGATGGCACAACGTGCTTGCGGACGGCTTCGCGGATGGTCTCTTTCTTGCCATCTGGGATGTGAACGAACTTCACGCGACCGCCGCGTTCACGCATTCCCAGAACCATGTCGAACTTCTCAGAACGCGGTTTCTGGTTCCGAGCGCGACCGCCGCGGCGCTTTGATTTTCCGCCGATATATGTCTCGTCAATTTCCACGATGCCGCGCAGTTGGATAAAAGGGCCGGTTTCTTCAACCATCGCTTTCCTGATGCGATGCGCCATGTACCATGCCGTCCGATACGAGCCGATGCCCAGGTGTTCTTTCAGTTGGTTCGCGCTGATGCTTTTCTTCGCGTCCACAACGATTGCAAGGGCCATGAACCACTTGTAGAGGGGCAAGTGCGAGTCATTGAAGATCGTGCCGCTGGTAGCAGAGAACTGCTGTTTGCATGTTGGCTCTAAGCACTGGTAAAGGCTCTTGCGGACGTTCTTCGTGGCGCTCTTGCGGGTGATCCTGCTGATGTGGTCACAGCCGCAAGTGGGGCACCGCACGACGCCATCGGGCCAGCGCATCTGCTCGATGTACTTTAAGCACTCTTCATCGGTCGGGAACTTCTGAGTGACGTCTATCAGGTTCATCGCCTTGGCTCCAGCTTATTTATGGCGGTGGATGCAGCGAGGATTTCGGTCATGACTTTGCGTAGCTCCTGCCGGGCCTCGTTGTGGGCCATGCTGCTCTGAGAATCATCCCCAAGAATCGTGAGCCATCGCCGTTCATCCCTGCGAAGCATCGAAATCCTTACTTGCAGATTGGCGATTTCTAGACCAGGATCTTCCATAAACTAACTATAAAAGGAATGCTCTTCTGTGTCAAGTGCATAATAATCTGGCTAAAGTATTGAAAACGGAGAACTTGTTCCCAGAGTCCCTGGGGGAGGGGTCGAGGAAGTAGAGAATCAGACTCCGGCAGACAGAGGAATTGCGGTTGTCACTCGTTTTGCGAAGTTATTCGATAGATCCTGCGAAAGTAAATACAGGCGTGCGGCGCGGTCGATTGGTTCTGTATGCCATCATCCCAAAAACCCGGAGCACACAATGGCACAGAATCCGCCCCACACCTTTTCCGGCATCACACCCGATCAATACACGCAGTTGACTGTCAAAGCGAAAGCCGTTGGCATCGATCTCAACGGCAACAGCGGAACCACCTCGAAATACGGCGTCGAAGTGCAATGGAATTACTCACCCGAAACTCAGCAGCTTACTCGGCATTGTCTGCGCACTCCAATGTTCGTAAGCGCGGCAACCGTCTACGCAAAGCTCCAGTCCCTCGTCGTACAGAGCACCGAGAGAATCTGAATCTACGAATTGTCGTTCTGTGCAATCCGGCATCCCGGATTGCGATCGCGGCGGTCCCAATCCCGCGTTCTGAATCTAAGATTGAAGAAGAATGCCGGTTCCCCTGGCAAACCCGTCCTCGGCACAAGAACGTCTCGCGAGCAGCGCGCATTTTGTGCAAGCTCAATTTGACGCGCCGGCCCCATTGCGCCTTTGGCATTTGATTAGCCTGGATGCCCCGACAGTCGCTCTTGTTTGGTCGCTGAGCTTCGCTTGGGCCGCGCGCGTGCATTTGCCGCGATGGATCCCCATTCTTCTCGCATTCGGAACCTGGGCCGTCTATGTCGGCGATCGCTTGCTCGATGCACGCTCGGCTCTTCGTTCCGGCAATCTCAGTCCACTGCGCGAGCGCCATTTTTTCCACTGGCGTCGTCGCCGTGTCCTCGTTCCGCTGGCCTGCACTGCCGCAATCCTCGCCGCTGTAATTACCTTTTCCGTGGTGCCGCCGGCCATACGAGAACGAAATTCCGTTCTGGCCTTCGCCGCACTAGCTTATTTCTCCGGCGTGCATCTCCCACGCGTCCGTTCGAAGACTCTAGCCTCGCTTCGCTCCAAGGAACTCGTCGTCGGAGTACTGTTCACCGCAGGTTGCGCGCTTCCCGTTTTTGTCCGTCTTAACGCAGTGACAAACTCCGCCATCGCGTTTTCGCCGTTTCTGATTCTCGTCACATTTTTCGCTGCCCTCGCGTGGCTCAATTGCAGCGCAATCGATCGCTGGGAATCCTCCGGATGCGCCGGCGTCTCAATCGCAGCTTTCGCACTCGCCGCAATTGGCCTGCTTTCTGCGCTCGGTTTTTCCTTCTCTCATCCGCGCTTTTCCGCGCTTTTCTTAGCAGGCTCTGCAAGCGCTCTGCTGCTGGCGTTCCTTGATCGCGGACGCAGCCGTTTTACGCCGCTGGCTCTCCGCTGCCTGGCGGATCTCGTCCTGCTCACGCCAATTCTCTGCTGCACCCGATGAACGCAACGAATCGCCCGCCAAATTTTGACCACCTCGCCCGCTCGTACCGCTGGATGGAAAAGGCAACATTCGGCCGCTCTCTCTGGCATGCGCGTTGCCGCTTCCTCAATGAACTCCGCGACTGTCGCAACGCGCTAGTTCTCGGCGACGGCGATGGCCGCTTCACATCCCGCTTACTCCACGAAAATCCTTACATCCAAATCGAAGCCGTCGATGCCAGCAGTGCCATGCTCTGTACGCTTCTGCGCAACGCCGGCGTACACCGCGATCGAGTGCGCACCCACCAGGTCGACGCCCGCCACTGGGAACCTGGCAATGCACCCTATGACCTCATCGTCACCCACTTCTTCCTCGATTGCCTCACGACGGACGAGGTCGACGCCCTCGCCGAACGCCTGCGTCCCTGCATCTCGGATCAAACCCGGTGGGTCGTCTCGGAGTTCGCCATTCCCCAAGGTTGGTTTGGCAAGCTGGTCGCGTGGCCCCTGGTCAAAAGCCTTTATCTCAGCTTCAAGCTGCTGACGGGTCTCCAAGTGGGGTCTCTACCCCAGCACCGTGACGCCCTATCCAATGCCGGCTTCGTTTTGGACCGAAAGAGTACCGCCCTGGGTGGTCTACTGGTGAGTGAGCTCTGGCTACCGGGCAGTCAGAATGCGGCGGAATCCTGCTCGGCAATCAGGAACGCGGTCAACTCACCCACCAAATTGTTCCACGTGGAACAATTGTGATACGTGATACATACGACCAAATCGGTCGCAATTGAACTCGATTCCTAGAAGGTCAGCTCAATTGTTACAACCATGTTAAAATCGAGCCTTCAAAGGAGTAGCTTAGGCTGCTTCGGAACTCCGAAGACCTCTATATGAACCTATATTTAATGCGCCACGCCGATGCCGGAGTTCCGCGGGAGAACCCGAAACTCGACGCTAAACGAGGACTAATCAAGGAAGGCAAAGAACAATGCATGCTGATGGCGCGCATGCTCAGTACGCTGAAGGTGCAAGTGGACGTGATCGTTTCGAGTCCGCTGAAGCGCGCTCTACAGACCGCACAGTTTGTGGGCACTGAGCTGGGTTACGAGGCGAAGGTCGAAGTCAGCTCCGCGCTCGGACCCGACGGCGACTTCGCCGCTTTTCAAAAGCTTGTAGAAAAGTATGCGGATCGCGAAGGCGTTCTGATCGTTGGTCACAATCCGAACCTTTTCAAATTTCTTGGCCGCATCATCACGGGCAATGGAGGTGCGGGCGTGCGCATGCGCAAGGGATCGGTGGCGCGCATCGACATGGAGCGCCATCCGCCGCTGCTGCAGTGGCTCATCGATCCGCGTATGGCGCGATGGATTTATGCCAGTGTGGCGAAGAGTTCGCGCCCGAAGACTTCCCGAAAGTAGTCACCCTCTTTGCGCAGCGACCATAGTTCCAACTCCGCGCCGGTGCGCCCCGGTTTCACTTCGAGATAAACGCGCTTGGGATAAACCCTGGCAGCGAAGCGCAGCACATCGCTCGCGCGGTCCTGGTTGAGCGCGACCGCGAGCCGCAGCAGTAGTATGGCGCGCTCAACGTTCTGATGCTCGACTGCAGGAATATTGCGCAAAGCGCGATCGCCGGGTTGAGGGCGGCTCTTGCCCAGGTAGCGCGCCAGCGCCGAGACCACGGTGCGCTGCACTTGTGTGTAGCCGTACATCTCCGAGCTCGAAATGATGTACTGCGTGTGCCGGTGATGCCCCTGGTGATTGATGAACTTTCCCGTGTCCCGCAGAATGGCCGCCGCGCTGAGCCAGCCTTCGTACTCGAGCGGCAGCTCGTGCAATGTTTTCAGTTCGCGATAAAGCTGCAGCACATGATTGCGCACGGGCTCTGCCTGCCGAGGATCGACTCCGTAGCGCTTTGCCGTGACCAAAACGCTGTGCCACCGCTCCTGTTCCAATTCCCGATGAGCGGCGGCGCGCGCGTCCTGCTCGGCCAGCATCTGCGCCAGAATGCCATCGCGCAATCCCAGCGACGAGTAATGAAAGCCCTTTAATCCGAAGCTCTCGAGCAGTTCGGCGAACACCTCGACGCCAGCCACGATAATCTCTGCGCGGCGCGGACCGATTCCGGGTACCGCTTCACGTTCGGGCAATGTCATTTTGGCGAGTTTGGCGGCCAGCTTGCGCACTGCGCCGGTCGGAGCCATTCCAGCTATCTGGGCCGGCAGCGATGTCCCTTGCCCCGAAGTGCTGCGCGCCCCCTTGATGATCTTGCCGGAAGCCGCAATGGCTTCGACGAGTGCGGCGGCCGTGCCGGAAGTGGCGATCACCAGCCCCAATTTTGCCGCATGGATTTTGCGATGAGCGCGCCGGAGTTCCCGCGCAATAAGCTGACGCATGCGCCGGATCCCATCTGCGGTCGGAGGATCGTCTTGCAAGAACTCTTCCGTCAGGCGGACGGCGCCAAGCGGCATGCTTACCGTTTCCTTGATGCGCTTTTGTTCAGAGAACGTGATCTCGCAACTGCCACCGCCCAGGTCGATCAACAGAACACGGCCGCCGGTTCCGGGCTCATTTTGCATCAGGCCGCGATGAATGAGCCGGCCTTCCTCGAGCCCCGAGATGATTTCCATGTTCCACCCGGTTTCGGCCTTGACCCAGGCCTGAAACGCGGGCGCATTGCGCGCGTCGCGCATAGCCGAAGTCGCCACCACGCGCAGCTGGTCCACTCCGTGAGATTGCACGGCCCGCTGAAACCGCTTGAGGGCGCGCAGCGTCGCTGCCATGGCGTCGGGAGACACAAGGCCCGAGTCGAAGACACTTGATCCGAGCCGTGTAACCTCGCGGTCCTCGTGCAGCGTCTTCAGGCGATGCGCCACAACTTTTGCAATTTTGAGCCTGCAGGAATTGGATCCGACATCGATGGCGGCAAATGTGGGCATGGGGGCGTCGCACAATCTCCGAAGATAAGAAAAATTGTTCTGGGGTCAAGATACACGACCGAGCGAAGGTGAGTCCCAACGATGATCCCGCGCTCAGTGTGCAACAGCGACGACGGCTGCGTGATCATGACTCGCGAACCAGCCGACCACGCGAGACTCATACTCTGCCGGGGCGGTTGTGAACGCTTCACAATGCCCGGCATTGGCCGGCTCCCACAAAGCGACTGATGGACTAAGGGCCTTCATCGTCTCGGAATGACGCGGTGGAAGGTTTGTATCTGCAAGCCCATGAATGAGCAGTACCGGAACACGGCTGTGGGCGACGGCATTCTCCGGCGATGCCTGCGTCAAGTCCACGCCGTAGCGCAACCGCACATAAGCAAGGCCCGCCCAAAAAGCAGGACGAAGCAGCGTTTTCCCCAGCCAGGGTCCGGTATTGAATTGTTGACCGAGCCGGTCGTAAGCCGCTTCCTGAAAGGTGGCGAAAGAACTCTCGGCAACGACCGCACAAAAGCCGGGCTCAGCTGTCAGAGAGCGCAGAAGCTCCGCCGCGCCCATTGAATCGCCGAGTCCATCGATACATGACGGAGACAGCGACGCATGGAGCCACTCGTACCATCGGCGTACATCCGAGGCCTCGATCACTCCATAGGTCGCGATCGGGCCACCACTCTCACCATGCGCGCGGGCATCGGGCAAGAGAACTGCATATCCGTGCCTCAACAGCATGTCCGCATTCCCAAGCATGTTGGCCCGATTGGCAGCCTGACCATGCAGAAGGATCACTCCATCGCCATTGCCGGTAAGCGGCCGCATGCTCCATGCGCGCAGGATCGCGCTATCGTCTGCGGGGATCACGATGTCCGTCAGAACGGCATGATCCCGCGCGGCGACGGAGCTTGCGTCTTCCCTTTCAGACGGAGTCAAGGGAACTCTTCGAGGATGGAGCGCGCCCTCGACCGCAATAAGGCCTATTGCAGCGCACAGGGCGAGCCACACCGCCACGCAAGCGATTCCCCACAGAACCAGCGGCCGCATGCTTATCATTTCTTCAAGAATACGCGGAGCAGGAAGGACACGTTCCCAAGTTGGGTTACGACTCCCCTCTCAAGCCAGGCGTCTTTCTTCCATCATTGTCACCGGGTCCAGGCTTCGTACGGGGGGTTTAGCGGCAACAAGCCGGAGTGGTGCGGCAATGTTGGCGACCTGGACGAGCAGTTCAGCAGCCTGGCTCCGGCAATACTCCAACGCCTTCTCCAGCGATTCCTCAGCGAGCGTCTCGAGCAACTCTGTCAGCGCTCCGTCTTTGCGGCGCTTGCGAAGCTTGCGAGATGCAAGCTGGGCCAGTTCCTCCCAATCATGCCATTCCCCAACGACTCCCTGCATTGACTTGAGAGACTCCGCCATTCGCCCGGCCTGCGGATCTGTACTCGCGAAGAGTTCTGCAAGATAGCGCACGTTCTTCATTCGTTTGCGGAAATCGTGAAGGCAGTCGACGTCAAGTTTCGGAAACTCCGCGACCACGTCGGCGAACATCTTGAAGACGCCGGAAGGCGATGAAACCGGGATCAATGAATGACCAAGGGCCTGCGCGCTTTCGAGTTCGACGCTCAGGCGGTCAAGCCGTCCTTGCCGATGTTTCAAATCGGCGATCAACTTCTTTGAGGCGATCTTTCGTTCCCGAGCAAGCCACTCGTCCAATTCTTCAATCTGCCGCAAGCTGATGCGACTCGATCGAGGTGCGTAGCCCTCAGGCGGCGCCAGCGTGCCACATAGGCCGGAGAGTTTGGCGCGATACACATCTGTTTCCCGCACAGCGCTGAGTGACTCGCGCAACTTCTCCGCGGATTTGTTCCAGCGCCTGGCAGCTTGAGCGACCGAGTGGGTCCCAGGGGCGCTGTCGAGTTGCGCCTGGAGCCGCAGCGTGGCGACGCGCAATCCATGGACATGTTTGCGGCTGGGCTTGTGGCCACATGCATCCAAAAGCGAGCGCCAGCTTTCAAAGGTCAGCTGCGGCAGCTGAGAAGCGGCGACGCGGGCCCGCGGGTTCTGACGAATTTGACCGGAATTCATCGTCCTTTAATCTTGTACCTTCCTATTTTGCACCACCGAAGCGGCTGGCGATCTCGCATAATGCATGCGTTCGGGCTGTGTCGCACACTAAAACGACTGGAAAACCAAGCTGGTATTCTGTTCATGTCGGCGTCATGCTCCGATTTCGATGGAATCGTATTGATTGGGCGAGGTCTTTGCCCGACAGCAGCCAGCTCAAGCGGGCCGAACTGGGCGGTTTTAGCGAGCTGATCAACCTTTCGGCAGGCTTCTTGAAGGAATACCTCCTGTTTCGGGGCCGGGATGGAATTGCCTTGCTGTCATCGGCGCTGCGCATATCGAGCTTTTACCGCAAACTAGACCCTGAGGAGGAGAGACCTCGACTCCCTTGACGATGACGACCGAAACCGCACGTTCGACCGAAGTGCGCAAAGCGCCTTCTACGCTAGCCTCGTGGGCGCTCCTGTTGGCCATCTTCGCCACCGTTCAGTTGGCTGCTTTGTTTACACCGCCACTGCTCGACGACGCTGACGCGAATCATGCCGAGGCCGCGCAGCATATGGCCGAGAGCGGCGATTGGGTAACGCTGAAAATCAACGGCATTCGCTATCTCGAGAAGCCACCGCTTCCCTACTGGATCGATGCGGCTCTCTACCGAGTGTTTGGCCAGAATGCTTTCGCCACACATCTGCCCAATTCGCTGGCGCTGCTCGGATGCGCGTGGATTGCCTGGTTGTGGGCGAGCCGCGCTTGGGGCCGGCGCGCCGCGTTTTATGCAGCACTGAGTATTCTCACGGCGATTGGACCATTTTTGTATACTCGCTTCGCGATTCCAGAGGCGCTGCTGAGCTTTTTGTTTTTGCTGGCACTCTATTGTTTTCTTACAGGCATGGAATCGCAGCGGCCGGCCCGGTTTTATGTGATGTGGGCCGCACTGGCGTTGGCCACGCTGACGAAGGGACTGATTGCGCCGGTGTTTTTTGCGGGAGCGGCGGTTCCGCTGATGCTTCTGAGCGGCCAATGGCGCCGATGGCGCCAGTACAAACCATTTTCCGGCCTGTTGCTTTTTCTGGCGATCGCTGCGCCGTGGCACATTCTGGCCGGGCTGGCGAATCCTGACCAGGGTTATCCGATCGGCAATCATCCCACGCCGGGGAACGTGCACGGCTTCTGGTATTTCTACTTCGTGAACGAGCACTTCCTGCGTTTTCTGGGGCAGCGTTTTCCGCACGATTACAACAAACTGCCGTTGGTTGCGTATTGGCTGCTGCACCTGGTCTGGTTGTTCCCTTGGAGTCTTTTTCTGCCGGCGATGCTGGTGATCGCTTGGAGGACGCGTCGCTCCTGGATGCAACATCTTCGACGCGATGCGGGACAGACTGTGGATTTTTATCTCGACTTCGCAGCTCGTGAGGACGTGGCCAGCTACGTTGCGCGGCTCAAATTCCGCGTACGTACGAGTTGGCTGCTGAGCTTGTTTTCAGCCTTCACGCTGCTGTTTTTTTCAATCTCGACTAACCAGGAGTACTACACCTTTCCTGCATGGCCGCCGCTGCTGATCCTGATTGCGGGTGTGCTGGCTACAGTGGAAGAAGGCCACGGCCAGGATGCAAGCAGGCCAACCGTTTCGGCAGGGTGGCTCACCGGAGCGCAAGCGGTGTTCGCTTTGACGGGAATATCGGCTGCAGTAGCGCTTGGCTGGGGCTTATGGGAATCGCGCAACCTGCCCTACGTACCGGACATCGGCACATTGCTGGCACATCGGGATGTGGGCGGCTACACGCTTTCGATGTCGCACCTGTTTGATCTCACCGGACCTTCGTTTGCTGCATTGCGATTGCCCGCGACACTGGCGCTGATCACTTTGCTGGTGGGACCTGCCGCAGGGTGGATGCTGCGACGCAAGAAAAGACACATTGCAGCCACAGTCAGTGTGGGGTTGACGGCTGCTGTTTTTCTCATCGCCGCGCATATCGCCTTCGCGCGATTCGAACCCATGCTTAGTTCAAAGCCGTTGGCCGACACAATTCTGCACGATGGTTCGCCCGCCGACTCGTTCATCATTTTTGGGGATCAATCCGATGCGTCCTCGGTGATTTTCTATACCCATGCCTTCCTCCACCAACCGGCATTTCTCGTCGTTGAACCGTGCTCTCCGCATGGGAACGGTTCTTCGCTCCTGTGGGGCTCCTGCTACCCCGACGCGCCGCATATTTTCCTGAGTGAGGATCAGTTGTCGAAGATGTGGGGAACGGGTTCCCGCAAATGGATTTTTGCGCAAGACACCAACCAATCGAAGGTTGAGCAGCTGCTGGCGGGCCGACTTATTCCAGTGCAATCAATCGCCGATAAGACGCTTTGGACGGATCGGCCTCTAAAGTAAGTTTTCGCCGGAACGGCCTATTTTGCCGCGCGCATTTTGCCGCCGGGCAGCAATTGCAGAACGCGCCCCCGCCAAAGAATCCGATTTGAGAAATAGCTGGCGATCCAGAAGCAGAACCCCATCAGATCGCGAATCGGATATAAGACCAAAAGGCCGAACCAGCTGCGATCGCCGACAACGGCTCGACCAACGACAAGAGAGAGGGCGAGGCGCGTCGCCAAACTCCAGCCAAAGAGCACGAGGCCGAGAGCGGGGTGGCCCCATGCGGCAGCAGCTGCCCATGCGAGCAGTCCGAAAGGCACGCTGAACGTGAGCGCCGTACCGAAGTGACCCTTGGGCCGCGAAAAGCGGGTCGACTTCATCCAGCGCACCTGGTGCTTCAGCGAATCGGCAAGGGTCGCGTTGATGACAATGTGATCGATGGCGTGGTGGCTGAGAACAACATTTTGCCCGAGTTTCCAGGTTTCGTTGCCGAGCAC
>OBLW0100000723.1_pt1 | contig 28302 bp, 22 predicted proteins | sample 1520161 | NCBI WGS metagenome assembly OBLW01 (sample SAMEA3539309, study PRJEB22396) | soil metagenome | biome: tundra; feature: field; material: soil | place: USA | collected 2010-05 | depth 0.15 m
TATCGGGCCGACGTTCGAGGAGCTGCGATGGTATTCCGGTCGGCAGATCCTGTGGCGGAGGTGCGAGCGCATTAGGGTCCTGGTGTGCAATGGGCCCGGGATTCTCGCCCAGCAGGAGCGCAATCGCATTCTCCTGTTGCTGGATTTGCTGCTCCAGTTGCGGTATCTCTGAAGTCGCAGTGTAAAGCAGCTGTTCTGCCTGGCGGACGTCCGAAAGCGGCACCGATCCTCCGCTTTCAAGGGTCTTGGTGAGGGCAACAGAATCCTGCCGAACTTTCAGGGTTTCCTTTGTAATTTCGATCTGAGCATCGAGTGCGCGAATCTGCAAATAGGCCGTCGCTACCTGCTGCACAAGGGTCAGCCGAACTGCGCGCTGGGCCCAAACCTGCGCCAGCAATTGCGCGCGGGCTGCCTCAGTCTGCCTACGGTAGAGTCCCCAGAAATCAGGTGTCCATGCAGCCGAAACGTTGAGCGATCCGTCGACCAGCGGACTCCCAATCTGAGTGCCCAACGAAGATGGCAGGGTAGCACCAATGCCCGTTCCGCCCACCGTTATGCTCGGAAACGCCTGTGAGCGCGTGATTCTAACCTGGGCCTGCTGTTCGAGGATGCGCTGCGCAGCAATGCGCACATCGTAATTGTTGGCGAGAGCCTTTCGGATCAAGTCCTGGAGTTCTGGTTCGCGATAGACTGCTACCCATTGTTCATCGCCAAGTGAATTCTTGACGTCACTCGCGACGGTGGCATCATCCGCGCCGCGATAAGCAGGCGGCGCGGGGTAATTCGGCCGCACATATTTTGGCCCGACGGTGCATCCGGCCAGAAAGCCAACTGCACTTGCAAGCAGGCCGAGCCGTGCGAACTGGGAAAATCTCATCAGGCCTGGCCTCCTTCAATACTGGCGTGGGGCATGGCTGGCTCGGATTGCGTTCCGGGGCCGCAGATTGAGTCCATCGTTGTGCCCTTGCCTCCCCTTACAAAGCGGTGCGAAAGGAACTCGACCACCGCGAATGTGACGGGGATGAAGATGAGGCCGAGTACCGTCGAGAGCGTCATACCGCCGACAACGACGGTACCGAGAATTCGGCGGGAGGCGGCACCTGAGCCGCTCGCGGTCCACAATGGCACGCAGCCAACGATGAACGCCAGCGCCGTCATTACGATCGGCCGGAAGCGCAACCGCGCTGCGTCGAGCGCGGCTTCGCAGATACTCTCACCACGTTCGTAATTCGTTTTGGCAAACTCGACGATCAGGATGGCGTTCTTTGCTGATAGCCCGATAAGCATGACGAGACCGATGGTGGCGAAGATATCGTTCTCGAAACTACGCGCGTGGAGGGCAAGATACGCGCCTAAGATCGCGACAGGTGTGCTGAGCAAAACGCTAAAAGGAAGGGTCCAGCTCTCATACAGCGCCGCCAGGATAAGAAACACGAAGACGAGTGACAGGCCGAAGACAGCCCACGATGGAACCCCCTTTTCGGCTTGCTGCTCCTGGAACGACATGCCGGAATAATCGAAGCCAGCGCCGGCAGGCATGGTTTCTCTGAATACTTCTTCAAGCGCCTTTCGTACCTGGCCGGAGCTATAGTCGGGCGCGCCAGTGATGTTGAGCTGCGCGGCGTTGAATTCGTTGAATCGGTAAATGAACTCAGGACCCGTAATCCGGTCGACCTTGACCAGTGAGCCGAGCGGTACCTGGCTGCCGTTCGCACTACGCACATAGAACTGATCGATGTTGGCGATGTTCGTGCGCGAAGTACCATCTGCCTCAACGTACGTCTGCCACTGACGGCCGAATCGATTGAAGTAATTGACGAGATAGCCGCCCATGAATGTCTGCATGGTCGTGTAGATGTTGGAGAGATCAACCTGCTGCTGGAGCGCCTTTTCCTTGTCAACATCGGCGTAGAGTTGGGGCACTGCAGGCTGGTACGATGGGATGGCGGCGGCGATTTCAGGACGTTTGGAGATCGCTCCGAGAAAAGTGAAGACATTCTTTGTCAGTGTTGTTGGATCGTCGGAGCCGGAGCGGTCTTCGAGAATCATGGTGACGCCGCCCGACGTTCCAATGCCCGGAATCGAAGGAGGCGGGAATGCGAACGCGATGCCATCGGGATTGCCGGCGAGTTGCTTCTGCAGATTGCTCTGAATGTATTCGAGCTGCTGCTCTTTGGTCTTGCGCACTGCCCAGGGCTTGAGGCTCACAAAGAAGAATCCAGCATTAGTGCTCTGGACTTGGGTGAGAAGCGAGAAATTATTCACGGCAATGACTCCCTCGATACCGGGAGTCTTCAAAAGGGCATCACTTATCTTTTGCTCAGCGGCATCGGTGCGTTGCGCCGAGGCACCGTCAGGAAGTTGTAAGGCAAGGAACATGTAGCCCTGATCTTCGGTCGGAATGAAACCGCCGGGAAGGCTGCTGCCCAGGTAAACCGCAACGGCGGCGAGCGCCACCAAACCGAGCATGGCGAATGTCGATTTGTGAATGAGCACGCGCGACAGGCCGACGAATCCATCCGTGGTGCGGCCAAAAAAACTGTTGAAGACACCATAGCCTCTATCGAGAAGACTTTTCTTACCGCCCTCCTGTTTCGGCTTGAGAAGAAGCGCGGAGAGCGCCGGAGACAGAGTAAGAGCGTTGAATGCCGAGATCAAAACAGAAATCGCGATCGTGACGGCGAACTGCTGATACATGCGTCCAGTAATGCCGGGAATTGCCGCCGTTGGAATGAAGACGGCTGCCAGGATGAGCGCGATGGCGACCACAGGACCACCGACTTCCTCCATTGCTCTTTCCGTCGCGGATTTCGGATCCATGCCTTCTTCGATATGGTGTTCGACAGCCTCTACAACAATGATGGCGTCATCGACGACCAGGCCAATGGCAAGCACGAGGCCAAACAACGAGAGCGTGTTGATTGAAAAACCAAGCGCCGGAAAAATGATGAAAGTGCCGATGAGGGAGACGGGAACTGCCAACAGGGGAATCAGGGTGGCCCGCCAGCCCTGGAGAAAGATGAAGACGACGATTACCACAAGGCCGAGCGCTTCAAGAAGCGTAAGTACGATCTCGTGTATGCCGGCCGTGACCGCCTTAGTGGTGTCGAGTGGAACGCTGTACCCGATGCTTGGCGGGAATGTGGCGGAGAGCTCCTTCATCCTCTGATTCACTGCAGCCGCGGTCTCCACGGCATTGGAACCCGGCAGTTGGTAGATAGCCATCACGCCGGATGGCGCCTGGTTATAACGGGCCGAAACACCGTAGGCCTGGTCTCCGAGCTCGATGCGAGCGACGTCACTCAGATGCAGAATCGATCCGTCGGGATTAGCGCGCAGAATGATGTTTCCGAATTCTTCGGGCTTCACCAAGCGGCCCTGGGTGCGCACCGTGTAAGTGAACTGCTGTCCCTTGGGGATTGGCTCGCCACCAATTTGGCCTGCAGGGTTGACGTTGTTCTGGGTCTGGATCGCGGCGATAACTTCGGTTGCCGTGACGCCGAGGTTCGCGAGCTTGTCGGGCTGGACCCAGACGCGCAAAGCGTATTGTCCGCCGAAGACCTGCACGCGCGAGACACCCTTGACGCGAGCGAGCTGATCTTGAAGATTGATGATGGCGTAGTTCGTGAGGAAGTCCTGGCTCAACTTGCCGCCCGGCGAGTTAATGGCGATGAGCATCAGCGGCGAAGTGAGCGCCTTCTGCACGGTGAGACCCGCTGTCGTGACTTGGGCGGGGAGCTGGGACTGGGCCTGGTCAACGCGTAGCTGCGCTAAAACCTGGTCGATGTTCGGATCGGTCTTGACGTCGAAATCCACGAAGAGCTGAACCACGCCGTTGTTGGCGCTGACCGAGTTCATGTAGATCATATTGTCTACGCCATTCATCTGCTGCTCGATGGGCGTCGACACCGCCTGGCTCACAGTCTTGGCATCAGCGCCAGGATAGGTGGCAGTCACGAGAATTTCTGGCGGAACGATGTTGGGATATTGCGAGATCGGCAACGTCAACATTGAGACGGTGCCAATTACGACAGTGAGAATGGCGATGACAATCGCCACGATAGGCCGGCGAATGAAGAATTTTGACATGATTTACCTGCCCGCTGGTTGTGCCGTCTGCGCCGTGTTCAGGGCATGAAATTCCGCAGGCTGCGGGCTCACAGGCGCGCCTTCGCGAAGCTTTTGAAGGTTGTCGATAATGACCAATGATCCGCTTGGAAGGCCGTTTTCAACCACCCAGCTATTTCCAAACTGGGGGCCAAGAGTCACGGTGTTTACGTGAACCGTACCGTTCGCGCCAACCGTGTAGACCTGTTCCTGGCCCTGAAATTCTGTTACAGCGATCTGCGGAACCAGAATCGCATCGTGGAGAACCTGGGTTTCAGCCTTTACCCTTCCGAACTGTCCGGGCCGAAGAATATTTCCAGGATTCGGAAAAGCTGCCGCAATGCGAATCGCGCCGGTCTGGGAGTTTAACTGCCGATCTACAAAGACGACATGACCCTTTTGCGGATAGACTTCTGCGTTGGAGAGCGTGAGTGTCAGGAGAATATTCGATGCACCATGGAGCAGGTCACTGCCGCCGGCCCCCGCGCGTTTCGTCAACGCGAGATATTCGCTGTCGCTGATGGAAAAATAGACTTTGATCGGATCAAGTTGTGAAACCGACGTTAGTATGGATTGCGTGCTAACGAGATTGCCGACCTGCGTTGCGGCCTGACCTGCGACGCCTGTGATCAACGAACGAACCTTCGTAAATCCGAGATTGAGATTCGCCGTTGCGACCGCGGCCTCGGCAGTTTTTACCGAAGCTTCCGCTTGCGCTTTCTGTTGGATTTCGTTGTCGAGCTGGCTTCTTGCGATGGCATGAGCTTCTGCGAGTGGCGTGTCGCGGTTGACGTTGATCTGGGCGAGAGCTAGCTGTGCTTGCGCTTGTCCAAGCTGACCTTGCGCCTGTTCAAGCGCCGCTTCAAATGGGCGAGGGTCGATCTCGAACAATACCTGGCCCTCTTGCACCTGCGACCCTTCGCGATAATCCTGGCGAATGAGATATCCGTTTGCCTGGGGCTGTATCTGGGCATTGACATATCCATCAAGCGTGCCCACCCATTCGCCCGTCAACGGCACGTTGCTTTGCTCGGCCTTCACAACAGTCACTCTCATCGCAGGGCGAGCGCCAGAGGTCGTGGCACTCGCGCCCTTCCCGCAGCCTGTAATCGAAATTGCACTAAGGGTCAACCCCGCAAGGAAGACAGCGAGGATACCAGACTTGAGTGGGCCGGTCGGAGCCCATTGTCGATTCGGCACAGCCATACTCATTCTCCAGTCAAGCGTGAAATGTTCTCTGCGAGGGGTCGTTCGCGCCGCGAAAACACGTATGCGTGCTCAGCTTTGATGAATGGGTGGCCTTTACGGATTCACAAAGTGATAGTAAGCGCAAACTTCAGACGTGTGAGCGGTCTTTGCCTGCTCAAAAAAATGAATCGAGGCCCAGAATCCCGGAGCTTCGAGATTCAATGCGTCAGTTGTGCGCGCTCGTGGCAGGGTGGTCCCACTGGAAGAAAATCGCTGCTGGGGAGCTCGTCCAGCACGGGAGAATCTCGTCCGTCGACTGGCGCTCTGCGAGATTGTCAGTTGAGGTACGCTCCGCCCGCGGTAAGGCGCCCCCCGCCGCGCATACAGGCATGAAGCTTGTGGATCATGCAATAAGAAGTTCACGCATAACATATTCAACAACCATTCGAACGGGAATATGTCATGGAACTTAACGCCCAAGACGTGTCGTGCCGGGGCCCTTCTAGTGCCCAATGTATCAACCGTTGCGATTCTAAGCTTCACGTAGCTGATCGCTAAATCGTATCCGCAGTTTGCGTATATTGATCATCCAGTGCGGTCTCACCTAGATAGCGATCCGAGATCCTTCTCGCCTTCGCTCCAATTCGCCGGATCGGTCCTGGCGCCTTAAGTGCGCATCGGATATTGCAACAGCGCTTGCCGCGAAAATCCGTTGAATTAGACCCACAAGCTGCGGGCGCTACTATCGTTTTTCTTCTTGAGAGAGTGATTGCCAGTTATAGAGTGGCGAAAACGGTGCGGGCTCGCGAGATATGCAGGGACATTTGTTGCTATTCAGATTGAAGCATTCTTCATCGGGACAGCGAACCCTATCGTAAGTCGATTGCCGTCGGCCAATCTTTCATAGCTGAGCGATCCTCCGAAATGGCGCAGCAAACGGAGCCCATTTCCCCCCGGTTGAATCGACGCGAGGCTGGCGGGTTTCGTCCTGTCGTCCCGCCATCCGGGCTCGATCGGGGAAAACGGTGGTGCCTGGTCGTCGATCGTGAAGAAGAGGGTGCCCGCGGAAACGGAAGTCTTTAGGACGATGGGATGTCCTGGTTCGCTGTGATAGCCGTGCAGAACCACGTTGGCCAAAGCTTCTTCCATGCACAATTGCATGGCAAACCGAATATCCTCGGCAACTCCGTGCCGATCGGCTACCGCCTCGATCCACGGCTGGACACGGCTCAACTCCGTGAGCTGGCTATCCAGTTCAAGCCGGTCTTGCGGATTATCCATGAGCGTCTCCGGCTCTGCGTCGGATGTGTGAGGCTCGTCAATGCACGGCTGGCGCGCTACTAGCACAGCGCTGCAACCGCGGAATCGAGGTCGTGAAAGATAGGAATAATCTGGTCGATGTTGCTGGCCTTCAGTACTTCTTCCACCATCGGAACTGGATTCAACAGCGCAACTTTGCCCCCGCGGCGGTTGACCGCCTGCGCCGGGATGACGATGGAGCGAAGTCCCATGGACCCCAGAAATGACACATTGCTCAGGTCGATCAGCAGAAACTTGCTGCTGCCTGCCAGCACGTTCATGCGCAAATCAACGGCCGCTGCACCTTGAATATCCAGACGCCCGTCCAGGAGGACCCGTGTGATGCCACCATCCATGGACTCAGTCGAGATTGTCATTCACGCTTTCCTTTCCGAATCGGCGGACTCTGTGAGGTGGACTTGCCGGTGGGCCTCGCTCATCGTAACCGGCCATTGTTAATGTCTTGTTACATGCCGCCAGCTTCAACAATTCCATCGGTCTTGGCGACACCGTCCTCAGGGCCGCGGTAGCGCGCCACAAGAAGAGTGACGTCGTCTGACTGGCTTGCGCCCTCCGTAAATTTCTCGACAGCGCTCAATATTCCATCCTGAAGGGTTTTCAAAGATGAATCCTGATGCTGGCTGAGGGCCTCCTTCAGCCGCCCTTCTTGAAACAGCTGCCGGTTTCTATCCTCGGCCTCCGTCACACCGTCGGTGTAAAGCAACAGCGTGTCTCCGGGTTCGAGTTGGATACGAGTGGACGTGAAGGTCGCCTTCTCGACCAGCCCGATGGGGAAAGACCCGGTGGAATAAAGATCGCTGACCTCTCCTCGCCGCAACAGCAGTGGAGAGGGATGGCCGGCACGGACGAACTCAAGAGTGCCGTCGGGGTCGAGCAGCCCGAAGAACATGGTGGCGTAACGGCCCACCGATGCGCGATCGCAAAGAAAGCGATTCAGATGATTGAAGACCTTCACCGGGTCGACGCCGAGGGTCATTCCCGAAAGCGCTCCCTGCAGCATGGTTGTGAGAAGGGCAGCACCCAGGCCCTTGCCGGCGACATCGGCAATCAAAAGTGCAATGCGGCCGTCCGACATGGGACAGACATCGAAGTAGTCCCCGCCCACCTCGTAACAGGGCCGATGAGTTCCAGTAATGGAGAAATGCGGATAGTCCTGCAATCCTTGCGGAACAAGGGCCTGCTGAATCTCGCGCGCGATGCTCAGCTCTTGCTCGAGACGCTGGCGTTCCCGTTCGTGCTCGATTAGCCGGGCATTTTCAAGTATGCTTCCGGCTTGCGCGCCCAAGGCATCCAGGATCTTCCGGTCCAGCGCGGAAAAGGTGGCCGTGCGCTTGGAATCAAGATACACAGCGCCCAGCAATTGTCCCCGGGCCGCTTCTGTCGAAGAATCGACCTGCCCACGAGGCGTGCCGTACAACGGAATCACGACCGACGAGCGCAAAAGTTGGAGCACAACGCTCTGCGCACTTTGCAGGTTTATATCCGCAAGGTTGAGATCCTCGTTGACCACTGCGGATTGCAGTTCGATGGCGCTCCCAAGCACCGAACGGCTGGGATTCATTGCCTCAGGCGCAAGACTCTCGCCGTCCCGCCCACGCGCTACCTTGACCTGCAGCACGCCGGACGTATCAGGCTCCAGCAGCATTCCGCGGTCGGCGTGCGTGATGACGATGGCATGATCGAGCATCGAGGCTAGCACGGATTCCAGCGGAAGCTGCGAATGCATGAGCGACGTCGCCTCAAGCAGAAGCCTGAGCCCGTTGAGTTCATCGGAAGAGTCGCGTCCAAAGGAGCCAATAAAGCTTCGCAGTTTCGTCTCAGCTTCTTCCTGAAGGATCGCTTCCGAGGGCAGGCGGAAGATAAGTTGGCATCCGTCATCGGTGCCCAGACGAATCCTGTCACCGTCAGTGAGTGATCGCGTCCTGGTCGGTTCGCCGTTCACGAAGATCCCATCGCGCTGACCACGATCCTCGATCAGGAGTCCGGAGGCGCCCGCGGAAATAGCCACGCACTTGCGCGAGATGCGCATGTCATCGAGTGACAGGTGATTGCCGTTCTCTCGACCCCTTCCGACGAAGAACGGAAGTTGATCGACGGGAATCACCTGGCGAGGACGGTCAGGAAATGCCACTTCGAGATACGCGTTGACTGGAACAGTCGATTCGGGCATAGATTTGGGTGTGTGAATTCTAGCAGTCGGCTGAGTAACAGCGCCGATAAACCAAGCATCTTGCATGGGATGAAAGATCGTTGCATTCGTTTGTTAAATTCGGGCCGAATGCGGCCAAGCTTCTTGACAATTCATACTGCGTTCAATAGTTTCTAATCTCATCGGCCCCTGAAAGGCTCTCTCCCATAAGTGCCGAGTGATCCTGGTCCACTTATGCGGCATGAAGTGCCCGGAAGTCGGTGCCATTTCCCCCAATGGCAATTTGATATTTGACTCGGCGACGTGAAGGACTATGCCGAGCGGCTGGGCTCTTGGCCCGTAGTCAAGTGGAGACGCGTGCTCTCGATCTCGGGACGGATGACCTTCAAAGCCACGATTCGATCGACCTCGCGGTCGGCAGCCTTGTACACGGCTCCCATGCCGCCTTCCCCGAGGAGCTCGAGAATCTCATACCGGTTATCAAGAATGATTCCGATTTGCAGCAGCACCGCGCTTGCGCCAGGGCGGTTCGCGCCTTCCGGAGAGGGGCTCCGGCGAGCAGAGCTTTCCGGAGCTATGGTGGCAGCGCCCGACACGATAGTGGCCGCACCATCGTTCATGCGCGGCAATCCGCCGACTATCGTTGCGCCCAGGTTTTGTGCCGGTGCTTCGTCAGCAATGGCAGGGTCAGAATCTCGCGATCCTGCGGGCCGATCGTGGCGAGGCGGCGAACTGTCAGGTGGCTCCGAAGAAAGAGCTGCTCGCGCACCGCGAGACGCTGCTTCTCCTGGAACACGTGTTTTGTCGCTGCCATCATCCATATCGCGTTTTGCAAGCTGCCAGGAAGTGAATAGAACAGTCCGGCCCCAAAGCTGGCTGGGGGAACGCCGGGATGGGGGCAGTGGCAAAAGTATAAATGATTCTTTGATTATGCAGACGGTTACCAGCGAGCGGTGCTGTGGTGACTGAACCAGGACCGCTCGCTGAGTCTGCCCAGAATCCGCCGCGCTACCTGTCAGTGCACGAGTAGCACGGGTCAATGGACGCCTGGATCAGTGGTGTATCCGCAAGCCGCGCGCCAACCACCATCCAGCGTATTGCCGGCATATTTTGAAACGTTGGAGTACGAACATGGACCCTGGCTGGATTTCTGGAGTTTTCCTTCCAAGAGACAGAGTAGACCACTTCTCCACGCGGCGCTTCAACGCGGCTGATCGCTGTTCCGGTAGAAAAAACGATCTTCCCGTCCCCGGTATTGAACGCACCAGCCGGCATTCTGGTGAGCGCCTGACGAAGAATGCGGCAGCTCTCCATGATCTCGAGCGCACGCACCAGCAGGCGGGCGCGCACATCGCCAGCGGTCTCGACCGGCACATTGAATTCAAAATCGGAGTAGGCCGCATAGGGAGCGGCGCGGCGAAGGTCCTGACCAACTCCTGAGGCCCTTGCAGTGGGCCCGACAACCCCGCAGGAGATAGCCTTTTCATTAGTTAAAATTCCGATTCCGGCACAGCGCAATGTTGCCGTTGTACTGGTTGTAAAAATAGGGATGATCGTGCGAACCATCTCGCGCTCCAGTTGGTCGACCATCTCGAGTAATGCGAGCGGATCTTCAATGTCGCGGTTAACACCGCCAATGCGATTCATCGAATAGTTGACGCGGTTTCCTGAAATCGCCTGCAGCACATCCATGACTTTCTCACGCAGCGCGAAGCAAGTCATGAACATGGTTTTGAAGCCCATAAGTTTGGCGGCGATGCCGGCCCACAAAACATGGGAATGAAGGCGCTCCAGTTCCGCCATGACAACGCGCACGTAGAGGGCCCGCGGAGGCGGCTCGACGCCGGTCAGCTTTTCCATTGCCTGGCAAAGCGTAAGCGTGTGGATGTTCGAACAGATTCCGCACACACGCTCCATGAGCGCGATGACCTGAATATAGTTGCGGGTTTCGGCCAGATGCTCGATGCCTCGGAAATTGAAACCGATATGCAGTTTGGCATCGCTGACTGTCTCTCCGTCGCAGATCATGTCAAGCTTATAGGGCTCTTCCAATGCCGGATGATAAGGCCCCATGGGAATCTTGTAGCTCATCGGATTTCCTCTCGCAGGTTCACTCCGAGATTGTTTCCTTCGCGCAGCAGGAGAGGTTCATATGCGCGTCCAACAAAGTCGACAGCGAAGCCTTCATGAATCTCGCGCTCAATCCAGTCGGTAGCTTCGCAGATGTCGAAGATGCTCTCGATGGAATTCGTCTCCAGATGAAAAGAGAAGCCCAGTAGCTGACCGTCGAGGTCCCAGAGGTATTCGAGACGGAGTCCTTCATTTCCCGGCAGCTCGATTGCGGTGATCGTCACGAAACGGGCGCGGCACGCCTTCATGGCCGTGGCCAGTTCACGCACACTCAGGTCGCCGACATCGAACCACTGCACGCCGCTACTGTCCATTCGAACATCGCTGCTCCCTAGTCTCTCTGCAATGTTGTCGATTACGGTCACGGCGTCACCCCCGCAGTTGGTTGAGATCCCGGAGCGCGAGGAACTGCTGCCGGAGACTTGGGAACGGGCGGCTTTCGCGCAATGGTGTAAGAGGTCTTGAGATCGCCGATGGACAGATACACCGGCGGACATGCGGCTTCCTGCGTTAGCGCGTTTTCTTTGCATCCCTCGATGCAGCGGCCGCAGAATGTGCATTGCCCCGGATCGTAACTCCACGTGAATTCGTTTTTGCCGGCGGAGAACGTGATGGCGCGTGCTGTACAGCGAAATCTGCAGATCGCACATCCGATGCAGAGTGCAGGATTCATCCTAACCAATCCCCGAAATCCCATCGTGACTGGTGGACGCGCCGGAAAACGCAGCGTGGTGACGCCGCGCCAGAGGTTCCTCGAAAGCATGGAAAGGATATTCACGCGCGAAGCCTCATCAGGAGCGTGGACACAATTGCCAGCCCCGCAAACATGAGAGCGCACCGCCAATAAAAGCGCGCAGTGGTGTCAATGGCCAACCGCGCTGTGGCGGCGGCAAGAACCGACAACAACAATACAATTCCGAACGAAAGTGCGACGAAGATGAATGAGTCGATCCATCCAGCCGCGAAATGAGGAGCGGCCAGGGTTGCCACCAGGCCAGCAGCTGCTACCCATTCGAGCCCATGCGAAAGCTCCCACATCGCGAGTTCAGGGCCTGCGTACTCGATCATGGGCCCGGAATAAATTTCCTGCTCTGCATTAGGAAGGGAGAAGGGGTTGATATGCAATTTGGCGGGCAGGCAAACGAGAATTGCTAATACTCCCAACCAGCGCAGAGGCGATGTCGGAAGCTGCGCCAGCGCCTCCAGTCGAAACGTATGCTGCGAGACGGCAATCGATGTGACGGCCAGGAGAAAGACCACGTTGTACGAGACAGTCAGGACGGCTTCACGCGCTGAACCGATCTCGCCGAAGATTGAGCGCGAGGAAAAACCGGCAGCGATGATGCAGACGGAAGGGAGTTCCATCAGCGCTAACAACAGGATCAAATCGCCCTGAAAGCCTCCTGAAGCCGGCAGCACGGGAAGCAGTCCGACTGCGCCTGCGGCCGCCGACACCGCGAGCAGCGGCCACGCTTTCATCAGCAGACCGCTCACCCCGGTGCGGGCTGGCGTGGTCTTTCCCAGCAACTTGATGAAGTCGAAAAATGGCTGCATGAAAGGAGGTCCGATGCGCTGCTGCATCAACGCGACCGCCTTGCGCTCCGCCCAGAGAAAGAACCACGCAGTAGGCACGGCGAACAGAAGTCCCGGAAAGATGAGCAGGCGCGCCAGTGCAATCGCCAGGTTCATTGCCGCTTCTCCTGATTTGCAAGGGGCCGGTTGCCTCTCTCTGCGAGGATTTCGGCGGCCTTGGCTATACCTTGCAAAATGGCGTCAGGACGCGGCGGACAGCCGGGCACAAAAACGTCGACAGGGATATGCCGATCGAGCGGCCCATCGAGGACGCGGCTGTCGATGAAGACGTTGGTCGTTGCCGGGCAGGAGCCAATGGCCACGACAGCTTTCGGCGAGCACGCCTGTCCGTAGACGGTCTCAATAGCGTGCACAGAGTTGCGCGTGACCGGGCCGGTGATGCACAGAATATCCGCGTGCCGTGGGCTGCCTTCCAGACGCACTCCCAACTGCTCTGCATCGTAACGGGGCGTCAGGCTGGCCACGAGTTCTATATCGCATCCGTTGCAACTGCCCGAGTTCATGTGGAAGATCCATGGGCTGCGACGGCGGCAGGAGCACATCAATCGACTCAAGAGATTCATAGCCTGCCTCCTGACAGCGCTTGCAGAGCGTCAGGCCAGAACCCGCCAATCAAGAGCAGGGCCACGAGTGCAACAATTGCTGCCCGCAATACGAAAGGCTCTTCGGCGGCAGAGATTTGGATGGACGGACGCGGGGCAAGTGGTTTCTCGAACGGCGAATCCGGATCGGCCGCCGGTCCCCACCACACACGCGTCAGAGCCAATACATACGCGATCAGCGCGAAGACGGAAGAAAGCAGGAAGCAGTATAGAAGCACAGGGTCGATGCGTAGAGCAGATTCATAGAGTCTCCAGCGACCGATATACCCAAGCGTCGGCGGCACACCCAGCATGGCAAGCATTCCGAAGAGGAATCCGAACGCGCTGACTGGATAGCGGCTGGCGAGGCCCGTATGCTCTGCCGCGAAGGCACCGTCCGCCTCAGGACCACTGAGGCAGATGAATAACAGCGCCTTGGCAAGAGCATGAGTTGCCGCGGCGATCAACATGCCGGAGGTTCCGAGAGCGCTTGCCGACGCGAGTCCTAGAAAAAGAAAGCCGGCATCTTCGACGGTGGAAAGAACCAGCAAGCGCTTGAGATTGCGCTGCGAAAGCATAAGAAGCGCAGCAAGCAACGATGTTGCAGCGGCGATCGCAAGCCAAAGTCCTTGCGGCGCGAGCAAGCCGGGAGAAGCCTGCACCGCGACGTACAGTTCGCCGAATGCGGCGATGTCAATGACCGCGATGATCAGGCCGAGGACCAGCGACGGTATTTCATCTGCAAGACGCAGCAACCAGAAGAAGAGCGGGAATGCAGCCACCTTGACGCAAGCGCTTGTCATCAGCAGCGCACGCGCCCAGCTTGTTTCGCCGCGCTGCGAGAGCAAATCGCCGGCAACCAACGACAGTCCCGAGAGGGCGACAATCGTGACATAAACCCACTTCGCCGACTGCGTTCGTGCATTTTGCCAAACCGGCAGAATCGTCAGCAAGGCTGCCACTTCGAGAAGCCCGAGACGAAGCCATGACCCCTCGACGGCCAACCCCGCAATCGCGGTAACGCTGGCCAGAATCATCAACGGAACCAGGCGTCGCCATGCCCCCTGGGCCGCGGCGGCCAGAATCAAAGCCGCCGCGGCCCCGGCGCATGCCGCGATGATCAGCGGCGATATGCGCGGCGAGGCGAGTGTCTCCGTACTCGCGACTGCCGGCACAAACCAGCGAACACCCACGAGCAGCACAACTGACAGCAATACGATGGATACCACTACCCGGCGCTCAAGCCAGGAGATTGCAACACCAAACCCGCGCGATAATCCGTGCAGCCCTGTCCACGCCGCCAGATAGATTCGGTCGACATTGGACCAGCGGAAAAACGTTTGCCAGTTCTGCTGGAATATCTCAGAGAAGTCGCCGGCAGTAAGGCGTCCTTGGCCCGACAACGGCTCTCCGCCGGTAAAGATTCCGTTCCCCCCGCCGGCAAGCACCGCACCTCCGGCAACTACCGTGGTGGCGGGAGTTGCGCGCGCGAAGTATGCGAGCGCATAAATTGCGCCGCCAAGCACCAAAGAGATCAGCGCCAACACCAGCCCGCCCACCGTCGAGAAGCTTCCTGCGCCCGCGAACAATCCGAACCACGTCATCTGCACGCCCGTGCCCAACGCCAACGCGCTCAGAACTGGATTGAGCAGATAGTTCACGGCCAGTTGTGGTGCAACGCCCAGAACGATGCTACCTGCGGCCATCAGTCCCATCGCCCACTGCATGGTCGGCGGAGCTTCATGGGCGTGTTCCGTCTTCTCCGTCAAGTCTCCAAGAAAGACAGCGCTGGTAGCCTTTGCGCACAGGAACACCGTGCCCAGGCTTACGGTCCATGCGACGATGGCGGGAACGGCCCATCCTGCCTGCAATGCCGCCGCATAGAGCATCCACTTGCTGACAAAACCACTCATCAGCGGGATGCCTGCCATGTTGCCCACGCCGATGAGCCACCACAGCGTAGTGTGCGGCATGCGCTGCGCCAGACCGCCCAGTTCATTCATGTCGCGCGTTCCGGCGGCATGCTGCACCGCGCCCGCGTTCAGAAACAGCCCGCCTTTAAAAAAGCCGTGATTGAGGCAATGCAACAATCCCGCTGTGATGGCCAGCGGCGTGCCGATACCCAAGCCCAGCATCATGTAACCAATCTGGCTCACGGTCGAGAAGGCCAGCATGCGCTTCAAGTCGATCTGTACCATGGCGTACATCACGCCCACGGCCATGGTGATCGTTCCTACCCACACCAGCGACGCGCCCCAATTTGCCGGCCAGACGCCGAAGCTGTGCATGCGCGCAGCCAGATAAACGCCTGCCGTCACGTAGCACGCTGCATGCAGCAGAGAGCTAACAGGCGTGGGTGCGGCCATCGCTTCCGGAATCCAAGTGTGGAGTGGCACCTGAACTGACTTACCGATCAATGCGACGAGCATCAGCAGAAAAACACCGACCGTGAAATTGTGCGCCACGGCGGGATCAGTCCAAAGGGCGCTTCCCGTGCGGTGATAGAGGATCAGAATCGCTGCCAGCAGGCCGTAGCCGGCGATGTGGGTCATCAACAGAACTTTGCGGGCACCACTGACCGCTTCGCGATTGGTGTACCAGAAGCCGACCAGGCTGAATGAGCAGAGACCGATAACTTCCCAGCACAGATAAAGGAAAAAGAGATTGGCGCTGTAGACCAGGCCGATAAAGCCGCCGATGAAGATCAGCATGGTCGAATAGAACCGTGTCGCGGAGCGATCCTGCGCCATGTACGCGATCGAATAGAGGAGCACCAGGGTGCCCAGAAGCGCTCCCATAAAAGCGAACAGGAGACTCAGCGCGTCCACATGAAACGCCAGCCTCAACGGTCCGTCCCACGGCAGGAGATCGAACTCCACTGCCCGTCCGTCCCGAACCAGGGGCATGGCGCCGGCCACGGAGAGCACTGCCGGAAGACAGGCGAGCAGGGCCAGAATCCCCTTCGTTCTGGCGGAACAGAGCCGCGCAAACAGAATCTGCAACGCTGCTCCCAGGAGGAGCGAGCACGGCGCAGCCAGAATAATGGCCACGACATTCATGGCGGTCGTATAGTCCCCGCCGCAAAAAAGTGATGTGATTGCAGTCACAGCCAGCCTTTCCAAAGCATGGAGTAGGCTGATCCGCCAGAATCGCTTTCTCCCGGCGAGGAGGTATTAAGCATGAAGATGGACGGCCTCTGGTATACGCACTTTACTGCAGGTGAGGTGCAAGGTGACGGAATGGCAGTGTTGCGCGATGGAGAGGTTCTTGGAGGCGATCCTGCTCACACCTACACTGGCTCGTATACTTCTGACGGCCCTGAACTCTACCTTGACGTTCGCGTAAGTCCCTACGCAGGTCATGTTCCCGCGGACTTGGAGCGGCCAACGTCGTTTGTTCTGTGGGGTTCGGTAAACGGAGATTCGGGGAAGCTATCCGGTTGCGCAGGCAACAGGCGAGATTTCAAAGTCGTCGTCGATTTGCATCGGGCGGCGTGACCGCGCGTGCTTTTTCCGAATACCGCATCGGCAAATGAAATGTCCGCTTGATGGCTGCGGAGCCGCTTGGGTTTGAAGCCTGTCATCGCGCGGCAATTGTCACAGTACGAGACGTTTCGTCGATACCTATCGTTCGCATCGGATTGTTTGTCGAAACAGTCAGCATCACAATCAAACGTGACACTAGGCACATTCAAACACTTGCCGGCAGTAGCATGGTTCGCGGCGGACATTATTCGGGGATCATTTCGTACAGATGGCGCCGAACGTGAATGCGGCGGTTTCTATCACCGCTTCTGCAATGCGCGGCAAAGAGTGTCAGCTTTCTTCCTGTTTATTCTCCCGAGATAAAGTCCAGAACCGAGGAAGCCTCTATTCGCAATGCCTCTCAATCCGGCCATTTGAGAGCACGCCGCGCAAGTTGCGCCGCCGGTCCCCAGGGATCGGCGATTGTTGCGCGCATGGAGGTCTTTGCATAGCCCTGCCTGAGGCGCTGAGGCAGGAGAGGAGGAAGGATGCAGAGTGTGACCGCTGAGGTTTTGGATGCTCACGAAAGAGTGTTGATCGACCAGGCGATTGCCAGGCACGAGAAGTGTCCTGGCGCGCTGCTGGGAATCCTCGAAGCGGTTCAATCCGCCAATGCGCATAAATTCCTATCGATGGATTCTTTGCGTTACATCGCGAGCGAGACCGGCATCGCCCCCGCCAGGGTCTATAGCTCTGCGACGTTTTTTGCATTGTTCAATCTCCTTCCGCAGGGCGACAACGTGATCTGCGTGTGCCGTGGAACCGCCTGCCACACCAGAGGCTCACGCGATTTATTGGCGAAACTCTGTCTGGATCTAGGGCTCCGCGAGCGCGATCTGAGCGAGACCGGCGATGCCGATCAGCTGGCCCTCACCACTGCCGACCGCAAATTCACCATTCGCACGGTTGCCTGCTTCGGCCAGTGCGCATTGGCGCCGGTGGTTGAAGTCAACCACCATATCCTGAGCCACGTGAATGAGCGCACGCTTCAGCGGGAAGTGAAAGCTCTAACGCACGGGAGGAAATGATGCCGCGGATTCTGGATCTTGGCGGGTTCAATGCGGTGCGGGAGTCCGGACTCGCGAGACTGCAGCCGAACACTCCACGCATCACTGTCGGCATGGGAACGTGCGGTCGGGGCAACGGCGCGGAAGAGGTCTACCACGCCCTGAAGGAAGCCATCGAACGCAGCGGACAGGAAGTGCTGCTGGCCGGGGTGGGCTGCTTTGGCTCCTGCTTTCAGGAGCCCCTGGTGAGCGTCCGCTTTCCCGGAATGCCGCTGCTTCTATTGCGGCGCGTACATGCCAACGATGCCGTCCGCATTCTGGAGAGCTTGTCCACAAATTCGATGCCGTCTGATCTCATTTACTGCAAGATCGAGGAATGGGATCACATTACAGGGCACGTGAAATATGGCCAGGGCTACCCCGACGTCGCGCACTGGAACGCAATCCCCTTTTTCAAGGGACAAAAGAAGATTGTCCTGCGCGATTGCGGACTGATCAATCCCGAAGACATCGAGGAGTATGTCGCCGTCGGTGGTTACCAGGCACTCTACAAGGTACTGATCGATGGACGCCCGGAAAGCGTGATCGAACAAATCAAAGCGTCCAGGCTGCGTGGACGTGGCGGCGCCGGCTTTCTCACCGGCAATAAATGGGAGTTCCTGGCTAAGGCGAAAGCGGACACGAAATATCTCATCTGCAACGCCGACGAGGGCGATCCCGGCGCCTATATGAACCGCAATGAAATCGAAGGCGATCCCCATTCGCTGCTGGAGGGGATGATCATTGGCGGATACACGATGGGTGCGACTGAGGGCATTATCTACATCAGGGCGGAGTATCCGCTCGCAGTTCGCCGTCTGAGCGTGGGTATCGAACAAGCGCGAGAATATGGTCTGTTGGGAAACAACATCCTGGGCCGCGGATTCAACTTCAATATCCAACTGGTGCAGGGCGCGGGGGCCTTTGTTTGTGGGGAAGAGACCGCACTGATCGCTTCGCTCGAAGACTTCGCCGGCCGTCCTCGGCCGCGCCCGCCGTTCCCCGCGCAGAAAGGTCTGTGGGGTAAACCGACCAACATTAACAACGTTGAAACCTGGTGCAATATTGCGCCCATCGTGACGCGGGGCCCCGCGTGGTTCGCCGAGACCGGCAGCGTAAAAAGTCCGGGGACCAAGGTCATCTCGCTGGTGGGAAAGATCCAGAACACCGGCCTTGTGGAGATGCCTCTGGGAACGCCACTGAGGACTTTCATCTACGACACGGGAGAGGGTGCACTGGCGGGGCGGCGCGTGAAGGCGGTTCAGACCGGCGGGCCTTCCGGCGGTTGCATCCCGGTCGAGATGCTCGATACTCCGGTGGATTACGAGAGCCTCGCACAACTCGGTTCGATCATGGGCTCCGGAGGAATGGTTGTTCTCGACGAAGACAATTGCATGGTCGACGTAGCGCGCTACTTCATCGAGTTCACGCACTCCGAATCCTGCGGGAAATGTGTGCCCTGCAGGGTAGGGCTGAACAAGGCTCTGCGCATCCTGAACGCCGTCACCACCGGCAACGGAACCATGGAGCACCTGCTTGCTCTCGATGAGCTGAGCCGGATGGTTCGCGAATGTTCTCTGTGCGGTTTGGGGCAGTCCGCGCCCAACCCCGTGCTCACCACAATTCGCCACTTCCGCGAAGAATACGAGGATCACATCCTGGCCAGACGTTGCCGCGCCGGTGTGTGCCAGGAACTAGCTCTGTCTCCGTGTGAAAACAGTTGCCCGTTGCGGATGAACATTCCACGTTTTCTTGAGCTTTATCAGGAAGGCCGACTCGAGGATGCGTTCGAGTCCGTCATTATGGATAATCCGTTGCCTGCGACGACGGGGAGGGTATGTCAGCATCCCTGCGACAATCGCTGCCGTCGCCAGTCCTTCGATGAAGTCGTGAATATGCGTGAGGTGCACCGCTATATTGCGGACGCGATCTACCAGTCCGAACGATTCGAACCCATGGTGCAACGGATTCTGGCGCGCAAACTTGAACCTACGGGTCGCAAGGTCGCAGTGGCCGGCTCCGGCCCGACCGGTCTCACAGCCGCCTTCTATCTGTCCATGCTGGGCCACGATGTCACCATCTTCGAGGAACACAGTGAAGCCGGCGGCATGCTGCGTTTCGCCATTCCCGAGTATCGGCTGCCCAAATCCGTGCTGCGAAGCGAACTCGATCTCATCGAGAGAGTCGGCGTCTCAATGGTGTTCAACACCAGGGTTGGATTCGACCTTCCGTTAAACGATCTTGAAAGCCGGTTCGATGCTGTCTTCCTCTCCATCGGAACGTGGAAGGAGTCCTGGCTCTACCTACCCGGAACTGAGCTGAAGGGCGTATTTCCCGCTCTGCCGTTTCTCGAGTCGGTGGCTAAAGGCGAGAAGATGCCGCTCGGGTCGCGGGTTGCCGTGATCGGCGGCGGCAATGCGGCCATCGATTCGGCGCGCACTGCTTTGCGCATGGGTTCGCGCGTGACCATCCTCTATCGCCGTGAACGCAACGACATGCCTGCTATCGATGAGGAGATACAGGCAGCGGAAGAGGAGGGTGTGCGCTTCGTCTTTCTGGCAGCGCCGCATCGCATTCTTGGCGGATCCAGCGGAAATGTGAAGGCCATCGAGGTTGTCAAGACGCGGCTTGGCGAATACGACAAATCGGGGCGCAGACGACCCATTCCTACGGATGAAGTGTTGCGCTTCGAGTGCGATAACGTGATCCTTGCTGTGGGCGAGACTTTCGATCAGGATTTTTGCCGCGCTTCCGGATTGGAACTCAAAGAGGAAGGCACAATCAGGGTGGACCGTCTTTCTCTCGAGACCAGCCGCGCCGGTTTCTATGCGGGCGGAGACGTCATCACCGGCGCCTCCAACGTGTCCAATGCCATGGGCGGCGGCAAACAGGCGGCGCGCAAGATCGATGAGCGTCTGATGGGCGGGAATGTCATCGGAGAACAGCGCTGGGAGCGGCTGCTGCCGCAGTTCGAATACAGCCGGCAGGCGCCGGGAGAGCCAAGTCCCAGCCGCCGTCACACGGCGCACGCACTGCCCGCGGCCTCTCGTATCCGCTCACAGCAGGAAGTGGTCGCCGGGCTCGATTCGCAGGAAGTGCTCGAGGAGTGCTGCCGTTGCCTTCGCTGCGATTTGAAGACGCCGGTCAACTCCCACTAACACGAGAACGAGAAAGGAGCGCCGCTTTGCCGAGTAAAACGATCTCCGTCCGGATTGATGGCGAGTTGGTGGCTGCCCACGAGGGGCAAACGATTCTGGAAGCGGCCCGTGCCAACGGAAAGCAGATTCCGACGCTTTGCTATCTGAAGGGTCTAAGCACGGTTGGGGCGTGCCGTGTGTGCCTTGTGGAACTTTCTGGCACCGACCGCCTTTTGCCGGCGTGTACCACTCCGATTCAGGAGGGAATGTCCATTAGGACAAACTCGGCAAAACTTACTAACTACCGAAAGATGGCGGTTGAATTACTGCTGGTGGAACGCAATCACATTTGCTCGGTGTGCGTTTCGAACAGCCATTGCGAACTTCAGTCGCTGGCTCAATCGCTCGGCATCACGCATGCGAGCTACTCCTATAACAACCCTCGCCTTCCCGTGGATATGACGCATCCTCGCTTCGTCCTCGATCACAATCGCTGCATTCTCTGCACACGCTGCATCAGAGTGTGCGCTGAGCTCGAAGGAGCGAATGTTTGGGAGGTTGCGTCTCGCGGAATCTACTCGCGCATTGTCAGCGATCTCAGGGACGATTGGGGCCATGCGAAGAATTGCACAGGATGCGGCAAATGTGTCCAGGCTTGCCCAACCGGCGCACTTGCGGAGAAGGGCTATGCAGTTCACGAAATGGTGAAGCAGAGCGATGCTGTTACGCGCCTTGCATCTCAAAGAGCATCGGTCACCAACGGCACACGATGACGAGGCAGCCTGAGTCCTGATGGGCAAATGGCGGCATCGAGAACTCAAATGGGGCTCGCATTTCATGCAGGCGACTTGCGCAACTGGCGCACCGAGTAGCTGGAGTCGAACCACAACGCCGATTTCATCATCTTTGCGAGAGCGGCGATAATTTGCGTCCCACCGATGACGACGGCAAGAGTGATTCCCGGGATAAGATAAAAGCCACCGGCGATGGCGCTTATGCGGCAAACCATTCAAGCACTATTGAGAATATCCGAAGAAATGTCATGGCTTACCTTCGAAACTTTCGACCGGTGAGAGTGCTGGTGTGGCGCGCCATTGGGCCGATTCAAACGCCTCCGGCACCATCATGAGGTTAGGTATTCGGGTGCCGAGTCCAAGACTCGGCACCAGGCTCCTTCGCTTTACATAAGAGAGTAGAGATTCCCGTCCATCCCGCCGAAATAGACCACATTGTCCGCGACCACAGGCGAAGAAAGGATTTCTCCGATCGTCTCCAGCTTTGCATAGGCACCTACGACGTCCACGTAGAAATCCGAAGGAAACGCTCCGAAGTAGTTGCTTGTTCCATCGGGGTTTGTAAACGCCGGGCCATTCTGCTTTGCCGCATCGGTCGTGTATGTCCACGCCATGGTCTTATTTGCCAGATCCACTGCGTTCATCGTCCCAGCCGTCGAACCGACGTACAGCATGTTCCCTGCAATCGCTGGCGACGAGTACACCGGCCATCCTTTGAAGTTGATGGAGTACTCTATGTTGCCCGTTTTCGCATCCGCCGCATACAACAGCCCTCCGTACGAGATCGCAAAGAACACCTTGCCATTGCTCACCGCGGGCGATGTCAGAATCCACGTCCCGCCTGTGAAATACGCCCACTTGGTTTTCCCTGTGAACTCGTCAACCGCATACATATGCGAGTCACGGCAACCGAAATACACTGTGCCGTCTGCTACCGCGGCCGATGATTGAATGCCAACCTGGTTGTGACTTATCGTGTCTTCACCTGTCTTGAACCGCCACTTCTCCGCTCCGGTCACCGCGTCCAGGGCATAGAAGTAGCTGTCCCAACTCCCGATGAACACCATCCCGTCGGCAATCGCGGGCGATGCATGCACCACATCCCCAGTCTTGAACTTCCACTTCAGCGCACCTGTCGCCGCATCCAGCGCATACACATTTCCGTCACCACTACCAAAGTAAACAGAGCCATTCCAAATCGCAGGCGATGACAGATAGCAATCCCACGGATCCGGCATGATCTCTGCCGCCGGCTGAAAACCGTGCAGGTGCTGCGCAGTGAATTGCCATTCACCCCCTGTCTGGAACTTCCACTTCAACTTTCCGGTGGCTGCATCCACCGCGTAAAAGTTGCTGTCATACGCGCCAAAGTAAACCAGCCCGCCCGCAACCGCCGGAGACGAAACGATGCGGCTCTTCGTTTCGAATTTCCATTTCTCGGTTCCAGCTGCGCGGTCGACCGCATAGAGAAAACCGCCAGTGCTGCCGATGTAGATCGTCTCTCCGTCCACCGCTGGCGAAGAGATCAGTTGGCCCTTCACGTGGAAGGTCCACTTCACATGCGAAAAGCTCGGCACGCCGGCGGCGCCGTAGACTCCGGTGTGAGCCAGATCTCCACGAAACATGCTGGCATCCTGGCCTGCTGCCGGCAGGGCGAGAAGCAACGCCGCAACAAGTGGCAAGCCGAAGCTTCGGCATTCGCGAAGCTTCCGGGTCGTAACTTCAACGGCGATGCGGCTCATCTTGTCATACCGTCTTGGCGTAGTTTTCACAGCATCTTTCATCTCTCCACCCTTTTCATGACTGTGCGGAAATCACCGTTCAGTTCTTCGCTCGTGGGGCGTTCGCAACAGATCTCAACAGCGGAAGGCTGATTGTCCTCCGCAGTCTCTTGCCCGAGAGACCGATCTTCGCCCCGCCGGTCGTCGCTGTTTTTTCTCGCAAGGATAGAAAATATACAAGCGCCCTGTCCGCTCGGGACTCTCTGAATTGCGACCTGCGGAGCTTGAATGTCCTCAACCTATCCGACCGGTGAGACCTGGTCGACGACTATGTAACGATGGCGTTCTGTGTGTTGTTAAGCGGCTTCATCTTTCGCTAAGTTGGTCGCGGCGATTCTCGCATTGCCCAGCAGTTCATCAAGAATGAACCGAGCGCGTAGCATCATTGCGCTATGCCGACTAAGCGCATTCCGTTCTCAAGTACGGTTGTTTCCTGCACCGTTCACGGCGTCGATAACTTTGCCGGCAGCATTGGTTCGACTCCTATCCGTGATCTAGATCACGTCGTCGGTTCCCGCGGTTGAATCCTCTCGCTTCGGAGTAATATTGCAGGCAAAGACAGTGTGGAATGTAAATAATTCGAGGTCTGCATCGTTCGCATAGTCTGAGGTCGGAACGAGGAGCGCCGTGTGGTTGATAAGAACTGCCGAACGAATCTCGTAAACCGTCTGGTGGGCACATGGGCAGGTCGCATCGTGCTCGCAGCAGTAATCTCGACTGCGATTGGTCTCGTCTTTGCGGTTCAGATGTTGCCGCAGTACGGATGGCGCCGCTCAAGCATGTTGTACCTGGCGCAGTGGTGGGCTTGGGGAATTCTGGCCCCCGCCATCATCGCCGTAGATCGCAGGCTGCCCTTTTCAGCCAAGCAGCTTGGCCGGCGCGCTCTTGCCTATCTGTTTGCCAGCCTGATTCTCACTTCTATTTATGTCTACATCTTCTACGCATTGCGCGCTGCGCTCGGCGAGATCTCGTGGAATGAGCTGCGCTTCTCGCGTCACTTCTTATTGGACGCATCTGGGTGGTTCCTTTGGAGCGGCCTCATCTATTGGGCAATCGTTGGCATATCGCAAGCGTTTCGATACTACGAGCGTTACTTGCACAGCGAGTTACGGTTGGAGCGAGCGGAGCGCAGCCTCTCCGAGGCGCGACTCAACGCGTTGCGGATGCAGCTCGATCCGCACTTTTTGTTCAATGCTTTGAACACCATCTCATCGCATGTGGAGCGAGATCCGCAATTGACCCGACTCATGATCGAACAACTGGGCGATCTGCTGCGCATGTCCCTCGAATGGAAAGACCGGCAAGAAGTTCCATTGGTCGAAGAACTGGCTTTTCTGGAGCTTTACCTTCATATTCAGAAGATCCGCTTTGGAGATCAGCTCCGCGTAAATCTCGATATTTCCCCCGCAGTTCGATACGCTTTAGTGCCTTCTCTGCTGCTGCAGCCGCTGGTCGAAAACGCGATTCGCCATGGTGCCTCGCACCGCGGGTCGGGCGGAACCGTAAGCGTTTCGGCGGCGCAGGCCGGCGACGAGCTTGTACTCCGTGTATTGGATGACGGTGTCGGGCTGCCACCCGGTTGGACTCTAGATAAGTCCGCGGGATTGGGACTATCTGTAACACGCGATCGCATCGCGGGCCTTCATCCTGACGGCCGCATTGCCTTTCGACGCCGCGAAGGAGGCGGAACCGCGGTTGAGGTTTTCCTGCCCTTACGCGTGATGGAGGAGGGCTGTGTTAGCGCAGCCGATTGATCTCATCAATGTACTCGTGGTCGATGATGAGAAGCCTGCCCGCCAACGCCTCATCGATCTGCTTCACAAAGATTCTCAGGTGGGTGCCATATTTGAGGTTGCAGACGGTATGGCTGCGATTGAAGCCATTCAAAAACAGAGATTCGATCTGGTATTGCTGGATGTGCAGATGCCGGAAGCGGACGGGCTGGCGGTGATCGATGCTGTCGGTGCTTACAAGATGCCACTGACGATCTTTGTAACCGCCTACGATCAACACGCCATCCGCGCCTTCGAAGCGAACGCCCTTGATTACTTGCTGAAGCCCTTCAGCGACCAGCGATTTGAAGCAGCAATGGCACGCGTCAAAGTGCGCCTCGATGATAAGAGCATGCGGGAATTCGGACAGCGAGTCGCGAAGATGGCCTCCGCTAGTGCGGCACCTGTCGACCGGCGATGGGACCGGCTGGTTATCATGTCCGGCGGCACCACACGGTTCATCCGCGTGGGAGAAATCGACTGGATTGAAGGAGCCGGAGTCTACGTGAATCTGCATGTGGCGGGCAAGGAGATGCTCTACCGTGCGCCGCTCAGCGATCCTGCTCAGCGGCTCGATCCCCGACGATTTGTTCGTGTCCATCGGTCGGCAATCGTCAATATCGAAAGCATTCTGCATCTCGAGCCGATCTCTCACGGTGAGTTCGACGTTGTTCTGAAAGACGCTTCGCGAACTAAAGTGAGCCGAACTTATCGCTCAGAGCTTGAAAAGAGGTTGGGCCAGTCGCTCTAGTTCCTGGCGGATCCCAGTTGCTGCTCGGCCTCCTGCAAAAATGCAAAACCGTTGCCGAGGATTGTTGGTCCCTCTACGGAGCAAGTCGATTGTCCGGACTCAATTGGCCATCATATCGGGCGGGTCCGCGTCCTGGGCGAACTCGGACGGCCAAGAAAGCATGGATCATGGAATCGCAGAGTAGCGACTCACTGGGCAGGACCGAGCAGTGGATTGCACTTGCGCTCTGCGCAGCGGTGTTGTTGAGCAGGGCTATGGAACATCTCGTTGCCATGAGCTGGTACGGTTACGCCGCGTTCGTGCTCGCGCTGCCTTACCCGGTTCTCAGGACGCACTGGGCGCTGGGAGGGACGCTCGGGCTCAGTTGGCCCGGCGCGGCCTGCTGGGTCATGGTCACCACGCTAGCCAGCGGCCGCGATACAGGCGTGAAGGGCATCGCGGTCTGGGTTCCTTGTCTCTTCTACGGCGGCTGGCTCCTCTTTGCCATTGCCGAGGGTGCCGCCACCCGCTCGTACCAATTGCGTAGTGCAGCTCTCCGAATGTCCTCGCCGACGTAAGCAAGCGCTCTTCTAGAAGGTGACCGTGGCGCCACTTGCCGTCGATCTTGATATACTTTTTGAGATTCGCCTTGGTGTTGTTCGTACTATCCATGCTTACGATCCAGCATGGTACCGGCGGTCTCCGAAGCAGGCGAAAAAGCTGCATTCCAATGCAGCGAGTCTCGAATTCGGATAGTAAATCGGGATCAATCATACGAGCGATTGATTTCAATGGGCGGGAGTAGTTCAGTGGTAGAACGTCAGCTTCCCAAGCTGAATGTCGCCGGTTCGATCCCGGTCTCCCGCTCCATATAAATGAACAACTTACGGAACCAGCCTAGAACGTGAACGCCAAATGAACTCCATTTACATCACTCGCAGACTTTTCTCCAGTTGATTCACCGCAACTTGCCGGTTCGCCACCGGAGACTTCGTGTACACGTTCTGATTTACATTTAGGCTGTGGCCGAGCTGATCGGCAAAGAGCTTTCCCTCGACCCCCAGACCGTTCATCAGTGTGGAATGGGTCCGGCGCATCACCTGAAAATTGACCCATCCCAATCCAACCGCTTTGAGCTTCGGATGAATAGAGCGACGCCACACATTTTCCTTGGCGAGAGGCGTCATCCGCTCGGAAGGGAAAACCCATGGGAGAAGACGGCATAAGCGGATTAATGTCGTTCCGCTCCTGTCGATCAGCATTGGAACACTGGAAAAATTGATGGGGGCGTTAAGTAATTGGTCGCTCGACGTTGTCCTCGAAGATCGCATCAAGAGAAATCCCACTCTGCTGTGGCCGTTCGACGCAGCCAGCAAACATGTTTACCGCGGCATGCATGCCAATACTCCGAAGCACATGGAGATGTTGCATAAAATAATGGAAAAAACCATCCAAGATTTTGGCGTGACGGACCCACCGAAGAGCGCGTTTGCGGATTGGTTCCCCTGGCTTCTCGCTCTTAAGAGTTGCAGCACGAAGTTCTCCAGTGCGCCGATCTTCTCAAATAACGTGCTTCAGCCGCGTTCTGTCCCTTGTGTGCACCTCTCGGGAATCACAGGGTTCACTTTCTTGACCTACTTCTGATCAGAAGAGGATGAGCCAACCAGCAGTGTTAGTCATTTGGAGAAAGGCTGTCAGTGCAGAAAGGGACACATCGGGACAATGATTGCGAGCTGCGGCCGTGGTTGACTGCAGAATGTGATTCCACGGACGGCCTCAAGCTAGCCATAGCGTTTCGTCAGGCCGCGAACTTCGATGGCCTCTGTGCGGCGACAGCCCGGCCGTCTTCCACCGCTCGCGCTGGCCTGGCAGTGATCATTTGAGCTATTCTTTCGGCCACTTGTCCTCTAGCGCCGGGACCTCGCCTTCGACAGGCATGCCAGGCTTGGCAAATCCAAATCCGCCTATCAACTGCAGTTTGATTCCGACCACGTACCCGTACCGAAGCGCACAACGCCGCCGCCCAGACTGGACGAGAAGCAGATGGCCGAATTCCTGGAAAAGGTTAAGGCGATTGCCCCAAAGTAGCGCACCGAACTTCTGAATGAATCGTAAGAAATTGTCCCCATCCGATACATGCCATGCCGCTTTAGATAGGCCCTGTAGGAACTCTTCCATACCTCCAGATCTCGTTCCATAAAAGAGTTTGGCAGGCGCTTCAGAAGCGCGAAGCGCCGTGGCGGCGCAGGAAAAAACGAGTGTGTAATGCAGCGAGTTTGTCAGCATATTGAGGATGGCAAGGGTTTGCTGAGGCGTGATGACGACTGCTTTGTAAAGGGGTTAAGGAGGTTTCTCAGATGCGGATCACTGACTGTGCGCAGAGTCAGATGAATCGAGAAAGCCGGTATTGCGGAGAATGCGGCGCACTTTCTTCGGCGAAATGGAGAGAC
>OBLW0100000724.1_pt1 | contig 28296 bp, 20 predicted proteins | sample 1520161 | NCBI WGS metagenome assembly OBLW01 (sample SAMEA3539309, study PRJEB22396) | soil metagenome | biome: tundra; feature: field; material: soil | place: USA | collected 2010-05 | depth 0.15 m
CCTGGCTATGGTGGGCTTTTTTATTGCCTCTAAATGGTTGTTGGGTCCTGTCTATCTGAATTTCTTTTACTGCGGTGTAATCGGAATCCTCGTCTCTCTCGCCTTTGTATATGTCACTCAGTATTACACTGAATATAAGTATAGACCCGTTCAGTCAATTGCCGAGGCATCTCAGACAGGTCCTGCTACTAATATCATAGCTGGTATTGCAATAGGTATGGAATCAACTGGAATTCCCGTCCTTGTCATTGGTACTGCTATTGTCGCTACTTATTTCCTTGGGCAAAGTTCTGGACTTAAGGATGCTGGACTTTTCGGCACTGCTGTTGCCACAATGGGTATGCTTGGATCTGCTGCATATATATTAGCAATGGATACTTTTGGTCCAATCACTGATAATGCAGGTGGAATTGTCGAAATGAGTCAGCAGCCCGAAGAAGTAAGGGTTAAAACTGATCGTCTCGATGCTGTCGGCAATACAACCAAAGCATTAACCAAAGGATATGCAGTTGGATCTGCTGCTCTTGCGGCATTCCTTCTTTTTGGTGCATATTTGGATGAAGTAAAAAACTATATGCCCTCCTTTGATGGAAAAATAAATCTAAATAAACCCGAAGTATTTGTCGGTGCTATCTGTGGAGCGATGCTTGTATTTCTCTTTTCCTCGCTTGCCATCAAGGCTGTTGGTAAAGCAGCATATTCTATTATAAATAATGTTCGCGAACAGTTCAAAAACAATCCCGGTATCATGCTTGGCACCTCAAAACCTGATTATGGTCAATGCGTTGATATTGCCACAAAATCAGCTCTGCGGAAAATGGTTGTTCCTGGTTTGCTCGTCGTTGGCATGACAGTAGGAGTTGGTTTAATATTTAAATGGCTCTATCAGTATGGAGTTGGATTAGGAAATACAGGTGGTGCAAGCGGCGCCGAAGTTGTTGGCGGCTATTTAATGGTCGGTACAATAACCGGAATCCTGATGGCGTTATTCTTAAATAATGGCGGTGGCGCCTGGGATAATGCAAAGAAGCTTATTGAAACCGGTGCATATGGAGGCAAGAAATCAGATCCCCATAAGGCATCAGTGGTTGGAGATACTGTCGGCGATCCGTTTAAGGATACAGCTGGTCCATCACTCCACGTGCTCATTAAATTACTAAGTACTTTAACATTGGTATTAGCTCCTTTGTTCATTTAAATATCATTTAGTAATATTATTATTCATTAGGCTATTCTTTTAAAGAATAGCCTTTTTTAATCTTCCGTCGGGGTTTGTTTATGCGCTGGGCATTTGATAATTTTAGATTGTTCTATTCGAATTATTAAGGGAAAATATGCAGAAATTTGATGGATTGGATTATTTTAATAGCGAGTCATTGCTCTCTGAAGAAGAAATAATGATCAGAAATTCAGTCAGGGATTTCGTCAGCGAAGAAATAATTCCAATTATTGAAAAACACTACCGGGAAGGTACATTTCCTTATAAACTGATTCCCAAAATTGCTGAACTTGGATTATTAGGTGCAAATTTACCTCAGAAATATGGTTGTGCTGAACTGAATAATGTTGCTTATGGTTTGGTTATGCAGGAACTTGAAAGAGGGGATAGCGGCATTAGAAGTTTTGTTTCAGTCCAAAGTGCACTCGTTATGTATCCTATATTCACCTTCGGGTCCGAAGAACAAAAAGATTACTGGCTCCCTTTATTATGCAAAGGAGAGAAAATCGGCTGCTTCGGATTAACTGAACCTGACTTTGGATCAAACCCTTCTGGAATGATCACTAAAGCCGAAATAAAAGATGGCGGCTATATTCTTAATGGTGCTAAAATGTGGATTACAAATGGAACAATTGCAGACGTCGCAGTTGTCTGGGCTAAATTAGATGGCGTAGTTCACGGTTTCCTTGTTGAAAAAGGTACTAAGGGATTCACAGCCCCCGAAATGAAAGGTAAACATTCATTGCGTGCTTCTATAACAAGTGAATTGATTTTGGAAGATGTATTTCTTCCAGAAAAGAATCATCTTCCTCATACGAAAGGTTTGAGAAGTGCCCTCATGTGTCTTAACCAGGCAAGATATGGAATTGCTTGGGGAGTAGTCGGATCCATGTTGGCTTGTTATGAATCAGCTTTGAATTATGCAAAATCCCGCATACAGTTTGATAAACCTATCGCTGCATTCCAGATAACCCAGGTAAAATTGGTTTATATGGTAACAGAAATAACAAAAGCACAGCTCTTGAATATCCAGCTTGGTCGGATGAAAGATAAAGGGACTCTTAAACACACTCATGTTTCCTTGGCTAAAAGGAATAACTGTGAAAAAGCACTTGATATCGCACGTATTGCGCGGGAAATATTAGGAGCAAATGGAATTCTTGATGAGTACCCCGTAATGAGGCATTCGGCTAACCTCGAATCGGTCAAAACTTATGAAGGTACCCATGAAATGCATACCCTCATTATTGGTGAGGATATCACAGGTATTCAGGCATTCTATTAAATAACAATAAGTATTATTACAAACAATAAAATAGATTTTTATACCAGATGTTTAAAGTATTAGTCATAGCTTATTATTATCCTCCTTTAGGATTATCCGGAGTTCAAAGAACTCTTAAGTTTGTAAAATACATGAAAGGTAATAACTGGGAGCCTGTTGTTCTCACTACAGGAAATATAGCGTACTTTGCTCATGATTATTCTCTCCTGAAAGAAAGCGATGAAGCTGGCGTTAGGGTTATTCGTACTGGAGGAAAAGGACCCAATTCCTTTCTGTCAAAATACGGAACTGTAACAATACCACGGGAATTTATTCGGAAAATACTTAACCGTATAAGCCAGGCAATCTATATCCCCGATAATAAAATATCTTGGACAAAAGCTACCTACAAAACCGCTGAAGATTTATTGTCAGCTGAAAAATTTAATGCAATATTTGTAACAGGACCCCCGTTCTCCGCATTTGTATTAGGAAGCAAACTAAAGAAGAAATTTAACATTCCTCTCTTTCTTGATTATAGGGACCTTTGGTTTGGTAGCTATTTCGCTTTTTACCTTACTCCCTTTCACAAGCTGCTTCAGAAAAGACATGAATATCGTTCCCTAAAATCCGCTGACCGTATCTTTGTAACAAACCGGAAAATAAAAGAAAAGATTCTTAATTTATTTCCCTTCCTTACTTTTGAAGATATAATAATATTACCTCACGGTTATGATTCAGAGGATTTTGAAAAGCTGCAACCAATACCAAAGCCTAATGATAAAATGATAATTACCTATTCAGGAATCTTCATGGAATATAATTCTCCGAAATATTTCCTTAAAGCATTTAAAGAACTTTCAGTTGAAAGACCTGATGTTGCGCAGGATATTGAATTACATTTTGTCGGTTTCCTTCGGAAGGAAAATAAAAAACTCATTAAGAGATTAAAGCTTGAAGGATTTGTTAAAGATCATGGATATATGAATCATAGTGACGCTATTATTAAAATAAAATCTAGTGATATCCTTTGGATTATGGTTGGCAGGAAAAGAAATATTGATGCTATTCTTCCAGGAAAACTATATGAGTACATGGGGTCACTTAAACCGATTATCGCATGTGTCCCTGATGGAGCTGCAAAAATTGCTGCCACCGAATATGGTGCTTCATTTATAACTGAACCCGATGATATCAACCAGATAAAAAATACAATACTTGAAGTTTATGAATTATATAAAAAGAATCAATTGCCATCACCAGATGCAGACTATGTGTCTAAATATAGACGCGATTTCTTAACTGAACAATTAACCAAACAGATGCAGCTCATGGTCAAGGATGACATTATATAAATTCATCGCCCCTCCTGTCGTTATTTTATTTCTCTTATCTGCTTTTTAAGAGTCAGATACATCTTATAAGTTATTATATAATTTATTACCAAAAAATACATTGTCTGTCTTGAACAGATCGGTCTGTTTATCTTCCCAAATATCTATTTTTATTAAAGAGTTTTCTTTTAAGGCTGTATTTTTCTGCATCTTTTTAGTTCGCAATTGTTTTAATATGAGACAATTAACGATTTATATCATAACCTGTTACGAAAAAAACCTCTATTTAATATCCAATAACGGTATTTGAGCTATGGCACTATTGTTGATTTTTAACAGTCATATAAAATTTCTTAGAGGAAATCATGAAAAAAATATCTTTACTGCTGACATTAATATTTTTAATGGCACAAGTAAGTTGGGCAGCCACTTATAATTCTACTGGTAGCAATGCACCAAATTTAACAGGAAGTTGGTCCCCTACTCCGTCAAATTTTACTACTGCTGGCGACATATTTATTATACAAGCTGGACACACTATGACGACAACGGCCACTTGGTCAGTAACTGGGACGGTTCAGATAAATGGTACTCTGGTAGCTTCCAATACAGTTACGATAGGTACCTTAACTGTCAACAGTGGTGGAACTTATCAGCATAATATCAATGGCGGCACAGTCCCGAATGCAACATGGAATGTTAATTCAACACTTTTGGTTACCGGAATAACTTCCACATTGCCAATTGGTGTGACTAAACAAAATTTAGGCAATCTTACCTGGAATTGTCCTGGTCAGTCAAACAATAATACTGCTTTAGGGGTTAATAGTACTGCTTCTGATACACTTTCTGTCAGTGGAAATTTGGAAATTGATACGACAGGTATCTATTCATTCAGATGCTATAATTCACCGATAAGAGTATATGGAGACTTCACTATGAAAAAAGGACATATGCTTGTTGCAGGAGGCGCTGCAAAAATAATGAATGTTGGTGGTGATGTTAATATAAGTGGTGGTACTGTATATGTAGATTCTGGATCAACTGCTTCTGGAATCCTTAATGTTGGTGGTGCTGTTACAGTAAGTGGTGGTACTTTAGATATATCTTTGGGAACAAGTAGTACATATCAGGGGAAACTTACTGTCGCCGGCGATTTCTCTATTACGGGCACTGGTGTTGTTAAGGAAAGTGGATCGGTCAATAATTCTGTGATTGTTTTCAACGGTTCATCTTTACAGACAATAACTAATTCCGGTACATTAAGTGGATCTCTAAACTTTTCCTTTGATAATTCAAGTGGTATTTCTCTTGGTTCAGATTGGTCGATTGCTTTGACCGATACTATGAGGAATGGTAATATAGCCCTTAACGGACATACTCTTACACTTGGTTCCTCTGCATCCTCAACAGGTACCCTAATATGGACAAGCGGTCTTATAACTGGGTCTGGAACATTTAAAAGATGGTTTGGTACAAGTGCTATTACATTAGGAAACATAGCAGGTCAATTCCCAATGGGAAGTGGAGCTAACAATAGAAGTGTTTGGATCGGCGGTACGCCCTCAGCTGGTGGTACGGTATCAGTGCAACATTCAGATGCAGCAGATATGACCGCGTTGACATTCAGTGAAAATTCACAATCGTTTACTAAAAGAACTAATATGAGCTGGTCCTTATCAACTACCAATAGTTTTGCTGGATCATCCTTGTCCCTGAGAATTCAGGGTAGTGGAATAACTGGGGTTAATGCAGTAACTGATTTAAATATTTCCACTTCTGCAGTTGCTGCCGGTGGTACTTATGCTGCTCCAGGTGGGACTACAGCGAATCCGCAGGTTAACAGAACCGGTTTGACTCAAACCACATTAGCTAATACATTTTATTTTGCTGCAACCGTAAACTCGCCATTACCTGTTGAACTAACTTCTTTTACTGGTTCTGTTAACGCAGGTATCGTAATATTAAATTGGGCGACTGCAATAGAAGTAAACAACTTCGGATTTAATGTAGAAAGATTAAGTGGTCAAACTTGGCAGAACATTGGTTTCGTTCAAGGTGCAGGCAATAGTAACTCGGTAAAGAAGTACTGTTTTGTGGATAACAGCGCAAAAGCGGGCAATTATTCATACAGACTTCAACAAATTGATAACGGTAACGCATATAAATACTCTCCGGTAATAGAAGTAAATAATGGTACACAGCCGACTAGCTTTAGTATAGGTAATTATCCAAATCCGTTCAATCCTTCAACAACAATACGCTATGCTTTACCGGTCAACACATTTGTAAACATCACTATCTGTAATATACTCGGACAAAAAGTGGCAACGCTTATAAACCAGAATATGGAACAAGGTGTACACGAAGTAAGCTTTGATGCAAGCAGTTTTGCAAGTGGAACATACATTTATAGAATAGAAGCGGGTAGTTTTTCCGCAACCAAAAAGATGTTATTAATTAAATAATAACAATTCTAAATTTCTAATTAAGTAATGCCCTGCAATTAAGCGGGGCATTTTTTTAATTTATACTCTATTTCATTAAAGTAAATTTTTTAGCAGAACTATAATTACCTGTACTTAGAGAATAGATATATAAACCGCTGGAAAGATTAAATTTGTTTGCTGATAGCTCAACACTGTATTTTCCAGCTGTTTTTTCTTCATCAACCAGAGTGGCAACTTTTTTCCCAAGTATATCATACACTTGTAATGTTACATGACTGTTCATGGGAATTTGAAAAGAGATAACGGTGCTTGGATTAAACGGATTAGGGTAATTTTGCTCAAGTACAAAGGCAAGTTGTTTGTTAAAATTTAAAGAGACAATATTTGAATAAATGTAATTGCCGTTGTTGTCAATTTGTTTCAACCTATAATAGTAGATTCCCTGCTGAGGGAGATTATTATCCGTAAATGAATAATCTTTAGTGGAGTTGCTCATACCGGTACCACTAACAAAACCAATCTTTGTCCAGTTACCGGCATTTTGCTGAATACTGCTTGCTCGGTCTACCTCAAAACCATAATTGTTTACTTCAGTTGCCGTAGTCCAATTTAATGTTACAACACTACCATTAGCGGAGCCGGAAAAAGTTGTAAGCTCAACCGATAATGCCGAGTCTACAGTTTTTACAATATCGATTTCACCGTATTGAACATAATTAATCGATTGATTCTTTATTAAAGCATTATTACGTGCAAGTATTCTTGCCTGTTGTGGAGAGATATTAAATTTATTTGCTAAGAAGGCGATTTGACCCGCTATATAACCATTTGAATAACTAGATTCATTAGAATTTGTTATAGGGTCAATTGAGAAAAATTCCACCTTGTAGCCGGTTACTAATGTGTCTAATCCGGCGCCAGTAGAAACAACAGAAGAATTTGGAATATCAAGATTACATACATATTCGAAACTATTTGAACCTGCCGGCATAATCAACATTACTTTTGGATGATTTTTAGCCGTTTCGTTAACAGCGGAACATAAACCTGTATAAGACCTAACTGCTATTTGATAATTATTTTGGTCGGCGTATGTAATGGCAGCATAAGCGCTGATATCGATGTGAAGGTCTAACTCTCCGGCATATTTAGTTCCATCGTAGCTTGCATATCCTAAAAGAAAAGCATTTTCAACATCAGTTTCATGAGCAGTATTGCCAGATAAACCTGATACCACAACTTTAGTAACTGGTTGTGAAAAAGCGATTGCAAAGGAAAAAAAATAAAATATGATTACCCATACTATAGGTTTTGTTGTTTTTAAAATAAAGCCATTCTTTTTATGGTTACAAAAATCTATTGGGCAGGTGAAGAAGATTTTATGATTGTAAAGTATCGTCATTTTACACATTCTTATATATCGTTAAAGTTTCCTTAGTAAAAATTTGATCATACTTTGATATAAAACACAAAACGTGCCAAATTAACCCAATTTATGCAATAGGTCTTAATAATTCGCTCTAAGTCTATTTCCTAGAATGAAATAGCTAAATACGTTTCAAAACCATTTCTACTGCATTGCAATAGGTAAGGTGTTTTATAAGTCTTTATTTTATAATAAGTTAAAACACAATACTGTATAAAAGAATCCCTATAGCATCATTTGGGATTAAGGATTCATTATTTACTTGAAATAAACATGAGCTGAATTTATAGGTAAAAATTACAGGTAAATTTGGTATTGAAATAAGTAATGGTTGGAATAGGGGAATTGATGGAATTGTGCAAAAGTTTTACTGAAATAGCTGAGTCTCAAAATGATAATCAACTCTTGTTTGGCACACAAAATATTTGAATATAATATAAAATTCAAATCGATTGATGATGGCATAGAACTTGTCTACTAAGACAATAAAATTGAGAAAGTTATCAAAAATTAAAACTAGACAGATGTGAAAGTTGAATTATGAATATCATTTATAAGGAACAAATGAAAAAATATCTAAAAATTTATTTCTATTGGGTATTATTATTTTGCTTGGTTTCTGTTACCGTGTCTGTTGCTCAGACTTTTACAGGGACGGAGCTTTTAGCATGCCCTACAGATCATTCTATAACATTAAATGTTGTTTCAAGTTCTGCCCTTGATGCCTATGTAGAGTATGGCATCACATCAGGTTCTTATTCTGATACAACCTTACACTTCAGCCAGGCAGCTAATCAACCTATTGTAATTGTACTAACCGGTTTAACTGCAGATACCATATATTACTACCGTTTAAGATACAGAACTAGCGGTTCCGGAGATACATTTTCCGCAAGACCAGAATATTCTTTTCATACACAAAGATTAGAAGGCAGCACATTTAAATTTGATATTACATCTGATTCACATGTTAACATTGTGTTTGGTACCCCTGTATTTTGGAAGCAAACATTAACCAATGCTGCCAAAGACAACCCGGACTTTCTTCTTGACCTTGGTGATACATTTGCGATGGATAATGTAACTACTACTAGTGGAGCTGAGCAAGCTTATTTTTATCAACGTTCCGGGAGTGCCCTAGGATTAATCAGCCCTTTAGTGCCAATATTTATTGTGAATGGAAATCACGAGCAAGAAGAAGGTTGGCACTTGAATGACCCTGGTGTGCCTCCAGCAAACGCTCCACCGGTTTTAGGTATAAATGCCAGAAAGAAATATTTCCCAAATCCTATTCCGGATAGTTTCTACACTGGAGATATAGATTCTACTTACACCCTTATTAATGGCAACCATCTTAAAGAAGATTATTATGCCTGGCGGTGGGGCGATGCATTGTTCATTGTAATCGATCCTTTCTGGTACTCAACTCAAAAACCATTCATAGGAAATATAGGAGGTGGAGAAGGTTTGGAGACGGGAACTGGTGATAGATGGGACTGGACCTTAGGACTGGATCAATTCAACTGGTTTAAGCAAACTATTGAAAATAGTACAGCAAAATACAAGTTTGTTTTTTCCCATCAGATAGTGGGAGGAAACGATGCCCAAGATTACGGGAGAGGAGGTGCTTGGGCAGCAAACTTATTTGAATGGGGTGGAAATAATTCAGATGGTACTTGGGGATTTGATACTCAACGACCTGGATGGGGTAGTGTACCCATTCACCAGTTGATGGTTGCCAATGGTGTTAGTGCCTTTTTTCATGGCCATGACCACGAGTTTGCTTATGAAGTGCGTGACGGTATTGTCTATCAGGAAATGCCTGCAGCAGGCTTTTCTGGAACTGGGTTCAACAACTATAGTCAGGGCGGCTATACAATAAAAGTTTTACCTAGCGGTGGTCACCTTCGCGCTACAGTTACACCTTCACAAACAACAGTGGATTATATTAATTCCACTAACAATAACGGATCGGTTGCTTACTCATATACAATTCTACCAAATGATCCTCTCCCCATTGAACTTTCCACATTCACAGCATCAGTAACTAAAAGTAATATTAACTTAATCTGGCAAACAGTTACAGAAATAAAAAATTACGGATTTGAAATTCAAAGAAAAACAGATATTTCTGATTGGGGAAAAATTGGATTTGTACAAGGAAGTGGCAATAGTAACTCTCCCAAGAACTATTCTTTTATTGATAAAGAAGTAAACTCCGGGGAATATTATTATAGATTAAAGCAAATCGATAAAGACGGGAACTTCGAATTCTCAAAAGTTGTTGAGGCTAATTTGGGTAATCCTCAATCTTATGAATTGAACCAGAATTATCCGAATCCTTTTAACCCAACTACTATTATTACATATCAAATTCCCCAAAACAGTTTTGTAATATTACAGGTATTTAATATCCTGGGAAGAAGAGTAGCCACTTTAGTAAACGAAGAAAAAGCAGCGGGAAATTATAGTGTCGAGTTCTCGGCCAACAATTATAATCTTACAAGCGGTATATATTTTTATTCGATAAAGGCGGGTAATTTTAGTTCGGTTAAAAAGTTAATTTTAATTAAATAAAGAAATTATTACAAAGAAATACCTTTCGATTAGTAAGGGCATTTATTTTGAGGAAATCATGAAAAAAATCTTTTTACTGTTTTCATTGATATTTTTAATGGTACAGTTAAGTTGGGCAGCCACTTATTATTCTTCTAATGGCAATGCACCAAATTTAACAGCAAGTTGGTGGACTACCACTGGTGGGACAGGAAGTCATCCGTCAAATTTTACTACTGCTGGCGACATATTTATCATTCAATCTGGTCACACTATGACGACAACCGCCACTTGGTCAGTAAGTGGGACGGTCCAGATAAATGGTACTCTTGTAGCTTCCAATACAGTTACTATAAGTACCTTAACTGTCAACGCTGGTGGAACTTATCAGCATAATATTGATGGCGGTACGATTCCCGCTGCAACGTGGGCTTCTACTTCAACACTTTATGTGACCGGAATAACTAACACTATGCCAACTTCTGGAGTAGTTGGCACAACTTTAAGCAATCTTACATGGAATTGCACTGGTCAAACAAGCACTTCTGCAGCTTTAGCTGGTGTACTTTCTGTTGGGGGAAATTTGACAATTCAATCGACAGGTTCATATCAATTTAGAGTCCAGACTTCACCGATAACAGTAACTGGAAACCTCATAGTAACAGGGGGAACTATGCTTGTTGCAGGAAGCGCTGCAAAAGTAATGAATGTTGGTGGTACTGTTACAGTAAGTGGTGGTACTTTGGATATATCTGCGGGAACAAGTTCTGCATATAACGGGGTACTTAATGTTGCCGGCAATTTCTCTATTTCGGGCGCTGGTGTTGTTACGGAAAGTGGATCGACTACAAATTCTGGTATTGTTTTCAACGGCTCATCTTTACAGACAATAACAAATTCCGGAACATTAAGTGGATCCCTAAACTTTTGCTTTAATAATTCGAGTGGTATTGCTCTTGGTTCAGATTGGTCGATTACTTTGGCCGATACTATAAAGAATGGTAATATAGCCCTTAACGGACATACTCTTACTCTTGGTACCTCTGCATCATCACCAGGCACTCTAATATGGACAAGTGGCTTTATGGTTGGCTCTGGAACATTTACCAGATGGTTTGGCATTAGTGCTATTAATATAGGAAACGTGGCTGGTCTATTTCCTATGGGAAGTGGAACTAACAATAGAAATGTTTGGATTGGTGGTACACCTTCAACTGGTGGTACGGTATCAGTTCAACATTCAGATGTATCAGGTACAACTGTGTTGCCATTCACTGAAAATTCACAATCGTTCACTAGAAGAACTAATATGAGCTGGTCCTTATCAACTGCTAATAGTTTTGCTGGATCATCCTTGTCTCTGAGAATTCAGGGTAGTGGAATACCAGGGGTTAATGCAGTAACTGATTTAAATATTTCCGCTTCTGCAGGTGCTGCCGGTGGTTCTTATGCTGCTCCAGGGGGGACTATAACGAATCCGCAGGTTAACCGAACCGGTTTAACTCAAACCACTTTAGCTAATACATTTTATTTTGCTGCAATTCCAGGTTCGCCATTACCTGTTGAACTCGCATCATTTATCTCAAATGTAAATGGAAGAGATATAAATCTTAAGTGGGAAACCCAAACTGAAAAGAATAGTGACAAATTTGTTATAGAAAGAACAAAAACTGATGCTAATTACAATACTTTAAATTGGGTGACTGTTACATCAGTTAAAGCCGCAGTTTTGAGTAATTCGCCTAAACAATATTCATTTACTGATAAGAATCTACAAGCAGGTATATATCAATACAGACTTAAAATGATTGATAATGATGGCGCCTTTGAATACAGTAAAGTAATTGAAACTGAAATAGCCCTTCCTGTATCTTTTGAATTAAGCCAAAATTATCCTAACCCGTTTAACCCGACTACAAAAATAAATTATAGCTTGCCGAATGATTCAAAAGTTACTTTGGAAGTCTATAATATCATCGGTGAAAGAGTAGCGCAGCTTGTCAACGAAGAACAGTCCGCAGGTTACTACGTAGTTAACTTTGGGACTTCTTCAAATAATATTCCTTCAGGTATTTACATTTACAAATTTACCGCTGCAGATAATACAGAAAAGAATTTTTCTTCAATTAAGAAAATGATACTTCTCAAATGAGCGTCAAGCTAAACTTAGATATTATTAATTGAGTAAGGCGGGGAATTGCGACTCCACCAAGTTCCATCATCAAAACTTTAAAGCTATTTAGTTAGAAACCGGGTTAACATTGGAATCGTCAATAGGCAAAGCGGCTTAATAAAGTACTATAAAGGATGCGACCTAAACATTAGGATTGTAACTCAAATGAACACACAAAAAAGCCCTTAGTATTAACAAACGGCTTAATAATCTTAAATCCAAAAGGGACAAATCTATTTTAATAATACCATCTTTTTTACCGACGTAAAACTTCCGGCTGTTAACCTATAGAAATATACTCCAGAAGCAAGATTAAACCTTCCAGTAGAAAAATCTAATTCATATTCACCCGCTTGTTTATTTTCATTCAACAGTACTGCCACTTCCTTTCCGAGTATATTATATACTTTTAATGTAACAAATGAACTTGTCTTAACAGAATATCTTATTATAGTTGATGGATTAAAAGGATTTGGATAATTCTGGTCTAGTCTGAATTCTGCTGGCTTAGCATAATTATCATTCCGTACACCTGTGGGAACATAGCCCACAATATCATCAATATTTCTGGGACAGAATTTATATTTATTATGCGTATATCCTAAAATACCAGTAATATAATCGAATTTATCTCCCTTATTAACTACAACAGTATTAGGACCGGCAAAGAATAATGTTCTTCCGTCAGACCAGGTTATTCTTGTATGATTTCCACTGGAAGTATCTTTACAAAAGGATTCTCCATAATTGTAGTCACCATCGGCGTTAGCACTGTCAATTGTTACATTTTTGTACGTAACTATACAACCATTCCATTGCTCTGCAGCAACGGTACCTAATTCTGAATATCCAACTGTACCTGTCGACATTAAATGGGCTTTAGGTAAAGGATTGTAAGATGAAACTACTGTAAGCGCAGTTATAGTATCCAATCTTGTTCCACTACTACTTGAAAAAACCGGAGTACCTGTAATAGTAACTAAATCTCCTTTTTTCAGATTATATACATCCATTCCGCGTGTGCCCCTATATCCCAAAATAATACCGCTCCATGGAGTAGAACCATTTTGAATAAATACTCTCGGTGGGTTATTTATACCGCTGCCGGGTATGTCAGATGTATCAGCAGTTACCACACCTGAAACAGTAACTGGGTATCCATTGTATCCACTGTATCCGCTTCCAAAAGGACTATAACGCACATGCTGTATTGTAAAAGGTATATTGGGGTTCAGGACAAAAAAAGTATATCTGCTATAAGTAACTGATGAGAGCTGTATATTGTCCGTCGCTTTAATATAATAATCAACAAATGTCGAATCGCTTGAAATACCAGGAATAGTACATGTATAAGTTGAGTCTGCGCCGGTACCTTTAGTCATGTCAAGAGAATCTACAACACCATCAACTGTTTTAAACAGTTTTACACTCTGAATAATTCCACTCGACAAACAATGTACAGTTACCGAAACAATAACAGGTGTATTTGGTGTAACTACACCCGGATTTCTTTTGCAATTTAGGATCAATGGTGGTAACGGCCCAATTGAGTGTAGATCCTCAGGGTACATAGGAATTATTTCCCACTTAATATTAGATGCATAAAGTAAACCACTTATATAAGGTAAATAAGTACCATTTGGAGGAGGAACATAATTTGGTCTTAATGTATAACCGGAAGCTGTTTTAAAATAATTTGATTGAGCAAACACCTGAATGAATTGTCCGCTACCATTGTCGATTTTGAAATCGCCGGCATTAATACTTTGGTCTGTGATAAGGCCAGAAGTAATTATATTAGGATGTGCTGAATCAGTTGTAAATTTCACAAACATACCGAGATATTTTCTTAATTTAACATTAAATGAACCATCTCCATTGAAACAGCTGTCCAAAGTTAGAATAATCGGTTCCGGTCTCTTTGTTTCATGTGAAATCAGGTTAACCGGAATTGGACTAGGTGATGTTATAAGTTCTAATTCAGTTGATTGTCCGTTCGGTGTTACAACACCGGTAAATTCATATATTCTGTTTGTATCGCAGAGGTCAAATTTTGTTCCTGTTGCACTAGTATCGTTCTGGTAAATACTTAAACCACTCCAGAGACTTCTGTCTTCGGTCTGGATATTACATCCCCACCCAGGAGGCGAATTAAGGATAGTCCTTCTGTCCCCGGTAAAGTTAACAATCGGTCTTACAATTACCACACCTTGGACACGAACTGTATCTCCGGCTTTCGGTGAATTCGGCCAGCCGGTTGTTGAGTCAGGTACAAAATTTATATCATGCAGAGTGACTAGGGGATATGTCGTAGTTTGACCAAACATATATCCTGCCATTAAAAGAATAGTTACAAATAAAGCTTTTACCTCCATAATTGTTCCTGTTATTTAATAATTAAAAATTTTTCTGTATTTATTCCTCCATTAAATAATAGACCTTCTTATTTGGAAGTGTCAATCGTCATTAATCTCATAAAATTTATATGATAACCTTATTTAGTTTGTATCAGTATTGAGTGTAAAAAGAGATGAATCCCATCTTACAAGTATAAATCCGAATAAAATAAATAGAATATTTTCACTGACCTTTAATAGACCTATTTTAGTTCCATAATCGGTTCCAAAACAACCGCAATCTATATTTAATCCCCTGAAAAGACTTATTATAATAGCAATAGTAAATACAATTAATAAAAAAGTTATAATAACAGAATTCTCTTTCACCGATATTCCCAAAAGTAGCAGAAGTCCTGATATTAATTCTATCCATGGAATAATTATTGCTGGCACATTAATGAACTCATCAGGGAGAAGCTTATAATTGTATATTGAAACGGAAAAATTTGCAGGCACTGCAATTTTGTCTATTGCGGCAAAAATAAATATAAGCCCTAGCAAAAGTCTCAATAATAAAAGAAAATATTTATTTGATAATATCTTAACCATTTTATTCAGTTGAGTATCCTGCAGTTTTCCATTGCTCCCACCCGCCAATGAATATATAATTATTTCTATATCCCAGCGCTAAAAGTTTATTCGCAAGCTGTGTACTTAAATCGCAATTAGTTCCCCCGCAATAACACACAATAGTCTGCGATTTGGAAATTCCGGAAAGCACATTTTTATATTTGTCAAATTCATATACAGACAGATTAATTGAGTTCTTTATATGCCCCGACTTATATTCAGATTCATCCCTCGCATCAATAAAAATAATTCCCATTGAGAAAAATTTATATGCCTGCTCTAGGTTAATACCAATCGGTTCCGCAAATCCTTCTTCCTCTTCCGTGTTACTTTTAGCTTGTTGTTTAGGCATCTTATGCCTGACCGTATCTGATTTTAAGTTTGGATTGATAATTGTAACTTTCTTATTAAGGAGGGATTTCTCTTCTTCTAAAGAGTTCACTTTCACATTGTTATTGAGTGTGTCAACTGGCCTTAACGAATATGAAACTAACGAATCGGATGCCCACTTTATCTCTTTCTGTTTTGATATCAATGTGATACCCTTGGGGTTAACAAAATTGTACAGTAAACCCAGTATGGAACTTACTAATATTATTAGGAGACATTTTGTTAGTTTTATATTCATATTAAAGAACAGATAATCAATATTACTAATATATATGTTTCTTAAACAATCTGAAAAAAGAACTGCATCACCCCCTCTGCATAACACGAGGTTTTAATGGAATTAAAAAATTATTGTATTAAATTTAATATCAGAAATATTTCTGTTTTAACAGGGCCCCATATTACTTAATGAATATCGATAATTCTTTAAAGAAGCTGTTCTCTCTCCATACATTCGGAATAAAGCTTGGTTTGGATAATATAAAAAACTTTCTGAACCAGACTGGCATTCCCTGTGAGAAATTAAAAACGTTCCATGTCGCAGGATCAAACGGGAAGGGGAGTACGTCAGCATTCCTGGCTAGTATTCTGATGGAATATAATTATAAGGTCGGACTCTATACTTCCCCCCATTTTGTCTGGTTTAATGAAAGGATTAAGATTAACGGGAAAGAAATTCCAGATCAGTATATAGCTTCTTTTTTCGACAAATATGAAAAATTGATTGATCAGCATAATCTTACTTTCTTTGAAGTTACTACCGCTATGGCTTTTGAATATTTCATAAATAATAATGTTGATTATGCGGTTATTGAAACAGGACTTGGCGGACGCCTCGATGCTACTAATGTTATTAAACCTCTTGCTTCAGTTATTACATCCATCAGTCTCGAACATACTAATATCCTTGGTACTTCAATTGAAGAAATAACTGCTGAAAAAGCAGGTATCATTAAAAAAGGAGTCCCTGTCTTTATTGGTAAACTTCCATTAAATGCAGTAGAAGTGATCGAAAAGAAATGTTCTGTGTCAGCATCAGAGTTATTTAAGATTTCCGAATATGTAAATGAAAAAACTAATTCTTTTGAACTATATACTGATGAATTGGAACTTGATGATTGGACCACACCCCTAAGAGGAGATTACCAGAAATATAATGCCGCTTTGGCTGGTCTTGTTATTTCCAAAATATTGGATGAAAGTGATTCTAATATTATTGAAAGAGGTATTAAGGATGTTGTTAAAAATACAGGTATTCAGGGGAGATACGAATTCTATAAGAAACACCCCGATATAATCTTTGATTCAGCACATAATCCTGAAGGTGTCAGAAATTTTCTGGATGAATTTAAGAAGGATATTAAAAAGTATTCAAAGAAAGTTCTCCTTTTTGGCGCAATGAGGGATAAAGCTGTGGAATACATGCTCTTAATGCTACAAGAATCCTTTGACGAAATTCATATAACTTCAACCAATTATGAACGGGCAGCTTCCATTAATGAACTGAAGGAAATAACCGGTAAGATTAACCTTAATGTTTTGATGGAAACTGATCCCTTCGAATTTGTGGATAAATTCGACAAAGAAGATGAAAAAAGTGTATTAGTAGTGCTTGGAAGCATGTATCTATTGGGGGAAATAAAATCACGTATTGCTCATAAATAGCTTGACATTTTTTTAATTTACTATTATGTTTCGGTATACCTCTTGTTCCTTTCAGTCTTTTAACAATTAGAAAGAGAAGAGCCTCGATAGCATTTCGGAATAAAAACCTTTGAAAGTATTATTTTCTAATAATTCGCACATAATCATTAAAATTGTTTTAATTAAAATTTAGGAATCTAAATTATGCCAATGGATATCTCTGAACTCAAATCTAAAAAAATCGTAGAATTAAATGCTATAGCTAAAGAACTGGATATTTCTGGTTATAGCGATTTGAGGAAACAAGAATTAATATTTAAGATTTTAGAAGCACAGACTGCCAAGGATGGGCTGACCTTCTCAAGAGGTGTACTTGAAGTTCTCCCTGATGGATATGGATTTTTACGCTCCTCCGATTATAACTATCTCCCATCCCCTGATGATATCTATGTCTCCCCCTCACAAATTAAAAAATTCAGTCTAAGAACTGGGGATTATGTTAGCGGACAGGTCAGACCTCCTAAGGAAGGTGAAAGATTTTTCGCACTTCTCAGAGTGGAAGCAGTTAATGGTTTGGATCCTGAAGGGATTAGGGAAAGAACATTATTTGATAATTTGGTTCCTGTATATCCCACTAGAAGAATTTCTCTGGAATCTGCCCCTGGCGAATATTCAATGAGAATTATGGATCTCCTTTCTCCAATTGGTAAAGGGCAGAGAGGATTGATTGTTTCCCCTCCTAAAAGTGGAAAGACTATCCTTCTTCAAAAGATAGCCAACTCTATTACTAGGAACCATCCTGAAATAAAACTTATTGTACTTTTAATTGATGAACGTCCCGAAGAAGTTACAGATATGGAACGTTCTGTTAAAGGGGAAGTTATCAGTTCTACTTTTGATGAACCTGCTGAACGACACGTGCAGGTTGCTGATATGGTTATCGAAAAAGCTAAAAGATTGGTGGAAGCAAAAGAAGATGTTGTAATCCTTCTTGATAGTATAACCCGTCTGGCAAGAGCACACAATATTGTTGTTCCTCATAGCGGAAGGATACTCTCCGGGGGTGTTGATTCTAATGCACTTCAGAAACCCAAAAGATTCTTTGGTGCGGCACGTAATACTGAAGACGGCGGAAGCTTGACTATAATCGCTACTGCGCTTGTCGATACAGGTAGCCGTATGGATGATGTTATATTTGAAGAATTCAAGGGAACTGGTAATATGGAAATAGTCCTTAACCGTGACCTTAGCGATAGAAGAATATTCCCTGCTATCGACGTTAATCGTTCCGGTACTAGAAGGGAAGATCTTCTTATGAAAGAAGATGAACTTCAAAAGATCTGGATTTTAAGAAAAATATTAAGTGAGTTTAATCCTATAGAAGCTATGGAATTCATTCTCGATAAAATGAGAGGTACTAAAACTAATAAGGATTTTCTCAATAATATGAATAGTTGAGTAATATTAACCCTGTTCAGGACCAAACAGCAGAATTCTTTCTGCTGTTTTTATTTTAAATTGTTTATATCTTTCCACTATAGATCATAATAAACTGTTTATAATTAAAATGAATAAAGTGAAAATTAAAGCCCTGCTCCTTAGCATTATAATTACTGCCCTTGCTTTTTCTCAGAATCATCCAAATTCATCAGATAATTCCGATTCCCCTGGTTTTAAGTTCCTTTATTCTGAATTAAATGTATTATCATCGGTACATAATAGCTGGGTCTATTATTTTTCTTTCAGAATCCCCTATAATCATCTGGTATATGTTAAAGATGTTAATGGATATAAGGCAGGATTCAGCTTAGTTGTGGAGGTAACCGATACTTTGGGAAATTATGTTGATAGGCAAATTAAGGAAGATCAAATTCAGGTAAATGATTATCAGGAAACAGATTCAGATATTTTGTTCTATCAGGGCTTAATGACCTTTCATCTTCCTAAGGGAAATTATAATTTTCTTCCTTTGATTACTGATATCAATTCTAAGGATGAATTAAAACCTAAAAAGAAAGAAAATTTTACTTTTACCGATAAATATAAAAATCTTCTTCCTCCTCTAGTCATAAATTCTAAAAAAGGGAAATGTAAAAATAAGGAAATCTCCGTATTGACTAACTTTGAGGGGTTCATTCCCTTTACAAATAATGACTATGACATAATCATTCCTTCAATAGATACTTCCCTTAATAATCTTAAAGCTATTGTCATCAATAACGATGATACTGTATTTAATGGTTATCTAAAAGAATCATCTGTTTTCAGTCTGAATTTTCAGGTTTGCGATTCACAGGTTGTAATAGATCAGATGGGAGATATAGTCCCAACTAGAAATTTCCTAATTAAGAATTTATGCAGGCAATTTTATGAAGGTAACATTACATTCCTTTTATTTAAAGGTGATGAACAAAAACCTTATGTTACATTTTATAGACAATGTCTGTGGTTTGATAAACCGTTTGCTTTAATGAACCCTGAATTTGCTATCAAAATACTTAAATATATGATCGGAGAAGATGAAATAGACAAAATATTAAGTGTCAAAGAAAAAAATTATCCTAAAGAACTCTATAAATTTTGGAAAAAATATGATCCCACTCCTTCTACTCAATACAATGAGGTAATGAACGAATATTATAAAAGAGTGGATTATACATCAAAGAATTTCTCCACTATTGGTAATAAAAAAGGCTTCGATACAGATAGAGGCAAAATTTATATTCAGCAGGGGAAGCCGAAAAGAATAGAACGATATTCTAACAGTGAAGGCAAAGTTGTTGAAACCTGGTATTATGACCAGCAGAAAATATTTATTTTTGTGGATAAACTGGGCACGGGCGAATTTCCCCTGCAGAAATAATGAATACTTTTATATTTACTTGTGGCGATATTAACGGGATAGGTCCGGAACTTATAATTAAGACTCTGAATAAAATACATACCCTTCCGGATAAAAGATATATCGTACTCACTCCATATAACGTTTTTGATTTAACTGCCGGTATTGTAAAACCCGAATTCAATTTCACTATTACAAATAATCAAAATGATCTGGGTAAAAAAGATATAATAGTCTATGATTTGGGTAAAGCTAACCAGGTTTTAGGAAGTGTCTCAAAAGAAGCGGGCAAAATTGCCTATTCTGCAATTAAGACTTCCTTTAATCTACTCTGGGGAAAAAATGCTGATGCTGTAATTACAGCACCAATTTCAAAGACTGCAATACATAAGTTTGGAATTAAATTTCCAGGACATACGGAAATTTATAGTGAATGGTGTGGTGTCAAAGATTTTGTCATGATGTTCCTCTCTGCTGAAATGAACGCCGCCCTCGTTACAATTCATGAACCGATTAAAAATATTCCTAAACTAATTAAACAAAAACTATTACAAAGCACCATAGTAACAATCAAGAATACTCTTCAGTCTGATCTCGCAGTTAAGGATATTCGGTTAGCAGTTCTTGGCTTGAACCCTCATGCTGGTGAATCAGGACATATCGGTTTGGAGGAGGAAAAAATTATAAAGCCTGCTATTAAGAAGTTCAGCTATTGCGAGGGTCCCTTTTCACCCGATGCTTTCTTCGCTAATAAACTTTATAAAAACTACGATTGTATCCTTGGAATGTATCATGATCAGCTGCTTATCCCTTTCAAAATGCTTAACTTTTCTTCTGGTGTAAACTATACTGCTGGACTCCCTATTGTTCGTACTTCGCCTGATCATGGTACTGCCTTTGATATTGCAGGCAAAGGTATTGCCGATGAATCAAGTATGCTGCAGGCTTTTCGTTATGCCGATATTATTGTAAATAACAGAAAAAGAATAAATGGTAAAGGCTAAGCCCTATCAGGTCCTCCCTTTAATCTATTCACATTTAATGAAAAGAATTAGGTATGATAAATGGGCTCAATATTTATATGAAATTGTAAGGAAAGATTGCCCTAAAAAATCTAAAGTGTTGGAATTGGCGGCAGGGGATTGCTCTTTTGCGAAATACTTTATTAAATATTATCCATCGATTACAGTTACTGATATAAGCTATTTTATGCTTTCAAAGAATAATTATCTTAAAAATAAAGTTTGCTGTAATATGCTTCATCTTCCCTTTAAATCAAAATATGATCTTATATATTCCAATTTCGATAGCATAAATTATATACTCTCTGCAAGGTTATTACTTAAACTCTTTATTGAAGTTTCCTTATTGCTAAATGATGATGGCATCTTTGTTTTTGATGTCAGCCTTGAAAAAAACAGCTACATTCATACTAAGAAGAATAATAGGGAAGGGAAGTATAAAGGATTGACATACAGGCAGAGTTCAACCTATAACCCTGGTTCTGGCATACACTTAAATAAATTTACTATAAGACTTGCAAACGGAGATGAATATTCTGAAATTCATAAGGAGAAAATTTATTCTTTTGATACTTACTTTAAGTTAATTGATAAAACTTCTCTTTACGTAGTCGATTGCTATGAGGATTTCACTTTTAAGCCAGGAAATAAAAACTCTAATCGTATCCAGTTTATATTAAAAAAAAACAAACATGCTGAAATTTGATAATGTTGATTTTGGATATTCATCAAATATCATATTCTCCGGTCTTTCCTTGGAAATGGACTCTGGTGAATTCTGTTTCCTTATCGGTAAAAGTGGTTCCGGTAAAAGTACATTGCTCCAGATGATATATATGAATTTGTTCCCTCATTCTGGTGTCGTACAGTTTGATAAGTATGATTCAAAAACCATAAAAGCAAAAGATCTTCCATTTCTCAGAAGAAAACTTGGTATTATATTCCAGGACTTTAAGCTGTTGAAAGACAGGAACATCTATGATAATCTTGCCTTCGTCTTAGAGGTACTCGATACTCCCAAGAAAGAAATTAAGAGAAGGATAAACGATGTGCTTACTGATGTCAGTTTGATTCACCGCAGAAATAGTATGCCCGATGAATTATCGGGTGGCGAAAAACAGAAGGTTGCTATTGCAAGGGCTATTGTTAATGAACCTGTACTAATATTAGCCGATGAACCCACAGGCAATCTTGACTCGGAAACTTCCGGTGAGATTGTTAATATCCTGCAGAAAATAAATGCCCGTGGTACAGCTGTATTATTTGCAACACATAATTACGAAATAATAAAAAAAGTAAATGCCCGGATATTAAAACTGGATAATGGTAAAGCAGTCAGGGCGGTCTTTAAGCAGAAATAGTTATTTCCTTTCCTGATCTTTTTACTAAACAATGTAATATATTCTCAGTAACTTTTTCAACAGGTTGGAAACCATCTACGGATATAACTTTCCCCATTTTCTCATAATGTTCAAGTATCGGTAATGTTACTGATTGAAATATTTTGAACCTGTTCCTTATTACCTCCTCCTGATCGTCGCTTCTATGATAAAAACTATTAACTGCTCCGCAGTTAGGACAAACATCTTTATCCTTTATATCTTTATAGTTAAAGATTTCCTGGCATTTCGAACATACACGCCTGTTTGTCAATCTTACTATTAGTTCCTCTTCATTTGTCTTAAGAGATACGACTAAGATTTTCTCCATCAGATTCAGTTCTTTAAGAAGCTCATCAATTGCTGCTGCTTGTGCCAGCGTTCTGGGAAATCCATCAAGTAAAAATCCCTTACTGCATTTTGGATCCGATAACGTATCTTTTATAATCCCTATCATTATTCCGTCTGAGACCAATTCACCGGTAGACATAATCTTCTGGGCTTTCATACCTAATACAGTCTGTGCTTTAACTGACGCCCTTAAAATATCACCAGTTGATATATGCGGAATACCTAATCTGGAAGATAATATTTTAGCCTGGGTTCCTTTTCCTACTCCAGGAGCACCGAATATAATTAAATACATCTAGTATCCATTATTATTTTATAAAATATAATTATTAACTTTATTTATCAAGTCTTTCTAACACTGCCGAAAAAACTCTTCAGCAGTATTGAGCTTTCATTTGAATAAATCCCGGAAAAAACCTTTATCTTGTGACTATATTTTCCTTCTTCGGCTAAATTGTAAAGTGAACCGCATGCTCCGTATTTAGGATCAAAAGTAGCAAAATAAAGATTATTTATCCGGCTGGAAAGTAACGCTCCGGTACACATTACGCACGGTTCAAGTGTTACATAAATATCACACTCATTTAACCGCCAATCCCTCATATAATTACCCGCAGCAGATAATGCTATTATTTCTGCATGAGCTGTGGGGTCTTTTAATAATTCAACTTGGTTTCTTCCCTTGCCTATAATTTTTCCCTTATGAACTACAACAGCACCAATGGGTACCTCATCTTCCTGCAATGCTTGCTCGGCTTCCTGCAGTGCTGCATACATAAACTTATAAATCTCTTCCGAAAAAAGCATATCCATTGCAAATAAAAATAATTTTATCCAATCTCTAATTTTATGAGATCTGCTACCACATGTGCCGATTCATCAAGCAGAGGGTCATTCTTCTTATTCTCCTCTTTAGCCGTCTCTCCCTTCTGCAGAAGTTTTAGTCCTTTAAGTTTTCTCCTCTCATTCTCACGCTGGAACCTCTTCTCCTCAAGATCATCTTTTTCTTTCTTCCTTACCTCCTCATTTAGAGAAACATATTTTTTAGCATTTATTTCCTTGCTTTCTTCTATGTCTTCCTTGAGATAATCGAATTCTGGATTACTCTTAATCCTATTTTCGTGAAACTGTATTAACTTCGGAATATAAGGACTCAAATCCCCCGCAAGCTTATAATTACTTGTCTTTATCTGGTCCCATGGAAGTGCACTTGGTTCCGAACTCTCCCCATATTCATACATATCTGTTAAAGAAGGAAACTTAATATCTGGGATAACTCCCTTCATTTGTGTACTACCTCCATTAATTCTATAGTACTTAGCTATCGTAATCTTAACCTGACCGTATTTCTCAGAAGTACTTCTTACTAGTTTGTTCAAATCTATCATATTCTGTACAGTTCCCTTTCCGTAAGTTTGATCCCCTACGATCAAACCTCTGCCATAATCTTGTATAGCTCCTGAGAATATCTCGGAGGCTGAAGCGCTGAACTTGTTAACCAGTACTGCTAAAGGTCCACTATATACTATTTCCGGATCAGGGTCATTGTCCTCATCTATAGAACCATCAGCATTCCTTACCTGAACTACTGGACCCTCTTGAATAAACAACCCTGTCATTTGAACAGCTTCCTGTAATGAACCCCCTCCATTATTCCTTAAATCAATTACAATTCCATCCACCTTGGCATCTTTAAGTTCGGCAAGTAATTTCCTTACATCACGGGTAGTGCTCTTGTAATCCTTTGCACCTTTTGATGCAGCATCAAAATCTGCATAGAAAGCCGGAACTGTAATAACCCCTATCTTGTAATTCCTATTATCATTCTGAATCTCAAGAATGTCCTTCTTAGCCGATTGTTCTTCAAGTGTTATTTTGTCCCTTACAATCTTTACTTCCATCGGTTTTGTACTAGTCCCGCTGTTGGCTGCTATTATCTGTAATCGGACCGTTGTTCCCTTAGGACCTCTGATTAACTGAACTACATCCGTTAGCCTCATTCCAATTACATCCACAAATTCACCCCCATCGGTTCCCTGTGCTACCCCAACTATCTTGTCACCTTGGTGAAGTAAATTACTCTTAAAAGCGGGACCTCCGGGTATGATTTCGGCTATTTTTGTGTAATCATCTTCAGATTGAAGTTGAGCGCCAATTCCTTCTAATGATCTGCTCATATCTATCTTAAAGTTATCAGAAGTAATCGGAGATAAATAATTTGTATGAGGATCTATAGATTCCGTATAAGAGTTCATGATAATCTGAAATACATCTTCGCTCTTATTTTGGTTAATTGTCATCCGTATATTCTCATATCTTTTCGTAAGAGTCTCTGAAATTGATTTCCAATCCTTTCCGTCTAACTTCAGGTTAAGTGCATCATTTTTTACTTTCTTTCGCCAGAAATCATTCATCTCTTTAGTTTCTTTAAACCAGGAAGAAGAATCCCTCTTCCATTCATAATTCTCATTCTTTGTATAATCAAACTCCTTCTTAAGCAGCGAATCGGAATAATTCAGCCTCTCATTTATTCTTATACGAAATAAATTATACATAACATAAAAAGGAGTAAGATTCCCTTCCTGAAGAAGGTCATCTACTTTATGACGGTATTTTTCAAACTTATCAATGTCGCCTTGATAGAAATAGTTCCTGTTATAATCAAGTTCTTTTAAATAACGGTCAAATACTACTGAAGAAAGTGAATCATTAAATACGAATTTCTTGTAATGATATCTCGAAATGATTGCCTGGATTAACTGGTCCTCTTCCTGTAACATTTTGTCAGGTTCAAGATTAAGGCTATCTGCAGGTGTTCCGGCAAATACATTTCTTGTACTAACATAATTAGATGAAAAAAGCGCAATTAATAAAAATAATAAAAGAGCATAAAATGATTTCTTCATTGATCTCCTGGTACTGATATTTTCAATTGATATTAGACAAAGTAAAAGTAACAATAGTTCCTTCATAAAAAAATGATTATACCTACACCTGAAACTACTCCCATTTGCCCTATGTTAAATCAAATACCTTGTGTTCCGACTTATTCATTCTCCCTTGTTTAACGTATTTTAATTATACGCTAAGTCCTTTGATAACTCTTCTTCAAAGTAAAGAATTGGTAAACATCGTTATTTAGATTAAAACTACGGGAAATAATTTTACTTAAACGTCTCCTCAGACTTTATTATATCCACAGATTTTATGTTAAGCCTGAACCTTGATACCTCTTCATCTTCCGCTAACACTTCTTTGGGAAGCCCTGATTTAAGCGCATCCGAATAACTCATAGGAGAATCATTATTGTTCAGCAAACTCTCCTTTAATGGAGCCGCCTCCGACTTATCCGTAACAATTGTTACGAACATATTATTTATCTGCAAATATTTCTTAATTGCCTTATTTACATCTTCAGGTTTAAGGTCAGCAAGCAGCTTGTCCATTTCCTTTATAAAATCCTTCCTTCCGTAAAACCTTGAATCCATCAAATAACCTAACTGCTCTGATGGTGATTTAATATATAATTTCGTATAACTTCTTAGGAAAGTCCTCGTTGCCTCAAAATCAGCGTCGGAAATTCCGTTATTTACTATCTTCGATAATTCCCTTATAGCGATCCTTAAGGCAAAATGAGCATGTCCTAATTGAATGTCTTTTAATTCTGCGTACTGCTGTTTCAGATGCTTGGCAATCTGTACTGGACGAACCCACATAGAAAAATAATTAGAATTACGTGGAACCCCTGAAGGCGGTAGCATATTAGCTCCACCGTTATCATACCAATCTATATATGAATAATCTCCATAATTCATAGAACGTATTTCTCTTATCTGCTGATATAATTTGCCATACGATTTTCTGTGTTCCCCTAAATATGAATTAGCAACCATCAATGCTGCATATTCATCATTAGCCTTGGTTATATTTATCGGGAAACCCATAAATATTGCCGAACCAAAAGCATTCTCTTTCGATATTATCTCAACATGATATCCTTCCGGCATATTTACCTTTGGTGCCTGAGGTATAACAGGATTTATTTTAGATAATACCTCTATGTCTTTCTTTAGTTTTTGAAGAAAGTCTTTCGGATAATTTCCTGCAATTCCAACCATAATGTTATTCTTTGTAAAGAAATTCCTGTAATGGTTCCTTATATCTCCCAGAGATATACTCTTTACAGATGCTGTTTTTCCAGCAACCATATGCTGGTAATTTGTTCTTCTGAATAACAGATCCTCCAACGACTTTTTACTGTATTCTTCATCCGACGACGCACGTATAACCTGGTCTACATAATTCTGTTGGTTAGAAATTACCCTTTGATAATCCTCTTCTCTGAATGATGGATTGGTTAACAATCCTATAATAATGGGATAAAATTCCTTCAGCCAATCTTTGTGCACTTCAAAAGTAAAGATCGATACTTCCTTATCTGTCGATGCAACATATGAAGCTGCCATCGGATATATTTTATCTTGTATCTGGCTATATGTCAACTTCCCGGTTCCTCCCTGTGAAATTAGTGAGGCAGTTGCTTCTGTTAACCCCTCTTTTCCAACCGGGTCGGATATTGATCCGTTCCGGAACATGAACTTTAATACAATCTTATTTGAATTGGGCAGCTTTAATTCTACAAACTCTTGACCAAGTAATGTTATCATAAATATTAAACTTAATAAAATCGTTTTCATTATTTTACCCCTCCTTCTTTGTCTTCGGATATTGTTGCGATTGTTAATCCTGTAGAAATAAAATACTGTTTAGCCACATTTTTTATGTCCTCAATTGTTACCTTATCATACATGGCGTATAACCTATTGAGTGCTTCGGGATCCCCGGTTAGCATAATATAATGCGAAAGTGAATTTGCAATATTCTCTGGATCATCTATACTCATTGCATATGAATATTTCAGATGCTCCTTTGTTTCTAAAAGTATTTTAGGATCAACTCCCTCATTCTTAACCTTCTCTACAGCTTTAACAACCTCATCCTTTATATATTGCATATCTTTCTTGTCCTTTAGCGAAGCCGAAATCGTAATAAGATTTGGGTCTCTTGAATCTTGTGCCCCCCCTGATATAAACCTTACCTTCTGTTCCTCAAGCACAAGTTTCTTATAAAGTTCAGATGTCTGTGAAAAGATTATTGTGCTTAAAACATCCAGTGCAGGCATATCTATCTTGGTATCGCTGAAAGCCGGTCCCTTATAATTTAAACTAACATATGCAGGGATACTTCCGTTTTGAAGATGCACATACTTCGTTTCCT
>OBLW0100000726.1_pt1 | contig 28240 bp, 20 predicted proteins | sample 1520161 | NCBI WGS metagenome assembly OBLW01 (sample SAMEA3539309, study PRJEB22396) | soil metagenome | biome: tundra; feature: field; material: soil | place: USA | collected 2010-05 | depth 0.15 m
GGCTGATTGTGCTGCAACCGGATCTGGGTACGGCCATCGCCTGCGCCGGAATCGCCGCCTGCATCTTGTATGTAGCCGGCATGCGGATGCGGTATTTCGCATATGCCTTTGGAGCGGCTCTGGTGCCGCTGTATTTTCTGATCTTTCATGTGAGCTGGCGTCGCGATCGCATCCTGGCATTCATGAATCCCTATGCCGACCGGCAGGGAACCGGGTTCCACATCATCCAATCGCTGATTGCCGTGGGCACAGGCGGCGTAACCGGCACGGGGCTGATGGAAGGCAAACAAAAGCTGTTCTACCTGCCAGAGCCGCACACGGATTTTATTTTCGCCGTAACCGCGGAAGAATTAGGCCTGGTCGGCGCCTTGTTCGTCGTTGCATTGTTCGCGATCTTTTTATGGCGCGGGATGCGCGTTTCGTGGCGAACCGAAGACATGTTCGGCCGCTACCTTGCGGTTGGAATTACCAGCATGGTGGTGTTGCAAGCGTTCATCAACATCAGCGTGGTTCTGGGCATGATGCCAACCAAAGGAATTCCGCTGCCGCTCGTGTCTTACGGCGGATCGTCGCTGTTCGTCACGTTGGCCTGTGTCGGCGTGCTGCTCAATATCACCAAGCAGGCGGAGTGAATAAATTGTCGATTGTTGATTGCAGATCCAAATCGTCAAAGCGTTCGAGTTCCGCCCGACCTCCAATCTGAAACTGGGATTTTAGCTCCCACGGGATGCTAGTCCCGTTCGATGTGACCGCGCAGCCACTTCGCGAGCATCCCTTCGCTAAGTTCACCGGCGGCCAGTGTCAGCATCATAGAGATGCAAACGGCGTCGTCGGCATCGAGCGTCCATCCATTGAGATTCAGAAACAATTCCATCACCACGAAGGCCGTGCGCTTGTTTCCATCGAGAAAAGGATGGTTGCGCGCCAGGCCGAACGCATACGCCGCTGCCAGATCGGCGGCATCCGGTCGGTCGCCGTAAGCCGCCAGATTCTGTGGCCGAGCCATCGCCGACGAGAATAATCCCTCATCGCGTATACCCGAAACGCCGCCGTGTTCTGCGAGTTGCGCTTCATGGATGGCCAGCGCAACGCTCTCGACGACCCACGCCCAGCGCATGCGGCTATTTCGCGAGCGCGCGGAGCACGTCGCGGCGCTTCTTCATGATGCGCTCAGCCGCCTTCATCTGTTTTTCAAAGGCAGGGTCGTACGGACTGATGCGGTAGCCATCGGGAGATTCAGTCAAAAATACAACGTCACCCTTCTCGACCTTGAGTTTCGACGCAGCTTCCTTGGGCAGCACAAAGCCAACCGAGTTGCCGATCTGCACGAGCTTAAGGGAAATCATCTTGCGCTCCAAGTAATAACATATGTTATTACATCGCAAAATGGAGAGTCAAGGATGTGGGGATTTCCACGCATACCTGTGGTAATCCGTGGCCAGTTTGGCTGTAGTTTATAGTCACCACATGCGCGCAATTCTAGCGGGCGGTGGGACGGGCGGACACGTGATCCCGGCGCTGGCCATCGCCAATCAACTCAAGAAAAGTTACGACGCCGAGGTGCTGTTCATCGGCACCGCGCGCGGCATCGAGAACCGTCTCGTCCCCGCCGCAGGATTTCCCTTGCAGTTGGTGCGCGTCGGCGCGCTGAAGAATGTCAGCCTCACCACTCGGCTGAAGACGGCGTTCGACCTGCCACGCGCCGTCTGGGATGCAGGCCGCATGCTCAACGAATTCGCGCCCGACGTAGTGATTGGCGTGGGCGGATACGCCTCGGGTCCGGCTATGCTGGCGGCAGTGGTCAAGCACATCCCGACGCTGGCCTTCGAGCCGAACGTCGTGCCGGGCTTTGCCAATCGGATGGTGGCGCGATTTGTTTCGGGTGCGGCGGTCCACTTCGAGGAAACTGCGAAATACTTTCGCCACGGGGAAGTTACGGGCGTGCCGGTGCGGCAGGCGTTCTTCGAGATTGCGCCCAAGCACGGAGGCACTCCGACTCTTTTGGTCTTCGGCGGGAGCCAGGGCGCGCACGCCATCAACGCTGCGATGATCCGCTGCCTCCCTGTACTGCAGCGCGAGGCTCCGGGCATTCACATCATTCATCAAACCGGCGAGCGTGACTATAATGACGCGCTGGCGGCGTACCGGTCTTTGGGTGAGTCGGCGCAGGTGTTCAAGTTCATCGAGGACATGCCGGCCGCCTTCGCGCGCGCGGACCTGGTGGTATGCCGGTCCGGCGCGAGCACGGTTGCCGAAATTGCGGCAGCAGGGAAGCCGGCAGTGTTCGTTCCGTTCCCGCGCGCGGCCGACGATCATCAGCGCATCAACGCCGAAGCCCTGGCGCGCCATGGAGCCGCGGTGGTGGTGGAAGAGTCGAAGCTGGAAGGTGTCTGGCTGGCGGAAACAATCGCCGCGTTGCTGCAAGATCCACGCCGTCTGCAGCAGATGAGCCAGTCCGCGCGAGAATTGGCGCATCCCAATGCCGCACGCGATATCGCAGCGATGGCGGCACGGGTAGCGGGAATCGAATCATTGGGTGATTGAGCCATTCAGCGATTTCGCGATTACCAGAGAACACCGCAGCTCAATGGCGAAACGGCTCAATCACTCAATGACTCAATAGATTTATGTTCGCAAAAATTCAGCGCATTCATTTCGTAGGCATCGGCGGTATCGGCATGAGCGGTATTGCCGAGGTGCTGCTCAATCTCGGCTACAAAGTTTCTGGCTCGGATCTGAAGAGTTCCTCCGTGACGCAACGCCTGGCCGGCCTGGGCGCTGCCATATTTGAAGGGCATGGCGCGGAGAATATTGCGGGCGCCGAAGTTGTCGTCACTAGTTCCGCTATCGCGACCGAGAATCCCGAAGTCACCGAGGCGCACAAACTCCACATTCCGGTAATCCAGCGCGCTGAAATGCTGGCCGAATTGATGCGGCTGAAGTACGGCATCGCCATCGCCGGCATGCACGGCAAGACGACCACGACCTCAATGGTAGCGGCGGTGTTGGCCGCGGGCGGTCTCGATCCGACAGTGGTCGTAGGAGGTCGCGTCGACGCCATGGGCTCGAATGCCCGACTGGGCAAGTCGCACTACCTGGTGGCCGAGGCCGACGAGAGCGACCGCAGCTTTCTTAAATTGTCCCCAATACTCTCGGTCGTCACCAACATCGACCGCGAGCACATGGACTGCTACCGCAACATGCGAGACGTGAAGAAAACCTTCCTCGAATTCATGGATCGCGTCCCGTTCTATGGAATGATTGTCGCCTGTAACGACGATCCGCTGCTGCGACGGCTGTTGCCCGACGTCCAGCGGCGCACCGTGACCTACGGCACCAAGCGCGGCTCTGATTTTCTGATCAAGCTCGATGCCCGGAAGGAAACTCCAGCCGGCGATTCCCGCCCCCTCAGCCGCTTCCGCGTCAGCTATCGCAAGCAGAATCTAGGGGAGTTCACGCTGCACGTCCCCGGAGTACACAACGTCTTGAACGCGACCGCAGCCATTGCCGTGGGCGTGGGTTTGGATGTGAGTGTGGAGTCGATCCGCACGGCGCTAGACCAGTTCCGCGGCGTCGACCGCCGCTTCCAGTTGCGCGGAACCGCCGCGGGCATCAGCGTCATCGACGACTACGGCCACCATCCCACCGAGATCAAGGCCACGCTGGCCGCGGCGCGACAGTGCGGCTATCGCAAGATTCACGTGATCTTCCAGCCCCACCGCTATACCCGCACCCGTGACCTGCTCGAGGAATTCACCACCGCCTTCGCCGACGCCGATTCGCTATTCGTGCTCGACATCTACGCCGCTAGCGAGAAGCCGATCGAAGGCATCACGGGAGAAATCCTGGCCCAGCGCATCCGCGAGAAAACAGGAAAGAGCGCGCAATACGTGGCTTCCTTTGCCGACGCCGTGGATGCAGCCGTGGCGGCCGCGCAAGACGGCGACATGATCCTGACTCTCGGCGCTGGCAGCGTCTCGCAGTTCGGGCCCATGATTTTGGAGAAACTGAGAGAGCGGGAACCTCTTTAATGTAAGGGCCTGACCGGCCTCCTCTGGGCATTTCGGGAACCTAACGACCTTCTGGTACGTATCTTCCATTGCTAACGGATTCAAACGGCCCTCGTCTATCAGCCATAAGGGGTTAAAGCGATGATGAAAATGACGCAAGCATGGGGATGGCTGGCCGCAGGGGTGCTGGCAGCCGGGTTGAATGCAAGCTACCACCAGGGCGGCCTCGAGTGGGCGCACCAGATCGCGGACCGCTTCGAGCACAGCTCAGCGGCAGTGTTGGATTTGGCTTCTGGACATGCCGACCAGTTCGTCTCTGAGGCGCGGCTGCTGACCGACCGAGACGAGACCTCCTCCTGCCGGCTAGGCACGACGCTGGCGCGGGTCCAGAGCAAGATCGCGCGCTCCCGGCGGCAACTTGACAATTTTGAAGCAACGTCCGCCCGTGAGGAAGCCCAGTTGGCGCGGTTCGAGGCGAATCGGAACCGGATGGAAGTGCAGATTGAGGCCCAGACGTCGCATTTGCGCATTGCCACCGCCGCCTTTGCCCCGGTCGCATTCAGGGCGATGCCGGCACCTCCGGTTTGTCCACGGGTTCGCGTAAACATTCCGCGACTGCCGAGAATCCAGATTCCGGCCGTTCCGGTCATTCACATCGAGACTGCTTCGGCTGGTCCGGTTTAACGGGCAGGAACCAAGCTTTGTAGCCACTGGGACTTTGCCTCCCCGGCAAAGAGGGCGCGGAAAACAAGCCGCGCCCGCTTTTTTCTTCGAATATCATCCCTTGTCATTCCGAGGGGCGAAAGCGACGAGGAACCTGCTTTCTCTCGCTCTCGGCACGCAGCAGGTTCCTCCGCCTTCGCTGCGCTCAGCCGTCGGAATGACAAGATCCCTTGAGGTTCGTTGCGCTCGTACCCAGTCCGGTTCCTTCCTGTGCAAAAGAGCTAATTTTTGGTCTATCTCAATTCGAGAAATGAAGCTATATTGAAAAAGCTCAGCGATTCCTTGGCGACAACTGACCTGAACTGATGGCGCGGAAGCCTAGCGGCACCATCTTGCAGGAGGAGTTGTATCCACCCAGCGCTCAGCCTGCGCGTGAGGAACTCGACGACGCGCGCCTAGTGGACCTGGATGTAGACGAGGAATCTCCATTCCTGCGTGGGCAAAAGCGTGTCTCCGCCCGCCGCAGTTCACTGCCCAAGAAAACTGCCAATCGCCTGCTATGGGCATGCGTTGCCGCCGTAGGTCTGTGCGTCGTCGCTATCGCCGCCGCTGCTCTGTACGAGTATGGCGAGCGTTCGTGGCGTTTTCGAGTGGAGTCGAGCGACAACATTGAAGTCACGGGCATGCAAAACGTGACCAAGGCGCAAATCATGGAAGTGATGGGCGCCGACATCGGACGCAACCTTTTCTTCATTCCGCTGACCCAACAGAAAGCGCAACTCGAGCAGATTCCGTGGGTGGAATCGGCCAGCGTGATGCGCTTCGTTCCCAATCGCCTGAAGGTTGAGATCCACGAGCGTACGCCGGTGGCCTTCGCCCGCGTGGGCCCGCGAATTTCCCTGATCGACGCCGGCGGAACCCTGATGGAGCTTCCCCAAAAGCACAAGTATTCCTTCCCTGTGATTCTTGGAATGAATCCTGGTGAGCCGCTCTCCACGCGGGCTCCGCGCATGAAGGCCTACAACGAACTGGTGCAGGAACTCGATTCCGCTGGCGCTCGCTACTCGCAGGATCTGAGCGAAGTGGATCTCTCCGATCTCGAAAATTTGAAGGTGCGAGTGAATGATTCTGCGGGCGACGTGCAGGTCGAGCTGGGTTCGTCGGATTACCTGAAGCGCTACAAGATTTACGTGGGCCACGTACAGGAGTGGCGGCAGCAATTCCAGAAGCTGGAGTCGGTCAACCTGCGCTACGACAATCAGGTGATCGTCAACCCTGATATGGAAGGCAGGCCGCGCCAACCCGCGCTGGCGGCCTCGGCGGCGAGGGCAGCAGCGGCTGCGGGAGTGAAGCCCGCTGCGCTAATCACGCGCTTGAATCCGCACGACCGGACTCTTCCCAAACCCGCATTTGAGCTGACGGAGAAGAAACTCGATCCTAAATCGGCGGCGGCGAAAAAACCTGTGGCGCGACCGAAGGCCAAAAAGACGACGGCTAAGGCCAAGGCACCCGCTCCGAAAAAAGTGGCGGCGAAAGCGCCCACATCCGGTGTGAAGGCGCCAAGCGCGAAGACTGCGCAAAACGCGGGAGTTAAGAAGCCGGCAAAGCCTGCCGCCAATGGCGCAGGTTCAAAACCGAGTCCGGCGATTGCAAAACAGCAAGCCAACGCGATTTCAGATTAATTGGGTTAGAGGAATTCATAAGCGATGGGGAACCAGCAGGGGAATTTTCTTACGGCGATCGACGTGGGCAGCGCCAAGACATGCGCGCTGATGGCGGAGCAGACCGACAGTGGCCTGCGCTATCGCGGCCACGGCGTCGCCGAATCGCGCGGCTCGCGCAAGGGCGTGATTGTTGAACTCGACAAGGCGGTGGCTGCAATTCAGAAGGCGGTCGAAGCCGCGGAAGACATCGCGGGCGCGGCGGTCGAGCAAGCCATCGTCGGTATCGGCGGAGCGCACGTGCGCGGCGTCAACAGTCACGGAGGCATCAGCCTGGGCACGCGTCCGCGAGAAATCGGACGCGATGAGATCAAGCAGGCTGTCGACCGCGCCCGTGCCATCCCGCTGCCCGCCGATCGCGAGATCCTTCATCTGCTGCCCCAGGAATTCATTCTCGACGATCAGGCCGGGGTGCACGATCCACTGGGCATGATGGCGGCACGCCTTGAAGTTCGCGTCCACATGGTTACAGCCGCGACCAGCGCGACGCAGAACGTGATTACCGCGGTGAACAAGGCCGGAGTCCACATCGACGACACGGTCTTCGAGCCTCTGGCTGCCGCCGACTCAGTCTTGCGCAATGACGAGCGCGAACTGGGAGTCTGCCTGGCCGACATTGGCGCAGGCTCCACGGAAATGATCGTTTTTCAGCAGGGCGCTGTCGCCTACACGGGCGTGATCCCGATCGGCGGCGACCATTTCACCAGCGATCTGTCCGTGGGCCTCTGCACTCCGCTCGCGGAGGCGGAAAAGATCAAGAAGATCTACGGCAACGCGATCGTGACCCTGATTCCGGAAGGCAATGAAGTCGAGGTTCCGTCCGTCGGCGATCGCCCGTCACGGCTCATGCCGCAGCGACTGGTTGCCGAGATTCTCGAACCCCGGGCTCGCGAACTTTTCGAGATGATGCGCGAGAGCCTGCGCCAAAGCGGTATGTTCGATGTCTGCATCGCCGGCATCGTGCTCACCGGAGGCGCGTCGCGCTTGCCGGGAATCTTCGACGTAGCGGAGTCCGTGCTGCGCCGTTCGGTGCGCCTATCGTGGCCGGCCCCTCTGGCCAAGATGCCGTCAACGTTATCCGAGCCCGAGTTTGCGACTGTGCTCGGCATGGTGAACTACGGGCAGCGTGCCCGCATCGCCCGCGGACTGCAGGAAGATCGTTGGGGATCGAGATTGAAAGCGCTGTTGGTGGGCAAGGGAGCATAACAGCTTGAACCACGAAGGACACGAAGTTACACGAAGGAATTCTGGTTCGTTGTTTCCTTCGTGAACCTTCGTGCCCTTCGTGGTTGATGGGTTTCCGCATTTCAGACAGGTGGACAATATGAAAAAAGACTCGAGCATTCGCATCAGCTTCAACGAAGAGGCCCGCAACGACGCCAAGATCAAGGTCATCGGCGTAGGTGGCGGCGGGGGCAACGCAGTCAACCGCATGATTGATGCCGGAGTGGAGGGCATCGAGTTCATCGTCGCCAACACCGACCTGCAGGCGCTGCGCATGTCGCACGCGCCGGTGAAGCTGCAGCTCGGCGTGAAGCTGACGAATGGCCTGGGCGCAGGCGCAAACCCTGAAGTCGGCCGCAAGGCCGCGCTCGAAGATTCCGACAAGATCATCGAAGCTCTCGAAGGCGCCGACATGGTCTTCGTCACCACCGGCCTCGGTGGCGGCACCGGCACCGGAGCCGCTCCCATCATTGCCTCGCTAGCCAGCGAAATGGGCGCGCTCACCGTTGCCGTAGTCACGAAGCCTTTTTCTTTCGAAGGTAAACGCCGCATGCAGCAGGCGGAGCGCGGCATCTCCGAACTGATGGAGTCGGTCGACACCACCATCGTCATCCCCAACGAAAAGCTGCTCGCGGTCGCAGAAGACGCCGGCTTCTTCGAGTCCTTCCGCATCGCCGACGACATTCTTCGGCAGGGCGTGCAGGGAATCTCGGACATCATCACCATCCCCGGCATCATCAATCGCGACTTTGCCGACGTGAAAACGATCATGGCCCGCATGGGATACGCGGTCATGGGCACGGCCTCCGCCAGCGGTCCCAAGCGCACGATCGAAGCTGCGCAAAAAGCCATTGCGTCTCCCCTGCTCGAAGCTGGTGCAATCGATGGCGCCCGCGGCATCCTCATCAACATCACCGGCTCCACGTCGCTCAAGCTGGCCGAAGTGCAGCAGGCGTGCTCGATCATCCAGAGCGCCGCGCACGAGGATGCCAACATCATCTTCGGCGCCGTGATGGACGAGAAGATGAAAGACTCGGTGAAAATCACCGTCATCGCCACCGGTTTCCGCGAGGCCCCGACGTCACGGCATCGCCCGCTAGAGACGCGCACCTCCTTCGCCGCGGCGCACGAAGAGGCCATGGAATTCCCCGAAGACCACGGCTCGCGAGATTTCATTCCCGAACCGCCGAAGCACATCATGGAATCGTCCGCATCCGACGATAGCTTCACGGACGACCGCACTTACGTCGACGATCCTGCGCCGAGCGCCATCTCGCACGCTGCGGACCGTCTGGCGGGCGATGTGATCTCGCTCGACTCCATGCGCAGCGCTGTCGTGACCAACTTCCAGCAGGACGATCTCGACGTTCCAGCGTTCCTGCGCAAGCGCAACGAAGTAATGTAACGTCGAAAGAATCGCGCGGGAGCGCGTGATCGAGCCACCGCAAAGGGCGGCGAGGGCGTTCCGCAGGTGCGAAAAGTCTTGCGCATGGGGAGTACCTTTCCAGTAACCTGGTAATGCGTTACTGAAGGGGTCTGAACCGAGGTAATCCCATCGTATGTGCTTGTTTTATAACGGTTTGAATCGAAATTAATGTTTCCAGTGATCTAAACTTTTCCGTTGCCATAATTGTACTAAGTCCCGTACTATCAGCGCAGTTGAGTGATCTGGCCGGGTTACCACCCGCTGGCACCCTGCGTGCATCGAACTGTATGTATTACCGTCCGGGGAGTGAAATCAACAAGATGTCGAAGAGAACGAGCCTTTTTCGTCTGATCATGGCCTTGCTGACCTGTCTTCCGCTGGCAAGCGTGAGCTTTGCGGCGCACATCAATACCAGCACGCATGCCACCGCCAAATCGAAATCGCCAAGGATCAGCGAGAGCCAGCGCACCCGGCGCCGCATGCATCACCTTGCGCGCAGTCGCAGTGCGACATTGACTCATGCTTCCGTAAGTACGCGCCGCCATCACTATTACGAGCGCTTTCACATGAGCTCGTTCGCTGAAGGCATTGCCGCCGGTGACATCACAACCGGAGAAGATCCCGTTGTCCGCCAGGCTGCTATCGATGCGCTGGGCAACATGAACGGCACCGTCGTCGCCATCGAACCGACCAGCGGACGCGTGCTGGCCATGGTCAACCAGAAACTGGCTCTTTCCAGCGGCGCGCAGCCTTGCTCCACGATCAAATTGTCCGTAGCCCTCGCGGCGCTCAGCGAAGGCCTGATCTCCAAGGAAACCGAAGTTCCTCTCGGCGGCCGCAGCCGAATGAACCTGACCACGGCGATCGCCCACTCCAACAACGCTTATTTTGAAGCGCTCGGACGCAAGCTCGGCTTTGAGAAAGTAGCCTACTACGCCCACGAATACGGACTCGGCGAACTCGCCGGATACGACATTCCCGGCGAACAGCCGGGCAGCTATCCCGATGAAGCGATCCCCGAAAAGCTTGGCGGCGTTGGCAAAATGTGCTCGTTCGGCGAGGGCGTCTCCATGACCCCGCTGCAACTGGGCGCGATGGTTTCGGCCATTGCCAATGGCGGAACCCTCTACTACCTGCAGCATCCCACCACTCCTGAAGAGGTAGCCGGATTTCAGCCGCGCATCAAGCGGCAACTCGATATCGCTCCGGTGATTCCCGAACTCTCCGATGGCATGGCCGGAGCGGTCCAGTACGGCACCGCCCGCAGCCTGCGCCTCAATTTCAACGAAGAAACCATTCTGGGCAAAACGGGAACCTGCTCGCACGCCGGAACGCGCTTCGGCTGGTTCGCCTCCTATGCCAACACCAGCGTTGGACGCGTGGTGGTCGTCGTCTTCCTGCAGGGCGGACGCCCCACTTTCGGTCCTAAGGCGGCGGAAATTTCCGGACGCATCTACCGCAATCTATACGACCACAATTTCTTCATCGCCACCCACGGTTTGCCTTCCGACACGGCCGTCGTGAAGACCGACAGCACGAATCCGTAGGTTATTCCACAACCTTTCTCGTAGAGACGTAGCTCGGCTACGTCTCTTTTTTGTTTCCGCGGTCGTCACTTCCTCTGAAAATCCGATCTGCTCGCATCACGTTTCTTATCGACTTCTAATCACGAGAAAAGCGACCTCTGCCGATGTGTATCCCAGCGGGTCCGGACGCAAAGAGCTTCGCTCCGGTCTGTGCTCGCTCGGGTTGGGGAGGGCATTACGTCAGACGCAATCACGCTTCAGGGAAGTTACAACTACGGGCTGGTAGCGCTTTCGGTTGCTCTTGCCATGGTTGCGGCGTACGCGGCTCTTGACCTGGCGGGCCGTGTAACCGCAGCGCATCGCCGGGCAAGATGGTTTTGGCTGACTGGCGGAGCCACCTCCATGGGTCTGGGAATCTGGGCCATGCACTACATCGGAATGCTGGCCTTCAGTCTGCCGGTGCCGGTTCTGTATCACTATCCGATGGTCATCCTGTCGCTGTTGGCGGCGATCGCCGCCTCTGGAGTGGCGCTGTTTACCGTCAGCCGCGAGCGCATGGGCATCGCTTCGTTGCTAGCGGGCAGCCTGGTGATGGGCGGAGGCATCGCGGCCATGCACTACATCGGCATGGAGGCGATGCGCTTCCCGGCCATGATGGAATACCGCTGGACTCGCGTCGGCCTCTCCCTCGGATTGGCGGTCGTCACCTCGCTGGCGGCGCTGATCCTGTCATTTCAAGTCCGTCAGGAGAAGAAAGCCAGCTCGCGCAAACTCCTGAGCGCCCTGGCCATGGGCAGCGCGATTCCTCTGATGCACTACACCGGTATGTGGGCGGTAAGGTTTTACGTTTGCGACGCTTCGTTCAGCGTCCGGCACACCGTGCGGATTTCTTCTCTAGGAATCGTGGTCATCAGCGTCACCAGTTTTCTGGTCATGATGCTGGCCATCGCGACGGCCTTCCTCGATCGCGTGTTGGCCATGCAGGCCGTCGTGGTGAACGCGGCGCGCGACGGGGAGTCGCGCTTCCGCATGCTGGCCGAGGCTGTCCCCCAGATCGTGTGGACTGCTATTCCCGGACGCGGCGTCGATTACTGCAATCGGCGCTGGTCCGAACTGACCGGCCTCGACGATCAACAAACCCTGGGATGGGGCTGGCAAAATGCAGTCCATGCGGACGATCGCCCCGTGGCGCTGGAAAACTGGAAAAAGTGCGACCGCACCGGGGAGCCTTTCGAAATGGAATATCGTTTGCAAAGCGCTACGGGAGGCTTTCGTTGGCACTTGGTCCGCGCCACTCCGATGCGGGACTCCGCAGGCACCATCGTGAAGTGGTTCGGAGCCTGCGCCGACATCGACGACCAGATGCGCAACCAGCAAGTGTTGGAGGAGCAAATCCGGGAACATACTGCTGCTCTGTTCGAGGCGAATACCCGGTTGCATTCGGAGATGCGGGAACGGGCCTTGGCGCAACAGGAACTGAACCAGCAAACCGAGCGCATGATGCTGGAACTCACCAAACGCTCGAACCGTGCCACCAACCTCGCCAAGATGGCGGAACTGCTGCAGAGCTGTTCCGATTCCAAGGACGCTTTCTCGGTGGTGGCCGACATGGCCCCGAAGGTATTTCCGGAGTTGCGCGGTGCCGTGCTGCTGTTCACCCCGTCGCACGAAATGCTCGAGGTGGCAGTAATCTGGGCAGACTGCGACTTGTCGCCCAATGGGTTCGGGCCGCAAGACTGCTGGGCTCTGCGCACCGGGTACGTGCACACGGTCTCTGCCGGCGACCGGACCGCCCGGTGCGGACATGCAACCTCCGGCCCGCACCGCTACTTTTGCCTTCCCCTGCTGTCGCACGGCGAAGCGACCGGAATATTGCACTTCCAGATGATCGAACCGGGCGAGTTGCAACCGCCGGTGTTGTTAATGGCAAACATGTTTGCCGAGCAGGTGAGCTTGTCCCTGGCCAATATCCAACTGCGCGAAGCTTTGCACAATCAGTCGATCCGCGATCCCTTGACCGGCCTTTACAACCGCCGCTATCTGGAAGAAACGCTGGAACGTGAAACGCGGCGGGCGGTGCGGGCCGAGCAGGGACTCGGGGTCATGATGCTCGACCTGGATCATTTCAAGAAATTCAATGATACCCATGGTCACGACGCCGGAGACGCCGTATTGCGCGAGACCGCTTCGTTCCTGCTAAAGAGCGTTCGCGCCGAGGACATCGTGTGCCGCTTCGGCGGCGAGGAGTTCATCGTCATTCTTCCGGCAGCCGACTTGAAAACAACCCAGGCCCGCGCCGAGCGGATCCGAAACCGATTGCGCGAGATGACGGTCCTGCACCAGGGCCAGTCTGTCGGGATGGTCACCGCATCCATTGGCGTTGCCGAACTTCCCCAGCACGGCACGTCTCCCCAAGTGCTGATCGCGGCCGCCGACGCCGCTCTCTATCGCGCGAAAAAAGAGGGTAGGGACCGGGTGATAACCGCCGATCCCGCGCCCGAACCCACATCGCAACTCACAGCGCCCGGAACAGGGAAGCCTTAAGCTCCGGCGCCAATATAGAGTAGCGCCCGATAAAGTAGCGCCGGTATCCTGCCCTCGCATCGGGCCCCGACCGCGATACCCGCCAAGATCGGCAGATCTACCCAGCAAAAACGCCCAGCCGTGAGGCTGGGCGTGATTCGTTACCCCGAAAGCTCAAAACTTAGCTCCGCTGTCCGGGCCCCTTGCTCTGATCGCTCGCGATCACGCCGTCCTTGATGTGGATGACCCGGTGAGCGTACTCCGCGATATCGCCTTCGTGGGTTACCAGAATGATCGTATTGCCCTCTGCGTGCAAACGGTCAAACAGCGCCATGATTTCTACGCCGGTTTGCGAGTCCAGATTGCCCGTCGGTTCGTCGGCCAGAATGATCGAGGGTTTATTGACCAGGGCGCGCGCAATGGCAACGCGCTGCCTCTGGCCGCCGGATAGTTCGTTCGGCTTGTGGCTCATGCGGGATTCCATGCCCACCGCTGCCAGCGAAGCCCGGGCGCGCTCCATCCGTTCGTCGGTCGGAATGCCGGCATAAATCAACGGCAACTCTACGTTGTGCAGCGCCGTGGCTCGGGCCAGCAGGTTGAAGGTCTGGAACACGAACCCGATTTCCTTGTTGCGGATGCGCGCTAGTTCGTCGTCGTCCAACTCGCTTACCAGTTGGCTGTTGAGCCAGTACTTGCCCTGCGAAGGCGTGTCGAGGCAGCCAATCAAATTCATCAGAGTCGACTTGCCGGAACCCGACGGCCCCATGATGGCAACGTATTCATTGCGCTGGATGCGCAGGTTCACTCCGCGCAATGCATGGACCTGCTGCTCCGATCCCATGTCATAGGTCTTCCAGAGATCTTCCGCCGCAATCATGCACGATTCGGGCGGTGCTAGGTTGGCGGTGTTCGGCATACTGAGGACTTCTGCGGTTGCCATGTTTTTCTCCTGGTCCGGTGCCACTGACCTCTCCGATCTTTGGGTTCAGTTCGTTCTAGCTGCGGGCTCCGTCTTCTGAGACGCCGTGTTTCGAGACCCGACTTCCGAAACCTGATTTCTGAGACTACGACCGGTCTCCCTTTTGGACGTACCAGGCCGGCTAACGTTATGAACCTTCGTCTTCTTTCTTGGGAACCGTGTTATCGATCTTTACGCTGCTCCCGGGCCGCAAAGTGCGCAAGACTTTGTAACTCCCGGTAATGACTTCGTCCCCTTCTTTCAACCCGTCGAGCACTTCAATATCGGTCGTGCCGGTGATGCCCGTGGTCACTGGGATGAACATCGCTTTCTTGCTGCGGATGACGAATACTCCCTGCACGTCATCCCCTTTTTTCGTCTTGGATGCGACTTCCTTGGCCGCAGGTGCCGCGGCGTGCACCGAACCCGGAGGATTATTCTGCTGCTCGATCTGATCCTTGGCGCGCAATGTCAGCGCCTGAATCGGCAGAGCGATGGCATTGCTGCGGTTGGCGGTCGTAATTTTCGCCGTCGTCGACAGCCCCGGACGCAGGTCCTTCGGCGGGTCGGTAAGGGTCACGACTACCTTGAAATCCTTGGCCTCTTCGCTGGCTGTCGTCGATTGCGAGGTCGAAACCCCGCTGGAGCGTACGATCGCGTTGTCTCCGATCTCTGAAACCAGCCCGTGGAATATCTTCTTGGGAATCGCGTCGATCGTGACCTCCGCCGGTTGTCCCAGGTGCACATTCACAATGTCGGTTTCATCTACTTTTACTTCGGCCGTGATGATCGACATGTCGGCAATCGTCATCAGCGTGCTGCCCAATGCGTTCTGAATTCCAATGACGACGGATTCGCCTTCCCGGACCGGAAGGTTCGTAACGACGCCGTTGTAAGGGGCGCTGTAGGTCGTCTTCTGGAGTACATCGTTGACGCGGGTCAGATTGGCCCTCGCCTGCGATGTGTGTTTGCCCGCGGAGTCGTTCTGCGCCTTGGCCTGAGCCACCCGCGCCTGGGCTTGCACCAGCCCCGCATCGGCGGTGGCCCATGCGTTCCTGCGGCTGTCGAAATCCGACTTGGCGATCAGGCCATCCTTGAACAGGCTCTGCGCCCGGTCCCAGTCGAGCTTGTTGCGGTCGTAGTCCGCTTGCGCGCGCACCAGGTCGGCTTGCGACGTCTTCATCGCAGCATCGGCGGCAATCGCGTCCGTCTCTGCGGCTTGCACCGAGGCTTGATTGGCCGTTACGTCCGCCGCGGATTGTACGTTCTCCAGTTGCGCCAGCAATTGACCCTTCTTTACCTGATCCCCTTCCTTTACATACAGGTGGGTGATCTTTCCGTAAGCGTTGGCGCCGATGTTGACGTAGGTCTTCGGTTTAATCTCTCCCGAAGCGCTCACCACGGTCGCCAGATCCTGCCGCTGCACTTTCCCGGTCTGCACCGTCACGACATTCTTACTGCTCTGATGAACGGTAAAACCGACTATGACTGCGAGCAGAACCGCAATACCAACGCCGATTGCAATTTTTTTCCAAGCTTTCATAATTCCCGTCACTGTCCGGGTGATTTATCTCCCACAGAAGGCCAAGTCCCACTACCACCTGCATTTACGCAAGAATGGCCCGTCGTCTCGATCAGGGTGACGGACACACACCATCTGTTACGATCCTGGCGCAGAAAAAGTTCCCGATCAGGAGTATGACGAAGTGGCCCAGACCCGTTACGTGTGGGAAAGCGATAGTGACTGCCCCCGGAACCGAACATTATAGCTCCGTCACCGCTGATAGGGCATGTCTCAGATTTGGCATCAGCCTGGGCAACTCGGGAGGACATCCCAGGCTTCTAAAACATACGGGTTCGGTTCGGTTCAGTTGATCCTCGGGGCACGACTTAGCCTTGCTTTCACACGGCAAACAGGCCTAAAATAAGCAGACGGTTGTCTGGCAGGAGTCCCTCTCATGTTCCGGGTTGCTTCGTATCAAGCAGTTCTCCGAATTTCGCTTGTGTCTTTCGGTCTATTGGTCTGTGGCGCCGTCGCTCAGGACCAACCGGATCAGAAATCCACCGACAAACCCGCCAAAGACACCGCCGGTGCCGTGCAGGCTCAGCCCGCACCGGCCCAGCCCGTCGACGCTGTCGACCCCTTGAAGCGCGCCCCCGACGAGAAACAGAAAAAGCGGAATCAGCGCGCCCTCAAACAGGAATTGAGTAAGCCTTACAAAAAGTGGCTCGATGAGGACGTAGTTTGGATCATCACCGACGAAGAGCGCGCCGCCTTCAAGCAGCTGTCGAACGACGAGGAACGCGACAACTTTATTGAAGCCTTCTGGCAGCGCCGCGACCCCACTCCTGACACCGAAGAAAACGAATACAAGGAAGAGCACTACCAGCGCATTGCCTACGCCAACGAGCATTTCGCGGCGGGTGTGCCCGGCTGGAAGACCGATCGCGGACGCATCTACATCGTATTCGGCAAGCCCGATGAGATCGACTCGCATCCCTCTGGTGGAAGTTACGAGCGTCCCATGGAAGAAGGTGGCGGCCAGACCTCGACCTTCCCGTTTGAAGACTGGCGCTATCGGTACATCGACGGTATTGGCCAGGAAGTCATCATGGAGTTCGTCGACACCTGCATGTGCGGTGAGTTCCACATGACCCTGGACCGCTCCGAAAAAGACGCGCTGCTCATGACCCCGAACGCCGGCTTGACTCTGTACGAGCAGATGGGAATGACGAACAAGGCGCAGCGCTTCAACAATGGGGGCCTGGAACGCCTCGGCTCCGGCCCGCAGAGCTCAATGCAGCAGACCAAGGAATTCGACCGCCTGGAGCAGTTCGCCAAGCTGCAAGCCGCTCCCAAGGTCAAATTCACGGATCTGGAAGAGGCCGTGAACTCCAAGGTTATCCTCAATCCGATGCCGTTCGATGTCCGCGCAGACTTCGTGAAGGTTACCAGCGATACCGTGCTGGTTCCGGTCACGATCCAACTGAAGAATCGCGATATTACCTTCGTCAACAAAGACGGCATTCAGCGCGGCACGGTCAACATCTTTGGCCGCCTGACCACGCTGACGGGCAAGATTGTCCAGACCTTCGAGGACACAGTTCAAGTCGATGTCCCCGCGGAACTCCTGCCCCGCACCGCGGAGAACGCTTCAGTCTACTGGAAGGCTCTCCCTCTGCGTCCCGGCCGCTATAAGTTGAACATCGCCGTCAAAGACGTTAACGGCGATCGCAAGGGTGTATGGAGCCGCAGTGTTGTCGTACCGGAGTATTCCGACGACAAGCTTGCCACCTCAACTCTTATCGTGGCCGACCAGATGGAGCCGGTTCCCACCAAGGCCATCGGCACTGGCAGTTTCGTGATCGGCACCATGAAGATTCGTCCCCGCGTGGCCCCGGCCGACGGCAAGCCGGCCATGTTTAAGAGAGACAAAGATCAGAAGCTCAATTTCTGGATGCAGGTCTATAATCTCGGCGTGGACGAGAAGACGCACAAGCCTTCCGCCACGTTCGAATACAACATCACCAATCTGGCGACCAATAAATCGATCATTCAGAAAACCGAAACCACCGATACCATGGGCAATTTGGGCGATCAGGTGACGCTACAGAAATCGATCGTAGCCGCCAACCTGCAACCCGGTACTTACAAGATCGAAATCAAAGTGAACGACAATATTTCCAAGCAAACGATTGATCCGTCGGCGGTGTTTGCCGTAGAGTAACTCCCTGCGATTTTCCCCCTAGGGGTGGGATGGAGTGAAACTGCGTAAGCTCGGAACTTGGGCAATCCTGGTAGGGCTGTCGCTGCCTGTTTGGGCGGCAGAGCAGCCCGGAGCGATCTCAGGATACGTCCGCAATAACTCGGGCACTCCGCAAATGGGCGCCGTCGTACGCATTCTCGGCGCCGCCAATCGCACACTCACCGTTTTCACCGACGAAGCGGGATACTACACCGCGACCGGTTTGCTGCCCGGTCTGTACACTCTCAAAGTCACCGCGCCATCTTTCCTTCCAGCACTTCGCGAGAAAGTCGGCCTGCGCCCCGGCGCCAGCCTCAACGTCAACGTCACCTTAAGTACGTTGCTCGGTGTGATGCAACTCGGCCCAATTCGCGCTCTGCCCGAGGAAGACGACTGGAAGTGGACTCTCCGTTCCGTCGCGAACCGTCCCATCCTGCGCATTTTTGACGATCCTACTCTGCCGGCCGAGAAGCAGAGTCACCCCGTGACCGGCACTCTGTCCTTCCTCGCCGGCTCCGCTGCGAGCGGCGACGGTACCGGATCGGACATGAGCACCGGCTTCACTCTCGAGCGCTCGCTGTTCTCCGACGGGCATCTCGCTTTCAGCGGCAACGTCGCTTACGGAGAAGGACTCCCCGCCGCAGTCGTGCGTACCAGCTATTCCCGCCGCCTGATGAACGGATCTCAGCCCAGCATGGCGTTAACCGTCCGCCGTTTCGCCGCTTCCGATCCCAGCCTGCACAACGCAGCCCTGCAAGCGCTCGCGCTCTCGGCGAGCGACGATTTTGCGGTCGGCGACATTCTGGAATTCAAGTTCGGCAGCGAACTGCAGACCATCCAATTTCTAGGCCACGTTTCTGCCTTCCGCCCCTACGCCTCCGCCGATCTGCACCTCTCACCCAACACCGTTTTGGAATACGACTACGCGACATCTCGTCCCGATCTGCGCTCCGAGAAGGGTTTCGATTCCGCCCCGGCCGATCTGAGCGAATCGAATCCGCGCGTCAGCCTGCTCGGCTTCGCTCCCAAAATGGAGAGCGCTCACCATCAGGAAGTCAGCCTGTCGCACCGTGCCGGCAAGACCAATCTTCAGGTCGCCGTCTTCTCTGACCGCATCGGCGACCCCGCTCTCACGGGTACCGGTCAAACCACCGCCGCTGGCGGATTCCTTTTGCCCGACGTCACTTCGGGCACCTTCAGCTATACCGGCAAGACCCTCGACACCAATGGCCTGCGCGTCGTCCTCCAACGCAAGTTCTCGTCGGACCTCACGGGCACCATCGACTACGCTTTCGGCGGTGTTCTCGATCTCTCCCGCCCCGACGTTTCCTTGCAGGACGCCCAGCAGTTTATGACCACCCAACGCCGGCATGCCGTCGCCGCCAAATTGAGTGGGAACGTGTCGCGCACCCACACCCGCTGGATCGCCTCCTACCGCTGGATCAATGGCCCGGCGATTACCCCGGTCGATATGTTCAACGCCTCGCCTGGACAGAGCGATCCTTTCCTCAACGTCTTCGTCCGCCAGCCGCTTCCCAGCATGGGCGGCCATGTGGAAGCCATCATCGACCTGCGCAACCTCTTGGCGCAGGGATACGTTCCCGTCCTCGGCCAGGATGGCCAGACCGTCTATATGGTCCAATCCGCCCGGTCCGTCCGCGGTGGCGTTGCCTTCACGTTTTAGACTGCTCTTGGCCCCGACGACCCCGTATACAAACCCTTTTACATTCAAAGTTTTAGGCTAATCCATCGAAAAATCCGATGCTCACATTCCACTCGGCATTAGTGGTTCGAACACTTCATACCATTTTTAATAACTTCAAATCCATAAGATCCGTATTATTGTATCTCCATGGTTGCGATTGTCTTGTAAGTTATTGAAATGCATATCTATTAGACAACGTCAAGTGTGGCTGGAAAAGTGCCCTATCATCCCTAAATCGATAGTTTGGTTTGGGGCGTTGGTTCAGCCAAACATCGACTTCACCACAGAGGGAGACAATGGAGACGACTATGCGACGTTGGTTCGGTCTTGTTCTTGCTACCATGCTGATTGCGGTTAGCGCGTATGGCCAAACGTTCCGGGGTGCGATCAATGGTACGGTCACGGACCCCACGGGAGCGGTAGTGGCTGGGGCCAGCGTCAAGGCCACCAATGATGCGACTGCGGCGGTTCACGAAGCGACCACTACCAGCGATGGGCAGTTCGCCTTCCAGGATCTGATCCTCGGCACCTACACCATCAGCGTTACCGCTCCGGGCTTCAACTCCATCAAGGTCGGAAAAATCGATGTGACCGCTGGCGGCGCGTACACATTGCCGGTCAAGCTGAAAGTCGCATCCTCCGGGACTTCCGTCGTTGAAGTCTCCGCTGCTGCCCTTACCCTCGACACCACGACCGCCGCGCAGGACAACATCCTGCCGACCGAGTCGGTGCAGGATGTGCCCATGAACGGGCGTGACTTCACGCAATTCGCAGCTGTCCAGCCAGGTTACGGTGGATACTCGGTGGGTGGCTTCGGTTCGCTCAACGGCACCCGCGCCAACCAGATGAACTGGCAGATTGACGGAGTCGACAACAACGACTTCTGGCACAACATTCCAGCCGTTAATCAGGGCGGCGTTTCCGGTATCGCCGGCGTCGTCATGCCTCTCGACGCGATCGACGAGTTTGCAGCCCAGACCAATTCCAACGCCGAAGGCGGCCGCAACGCAGGCGGCATCGTGAACGTTGTGCTGAAGTCGGGCAGCAACCAGTTCCACGGTTCTGCTTATTACTTCAATCGCAACACCGCATTCGGTGCAGCTTCTCCGTTCTTCAATCCGGCCGCGCTGGCGGCATCCGGTTTGCCGACGAGCAAGCCGCCGCTGCGCAACGAAAACTATGGCTTCTCCCTCGGCGGGCCCATCTTCAAGGACAAGACGTTCTGGTTCATCACCTTTGAAAAGCAGAAATACACCATCGGTCTGTCCGGGTTGAACACGGAGCCTTCCACCGCGTACCAGAATGCGGCTCTAGCCGTACTTGCGGCCAATGGCGCAACCGAGAGCTCGATCTCGCAACATCTCATGGCGAATCTCTGGCCGAGTCAGATCAACAGTCTTCCGGCGCAGTCGGGGAACTTTTTTGCAACCAACCCCTCAATCGGCTACAGCTACAACGGGGTCATCAAGTTCGATCACAATTTCAACGAAAAACATCACCTCTCGGCCCGCTGGTTTGGCGGCCAGGGAGATCAGATCGCACCGCTCGGCGGCAGTGCCGCTCTCGCCACGGCAAGCTCGAACGATCCCTACTACTTCGAGAAGGCCCCGATTCACGTTTACAACTACGCGATCACGCTCAATTCCGTAATCACACCCAGCATGACGAACCAGCTTCTGTTTGGCGTGAACTATTTCAACCAGGTTTTCAACGACGCCAACCATAGCTTCAACACCAGTTCTTATGGCCTAAACCTCAGTTCGGCAGCCCTGATCAACGGACAGCCGATTCTTGGCGCTCCCAATTTGCAGATCGCAGGTTTTGAGCAGGTTGGAATTACGCCGCCTGAAGGCCGCAACGATATCACCGGCATGCTAACCGACATCGTCTCCTACAACGTCGGCAAACACCAGTTCCGCTTCGGGGGTGAGTTCCGCCAGGGACGCGTGGATGAGTTCTATTACCGGCATTCTCTGGGAAGTTTCATCTTCTCCGGGAAGCAGGCCAACTACCCAATCTGCCCCGCTTCCCTATCTGCGGCTTTGTGCGCCGACCCGAATGTTTACTCGCTAGCCTCGTTTCTTCAGGGTGTTGTTTCCTCCTCCTCGATCGCTGTGGGTAATGCTGAGAGGAAGGTCGTGGTCAACGGCGTCGATTTCTTTGGCCAGGATTCATGGCAGGTTACCCGCCGCCTGAACGTCAACTGGGGCCTGCGCTGGGATTACTATGGCCCGCTGCATAATGGCAGCAAGGATCTTGCGGTCTTTGTGCCTGGGCAAGGCGAAGTGGTGCAAGGCAACGGCATCAGCAATGTTTTCCCGCAGGATAAGAACAACTTCGCGCCGCGTGTCGGTTTCTCCTTCCAGCCCACCAGGCACGAGGATCTCGTCGTCCGCGGCGGTATCGGCGTGTTCTATGACCAGATCAACATGAACCCGTTCTTGGACTTCCGTCCGCCGAACGGTGGTGCGGACGGCCTGGAGGATAACCCCGCAGGTCCTAAGCCGGTGTCGGTATACAGCGCCAACACACTGGGCCAGACCAGTTATACATGGCAGCCTGGCGTTGCCATTTTCCCGGGTGTCGCGACGTGCGTGTCCGGAACTTTCACGGTTGGGTCGACCGACTGCACGGTCCCCGTCAACGGTGTAGCTACTTCCACTGTGTTCAACGTGTTTTCCGTCAATCAGAACTTCCGTACTCCCTACTTCTACAACTACAACCTGAATATCCAGAAGAGCTTCGCGAATGGCCTGGCAGTCTGGCAGGTCGGATATGTGGGAAGTGAAGGCCGCAAGCTTTCGGTGATGCTCGACATCAACCAGAAAGCGGGCTCATTTGTGGACGGGAACTATCTCCAGTATCCCAATTTTGGCTCGATCAACCAACTCAACAGTATTGGGACCTCAAATTACAACGCTCTGCAGTCCACTCTTCGCCTCAGGGCTTGGCATGGACTCAGCACTCAGATCGCGTATACCTGGGCTCACGCCTTGGACGAGATCAGCGCATATCGCGGCGCCATTCCTTACGACAGCACAAACCTGAAAGCTGAGTACGGGAACGGCGACTTCGATACGCGTCACAACTTCTCGGCAACCCTGACGTGGGACATCCCGGGCTCAGAACACGGTCCCAGGTTCCTCACTCACGGCTGGTCGGTCAACAGTCTGATGACCTTCCACGGCGGGCAGCCGCTGGACGAGTTCCGCACCGGCTATGACATCATCGGCAACCCGTTTGCTGGGGTCTCGCACGCATTTAAAAAGACTGGCGTGACCTGGATCAATCCGGCGGCATTCTGCTTGCCGGCTGTCGATGGCGGTAACGGCACGTGCACCGGCCCAAACATCTTCGGTGGCAACTTGCGCCGCAACCAGATCTACGGCCCGGGCTTCTCGGACCTCGATCTGTCGGTGTTGAAGAACATTCCGATTACGGAGCGCGTGAAAGCCCAGTTCCGCATCGAGATGTTTAACGTGTTCAACCGCGTCAACCTCGCTTCCGGTGTTGGCGCCACCAGCCCGGGCAGCGGCATCATCAACGACACCATTGGCGACTTCAACGGCGCGCCCGGAATCGGGCCCGGTGAAGCGTTCAACTTGCAGCTTGGCCTGAAGATTCTCTTCTAACTGGGCTCAGCATCTCAGCCCCTGCCGCGTATCGGCAGGGGCTTTTCCCTTCTTGCCCATCATTCCCAGAAATCCACAGCGCCTTGTGACATCTAACCTTGCGCACAACCCGCAAGAAAGCAGATCATAGCTTCGCGGCAGCGCGTGGCATTCGAGCAGCCGCGTGGAGCTAAGTTTATTGTTTTCAATATTGTGCCCGTAACCGATTGAGCCGCAAGATTTTGCGGACGATTTTCTCCTAACCCGATGATTCCAATAGATCGGGGGGGAGGGGGTAGGGATTACCAATCAGTAACAAAGCCTGAATCCCCTCCGAATCCGAGAAAGCTCCAAAAAAAATCCTTCGTTTGCAGAACCCCCGAACCCCAGAGCACACGACCCACCCAAACTCGAAACCTGAGACCCTGAAATCTAGAGACCTTTGAAACTATGAAACCTTGAAACCTTGAAACTCGAAAAACCTCCCTCCCGTCTTACGCCTTTCGTCACCTCGTCGCCCGATTACGCCGATGTTACCCTTTTCTCGTATCCCTCTCTACAAAGCTCTGTTCCGGAGATCTTGATGCGCCGCACCGTTTCCATGAAAACTCGCGCCGTCTTAGCTCTTGGGTTGTGCCTCGCTGCGCCTCTGTACGCGCATCACGTGAAGAAGGGTGAATCCTCCACGCTGCCGGTCACAACCTCGTCCGCCCAAGCCCGTGAGCTTTACGCCAAGGGCGTTGCCGACTACGAGAATCTGTATCTCGAGCGCTGCAACGACGACTGGCGCGCAGCCGTGAAAGAAGATCCCAACCTCGCCATTGCCTGGGCTTGGATCGCCTTCAACAGCAGCAATCCCCAGGAAGTGAGCGACGCTCGTGCCAAAGCCAAGGCGCTCGTGTCCAAGGCAAGTCCCGGCGAGCAGTTGATGGTTTCGTGGATTTCCAAGGTGCAGGAAGGCGACTTCCTCGGCGGCATTACCGCCATGAACGACATGCTGGAGATGTATCCCCACGACAAGCACCTGCTCTACCAGGCAGGGAACTGGCTGATGCTCGAAGATGGCAACGAGCAGGCGCAGCGCATCATGGAGAAGGCGCTGTCGATAGACAAGAATTTTCCCGCGGCGCTGAACGATCTGGCGTATCTCGATGCCCGCAACCGGCAATTCGCCAAGGCACTCGCCGCCATGGACCGCTACGTTGCGCTGCTTCCCAAAGAGCCCAACCCGCAGGATTCCTACGGAGAACTGCTCCGCATGGCAGGGAACTTCGAAGGCTCGCTCCTGCACTATCGCGCCGCGCTCAAGATTGATCCCGATTTCGTAACCTCGCAGCTCGGTCTCGGCGATACCTACGCCCTCATGGGCAATCAGGCGCAGGCTCGCGTCGAATATGACAAGGCCATCCGCTTTGCTCACACCGAAGCCGACCGTCTCACCTACAGCATGCAGAATGCAATGACCTATGTTCGCGACGGCAATTTCGCCGAAGCCGACAAGCAATATCTTGAGATCGCCCAAACCGCTCACGGCAAGGAACAGGGCTTGCAGGAAGCGCAGTCCTACCGCCACTTGGCGGAATATCAGGCGGATGAGAATGTCGCACTGAAGCACCTGAAGTTGGCCGAAGAGGCGCTGCATCACCAGTCCATCATTTCGCCCTCTGATCGGGACGAAGAGATGTCTCACATCCTCCGCGTTCGAACCGTGCGGGCCGCCCGCGCGGGCAACCAGCCGCTGGCCGACCAGTCGCTGCACCAACTCGAGGCTATGGCCAATGGCAGCCGCAACCGCGTGATCCAGAGTTCGTATCACGGCGCAGCCGGGGCTTTGCTCATGGACCAGAAGAAATACCAGGATGCCGTCGCGCAACTGGAAGAGGATCAGGACAATCCCTTCACCATGGAATTACTGGTACAGGCCTACTATCAGACCGAGCAGACCGACAAGCTGCACCAGGTCGAAGCCAGGCTCCGCGGCACCAACATGCCGACCATGGAGCAGGCCTTGGTCGTACCCGCAGCCCGCGCCAAGCGGCCGGTCATCTAGTCCCAATCTGGATTCCGGGCTCTGGAAAGAGCCCGGAACTGTTCCTCCAATTTGCGCGATTGGTGTACAGTAGGTGGGCACTTCGACCGCCCATGAAGGCTGACACCGAGCGCCGCTCCGGAAGACGAATCAGCACCCGCGTTCCCACGCGCGTGCGCACCGCCCATGGCGTGGATCAAACCGCGCAGACCCGCGATGTCAGCGCCAACGGAGTCTTCCTCTACACCAAGTCCCGCATGGAAAAGGGCACCGACGTAGAACTGGTGCTGATTCTTCCCCCCGAGCTCACGTCCGGCGAAAAGTGCTGGGTGTGCTGCCAGGCCACCATTGTGAGGGTCGAAGAAGAGGGCTCCGAATTCGGGGTGGCCGCCCAGATCCGCCGCATGGACATCCTCCCCGAAGCCATCGTCTAAGCAGTGTCGGTACAATTAGGCGCCCAGTCGTGACCGATTCAGGACCAACTTCCGTGTAAAACTTTCCCAAAAAAGTCAGCGCTCTGCCGTCGCTGGACTCGCGGTTCGATAATATATCCGGAATTCTTTGAAAAAAGGCTTCCCATTGCATAAGGTACGGTGCAATAATGGCGGCCCTAGAATTGCTCTGGCCAATTTAAGGATTCAGGTGGGCCCAGGTTATGTTGATTGAAAAACTGGCAGCCGGTGTGGTGCAGGTTCAAACACCCATTGGGCCGCGCTATGTAATGCCTTCATTCCTGCAGCGCGTTTATTTGCTGTGGATGTTCCGCAATTTTCCCATTCTCCCTCACGCCGTGCTCAACGGACGACAGCAACGCTTGATCGACCGCATGTGCAGTGAACAGCGGTTCGCCTCCATGGCGTACGCCGACGGCATGGACGAAGCGCCGGTGATCGGCACCGTCGAGCATCGTCCACCGATCGGTGCGGACCAGTTGCCCCCGCGGCGTCCGGCGGCCAGCGACGCGAGAGGCATGGCGGCGGAAGTTCGCCAGCGGTCTTAGCTACCAAGCAACTAAAAGTGCTGCGGGCCGTGGCCGCAATGGCTTCGACCTCGAAGTAGGCTTACAAGCTATTCGGAAAGCAGTCTGCTAATTCTGAGGCGAGGACTGATTTGGCGGCGGAGGATTGTTCGTTCCGCTGCCGTTCCTTGGCGTTCCATTGGGAGAACCGCCGGGCCGCGATCCGTTGTGCTGCATCTCCCCGCATCCGCCTCCCATTCCTTCGTGCGGGCCGCCACTACCATTCGGATGCCCGCTTCGTTCCTGCTGGCAAGCCGTGAGAGCCTTCTGCTGATCGGCAGTCAGTATCCCTGACCGTTTTTGCATGGCCTGTTCGCGGATCTCACGTACCTGTTGCTGCTTCTGTTGGGGCGTGAGCGAAGAGCTGGAGCAGACGCTCTCGATCTGCGAATGAGCATCGTGCCCGATGGTCTGGATCTGCTCCATCAGAGACCTGTCAATACCTGCCTGCTGCAGGCAAGATCCCTGGCCTCCGCCTCGCATAGGCCGAGTCTGCGAGGGTGGATTCGTTGTCGGCGGAGCGCTCTGCGCTAGGATTGGCGCTGCGCACAAAAGAAGAACGGCCGGGCACAGGATTTTCTTTAAGATCATTGAGACCTCCGAAGACATAAACCCCACATCGCAAGAGATGTTGTTGCGCTAGTGTAGCGCAAGCCGCACAGCGGCGACACAGATCCACAGATAACGGCAGGACATGGCCCGATTCTCGCTGCGGGATTGAACCGAGGCGGCGTGCTCCTCTGCGTCAGGTAGAGCACGAGGATCATCCGAGAAATAAATGCCTGCGCCGCTTCGCTCTTCGCCTGCGAAAGCAACTTGCAGATGTTATAATTTTTGTTTGTCCCACCAGCCAAATCCCCACTGTGGGCGCGTAGCTCAATTGGCAGAGCAACTGACTCTTAATCAGTAGGTTGTAGGTTCGATTCCTACCGCGCTCACCATCTTTTCAATCACTTACCGGAGTCGATGTTTTGGGTGTGCCGTAAAGTGTGCCGTAACTCAATCCGGCTACGCCCGTTTCTCTACTGCTGTGTCCTGATCGAGCGCGGCGCGCACGATCACTAGTTCCGGATGCTGATACTGCATCGCAGTCTTCACATCCTTGTGGCCCATGGTTCTCATGACGGCAGCCAGGTTTCCGGTTCTCTTCAGAATCCGGGTGCCGTAATCATGCCGTCCACAATAGAGGACAAGATCTTCGGGAAGCCCAGCTTTGACCCTAGCTTCGCGAAATCTCTTCGCCATTGTGGTGAGATGAGCAGACTCGGCGCGTTTCGACGGGAAAACCCATCCTTCGCGTTTTTCTCCGCACCGCTGTTTAAGAACGTCAAAGACGCGATTGCTCATCGGCACGCGTCTCCTTCCTTCTTCGGTCTTGCTGTCCGGCACGAAGATCACGCGGGTTTCCCAATCCAGGTTCTCGATGCGCATCCGGTAAAGCTCTCTTTCGTTCCGCATGCCGGTATCGCGCATCAAGATGATGATGTCTCGGAAAAGTTGAAGGCTGCGTTTCCGCCAATTGCAGGAGGCAGCGCCGGCCAACAATTTCTTTTCCGCTTCATCGTCAAGCCTGAGTGAACGTCCGTATTCCTTCATCAGTTTGAGTTTCGGAGCGTGGCGAATCAGTGTCCACTCCTCCGCCTTGTGCAGCATCCTTCTTAACGTTCTCAGCGCACAATTAGCATTTGAGGACGCGCCCGAAAACCGCAACGTTTCGATAACGTCCCTGGTGATCTGATCCAATCGCATAGTCACGACGGTTGTCGTCTTGAGGAGTCGCCAGCCATCGCGGTAGTAGGTTTTGGTTTTGTCTTCCAGTCTGACCTTGTCCAGCCATTCCAGGAAGCGCCGGGAAAACTCCAGCAACACAGGAGCTTTTTGGGGAAGCGGATCTGTATTCTCGACCACATGGGCGAGTTTCAGACCAGCAACCTTTGCCGCCCTGGCCGCTTTTGTTTCGTTGGTTGACCCACGGTAGCGTTGTCCGCGCACCGTGAAGTCATACCAGTAAAACTTGGACTTCGCTTTCTTAAACAGCTTCACGAGCTTCCTCCATTGCAGCCCGCACGGAAGCAACTCG
>OBLW0100000727.1_pt1 | contig 28226 bp, 24 predicted proteins | sample 1520161 | NCBI WGS metagenome assembly OBLW01 (sample SAMEA3539309, study PRJEB22396) | soil metagenome | biome: tundra; feature: field; material: soil | place: USA | collected 2010-05 | depth 0.15 m
GGTCGTCCTCCTTCGAGACGGGGTCGTCGAGGAGGAGGGCCCCGGCCTGCGAGGGAACGAACTCCATCGCGCGGTTCACGAGCGTGATGAGGAAGCGGTCGGGCGGCGTCCCGCTCGTCTCGTCGAGCAGGCGATGCCGCTCCATGTAACGCACGAGCTGCTTGGCCGGGATGACCCGGGCGACTCTTGTGTTCACGATGACGACGGCATTTTACGCTTCGAGGTTCGAACCCGCCGAACGCGCTCAGGCGAGGCGCGGCAGGATGCGCGCGGCGCGCGCGCGCAGCGCGGCGATCTTCGCGTCATAGTCGCCGAGCTGGGGCGCGGTGCGAAGGAAGTCCACGTCCGAAAGGAGCTCTTTCACGTCGTCGATCCGCGCAGCCGAAAGACCGCGTTCGGCGAGAGCGGAGAGAACGTCGGCTGCGGATGCGCCTTCGGGCACGAGGTATCGGCGCGCGAGGATCTCGCGGAGCATCCGGTCCACGCGTGCGGCTGCACGCTCTTTCGCCTCACCCGGCTCCGGCTCGAGGGCTTCGCGCCACGCGCCGTGGGTCCGGCGCCGCTTGACGGCGACGACCACGCCGAATCCGAGGAGCGCCGCTCCGGGCACGGCGGCGACGGCCCACAGCGGAAGCGTCACGGTATGGCCCGAGAAGTCGACGCCGGCCTCGAGACCGGACCCCGCGCTTCGCGGAGCAAGAGACGGTCCCGGGGAGGGCAGGAGCGGCAGCGTCGTCTCGGCGGTCGTGAGGCCGGCGGCCGCGCCCCTGGGTGCGCCACCTTCGGCCACGAGCGTGAGCGGCGCGGTCGTCTTCGTCACGATGCGCTTCTCGACCGGGTCGAAGACCGCGAGGGAGACCGGCGGAATCGTCACGGTGCCGTTCTCCTTCGGCACGAGGACGTAGCTCCATTCGGTCGCGACCTGCGCGCGACCGGTTCGAGAGGAATCGGACTTCACGCTCGGCGGATAAAGCGTGGCGTTCGGGACGTCGAACTTCGGCGATTCGGTCGCCGTGCGCAGGTTGCCGGTACCCGAGAGTCGGATGCGCAGCGTCACGGCTTCGCCGGGTGCGACGACCATGCGATCCAGCTTCGCGCTCAGGTCGAAGCGGCCCACCGGCCCGTGGAACGCGGCGTCGCCCGGGATCGGAAGGATCCTGAGGCTGAGCGCCCGGGCGACGAGGTCCATGACCTGCGGGCGCGGGAAGAATCCGAACGGGTCCCCGAACGGGTCCGCGGAGCCGCGGACGCTCGTGCGGATCTTCGCCTCGGGAATACTCACGGTGCCCGGGTTGAGGCCAGAGACGAGCTTCTTGAGCAGGGTGAAACGCATGACCGTGCGGCCGTCGACGACGTCCCGGTGCCCCACGGGCTTCTCCGGCTTTTCGAGATCCTCGGCCCAGCAGCCGGGGAAGCGAGGCGGCTCGAGATACTCGAGCCCCTGCACGTCGGCCTGCGTGAGGAGCTCGTAATGCAGCGTGATCTCCTCGCCCACGTAGGCCGTCGTCTTGTCCGGCGTGACCCGGAACTCGATCAAGGGCCGCGCCTGCGACGCGCCCGCGCCGGCGGGGCGGATCGAGGTGGCGTCACGCCGCCGAAGAAGCTGCGCGATCGGGTCGTCCTCCTCGGGTTCCGGCGCCGCGCCACCGCGGCCGCGCGCAAGCCCGACCTCGAGGAGGTAGCTCGCCGCTTTCACCGTCTTCTCGTCGAAACCGAACGAAACTTCGCCGATCTCGGCCGGGCCCGGGCCCTGGGGCCGAAGGAAGTACGTGAGCGAGAGCGAGCGGCTGAAGACGCCGTTCACGAAGGACATCTGCTCCGACTTCGACGGGCCACCCGCGAGCGTGAGGTTTCTGAGAGGCAGGCTCGCGGGGAGCCGGAGCGTGCCGCCGAGGCCGGAGCCGGAGAACGTGTACGTGAGCCGTACGACGTCGTCCGCGGCGGGCCGTGCCTTGTCTACCAGAACCTGCGCGGAGAGCTCGTCCGCGGCTGGCGCGGCTGGCGCGGCGAACGCGGCGAACGCGGCCGCGGCGAGAAGCGCGGTGCGCCTCACCAGTCCCTCGCGACACGCCGTTTGCTGCGCTGCTCGGTGATTTTCTTCTTCTGCTCGTCGAGGTCCGAGCGCTCGATGGCCGACAGGAGCTGCTCGGCCTTGTCCCGCGTCATGTTTGCCTTCTGCTCGAATTCCTTCTCCTGCTGCTTCTTCTGTTCGGTGCTGCCGGCCTGCTGCTTGTCCTTCCCGTCCTTCCCGCCCGTCTTGTCCTTCTCGTCCTTGGGGTCCTTCTTTTCCTTCTGCTGCTCTTTCTGCTTCTGCTTTTCTTCCTCGGCGCGGCGTACGCACAGCTCGTAGTTCCAGGCCGCGTCTGCGTCTCCCGGGCGGCGCCTCAGCGCCTCGCGAAAGGCCGTCGCCGCGGGTTCGTATTGCTTTTCGCGGTAGAGAGTCTGGCCCGTGTTGAACGCTGCGTCGGCCGCGAGGGCGCCGCGCCCTTCCTTCCGCGCCTTTTCGAGCGACGCGAGCGCTTCGCCGGGCCTGCCCGCGTGTGACTGCGCGGTGCCGAGGTTGTAGCTGCCCGTCGGGTCCTTCGGTTTCATCTTCGCTTCGCGCGAGAAATGCCCTATGGCTTCGTCGAGTTTTTTCTCGTCCAGGGCCTGCTGGCCTTTCTTGGCTTCGGAACGGGGAGAAGAGAAGATTTTGCTTAGAAAGGGGAGTGAGGCAGTTGCGTCGGGGGAGGCTTGGGCGTCTGGCGGAGCGGGAGCGGCGGCGCCGTTCGAAGAGGCCGACGGGGGCGTCAACGGCGCGGTCGCGGGGGCCGCGGGGGCCGGCTGCTGCGCTTCGGTGCGCGCGGCTACGACAAATGCAAGGAGCAAAACGGCCACCACTCCGAGCTCCGCGGCATCCCTCTTTCCCTTTCTAAGCAAATTCCGAACGAAGCCTGGTGCCTTGGCGCCCCTCGAAACGCTTCCCCCCCTTCCGACTCCGAGCAAGAGAAGCCCAAGCGCTGCCACCGCAACGCCGAGCGGAATCTGGAAGCGCTCTTCGAGCGACGTGATGAGGATCTCGGAGAGCGGACGGCGCGCGCCGAGGTCGATCTGCCTTGCGACGCCCTCGAGATCGGTGCGGCCCGGGGAGACGACGGTGAACGAGCCTCCCGTCTCCGCCGCGAGGCGGCGAAGGAGCTCCGGGTCGGCCTTCGAGAGCACCGGCTGGCCGCTCGCGTCGTTCTTGAAGCCGATCGTGCGCCCGGCCGCGTCGACCTCGGGCACCGGGGCGCCGCTTCCGCCCAGAGCTCCCACGAAAACGGCGTGCACGGTGATGCCTTCGGCCTTCGCGCGCGCGATCGCGCCGTCGACCCCGCCCTCGAGGTCCTCGCCGTCCGAAAAAATGACGGCGTTCCGGCCACCCGTCGATCCGGCCGGAAAGAGGTCGGCCGCGGCCGCGAGACCCGAGGCGAGCGACGTGCCGGGCCTGGCGCCCATGCCGGGCTCCATCGCGTCGAGAAAGAGTCCGACGGCCGCCGCATCGAGAGTGAGCGGCACGAGGGCCTGGGCATCTCCTTCGCAGGCGATCAACGCGGCGCGGTCGCTTCCGAGGCGCGACAGGAGAGACTGCGCTGCCTGCCGCGCGAGGACGAAGCGCGAGGGCGAAACGTCAGCCGCACGCATCGAGGCGGAGGTGTCGAGGACGAAGACGACGTCGGCGCCCCGCCGCTGCGCGGTCTCGGCCGTTTTCCCCCAGCGCGGCCGCGCGAGCGCGCCGCCGAGGCCGAGCACGACGAAAAGCGTGAGCACGGTGCCTGCGGCGGGGAAACCGCCCGCGGGGGCGAGACCCGCCTTCGCCGCGAGCGCGGGAGAGACGAGCGCGGCGCTCCGGGCGGCGCGCCGCCGGACGGAGAAGACGAGCGCGCCGGCTGCCACGGCCGCGAGAAGGAGTCCGGGAAGGAGCATCGCCGGCTCGGCAAAAAGCGTCGCCCACGCGCTCATCGGGGCGTCACCGGGAACAGGAAGAGCGTGGCGAATCCGGCGAGCGCGAGGCACGCGGCCGCGGGCCGGGTGGCCATCGGAAAAACCTCGCGAAAGCGCGTGTATTTCGTCGTCTTGATCTCGCTTTTCTCGAGCTTGTCGATCGTCGCGAACGTGTCGGCGAGGCCCTTCGCGTCCGTCGCGCGGAAAAAGCGGCCGCCCGTCGCGTTCGCGATGCGCTGGAGCAGCGCCTCGTCCACGTCCACGTTCGCGCGCACGCGCCGCTGGGTGACGCGTCCCGTCTCGGGGTCGCGGATGGGGATGGGAATCTCGACGGGCCCGTTGTTCGTCCCGACGCCAACGGTGTAGACGCGCACGCCGAGCGCCTTCGCGACGAGGGCGGCGGTGTCCGGGTCGATCTCGCCCGCGTTGTTCCCGCCGTCGGTCACGAGGACGACGACGCGCGATTTCGCCTTCGAGGGCCTGAGGCGCGCGAGCGCGTTGCCGAGCGCGAGGCCGATCGCGGTGCCGTCGCCCTGATCGCCGAGCTTGAGGCCGGCGAGCCGGTCGAGGACCATGCCGCGGTCGGTCGTCAGCGGGCTGACGGTGCGCGAGCGGCCCGCGAACACGAGGAGGCCGACGCGGTCGCTCGAGCGCCCCTCGATGAACTGGCGTGCGCAGGATTTCGCGACGAAGAAGCGGTTCTTCGGCGTGAAGTCCTCGGCGGCCATCGAGCCGGAAGCGTCGAGCGCGATGAAGATGTCGACGCCCTCCGTCCACGACTCCGTCCGCTCGAGGCCGAGGCGAGGACGCGCGAGCGCGACGACGAGGCCGGAGTAGCCGATCAGCGCCAGTGCGAAGGGCAGCAGGCGGAAGCGCACGCGCCACGTCGGGCGTACGCGGGCGACGTTCGCGAGCGTCGGCACGACGAGCGCGCCGTCCCCGCGCTTCTCGCGAAGGATCTTCAAGGCGATCGCGAGCGGAACCAGAACGAGGAGAATGAGCAGGAGCGGGTCGCGAAACGACAGGCCCGGCGGGACGAGAGATTCGACGAAGGCGCGAAGTCCGGTCATGAGGCGCGTTCCTTCGGTGCGGCGGCGCGGGCGGCCTGCGCCAGACCTTCGGTTTTCTGTCGCGCTTCGACGTCGTGGAGGACGACGCGTGCTTTGACGAGTGCCTCCCGCGCGTCCTCGCGCGTCGCGGCGCCCTTCCCGAACTTGACGCGGTCGGCGGAGGCGAGGAGATCGGGGAATGCGGCTTCGCGCGGGAACTCGAAGCCCTTATCGCGCAGGCGCCTCACGGTCTCGAACGTCGTCCATTCGAGGACCGGATCGCCCGTCGCGCGCTCGAGGAAGCGCTTCACGGCGTACGTGAGCTCGGAATAGAAGTCGCGCGCGTCGTCGCCGAGGTCTTCCGCCGCGGCCGCGAGGCGTGCGAGCGCAACGCGCAGCTCCTCACCGGGCGCGAGTGCGGGCGCCGCGGCCGGAGCGGAGGCAGTCTTACGCCGCCGGCGCGAGACGAGCCAGGCGACGAGCGCCGCGACGAGAGCGACTCCGGCCGCGAGCGCGATCCAGTACGTTGCCGGCCACGCGGGGATGCGCACCGGCTTGTCCGCCTTGGGCGCGAGCTGGTCGGGTTTCTGGCCGGGAGGGAGACGCGATGCCACCGTCAGCTCCAGATCCAGCGGACGGACGTCGAGCTTGCGGCCCGAAGAGGATTCTTCGAAGGTGTAGTGCGGCCCCGGCACGGTGATCGCGCCCGCCGCAAAGGGGAACAACGCGACTGACTGCGACCATTCGAAGAGATCCCCGGTCTTCGATTTCTTGACGACCGGGGGCGCGGGATTCTCGAACTCCAGGACTGCGCCGCCGGGCGGCCGCGTGCCACCCTCGGGCGCGGGCGTCACGAGCGCGTCGAGCGTCAGCGTCGCGCCGGCGGGAATGCGCGCGGCGTACGTCACAACGACCCGGTCGCCAAGCGCTACCGACGCGCGGTCGACGGTCGCGGAGAACGTAAGAGGCCCCTCTTCACCATTCAAAGAAAAACCGCCGAATCCCGATGCGAGCAGCAAAGTCGTGAGGCCGAGCGCAACGGCGCGAGAGGGAGCAACAAGAATTCTCCTCATCTTCCCGCCGCCTTGCGCTTTTCGCGCTGCTTGAAGAAACGCACGAGGGGGAGCTCGTAGGACGCGTCCGTCCTGAGGGGGATGGAGTCGATGCCCGAGGAGCGGAAGATCGCCGCCGGCTCGGGCAGGCTCGCCGCGCGGCGCCCCCAGGCCTCGCGGAACGCGGGGTCGGCCGTGTCGAAGACGCGTGTGGCGCCCGTCTCGGCGTCGCGCAGGCGCACGAGGCCCGCGGGCGGCAGGGACTGCTCGCGCGGATCGGCGATCGGAATCGCGACGACGTCGTGGCGCTTGTTGAGGGTTTTCAGCGCTTTCTCGTACCCCGCCGCGAGGAAGTCCGACACGACGAAAACGACCGCGCGCTGCTTCAAGAGCGACGCGGCGCTCCGGAGCGCGAGTGCGAGGTCGGTCGTGCGGCCAGAGGGCGCGAGCGAAAGCGCGTCGCGTGTGATCGCGAGCGCGTGGTCGACGCCTTTGCGTGGCGGGTGGTAGCGCTCGAGCCGGTCCGTGAAGAGGAGCGCGCCGACGCGGTCGTGGTTCTTGACCGCCGCGAACGAGAGCAGAGCCGCGAGCTCGGCCATGAGCTCGCGCTTCGTGAGGTACTGCGAGCCGAAACCCTGCGACGCCGAGAGGTCGAGGAGGAGGAGGACCGTGAGGTCCCGCTCCTCCACGTACTTCTTGACGTGCGGGACGCCCGTCCGGGCCGTGACGTTCCAATCGATCGTCCTCACGTCGTCCCCGGGCACGTACTCGCGCACCTCGGAGAACTCCATCCCGCGGCCGCGGAAGACCGAGTGGTACTCGCCTCCCACGCCCGCCTCTACCAGACGGTTCGTCCGGATGCGGATGCGGTGGAGCTTGCGGACGATGTCGCGTGGCAGCATGGGGGCGAGGGGCTACAACCCCGTCAAGGGACTTCCACTCTCTCCAGCAGTCGCTTCACGACCTGGTCGCTCGTCACGTTCTCGGCCTCGGCCTCGTAGGAGAGGAGGACGCGGTGACGCAGCACGTCCGGGGCGACGTCCTTCACGTCCTCCGGCACGACGTAGCCGCGACCGGCGAGGAAGGCGCGCGCGCGCGCCGTGGCGAGGAGCGCGAGCGTGGCGCGCGGCGACGCTCCATACGAGACGAAATCGGCGAGATCCGAAAGACCGTACGCCTTCGGATCGCGCGTGGCGGCGACGAGCTCCACGAGATATCCCTTGATCCGGTCGTCTGCGTAGATGCTGCGCACGAGAACGCGAAGCTCGCGAATCGCCGCGGGCGTGAGGACGGGGCGCACTTGCGCGGAGGCCTCGGCCTCGGTCGTGTCGCCCATGCGGTCGAGGATCTGGCGTTCCTCGGCTTTCGTCGGATAGCCGACGGTGAGCTTCATGAGGAAGCGGTCGACCTGCGCCTCGGGCAGGGGATAGGTGCCTTCCTGCTCGATGGGGTTCTGCGTCGCGAGGACGAGGAACGGGTCGGGCAGCGGAGTCGTCGTGTCGCCGACCGTGACCTGCCGCTCCTGCATCGCCTCGAGGAGCGCGGACTGCACCTTGGCGGGCGCGCGGTTGATCTCGTCGGCGAGAACGAGGTTTGCGAACACGGGGCCGCGGCGCGCGACGAACTCCTGTGTCTTCGGGTTGAAGACGAGCGTGCCGATGAGGTCGGCCGGGAGCAGGTCGGGCGTGAACTGGATGCGCGAGAAGGACGCGTCGAGGCCGCGCGCGAGGGTCCTCACGGCGAGCGTCTTGGCGAGGCCCGGGACGCCTTCGAGAAGCAGGTGGCCATCGGCGAGAAGGCCGATCGTCAGCCGGTCCACGAGAGAGCCCTGGCCGACGATCACCTTGCGGATCTCGGTCAGGAGGGCCCCGACGAGGAGCGACTTCTCGCGGATTCTCTCGGTGAGGGCGGCCGGGTCGAGGCCCGGGGCGGCGGTCGTGAACGTCGTCGTCGTCATCCTGTCCCTTCAAAGGCTTCATTTCGACGCCGAATCGGCATCGGGGAACGGCCGGAAGTCGAGTACAGCAAGCGGGATGCCGGGGCCGTCTGGTGCTGATTCTCGTCCCGTTCGGGGCTCTGGGAAGGATAATCCGGCCACGCGGCCTTATGCTCGAAGCGGTGGCTTTCTCAGCGTCCGCCCGCGCCGCGTGCCTCGCCTTCGCGGCGCTCCTCCTCGCGGCTCCCGCCTCGGAGGCCGCGAAAAAGAAGCGCCCAACCCCGACCCCGACGCCCGCTCCCACGGCGACGCCGACTCCGGTGCCGTTTCTCCGGGCGGCCGGCGCGTGCCTGCGCTACGAGCCTGGCGCGTACGTCGTCCTGTCGGAAGTCGGCCAGGGTGGACGGGTTTTCCGCCTCGACGCGGCGACCGAGATCACGGCGGCGCCGAGACGAGGGGTCCGTCTCAGGATCCTCTATGAGGACAGTCCCGACGGCCCCATCGCGCGGAAGATCATGCCGGGGCCGGAGGAAGGAAGACGGGGAAATTAGTTAATTCAGATGTGGCTCGAATTTGCGCTCGAGCGAAGCCTGCGGCGAGACGCCGACGACGCGCTCGACGATCTGGCCGCCCTTGAAGAGCATGAGCGTCGGAATGGACATGATTCCGTAGCGCTCGGCCACGGAAGGCACGTCGTCCACGTTCAGCTTCGCCACGGTTACCTTTTCACCCCACTTCGACGCGAGCGACTCGACGATTGGGGCCACCTGCCGGCAGGGGCCGCACCAGACCGCCCAGAAGTCCACGAGGACGGGCTTCGTGCTCTTCAGGACGGTGGATTCGAACGAACCTTCGTTCAGCTCGAGGACGTTTGCGGACATTTCGTGGATTCCTTTCTGGCGGGCTTGCGGTCGCGGCGGGACGATCCCGGGCGCGAGCTTGGATGGTAGGGTGCGGCGTGTGAGAGCGTCAAGCGCGCGGCTTTCTCGGGCCCGCTGGGGTCAGCACTTCCTGGTCAACGTTTCGACGGCCGAAAAAATTCTCGATGCCCTGGGGGCTAGGGAAGGGGAGACCGTCGTCGAGGTGGGGCCCGGCCGCGGGGCCCTCACGCGGCCGCTCCTCGACCGGGGCGCGCGCGTCCTCGCGTTCGAGATCGATCCTGTTTTGGCGGCGCGCCTTTCCCACGAGCTCGCCGAACGGGCGCTCTTCGTGGAGACGGCGGATGTGCTCAGGGCAGATGTCGAGGTCACGCTGGCGCGGATTGGCGCCCGCCCGCCCGTGCCGTTCGTCGGCAACCTCCCGTACGAGAGCGCCACGCCGATGCTGCGCGCGTTCGTGCGGCGGCCGGATCTCTTCTCCCGCCTCGTCGTCATGATCCAGAAGGAGGTCGCGGACCGGATCGTCGCCCTGCCAGGAGGTGACGCCTACGGCTTTCTCACGCTTGACGTCGGCGCGCACGCGGCCGCGCGCCGGCTCTTCGACGTCTCGCGGGGCGATTTTTCGCCGCCGCCGAAGGTGAGATCCTCGGTTCTCGAGCTAATTCCTCACGGCCCCGTGGCCGGTGCCGACGACGCGCTTCGCGTGGCCTCGGCCGGCTTCACGTCGCGGCGCAAGACGCTCGTGAACGCGCTCACGCCCCGGTGGGGCCGCGAGCGCGCGGTCTCTGCGGTCGCAGATGCCGGTCTGCCCGCGACGGCGCGAGCCGAAACGCTCGGCCTGGACGCCTTTCGCGCGCTGGCGCCGAAGCTCGGACCGCCCGGCAAATAGCCCGAAGAGCGCGACACCGCCTGTTACAATTCGTCGATGTCGGTGACCCTCGGCCAGGCCGTGCTGCTCGGCATCGTGCAGGGCCTGACGGAGTTCCTGCCCGTCTCCTCGACGACGCATCTGGCGCTCGCGCAGCGCTTCCTTCCCGGTTTCGCCCAGCCCGGGATCCTCTTCGACGTCCTGCTTCACGTCGGGACGCTCTTCGCCCTCGTCGTCTATTTCCGGTCGCGGATCGCCACGACGTTCGCGGGAGCCGTCTCTTCCGACCCGTCCGAAAGGCGAAAAGCGTGGAAGCTCATCGGGCTCCTCGTTCTCGCCGTGGGCCTCACGGGCCTCGTGACGATGCCGCTGAAGCGCTTCGCGATCGAGGGGATGACCGAGTTCCGCCGCATGGGCGTGGCGCTGCTGGGTATGGCCGTGCTTCTCTTCATCGCGCAACGCGTGGGCGGCGCGCGGGGCGAACGCGGCCGCGCGCTCGAGGAGATGCGCCCCCGCGACGCCGCGCTCGTGGGCGTGTGCCAGTCGGTCTCGGCGATTCTCCACGGCTTCTCGCGCTCGGGGAACACGATCTCCGTCGGTCTTTTCGCGGGCCTCTCCCGCCGCGCGGCGGCTGAGTTCTCGTTCCTGCTCTCGATCCCGACGATCCTCGCGGCCGCCGCCGTCGAGAACATCCACGCGTACCGGCTGAAGACGGGTCCGCTGGTGGACGGAAGCTCTCTTCCCGCGTACGTCATCGGCATGTTTGTGGCGGCCGTCGTCGGCTATTTCGCGATCTCCGCCCTTCTCCGGATCGTCGTCTCGATGCGCTTGTGGCCGTTCATCGTCTACTGCGCTGTTCTCGGTCTCGTGCTCGTTTTCTTCGCCGAGCGGATCTCCTCCGGATTCGTCGGCGACCTGAAGGTTCTTTCGTAGTGGCGACCGCCCTCAGGACCGCGCCTCCTCCGTCGGCGTTCGCGCGGCGGCGCGACGAGTTTCTCGGAATCCTTCTCGTCGCCGCGGGCCTTCTTCTTCTCGCGGCGCTCGTGTCGTATCACCCGAACGACCCCTCGCTTTTCTCGGCCGTGAACGACCAGGGGCTCCGGCCGCGCAACTGGGCGGGGCGCTTCGGCGCCACGTTCGCGGACGGCAGCCTCCAGTTCTTCGGCCTCGCCGCGCTCGTCGCGCCGCTCGCGCTCCTCGCGCTCGGCTGGCGGCGCTTTCTTTCGAGGCAGGTCGGCGCCTGGGGCACGAAGGGCCTGGGCGTCGCCCTCGTCGTGCTCGCGCTCGCGCCGCTCGCGCACCTCGCGCTCGGGCGCCCGCGCGCGTTCGGGGGCGGGCTCGACGCCGGCGGCTTCGTGGGCGACCTCCTCGGCTCTTTCGCGGTTTCGGCGCTCAACCCGCCAGGCGCCGCGATTCTCCTGTCCGCCGGCCTTCTCATCGGCCTGCTCCTCGCGACGTCGCTCTCTCTCGGCGACGGCCTTTCAGGCACGACGCTGCGGCTCTCGGGCTGGTGGCGCGGGTTCCTGCTCGAGCGCCGGCGCCGCCGTGAGCTGGCTCTGAAGGAGAAGCAGCGGCGGGACGTGGTGAAGAAGCACCTCGAGCGCGCGAAGGAGGATGCCGCCCGGCCCGCGCCGCAGAAGGCGTCGGAACCCGAGGGCGACGTCGTCTACATCCCGTCCGTAGCCACGCTCCGCGTCAAGGAGAAAGCCGGCGCGGGACGTTTCTCGATCCGGAAGGCGGGCGGCGCCGAAGGCGAGCCGCCGAGGCCCGTGGCCCGGCCGGCCCTGCTCGAGAAGAAGGCCGATCAACCGCAGAGAATCCTTCCGTTCCCGGCCCCCCGCGACGCGTCCGGCTGGGTGTTTCCGCCCGCGAAGCTCCTCCGCGCGGCGCCGAAGAGGGACCGCGAAAGCGACCGCGAGGAATTCCGGCAGACGATGGAGCTCATCGCCGCCAAGTGCCTCGAGTTCGGCGTCGAGGGCGCGGTGGACGCCTACACGCCGGGACCCGTCGTCACCACGTATGAGTTCAAGCCGTCCCCAGGCGTGAAGGTCTCTCAGGTCGCGTCCCTCGAGAACGACCTCGCGCTTGCGCTGGCGGCGGAAAAGGTCCGCATCGAGCGCATGCCGGGCCGCGCCGCGATCGGGATCGAGGTTCCGAACCGCAGCCGCGACCTCATCGCGCTCCGCGAGGTCATCGAGAGCGAGAGATTCCGGCGCTCGCCGTCGCTGCTCACGATCGCGCTCGGCATCGACGTGCACGGCGAGCCGGTCGTCGCGGACCTCGCGCGGATGCCGCACCTCCTCGTCGCCGGACAGACGGGCGCCGGCAAGAGCGTGGGCGTGTCGGGCATGATCACGTCCATCCTCTTCAAGGCGCGTCCGGACGAGGTCAAGTTCATCTTCGTCGACCCGAAGATGAACGACATGAAGGACTACGAAGACCTGCCGCATCTCCTCGTGCCGGTCATCACGGATCCCAAGAAAGCCGCGAACGCGCTCAAGTGGGCCGTGGACGAGATGGAGGGCCGCTACAAGCTCCTGTCGGAATGGCCGGGCGTGCGCAACATCGAGCAGTACAACGCCGCCATCCGCGACCCGCGCTCGGTCGCCGAGGTGAGGGAAAAGCTCGGCGACAGGCTGAAAGCCGACGAGACCGGCGCGATCTCCCCGATGCCGTACATCGTGATCGTCATCGACGAGCTCGCCGATCTCATGATGACGGCGCCCCGGGAGATCGAGGAGTCCGTCGCGCGGCTCGCGCAGAAGGCCCGCGCCGTCGGCGTCCACCTCGTCCTCGCCACGCAGCGCCCGTCCGTGGACGTCATCACGGGCACGATCAAGGCGAACCTGCCGTGCCGCATCGCCTACACGGCGCGGACGAGGGTCGACTCGCGAACGATCCTCGACTCGATGGGCGCCGAGTCGCTTCTCGGCCAGGGGGACATGCTGTATCTCGCAGCCGGAACGTCGTATCTCTTGCGCGTGCACGGCGGTTTCATCAGCGGCGAGGAGACGAAGGAGATCTGCCGCTTCCTGAAGAAGCAGGCCAAGCCGATTTACGACGAAAGCGTGACCGTCGACCGCGAGGTGGAGGCGGCGGCGAGCGGACTGCGCGCGGACTCCGGCGACACGGACCCGATGTACGACCAGGCGGCTCGCCTCGTCGTGCGCGAGCGCATGGCGTCCATCTCGTTCCTGCAGCGGAGACTCGAGATCGGATTCTCGCGCGCCGGCAAGCTCATCGACATGATGCAGCGTGACGGAATCGTGGGACCGCCCGCGGGTGGCAGCAGGAGCCGCGAGATCCTCGTTCCGACGGACTACTTCGAGGAGATCGACCGCAACCGGCAGAACTGACCCGCGCGGGCTGCGCCCGCAACCGAAGAGTGCGGGTCAGCCAGCTGGCGTGGTCGGGGGAACCCGAGCCCGGGTTCCCCCCCGCCCCTTGCGCGGCCAGAGGGAATTCGGAGCGCCCTTATTTCTTTGGCCCGAGGATCGAGTCCTTTGCGGCTTTCGCGACGCGGAACTTCACCACGCGCTTCGCCGGGATCTTGATCGCTTCGCCGGTCGCAGGGTTGCGGCCCATGCGCGCCTTGCGGTTCACGAGCACCAGCTTGCCGAGGCCGGGCATCGTGAACGAGTTCTTCGCCTGCTTGTAAGCAAGAGCGGCGAGCTCCTCGAGGTACTGCGCCGAGACCTTTTTCGTGAGTCCGGTCTTTTCGGCGAGGTGTTCTGCGATCTGCGATTTCGTCATTCCAGCCATGTGAATCCGTCCTTTCTTCAATTCGCTCCCGAGTCGGGATACGCGTATTCTAGAGGGAAAACTGGGTTTCGTGTCGATACACTGTCGCCGTGCAAGTGGTTTTTTTCGGATCGCCTTCCTTCGCTCTTCCTTCCCTGGAGGCGCTGCTGACCGCGGGGCATCGCATTCCGCTCGTCGTTTCCCAGCCGGGAAAACCCGTCGGGCGGAAAGGCGACGTGACCGATCCGCCGGTCGCCGCGCGAGCGAAGTCGCTGGGAATCCACGTCTTCCAGCCCGCGACGCTGAAGGATGACGCCGCCGTCGAACGCCTTGCCCAGGCGGGCGCCGACGTCTTCGTCGTCGTCGCGTACGGGAGAATCCTGGCGAAAAGGGTGCTGGACCTGCCCCGGCTCGCCTCCCTGAACGTGCACGGCTCGCTCCTCCCGCGCTGGCGCGGGGCCTCGCCCGTGCAAGCGGCGATCCTCGCGGGGGACCCGGTAACGGGCGTCTCCATCATGAGGATGGACGCCGGGATGGACACGGGCCCGGTGTACGCGATGCGGGAAACGAGAATCGGGGAAGAAGAAGATTCTACTTCCCTCGGCGCGCGGCTGGCACAAATAGGTGCGGACTTACTGACGGAAACGTTGGTTTTCTTAGAAGGGGAAGAGGGGAGAGGTCCCCTTCCTCAGGACTCCTCTCTCGCGACTTACTGCCCGAAGATTTCCCGCGAGGACGCGCGCGTCGACTGGGAGCGGCCTGCGGCCGAGCTCGTTCGAAGGGGCCGTGCCTACACACCATGGCCCGGCCTCTTCACCCTTCGAAGAAAAACGCGCCTGAAGCTCTCGGGCCTCTCGCAGGTTGCGCGAGATACTCCCGGTGCGAGAGGGAGCAGAGAATCCCCCGGCGTTCTCCTGGAAGCGGGCTCGCGAGTGGTCGTTGCTTGCGGCGAAGGGGCAGTCTCGATCGCGACGCTGCAGGCCGAGGGCAAGAAACCGCTCGCCGCCTCCGAGTTCGTGCGCGGCGAGCGCATCGCGCGCGGCGAGCGCTGGGGCTGATGGCCGATTCGCGGCCCGTCCGCGAGCGGGCGCTCGGCGTACTCGTACGCGTGGCCCGGGACGGCGCGCACGCGGCGCCGCTCGTGGACGCGCGCGGGCGCGATCTGCCGCCGCGTGACCGCGACTTTCTGCGCGCGCTCGTCAAGAAGACTCTTCGGGGCGCCCTGCGCCTCGACCACGTTCTGTCGCGGCACCTCCGGCAGGCGCCTGAATCGCTCGATCCGGCGGTCCTCGCGGCGCTTCGCCTCGGGGCCGCTCAGCTTCTTCTCATGGATCGCGTGCCGCCCCACGCGGCGGTCGGCGAGACCGTCGCCGCGGTGCGCAGTTTCGCGCCGAAGGCCGCGGGCCTCGTGAACGCCGTGCTCCGCCGCGTGGCCGAGAAGGAGTCCCGGCCGGGAGCCGTCGTGCTTCCCGAGGGCGCGGACCCCGTCCGCCGGCTCGCGCTCGAGACGTCGCATCCGGAATGGCTCGTGGCGCGCTGGGTCGTGGCGTTCGGCGAAGAGGCGGCCCGAATGGCGCTCGCGGCCGACGAAGAGGACGCCCCGATCGACCTCCTTGCGGATCCCCGCGCCGGAACGCCCGAGGAGATCGTCCGGCATCTCGCGGCGGACGGCATCGAGGCCGTGCGCTCGCCGTGGGCCCCGCTCGCGCTCACGGTGACGGCCGGGAACGGCGCCTCGAGTTCCCTCGTCGCGTCCGGCGCAGTCGCGGTCGTCGACGTCGCCGCGCAGGCGATGGTGGAGCTGGTTCCCGCGGCGGACGTCGTGGCCGACCTCGCGGCGGCGCCGGGCGGCAAGACGCGCACACTCCTCGCGACGGGGCGCGCACGCCGCGTCGTCGCGCTCGAGCGGACGGCGTCGCGCGCCTTTAGGCTGGCCGCAAACCTCGCCGCGGCCGGACGCCGGAGCGAGGCACTCGTCGTACGCGCGGATGCGGGCCGCGCGCCCTTGCCGCCCGGCCGATTCGCCTCGATTCTTCTCGACGTTCCGTGCTCGGGAACGGGCACGCTTCGCAAGAACCCCGAGATTCGCCTTCGGCTGAAGCCGGAAGACCTGGCCGGTTTCGCCGAGACGCAGCGACGCCTGCTCGCGGCGGCGCTCGACCTCGTCGCACCGGGCGGCACGCTCGTCTACGTGACGTGCTCGCTCGAGCGGGAGGAAAACGAGGACGTGGTGGACGCGCTGCTCGGCGAGAGGCCGGGTTTCAGCCGCGTCGTCCCGGAGGCGGCTGGCCTCCCCGCGCCGCTCGCGGCCGCCGTCTCGCCCGCGGGCCTCGTGCGCGTCCTGCCGGGAGCAACGCACGACGGCTTCTCGGCGGTCGTGCTTCGCCGCGAATCTCTGCGTTGACAAGGCCCCGGGGCCGAGCCTACATTGCCGGCGCTTCCCGGCAACCGCGAAGAGCCAGAAGGAGACCCCATGGCGGGCAAAGCCGACATCGTGGATGCAATTGCGAACGACACCAGCCTGACGAGAAAGGACGCGACCGCGGCGCTCGACTCGGTCGTGAACGCGATCACCGGAAACCTGAAGAAGGGCGAGCGCGTCGCGATTCCGGGTCTCGGCGTCTTCCACGTGGCCGACCGTAAGGCGCGTGCGGGGATCAACCCGCGAACGAAGGCCACGATCCGCATCGCGGCGGCGAAGGTCGCGCGGTTTCGCGCCGGCAAGGACCTCAAGGATCTGCTGAACAAGCGGCGGAGATAGGCGCTCGCGCGTCGCGCGCGTCCGTATCATGGATCGTTCATGATCCCGCTGCGCGACACGATCCGGACGCGGACGGTTCCCTTCGTCACGCGACTCCTCGTCGTCGCGAACGTCGCGATCTTCGTGCTGGAGCTCCTCCAGGGCGAGAACCTGGACGCGTTTCTCGAAACGTTCGCGTTCATTCCGCTCCGGTTCTTTCACCCCGAGCTCGTCGGCTGGACGTTTTCAGACGCGGTCGTGACGATATTCACCGCGATGTTCCTGCACGGAGGCCTCGCGCACCTCCTCGGAAACATGCTTTTCCTCTGGATCTTCGGCGACAACGTCGAGGACGCGCTCGGCCACTTCAGATTTCTCGTTTTTTACCTCGCGGCAGGCGTATGCGCGACCCTGCTGCAGGCGTTCCTGTCGCCGTCGTCGGCGATCCCGAATCTGGGCGCTTCGGGCGCGATCGCGGGCATCCTCGGAGCGTATTTCGTGTATTACCCACGCGCCCGCATCGTGACCGTCGTCCCGCTCTTCATTCTTTTTCCAATCGTCGAGCTTCCGGCGGGCGTCTATCTCCTCGGGTGGTTCGCGCTGCAGTTTTTGATGGGATCGGAGCAGCTCACGCGCGCCGGCCGGGCCGCCGCGTCGCACGGAGGCGTCGCGTTCTGGGCGCATGTCGGCGGATTCGTCGTCGGCGTCGCCTGGGCGCTGATCTTCCGCCCGTCTCGCCGGCCTGAGGCGGCCTACAGGATCTCGTGAGGGCCCGATACGGGACCGTTCTCGCGTGGAGCCTCTATGAGCTCGGCGCGACGAGCTTCGCGATGAACCTCCTGTCGCTGCATCTCCCACTCGACATCGCGGGGCGGATGCCTCGCGGAAGCGAGAAGTTCTCGCTGGCGTTCGGCCTCTCGATGGCCGTCGTGGCCGTGGCGGCGCCCTTCCTCGGACACCTCGCGGACCGCGCGGGCAAGCGGCGCTTCCTGGTGCCGTTCGTCCTCGCGGGCGTCGCCTTCACGGCGCTGGTCGCCGCGCCGGGGCCTGTGCCGCGCGTCCTCGTCCTGTTCGCGCTCGCGAACATCGCGTTCCAGTGCGCGTACGTCTTCTACAACGCGCTCCTCCCGGACGTTTCCGACGAGACGAATTCCGGGCGGGTGTCGGGCTGGGGCGTCGCGGCCGGATACCTCGGGTCGCTTCTCGGGATGTTCCTCGTGTTGCCCTTTGTTTCCGGGAAGATCCGCGCGGGGATGCCCTCGTTCGTTTCCTCGATCTGCGACGCGTTGTCGGTCGCGGCGGTTTCTTCGAATGCGAATGACGCCTGGGTGCGCCAGAACGCCTACCTGCCTACGGCGCTGCTGTGGCTCGGTGCGGCCGTCCCGCTTCTGTTCTTCGCGCGCCTGCCCCGCCCTTCTTCCCTTTCTAAGAAATTTTCCTCTTCCTCTTCGTCTTCCTCTTCCCCCTCGTCCCCCTTGCGCGACGTTCTCGCGACGATCCGCTCCCTCCCCTCGACGCCCTCTCTCCTCTGGTTTCTCGTCTCGAACTTCCTCTACATCGACGTCATCCACACGATCCAGATCCAGATGTCGACATACTCGCGCTACGCCGTTGGCCTGAACGACGCTCAGGTGCAGATCCTCCTTCTCGTCGCGACGGCCGTGGCGATCCTGGGCGGCCTCCTGTACGGCCTCCTCTGCCAGCGCGTGACGATCCGCACGGCGACGCTCGTGGCGCTCGGTAACTGGGTGCTGGTCTTCGCCCTCGCGCTCCTCGTGCGCGATCCGAAGGCCTTCACGGTCGTCGGCGTTCTCGCGGGCATCGGTCTCGGCGGCATCAAGGTGACGGGCAGGCTCGGGCTCATCGCCCTCGTCCCGAAAGAGCGCATGACCGAGTTCTTCGGCTTTTTCACGCTCGCCGGCGAAGCCGCCTCCGTGCTGGGGCCGTTCCTCTGGGCGGTGACCCTCACGCTCTTCCCGGACAGGAGCCCTACCGGCTACCGCGCGGGGATCTCCGTGCTCTTCGTCGTCCTCGTCTTCGCGATCGGCGCTTTCCTCAGGGTGCGGTTCCCAAGGGCCGAACAGGATCAGGAAAGATTTCTTGGAAGGTGAAGAGAAAGAGGGCGGGGAGTTGTCGGCCTCTTTGGTGGCTGCCGTACCGGCTGTGCGGGGCGATCGCGAACCGGGTGCCGGGAGCCTCGGAGTAGCGCGATCAGATCGCTCTCTACAAGCTCGCCGCGGGAGTCGTGCTCTTCCCTCTCACATACGCCCTCGTCGCCGAGTGCGACCGGCTGGCCGGCGCCTTTCGCCGCGCAGCGGATAATCGGTCCGCGTGACGTCGAAGACGGAAGAAACCGCGGCCCGCTGCGAGCGCGCATCGGACCTGCTCGCCGCGGCGGGACTTCTGTGCGTGCTCCTGTTCCACCTCGTGCCGGCGCTGTTCGCCGCCTTCCTCGCGCACATGCTCCTGCACGGCGTCGCGCGACGCCTTCGGGGCAGACGCGTGTCGCACGGGGTCGCGCGCGCTCTCGCCGCGTCGCTGCTCGGCCTGGCGGCGGCCGGCATCGTGGCAGGAGCCGCGCTTTTGCTTCACGGCTTCGTGCGGGGCCGGCTTGGCGACCTGCCCGGGCTGCTGGCCTCGGTCGGGGTGACGCTGCGGAAGCTTCTCGCGTCCCTGGAAGGGCTCGGCCTTTCGCTTCCCGGGCCCTCCGGCGATGAGGCGGCGAAGACGGAATGGCTCGCGAAGCACGCGGCGGAGCTGCGGCACGCGGGCGTGATCGGCCTCCGCGGCCTCGTGCACGTCCTCGTGGGCGCCGTCGTCGGCGTCCTCGTTTTCTTCCGGGCGCCCGGGAACGTCGAGGCGCCGCTCGGCGCGGCTCTCGTGAGGCGGATCGCGCGCTTCGACGTCGCGTTCCGGTCGGTCGCGAAGGCGCAGATCGAGATCTCCGCCGTGAACACGGCCCTGACGGCGCTCTATCTGCTCCTCGCGCTTCCCCTCTTCGGGGTCCATGTGCCGCTCGCCGGCACCCTGGTGGCGCTGACGTTCATTTGCGGCCTCCTGCCCATCATCGGCAACCTCATTTCCAACGCGTTCGTCGTGCTCCTGTCCCTCGGCGTCTCGCCATGGGCGGCCGTTTCGTCGGTCGTCTTCCTCGTCGTCATCCACAAGCTGGAGTACTTCCTGAACGCGAAGATCGTGGGCGCGCGGATCGGCGCCGCTGTCTGGGAGACGCTCGCCGCGATGATGCTCTTCGACGCCGTGTTCGGCGTGCCGGGCCTCATTCTCGCGCCCGTCGTCTATGCATGGACGAAGGCGGAGCTCGTGGACCGCGGGCTGGTGTAGCCTCCCGCGCCGTGACCACCTTGACCGCGCCCGCCGTTCCCGTCCCGCTCCTCGACCTGAAGAAGCAGTACGCGACGATCCGCGAGGAGATTCTTCGTGTGACGGCCGACGTCTACGAGAGCCAGCATTTCATCCTCGGCCCGCGCGTCGAGGCCTTCGAGAAGGCGGTCGCCTCGTACGTCGGGGCCAGACACGCGATCGGCATGTCCTCGGGCACCGACGCGCAGCTCTCCGTCATGATGGCGCTCGGCGTCGGGCCGGGCGACGACGTCGTGACGTCGCCCTATACGTTCTTCTCGACGGCCGGCGCCATCGCGCGCCTCGGCGCTCGGGCGGTTTTCGTCGACATCGAGCCGGAGACGTTCAACCTCGACCCTTCGAAGCTCGAGAGTGCGATCACCTCGAGGGCGAAGCTCATCCAGCCCGTGCATCTCTACGGCCAGTGCGCCGACATGGATCCGATCCGGGACGTCGCGAGGCGGAAAGGGGCCCCGGTTCTCGAGGACGCCTGTCAGTCGCTCGGCGCCGGGTACAAGGGCGTGAAGGCGGGCGCGCTCGGCGAATTCGGCGCCTTCTCGTTCTTCCCCTCCAAGAATCTCGGCGGGTTCGGCGACGGCGGCATGGTGACGACACAGGACGACGCCTTCGCGGCGAAGCTCCGCGCGATGCGCATGCACGGCGAGACGAGCCGCTACCACCACAAGTTCGTGGGCGGCAACTTCCGTCTCGACGCGCTGCAGGCCGCGATCCTGCACGTGAAGCTGCCGCACCTCGACGGGTGGGCACGCGCGAGGCGCGCGAACGCGGCCGAAATCGAGGCGCTGTATCTCGCGGCGGGCGGGCGCCCCTACGAAGCGGGCGGGCTCCTTTTTCCCCGGGAGGCCGCGGGCCGCGAGCACGTCTTCAACCAGTTCGTCGTGCGCGTCGGAAAGGGCCGGCGCAACGCGTTGAAGAAACTCCTCGACGAGCGGCAGATCGGAAACGCGATTTACTATCCGGTGCCGCTGCACCTGCAGGAGTGTTTCGCCTCCCTCGGGGGCCGCCCGGGGGACTGCCCGGAGGCCGAAAAAGCGGCGAACGAGACGCTCGCGCTCCCGGTTTTCCCCGAGCTCACGGCTGAGCAGAAGAGTGCGCTCGCAACGACCCTCGCCTCCTTCTCGGGCGAGGTGTAAGGGCCGGCGAACGTCCCTCCAAGCGACCCGGGAAGGAAATCAAAGCGATCTAAAATGGCCTTTAATCCATTTTAGATAAGTCTTTTACGCAGAATCTATAGATCCACTTGACAGATTTGTCCGCAAGAGCTATGTTTCTGGCACTCACCGGCTTCGACTGCTAACAAGCGTCCGGCGAGGACAACCAGAGATTCAAGCAAGGGCTGTCGGCGGGTGACTCGCCTCGCGCGGCGTCCCGAGGAACCGAAAGGAGCGTCCCATGAAAGTTCGTCCCCTCTATGACCGGATTCTCGTCAAGCGCATCGAGGCCAAGGAGCAGGTGCGCGGCGGAATCATCATCCCCGACACCGCCAAGGAGAAACCGATGGAGGCCAAGGTCGAGGCCGTCGGCGAAGGCAAGTTCGACGACAACGGCAAGCGGATTCCGCTCGACGTGAAGAAAGGCGACCGCATCCTGATCGGCAAGTACGCCGGCACCGAAATCAAGATCGAAGACGTAGAGCTCCTCATCCTCCGCGAGGACGAAGTGCTCGCGATCGTCGAGACGAAGTAAGGGGTAAATGAAATGGCTGCCAAGAACATCACCTACGGCGAAGACGCCCGCCAGAACATCCTCCGTGGCGTCAACAAGCTGGCCGACGCCGTGAAGATCACGCTCGGGCCCAAGGGCCGGAACGTCGTCATCGACAAAAGGTTCGGCTCGCCCACGATCACGAAGGACGGCGTCACGGTCGCCAAGGAGATCGAGCTGGAGAACCCGCTCGAGAACATGGGCGCCCAGATGGTCCGTGAGGTCGCCTCCAAGACCTCCGACATCGCTGGCGACGGCACGACGACGGCCACCGTCCTCGCCCAGTCCATCTACCGCGAGGGCATCAAGATGGTCACCGCCGGCCACAACCCGATGGAGATCAAGCGCGGCATCGACGTTGCCGTGAAGAAGGCGGTGGAGTCCATCAACGCGATCAAGAAGACCGTCGACGCCAAGGAGATCGCGCACGTCGGCACGATCTCGGCGAATGGTGACGTGGAGATCGGAAAGATCATCGCCGAGGCCATGGACAAGGTCGGCAAGGACGGCGTGATCACGGTCGAGGAGGCCAAGGGCCTCGAGACGACGCTCGAGGTCGTCGAGGGGATGCAGTTCGATCGCGGCTATCTCTCGCCGTACTTCGTGACGGACGCCGAGCGCATGGAGTGCGTCCTCGAGAACGTGAAGATCCTGATCTACGAGAAGAAGGTCTCCTCCATGAAGGACCTTCTCCCGGTGCTCGAGCAGGTCGCCAAACAGAATCGTCCCTTCCTCATCATCGCGGAAGAGGTCGAGGGCGAGGCGCTCGCGACGCTCGTCGTGAACAAGCTGCGCGGCACGCTGCACGTTGCCGCCGTCAAGGCGCCCGGCTTCGGCGACCGCCGCAAGGCCATGCTCGAGGACATCGCCATCCTGACGGGCGGCAAGATGATCTCCGAGGACCTCGGCATCAAGCTCGAGAGCGTCAAGTGGGAAGACCTCGGCGACGCCAAGAAGGTGACGGTCGACAAGGACAATACGACTCTCGTAGTCGACGCGGGCGACAAGAAGCGCAAGGAAGCCATCACGGGCCGCGTGAAGCAGCTCCGGACGCAGATCGACGAGACGACCTCCGACTACGACCGCGAGAAGCTCCAGGAGCGGCTCGCCAAGCTCGTCGGCGGCGTCGCCATCATCAAGGTCGGCGCGGCCACCGAGACCGAGATGAAGGAGAAGAAGGCCCGCGTCGAGGACGCCATGCACGCCACGAAGGCGGCCGTGGAAGACGGCATCGTGCCGGGCGGCGGCGTGGCGCTGCTGCGCGCCATGGAGGCCGTCGAGAAGCTCAAGGAGTTCGGCGACGTTCAGGTCGGCGTCAACATCGTCAAGCGCGCGCTGGAGGAGCCGACCCGTCAGATCATCGCGAACGCAGGGCTCGAGGGCTCGGTGATCGTGAGGGACCTGAAGGACAGGGGGGGCAACTTCGGCTTCAACGCGCAGACCGAGAAGACCGAGGACATGTTCAAGGCGGGCATCGTCGACCCGGCCAAGGTCACGAAGTCGGCGCTCCAGAACGCCGCGTCGATCGCCGGCCTCATGCTCACGACGGAGGCGCTCGTCTCCGAGATCAAGGAGAAGGACAAGGCTCCCGCGATGCCGGGCGGCGGCGGCGGAATGGGCGGCATGTACTGATCTGACCGCAGGGGGTGCGTTGTCCGCCGAAGCTCAGGCAGCGGCGCTCTCGCACCCCCCGCGTGCCCTCCTCTAACCGATCCAATTTCGCGGCCCGGCGGAAACGCCGGGCCGGTTTCTTTTTCGGGTGTTGCGCTACCCTCAGCTCAACTGATGTCGGAGAGCTCGAGAACGGCCGGCCGGGCGGGTCTCTTCTGGACGCTCCTGCCGTACCTCGTTTTCACAGTCCTCTTCATCGCGACGTTCAAGCGCTGGATCTTGCCGTTCGAAGATTCCGGGCGCGAGATGAATACGGCGCTGCGCCTCGCCGAAGGCGAAGTGCTCTATCGCGATGTCGGCTATTCCTACGGTCCGCTTCCCCCCCTCATCGACGGTTTCCTGCTCCGAACGTTCGGTCGAAGCCTCGACGTCCTCGTCGCGTGGCGGACGGTCCTCGCCCTCCTCGGCGTGGAGGCTCTCCGGCGGCTCGCGCGCCGGCTCGCTCCGGGTGAATCGCTCGCGGCCGCCATCTCTTCGTTCGCGATCGCCGCGTGCGCATTCGGCGTGGGCGGCTCGTGGCCGTTTCCATACAGCGCAGCGGCGCTGGCCGGGACCGTCGGCGCGTGGTGGGCGCTCGAGCTCGCGCTGGCTTCGGAGTCGCCGGCGGGGTCGATGGCCGCCGCGGTCGTGGCCGGCCTCGCGGCGGGAACCAAGCTCGAGATGGTGCCACTCGCTCTTGCGGGCCCTCTCCTCGTCCTCGCTCTTCACCGCCCGCGCAAGGAAGCCTTCTCCGCGGTTGCGTGGATGCTGGGAGCGGCCGGAATCGCGTACGCGGTTCCGATCGTCCGGTTCGGCGAGGACCTGATGAAGCGGCAAGGCTTTCTCATCGCGCTCTCCGTCCCGGAATCCTGGCGGCGCGTTTATGAGCGCGTGCTCTTCGGCGGGCTGACTCCGGCGGACTTCGCGCGCGGAGGATTTCAAGACGTCCTCTTTCCATCGGCGGTCGGAATCGCGCTTGTCCTTCTGCTTCGGGGCGGGGGTAGGACGTCCAACCTCGTTCTTTCGCCGCTCCTTTTCGTGGCGGGGGGCCTCACGTTCCTCTCGCCAGGCAACGGGTGGCTGCACGCGCTCCTGCCTCTCGCGGCGTGCGTGGCGATCGACGGCCTCGTCCGGGCTGCGATTGCCTGGCGGCGCGGAGACTGTTCGCCCGACCCGACAGCCGTGGGAGTCGCCCTCGTCATGCTCCCCGCGCTCATACGCCAACCCTTTTTCCTTCGAAATCCGGTGTACGGCGCTTTCTCGGCCCCTCTCGCGCTCGTGGTCGCGCTCTGCTGGATCGGCCGGCACGCGCATGCGCGAAAGGCGTTCACGGCTCTCGTTCTCGGCCTCTCGACCGCCCAGGTCGCGCTCCGAGTTCAGGGAATCGGCATGGCCGCCATGACACGGACTGATCTTCCGGGCGCGTCGTTGTCCCTCGTTCCGGCCGAGTCGCGCTTCGTGACCGAGGCGGCGCGCGTCATTCGCGAAACCGTGCCTGAAGGGGGAACCATCGGCATCTTTCCGGAGCCCGGGTTCCTTCTCTTCGTGACAGGCCGCAAGAACCCCTTCGTCGACGAGCTCTTCGTCCCCGGAATCCAGGACGCCGCGGCGGAGGACCTGATGATCCGCCGACTTCGCGAGCGCCCGCCCGACGCGCTTCTCGTGACGAACCGGGCCTACCCCGAGTTCGGGGCCGCGATTTACGGACACGGGCTCCTCGATCGGTTCTTTGTGGAGGTCTCCCGCCGTTACGTGCCGGTGCAGCGGATCGGGGGGGAGGCGGGACCAGTTCCGCTCCGGCACGCGTCGGAAGGGCTGCTCTTCGCGCCGCGGCCCGGCCGCCGCCCATAATCTGCCGAGCTGACATTCCAGCGATGTTTTGTCCCGGCTGCGATTCACAGAATGTCGGCGGCGGCATGGGCGGAATGTACTAAGCCCCCCAGCTTTCTTTTGGGCTTTTCGGCCCGACGGAAAGCTTCGGCCAACCCCGAGAGCCACTCACCCTGGCGCTGAGAGAGCATCGCCCGCACGAAGATGCGCCGCGAAAAACCCAGTACCGCAACGAGGGAAAACACCCTCACGAGCGCGCCGCCAATCCAGACTTTCTTCTCGCCAAAGTCGGCCTGCGTCTGCTCGCCCGGGCCCGTCTCGTACCGCACCGTGGCCAAAGCCTGAGGCAATGACCTGGGAATGTCCGTTCCAGGCCTCCCGGAATACCCGGTGGAGGTCGATCGGATTACCCTTTGTGTAAAGCCTGTTCCTTGATAGGCCATGTCATATTAGGCGTGCGCCATGATCACCTTGAAAAGAGTTCGAGACGCTGACGATGTCATGCAGGCTCCGGCCTCGTCGGCGCGCCAGCGGACGCGGACGCTGGACCTAGCGACGGCCGCGATCCTCGCGACGATGCTGGCGCGGATCTTCGCCGACCCGACACGCATCAACCACGACTGCGCGTGCCTCCTCATGGGCGCCGTGATGGTTCAGGAGAACCGCATGTCGCTTTCGTCGCTTTTCGCGAGCATGAACCCGCCGCTGATCACGTACCTCAACGTGCTCGTGGCCCGGATAGCGGTTTTCCTCGGTACCGATGTGATCTTCGTCTTTCTTCTTTTCGTTTTTCTTCTCGTAGCCGGCTCGGTTCTTACCCTTCGCCGGGTCGCCTCAGGCGGCGGGCTGCTGTCGGCTCCCACGGCGGCGTTCGTTGCGCTCGCATGGGCGGGCACCTTGTCGGTCCCATTCGCGCAGAAGGACTTCAACTTCGGACAGCGCGAATACCTGGTCGCTCTCCTCCTCGTTCCCTACCTCGTGGGGCGCTGGAGAGGATGGGAGGGCGCACCGCCGTCGCGGGCGATGAAGATCCTGCTGGGAGTCGCCGCCGGCATGGGGACCTGCCTGAAGCCCCACTTCGCTCTCGTTCCGGCGGTCGTGGAAGGCGCCTGGATTCTCGGCCGACGCCGACTGTCCCCGGTCTTCTCCGCCGACGTCGTCGCTTACGTCACCACGGGCGTTGCCTTCGTCGCACATATCTTTCTTCTTCCGGCGCAGCTCCGGAACGCTTTTCTGGGCGCCATCACGGAGACGGCGCGCGGCTACGACGTGTACAACATGCCATGGGGCTACCTTGGGGACCGGGAATCGATTCGCTTCGCACTCGTGGTCGGCCTTGCCTCGGTGCTGCTCCTCGCCATGTATCGGACGGCGGGTCTCCGGCTTGCGGGAACCTTCGGCGTCATGGCGCTCGTCTCGGTTGCTATCTACTTCCTTCAACATAAGGGCTGGAGTTATCACGCCATTCCTGCGTACAGCGCGGGTGTTCTGACGACGGCGCTCCTCCTGACTCGCTGGCGCTTCGGGAGAGCCATGCCCTCCCGGGCCGACGGTATGCCCCGCATGCGGCGGGCCGTGGAAATGGGGATGTCCTGGCTGGCCGCGGTAGCCACTTTGCTCGCCCTCGGAAACGCGGTCACGATGGCATTCCACCTTGCTCGAACCGGCATCCGGCCGGTTCTTCGCACGCCCTTTCATGAGGCGCTCGCGAAGCTGTCGGATCCGGGTCAGGAGATTCTGTTTGTCACGACGAACGTTTATCCGATGTATCCCGCGCTTCTGGAGCTCGGTCGACGACCCTTCGGCCGATACTGGGGGCCGATGATGAACATCGCCTTTTTCCAGGCGGGGTTGCGGAGCACGCGAACCGGCTTCCCCTATCGCCGGATGGAAGAGATGCCGACCGCCGAGCGGACTTTCCTTGAGCAGCTCGGAAGAGACATCGGGGAGGGGCGGCCCCGGCTCGTCGTCGTGGCGGAGGGGCCGCGACTCCAAGGATGCCCGCTCGGCTTCGACATGGCGGAGTACCTGCGGCGGGCGCCGGTTGTGTCCGATGCGCTTGCTCCGTATGTGGCAGCCGACTCGGCGTGGGGCTACCGGTTTCTCCGACGTGTCAGCGACTAGCCAGTAGAACCGAGAGCCTCCCGGAGCGAGGCCGCGACGTAGTCGAGCATCGTCGTGGTAAGCCCGGGGTAGACGCCCACCCAGAAGGTCTGCCTCATGACGCGGTCGGCTTCTTCCAGTGCCCCAACCTGGCGATGGGGGATGGCGCGGTAAGCAGGTTGGCGCAGCAGGTTGCCTCCGAACAGGAGTCGTGTCCCGATCCGGCGCGAATCCAGGAACTCGATCAAGGCATTCCGGGAGACAGTCGACGGCTCGCGAAGGGTCAGGGGAAGCCCGAACCAGCTCGGCTCGGAGCCGGGCGTCGCCTCGGGCAGGATGAGCTGCTCCTCGAGCGGCTCCAGGCATCGCCGCAGCCGCGCGAAGTTGGCACGGCGGCGCTCGATGAAGCGGGGCAGCTTCTTGAGCTGGGCCACGCCGACGGCCGCCTGCATGTCGGTAGCCTTCAGGTTGTAGCCGATGTGGCTGTAGATGTACTTGTGGTCGTAGCCGTACGGCAGCTCGCCGAGCTGCCAGCCGAACCGCTTCTTGCAGGTGTTGGCGACGCCCGTGTCGCACCAGCAATCGCGGCCCCAGTCGCGCAGCGACTCCACGATGCGCTTCAGCGTCGGATCCGAAGTCAGGACCGCTCCCCCTTCTCCGAGCGTGATGTGATGGGCTGGGTAGAAGCTGATCGTGGCGAGATCTCCGAAGGTTCCAACCTTGCGAGCCCGCCAGGTCGCCCCGAGTGCGTCGCAGGTGTCCTCGATGAGCCAGAGCTTGTGGCGCCGTGCCACCTCCAGGACCGCGTCGACATCGAAGGGATTTCCGAGAGTGTGAGCCACCATGATGGCTCGGGTGCGCTCGCCGACGGCCTCTTCGAGGCGCGAGACGTCCATGTTGTACGTCGGAATCGTCACGTCGAGGAAGACCGGGACGAGCCCGTTCTGGAGGATGGGGTTGGCGGTCGTCGGGAAGCCCGCGGCGCATGTGATCACCTCGTCCCCCGGCTTCAGTCGCCGATCTCCCAGCGTCTCGGAGGTCAGAGCCGTGAGCGCCAGAAGGTTCGCCGACGAGCCCGAATTCACGAGGATGGCGTGTCGCACGCCTAACCATTCGGCGAGGGAGCGTTCGAACTCGTGGGCAAAGCGCCCCGTGGTCAGCCAGAAGTCGAGAGACGCGTCGACGAGGTACCGAACCTCGTCCGCATCGAAGACCTTTCCGCTGACCGGCACGGGAGACTCGCCGGGGACGAACTGCGTCTCGGGCCACTGTGCGATCGCGTACTCCTCGACGAGCGAGAGAATCCGCTGTCGGAGCTCATCCGCTGTCAC
>OBLW0100000728.1_pt1 | contig 28216 bp, 27 predicted proteins | sample 1520161 | NCBI WGS metagenome assembly OBLW01 (sample SAMEA3539309, study PRJEB22396) | soil metagenome | biome: tundra; feature: field; material: soil | place: USA | collected 2010-05 | depth 0.15 m
CGGTGAGCTGGTTAAAGAATGCTGGGGATTGGCCGATAAATAGGCCCATGTCGGTCAGGAATTTGACCACTCCCTTGGCAATTCCTTGAGGATTTAGTCCGCGGACTCTCAATCGCTCAGCAACTATTCCCAGGCTATAATTAAAAACTTACGATCTTTACCCACATTTACGTGTCTACTTGCAACCCGCTCGGGTGCGTCCGCGCTCCTACTCCATTGGTAACGACACCGGTATGAGGCAATTGCAGAACGCTACATTAATTATCCGGAGTGGATTCTCCGGATACGCAGGTCGCGAAAGGAAGAAACCTCGAAATGATTCGATTGGTTGTCGGAACGATTGTTCTAACCGTCTTGATTGGTTCCGTGGCTTTTGCTCAGAACTCCACGCCCAAAGTGCAGGTATTTGGCGGATACTCCTACGTGCACGTGGATAACGGCGGTCTAACGGGCGGGGACTTGGACTTCGCTCTGCGCGAATTGAATATCCCATTCGGAACGGCGTCCAACTTCACTGGTTGGAACGCGGAGGGTCAGTACAATTTCAACCGTTGGATCGGAATCGCGGGGGACGCTGGCGGACGCTATGGCATGCCCATCACGGGCTACAGAAACGACAACCTCCAAGGACTTCCCAAGGCTACGGGTTATACGTTCTTGGTTGGGCCGGTGCTTTCGTACCGGACAAAATCAAGAATCACGCCCTTCGTGCATGTACTTGTTGGCTACGACCGTGCCAGCCTGAATGCGACCACCATCACCGGCGTGTCGACTCCGGTCTCCTCTTCTGCTACAACTGATGACGATTTTGCATTGGCGTTGGGAGGCGGACTCGACTTCCGGGTGGCACGGCATTTTGCTCTTCGGTTGCCGCAGGTAGATGACCTCCGCACATATCACAACTTGAATCATTTCTACGAAAGCGCGTTCCCGAATCGATTATTCGATGGCCTGCCTCTTCACCAAAACAACGCTCGAATCTCCGGCGGAATCGTTCTAAGTTTCTGATTCATTTCTCCGGTAGTCCGAAGGCATACAACGCGCTGCCCGCAGCGATCGCCACGTATTCTTTTCCATCCACCGCGAAGGCCATGGGGGCGGCATAGACCGCGCCGCCCATCTGAAAGTGCCACAGGGATTTGCCGGAAGCGGCATCGAGGGCAATGAAGCTTCCTTCGGCATCGCCAGTGAATACCAGGCCGCCGGCGGTTGCCAACACGCCCGACCAGGTCGGCGAAGTGTGCTCGAACTTCCACTTCATCTCTCCCGTCGCGGGATCCATCGCCTTCAGAAATCCGCGATAGGGCTCGGCCTCTTCCGATGGAAAATATGCGCTGCCGTAGTAAGCATGGCCAGCCTCGTAAGGCTGCGGCGCAGTGCTGAAAATATCGCATTGATCGCGGGCCGTTACGTAAAAGAGTGAGGTTTGCGGATCGAACGCCGGCGCCATGAAGTTCGTCGTTCCCAACGCTCCCGGACACACTGTGTGGCCCTCGAGGGTTGGCGAAGCTTCTTTCTTTGCTATCGGGCGGCCTTCGGCATCCTTCGTGTCACTCCATGTGATCTTGCCGTAGGCGTTGGCCGAAATCAGTTTTCCGGTCGCGCGATCGATAACATAGAAGAATCCATTGCGATTGGCCTGCGCGATCAGATGCTTGCCGCCGGAATCGATCATCACGGGGACTTGCGTGGCGTCCCAGTCATGCTCGTCGTGTTTGGTGAATTGGAAATACCAGTTCATCTTGCCTGTATCAGCGTTAAGAGCAAGCAGGGAATTGCTGTAGAGATTGTCGCCGGCTCGTCCCTCGCCGCGATTTGATGGGGATGGATTTCCAGTGGGCCAGAAAATCTGGTTCGTGCCCGAGTCGTAGGTTCCCGTATTCCACGCCGGCGCGCCGCCAATCTTCCAGGAATCGCCCTCCCAGGTTTCGTGTCCAGGTTCACCGGGACCGGGCACAGTATAAAAGCGCCACTTGCGTGCGCCTGTCGCAGCATCGTAAGCATCGATGAACCCGCGAACCCCGTACTCGCCGCCAGAGACACCAATGACGACAAGATTTTTCACCGCGAGGGGCGCGACAGTAAAGCTGTATCCGGTGCGATAATCCGCGGCGACGATATCCCAGATGACGTTGCCCGTTTTCGTGTCAAGCGCGATCACGTGCGCATCGAGCGTCCCCAGAAAAACTTTGTCGTCCAAAATGGCGAGGCCGCGATTCACCCGACCGCAGCAGAGACGAATGTCCCCTGGCAGCTGATGCTGATACATCCAGATCGGCCGGGCGGTGCGGGCATCCAGAGCGAACGCACGGTCATCTTGCGCCGTGGCGTAGAGAATTCCGTCAACCACAAGCGGCGTGGTCTCGAGTTTTCCTGTCGCCCCGGTCTGATAAACCCACTTCGCGGTCAGCGCATGCGCGTTGGCCACGTTGATCTGATCGAGAGGGCTGAAGCGGCGTCCGGTATAATCGCCGGAATACGTCAGCCAGTTCTGCGGCTCTTTCTCGGAATTCAGCAGGCGTTCGAATGTAACCTGCGCGTTAGCTGCGGAGTTGAAAAGACTGCAACCGAGGCAGATCGTCGACAGCGCGGCGAAGATTTCTGGGACTCTCATTCCTTTCGCCCTCACTTCGTCCCCACGCTGGTCAAGTAAGCCACAAGGTCATTAAGATCTTTGTCGCTCAAAATATCTGGATTGTACTGCGGCATCATCGACTCCCTGCTCTTCTGAAAGGAACGAAGCTTTTCTTTTTCGAGCAGATAGATTTGCTCGCTCGTATCCATTAGCTGGACGGTAAAGTTGTCTTCGTTCAGAGCGACGCCCTTGATTTGCTTTCCATCGGCAGTCACGACGGTGACGGTTTCGTATTCCTGCGGAAACTCTTTCGTGGACTCGGTCAATCCCCATGCCAGCCGACGGCTGGGATTGCGAACTGAATCAATGATGGCTTCTCGAGTCCGCGAGCCGCCTACGGCCGTCAGTTCGGGACCTACGCGTCCACCTTTGCCCTCGACCATGTGGCAGAGTGAGCAATTCGCGTCGCCATAAAAAAGTGCCTTGCCATGGGCGACGTCGCCAATGGGCCTCGCTGGCGCTTTTACTTCCTGCCTCCGGATATAAGTAATGATCTGCCAAATCTCTTCATCGGTCATACCGACGCCTTGGCCGTTCGTTCCGTTAGCGGGCATGACCGTGCCAGGTATTCCGTTGCTGATCACCTGAAACAATTCTGCGTCGGAATGGGCGTGCTTCTTTTGCGCCCGAGTCAAGTCGGGACCGCGGCCGCCGCCGTGCGCGCCCAGGCCGTGACAAAGCGCGCAATTGATGCGGAACTCAAACTCGCCCGCCCTCGCGGCCTTGGCGTCACCAGCATAAGGATTGTGATCGTCCGCACGGCTCGCTGTTGCCAGAAACACTATCGCGAGCAAGACTGCCCAAGCCGGAGTTCTCAGAACTAGTTGTACTTTGTGTTTAGTGAAAAGCATGCACCTTGGCCCTCGAGCACCCGCCATGCCCCTAGAGAATACCGATGTTACCACCAGCCTATCCGTGGACATCTGCACCACAGGTATCCCGATACAAAGATCACAGGCGGCTCCGCGGTTCAAACCTGCGGAAGAGGGGTACCTCGGTAGCGCCGCACGCAACTCAAAGTAATCTGAGGGCGTACCTTCTCTGCTGAGGCCTTGGACAATGCGCTTGGCTGCGGACAAATTGTTCGTGCTTCTCTCAATCTTCGCGTCGTGCCTGGCCTGTACCCGGCCACAAGCCACGACACCGCAGAGAAGCTCGGGACCCATTGCGGCGGTATTGCCCCGCCCCGTGCTGGCCAGTCAGGCGTCCCCGCCTCCCTCAGTCTCGCAGGCTCAAAACGTCAGCCCCGACTCCGCGATTCGTCGAGAAGACCTCGAAGATGTGATGACCATCTCATTCCTCAGGAGCGTCCACGCCACCAACCTGCATGACGCCTGTAAGAATGCGCTGGGGACCGGAATCGAAATTTCGACCAAAGCCTTCGGCGATCTGGACGGCGATGGCCGCGAAGAAGCCGCCGTCACTGCGTTCTCCTGCCAGGCAGGAAACGGCGGGCCGGACCTAGTCGCGGTGTTCACGCTGAACCCGAACGGCACGCTAAGGGAACTGCCGATAGAGAAGCGAAAATGGAATGAGCCATTCAAAGGACGGGACCCCAGTTTAGGGTTGCGCGGGCAAATGACGGTGGCCATCGAAAACGATCGGCTCATCGAGAAGTTTCCAATTTCAAGGAAACCGACCCGGGCTGCTGCGCCTCCGCTGGCACCAGGAAATTCATTTACCGATGGCGGTCGGACAGGCTCGTCCTAGAGGACGTCGTTGACCTGACAAGTCTTCCTTCTCCAGGGCAGCCATCCGGTCCTTCGCGCGCGATCCGTGCCGTCGATGTAAAGAAGTTGCTCGATGACAATACCTTCGGCCTCGTGACCGACTCCGAGATCGAAGATCTCAAGCAGGAATGCGCTGACAACGGACGCGATCTGCTCGACGTTGAGAACCTTGACTACGCCGACCTTGACGGAGACGGGCAGGAGGAAGCGATATATGAAGGCTTTACCAGTATGTCAGGCACTGGAGGTATGGACTTCTTCGGCGTGGTGAAGTTGATGCAAGATGGCAAACTTGTCGACATGCCAATTAAGCCCCACGAAGGCCTGTTCAAAGGTCGCGACGTCTATGACCGCCTGCGTGGCCATATGAGCCCGGCTGTTAAGAATGGAAAGTTGGTCGAGGTCTATCCCGTATACAGCGACGCAAAAGAATGTAAGCGTGCTCCCCGGGTGGGCAGCGTCAGTTCATTTTCCAATGGGACGGCAATCGGTTTGTGCCTGAAGACGTGATAGATGTGCCAGAGCCATCCGTCCATTAAACAAAATTCAGCGCAGGGGTTCTTGCGGCGTTCGTACATGTTCAGGACGAAAGCCTACTCCGATCACGCGGGCGGGAATGCGACGCAGCCACGGCCACTGCTGCACTAGTTTTAGTGGCCACGGAACGGCGACAGGCCGGGAGCTGGACAGTATCCGGCTGATCACATTATTTTGGATCAAGACCTGCAGCCGCTGAGTGGCGCGAGTTGGAAATTGTCTGCGCCGCTGGACAGCGTGCAGGTCCTGATCGCGGGGAGAGCCCGCGGCAAGTTTCGCGGCCAGAATATTAGCTGCGGCCACCGCGTCCTGGATCGCGAGATTGATTCCCACTCCTCCCACAGGTGACATCGCATGCGCCGCGTCGCCTATACACAGTAGGCCCGGACGCCACCACCGCGTCAGGCGATCAACCTTAACTGTCAGAAGGCTTACGTCGTTCCAGTCTCGCAGCTCGCTAACGCGGTCACGCAAGACTGGCTCCAGTTTGGCAATATCCGCGCGAAATTGTTCGATTCCCCGCTTGCGAATCTCATCCGCGGCTCCCTTAGGAATGAGAAAAGCGCACTGCCAGTAATCCTCGCGGTCGATCATGATGAACATTCGGCCAGGTTCGACGTGCCCCAGGGACTGACCCGGATCGCTGGGACTCCGGCTGATCCTCATCCACAGGACATCCATGGGAGCGCCTAAGTCCGTCACTTGTAAACCCGCTCTATCGCGCACGATCGAATGCCGGCCATCGGCTCCGACGGTAAGCTTGGCACGAACTTCCATCACGCCGTTGGAAGTTCTTGCCCTCGCGCCGATGATGCGTCCATTTTGCTCGATAAGGTCTGTCGCCTGAGCTTGCATCGTGACTTGAAAACGTGGATAACGCCTTCCCTGCTCGACGATGAAGTTCAGAAAATCCCATTGCGGCATCAGCGCGAGAAACTTGCAATGGGTTGGAAGATGGGTGAAGTCGGCGATCTTGAACACGTCGTTGCCAACCTGGCCGGCAAGTTCACGCACCTCTTGATGAGGGTGCCTCAGGAACTCCTCCAGAAGACCAAGTTCATGGATCAACTCCAGCGTGGAAGGATGAATGGTGTCGCCACGAAAATCGCGCAGAAAGTCGGCGTGCTTTTCTAGGACAACAACATCCACGCCCGCGCGAGCCAACAAGAAGCCAAGCATCATTCCAGCAGGGCCTCCACCGACGATGCAGCATCCCGTATCGATAGTTGCGTTGACCGGTTCCATTTCGCTTCCCCGCCGTACATGTACGGCGGGTATCTGGGGCCCATACGTTCAGCACTCTACACTGGAGATTCCCTTCGACTGAGCCGATCTTGCCTTAGGTTGAAGACTTTTTAATTGTAGGAGTGTAAGTCATTGATATTTCAGCCTTTCCAGTGAAAGGCTTCGAGCTGGGGAAGGCCGAGATGGGCCAGCACGCGATAGGCGAACTCGCAGGCTATGTCATCTAAGCTGGTCGGCCGGTAATAGAAGGCCGGGATTAGAGGAAAGATGGTGGCCCCGGCATCGGCGGCTCGGTACATGTTGCGGATGTGGATCTTGTTGAGCGGCGTTTCGCGTACGCAGAGTACCAACGGACGCCTCTCTTTCAGGCAGACGTCGGCCGCGCGTTCGATCAGGTGCGAGGCGATACCGTTGGCGATGCGGGCCAAAGTGCCCACGCTGCAGGGGATCACGATCATGGCGTCGGCGGGATAAGAACCGCTGGCCACATTGGCCCCAATGTCAGCGTTCGATTGCTCCTTGATCTTGGACTCGATGATCTTGGCCTCGATGCGTGCAGGAATTCGAGTTGAAGGTTTCGTGGAACTTCGTGGCGAGGTTTTGTCGCTTGCTATGTTCTCGCCATGGGAGAGGATCTGGCTGACGAGATTTGAACGTCCCTGGATGTCAAGTTCTTCGGCGAGAACGCGCAGCCCGGAGTCCGATGCAATGAGGTTTACCGTCTGAATGCGCACGTCACGCGCGACGGCCAGCAGCAGTTGCCGCAGGAACGCTGATCCGCTGGCGCCGGTGGTAGCGATGGTCAGATTTTGTGGTGGATGATTCGGCAAATCTTCTCCGGCGAGGCGGACGTGGCCCCGAACTCTGGAGCATAGGGAGTAGCCGAACTGGAGTCAAGGCGAAGAGATGAAAGTTGAGACCAGAGCTAGGAGCTAGCAGCCGACTTTTATGGCATCAACAGCTAATTTGCGGTCCCGACGAAGCGTGGCGCAGTTGCATGCGCTGGCTGGAGTGGAGCGCGAAATCCGCGCGCAGGATTCGCACGGTCGTCGCAAATATCTTCGCGAGTTTACCCAAGCTTTCACCGACTACGATTCTGTTTTGGATGGTCAACAGATTCAGAATACTCTGTACGCAGCCGATGTGGTCCTGATCGGAGACTATCATGCTCTGGCAGCCGCTCAGCGTTATGCTGCAACGCTCATCGAGCAGCGCGCGCTGACCGGAGACCGGCCGGTAGTGCTTGGAGTCGAAACCATTTTCGCACGCGATCAGCACATTCTTGACGAATGGTGGCGACGGGAAATTGATGAGAACGAATTGCGTCAGCGCATTCGCTTCGATCTGGACTGGGGATATGAGTGGAGTCCGTTCTATGAACTCCTGGTCGCCGCGCGCGACCACGGAGAGGGCGTGTATGGCCTCGATTGCATGCCCCGGGAAAGTCTGCGGAAGATCGGAGCACGCGATCGTCATGCGGCAGCGAAGATTGCCGAAATCCGCGAGCGTCATCCGGGGGCGGCGATTTTTGTGCTGTTCGGCGAATCTCACCTCGCACCGGGACACCTACCTCGCGTGCTGCACGAGCAGCTCCCCGCTGCTAAAATCCTGACTGTGCTACAGAATGTCGATGCACTGTATTGGCGCGCCGCGGGTGAGCGCGCCGCAAAGGTGGACGCAGTGCACGTCCAAGATGACGTCTTGTGCGTGTTCAATGCCACCCCCCTTGAGAAATACGAAAGCTACCGCTTGTTTCTAGATCAGTGGAGCCGCTGCGATAGTGGACCCGATTTTGCGCCGTCGATCTACAACCTGGTCAACAGCCTGGCCAGCTTTCTCGAAATCAATCGCTATTCACCCCACAACGGCACGCAGCCGAAGTTCTTGGTCGACATGCTTCCGGAGGTCCATGGCAAATCGTCGGATGCGACGGTTCGCCGCTTACTGTCGCGCAAGGGCATCAGTGGGCAGCAACTTGAAAGCATGCTGGCGAATGTGGAAGAACGCGGCAGCGCCTATTTCCCGGAGTTGAATGCCTTCTGCATCCGCGAATTTCAACTCGTGAACGCTGCCGAGGATGCTGCCCGCTTTTTGCATCACGCCTGTCAGGGACTGCCGAAGCGTCTGAACGGTCACAGTAAGATCGGCGATGGCACGCCCACAAAAAACAACGCATCTGCAGCAATGGATGCCTTCTATACGCGCGTCATTGAAAATGCCGTAGCTTACTTTGGCTCCCGAGTGCTCTATCCCGCAAGGCTTCCATCCGGGACGGAGACGTCCTTCACGCTGTCACGCACCGCATGCGAGAAGGCCGCCTATGCTCTTCGGGCCGATGATGAGAAGTTTGATTCCATCACACAAGAGTGGGGATATCGCATGGGAAGCAAGCTCTACGACGCGTATCTCGCCGGCCGCGTGAGGCCCAGCGGATTGCGCCGCCTGTTTCTGGCTCACCTCAACGAACCCGGTGTTGCCCGCAAGGTTTGCATCGCGGTCATGGCGAGAGTGCGCTCCGCGGCTCGCACAGCGCACGCTTAAGGCTCGGACCACTGAGATGCTAAGCTAGAGACCGCCTGATGGAATCCTAAGCGCCATCCGCGCAAGTCTCACGTGAACGCTGAATCCATTCGCAAATTGTTCGAGCAAGTGCGCCAGGGCAAAATTACGCCCGACGACGCCGTAGACCGTCTGCGTCATTTGCCATTTGAAGATCTTGGATTTGCCAAAGTCGATCACCATCGCAGCCTGCGGGCGGGCATGCCCGAGGTGATTTTCGGAGAGCGCAAGACGGCATCGCAGACGGCAGAGATTTTCGCACGACTGGCAAAGCACGGAGGCAACGTGCTCGCCACGCGGACTGATAGGAAGCAGTTTGCCGCGGTAAAGAAAAAAGTCCGCAAAGCAGAATATCGCGAACTGGCGCGGGCGATTGTCCTTCGGCAAGATGCGCGTATCTATGGCAAAGGCGTGATCGCTGTGGTTTCGGCTGGTACCAGCGACATTTCTGTCGCGGAGGAAGCTTTGGTGACGGCAGAACTGATGGGCAACACGGTTGAACATTTCTACGATGTGGGAGTCGCGGGAATCCATCGTCTGCTGGCTAATCGTGAGGCTTTGACGAAAGCCCGCGTGGTGATTGTCTGCGCCGGCATGGAGGGCGCTCTGCCCAGCGTCGTGGGGGGCTTGGTTGGGGTTCCGGTTATTGCCGTGCCCACTAGCGTGGGTTATGGGGCATCGTTCAAGGGGCTTACAGCACTCCTTGGCATGCTGAATTCCTGCGCTTCGAACGTTAGCGTGGTGAATATCGATAACGGATTTGGCGCGGGGTACGTGGCGTCACTTATCAACCGGCTGTAAATAACAGCTGTGAACAAAAAGAGGCGCGGCTCGTGCCGCGCCTCTCATCCCACCCCGACTCAGCTTACATCCCCGACTGGCCCGAATCTTTCTCCACGATCAGTTTGTTTTCTACGCTGAAGGCGCCGAAGAGCTGGTTGGCTCGAATTCCAGCGACAGTTTTATCCATGGTGTTGTCCACGGAGCCGTAGAGCACGACGTGACCGTTATCCACGATGATGCGAATCGGCCGCGCCGGATCGATGGCATATTTGCTCAGCACAGAATCGCCGTAGATGGCGCGAGCGGCTCGAAGGCGCAGACCATCATCCATCGGCGAAACCGGTTCTAATGTGATGTTGTCAATCACATCTTTTACGCCGGGCATGTTCTGGATATCGGCGAGAGCCTCGTCGCGGCCGACACCAGTTCGATCCTGCCCCTCCACAGTGACCACGCCGTCCTTCACGTTCAGCGCGAAATAATCGAACGTGATGTCGTAGCCGGTACGCACATAGCGCAACTTCTGAGCCAGTTTCTGCTCCAGTTGCGCATCTGGCACGTTCGGGCCCGCCACGGTGATCAAGTTTCGCACGCCCTGCACATTCGCAGCTTTGCGAGCGAGCTTAGCCGCGTCCAGTTTGCGCTGGTAGAGAGCGACCGTACCCGTGAGGGTTACGATGCCGTCGTCCACACTGGATCGCACATCGCGGAATTGATCTTTCGCCCCCAGCTTCTCGGTCAGCGTGGTTTGAATCTGGTTGTCGTAGCGGGTTGCAGCCGCAGTTTGAGCGACTAGCGTGGCGCCTAACGCACCTACCATCAAGATTGAACCCGCAGTTTTGAGAAAAGTTTTCTTTTTTCTTGCTACAGCAGTTGTCATTCGGTCACCTCCGACCCCATTGACAAAACTTCACAATTTAACCATCCAGTTAATTATTCGATGCGCGTAGATCGGGGTGAGATGCATGGGCTCCCGCGGACACGAAGCAGCGACTTTTCAGCGGGAGGCGGGCACCGGCGAGTCGCTATGTGTAGCGTCTTTTATTTGTGCGGTCTTCTTGTCGGGCTCCTTGTGCGGCTGTTTCGCCCGAGGAAATCCAGCCGGATGACGGCCGCCGCAGCGGTAAACCGTACGTGCACATTCGTGTCAAAAAGACTGACTAAGATTTTGTCTCCAAGCGCCGGATCGCCACGCTGCGCGATGGCCTCTATTGCGGCGGCCCGGACAATCCAATCCTTGTCATTCAGCGCCGTTCTTACCAAAGCCCTTCCGGTGGCCGGGTCAGGATCGTGCGCCAGAAGAGTGGCCGCTACAGCGCGCACCGGGTGCGGATCTTTTTTGTGTGTATATCGCCACGCGTCCCAAACGATGCCAGCGAAAGGAACGTAACCAATCCCCTGTTCGAGCCCAATTTTGGCAAGTTCTTTGGGATTGTGCGGGGTGTCCATCTGCTGAACTATTAACCCATCTCCTTTTCTTGCGCCGGTCAGCACATCGTAGTAGACGGCGTAGGCCGACCGGTCATCCTTCAAATCCCGCAGAGAATGCGCGGCGGCCATTACGACGGCGATCCTGGGATCGCTTAACAACTTCTGCAGTTTAGGGATGGATTCCGTTGCGTGCATCTGCCCTAAGGCTGTGGCCGCGGCTGCTCGCACCGCGGGGTTGGGATCGTTCAAAGCGCGCTCTGCCAAGCCCCTGGCGTGAGAATCGTCACCCAGCAGTCCGAGGGCGCGGATGCCGATGGCGCGTTGGCTGGCGCTCTTGCCCTTGGCAGCAGATTCAAACATTGACCAGGGCTTTTCTGTCCCGGTCAATGGGTAGGCGGAAGGCAGGCTACAGACAGCAACAGCCGCCGCACAAGCAACCACCGCGGAAATTCGGGAGAACCGGTCGAGGATCAAGCGTCCTCCAGACACAGCTTTTTCGCAGCCGGTGGGAGAGATGCCAGCAATAAGCGACTCTAAGATGCAGAGAAAGCAGAAAGGGTGTACCGGCAACCAACCGTCTTATTTGCCGAAACGATACCGGGGCGATTAGCGCTAGCGCATACGACTCCTGCTTTTGGAGGATTTCGGAGGAACACGCGGCATCGTGCCACGCGTGTTGTCGCCTGCAAACACGCGCGCGAAGATCTTATCCACGTTCTTCAACTGGCGTTGCAGATCGAACGCGTACTCGATCTGCTTGCGCGGAACTCTTCCCGTGATTTCCTTGTCGGCCAGCACTAACTGATGGAAGTCTAGCCCTTCTTTCCATGCCTGCATCGCATGCGCTTGCACTAAACGGTAAGCATCCTCGCGTGAAACTCCATGCTCCACCAGGTCGAGCAGAAGCTGGCCGCTGAAGATCAGTCCGTGCGTGCTCTCCAGGTTAGCCATCATCCGTTTCGGATAGACGAACATAGTTTCGATCAGATTGGACGTCTTGCTCAACAGGTAATCAACCAGGGTGGTCGAATCCGGCAGAATAACGCGCTCGGTCGAGGAATGAGAAATATCGCGCTCGTGCCATAACGCAACGTTTTCGAATCCGGCTTGAGCATTGCCGCGAACCACACGCGCCAAGCCACTGATCTGTTCGGAGGTAATCGGATTTCGCTTGTGCGGCATCGCCGAAGACCCCTTTTGTTTCTCGCTGAAAAACTCCTCGGCTTCGCCAACCTCTGTGCGCTGCAAATGACGGATTTCGGTTGCAATCTTGTCCAAGGTAGAGGCGACCACAGCCAGCGTCGCGAGATAGTGCGCGTGCCGGTCACGCTGGATGACCTGCGATGACACAGCCGCCGCCTTCAGGCCCAGACGAGCGCAAATCCTCTCTTCGATTTCCGGCGTGAGATGCGCAAAGATACCAACCGCGCCAGAGAACTTCCCGACTCGCAGGTCTTCAGCGGCCGCGGCAAAGCGGGCTATATTTCGCTGTGTTTCGGAATACCAGTTTGCCAGCTTGAATCCAAAGGTGATGGGCTCAGCGTGAATGCCATGCGTACGTCCCACCATGGGCGTATCTTTGAATTCCCACGCGCGCCGTTCGAGCACCTCAGCCAACCGTTCAAGATCCTGCGCAATGAGAGCCGAGGCCTGCTTGATCAGCAAAGCCTGTGCAGTGTCGACCACATCGTTGGAAGTGAGCCCATAGTGAAACCAGCGCGCATCCGGCCCAACGATCTCGGCCACGGCCGTGGTGAAGGCAATCACATCGTGGCGCACTTCAGCTTCAATCTGGTGGATACGTTCCACGCTGAAATCGGCGCGCTCCCGGATGGCCTTAGCCGCCGTTTTTGGTACCATTCCTGCCTCGGCCAAGGTCTCAGTGGCAGCGACTTCTACCGCGAGCCAGGTACGAAAACGGTTTTCATCACTCCAAATGCGGCCCATTTCCGGGCGGGTATAGCGCGGGATCAAGGCGGATACGCCTCCTGTCTCTGCCTCTGAAAAGCAGGACAGAGGATTCTAAATCGAGCGGCAAAAAGAGGCCAGCAGCGAGGCGGAGCGGCGAACGCTTCTGTTTTAATATCATATCGTTATACGATACAATTACATTTAGACTGGATCGGGAGACGATACAATCACCGCATGAAAAAGCTCACTTTGTCAGACTACCAAGCACTGGCGGAGTTCCGTTACCAGATCCGACGTTTCCTCCGTTTCAGCGAGCAAGTAATAAAGAAGACAGGTTTGGAAAGAGGCCAGTACCAATTGATGCTGGCGATCAAGGGCATGCCGGCGGAGGTGCGTCCGAGAATCCGTGAATTGGCCAGTCGTATGGAAATCCGCCACAACAGTGCGGTGGAATTGGTGAACCGTCTGGAGGCTCGAGGATTTGTCCATCGCACGCGGGCTCAGGACGATCGCCGCGAAGTCCTCCTCGCGCTCACTCCCAAGGGAGAGAAAGTGCTCGCCGAACTGGCGCTGCATCATCACGACGAACTGCGCGGTGCGGGACCAGAACTGGTGACAGCTCTTCGCCGAATCATGCGGGAGGGTAGCGACGCTAGTCCGCAGCACTCTGCACCGCCTCTCGACAGAGGAAAGAACAGCAAGCATCCATGAGCACTCTCGACCAACAGGTTCCAAAAGAAGTAGCCGTATCAGCGGATTCAATCCTCGCCGCGACCGCGAAGCTGGGAACACGGGCCGCAGATTCACCGCCTGCGTCGTTCCGCATGTTGCTGATCTCGCTTTTGTCGGCCGCAATCGGGCTGGTGGCGGGAATCGTGGCCTTCGCTCTGTATAAGTTGATCGGAGTTTTCATTACCTTTTCTTCTTCCATCGCTGGTCGGCTGACTTCGCCAGCGCGCAACACAACCATCTGGCTTGGATGGTCATCGTCACTCCGGTTATCGGCGGCCTCAGCGGAGCCTTCGCTCTGGTAGCAATGGGCGCGGTGTTTGGCGCAGCCTCGCGGGCCAGGTTTACGTTCATCATCTTCGCCTTCGAAATCACGCGCGACTATAACTCAGTGTTGCCGCTGATGCCGCTCAGCGTGATCGCTGAGGGGATTGCCATGCTCCTGATGCCCAAGAGTTCGATCATGACGGAAAAATTGGCGCATCGCGGCCTGCACGTTCATCAGGATTACGAAGCCGACGTTCTCGCCCAGGCGAGAGTCGCCGAAACCAGGGACCAGGAATTCCCCACCCTTACGATCGGCACGAAAGTTGGAGGGCTAGCGGAGCGCATCGCGCGACACGATCCCACGGTAGCTCGCCACGAGGCTCTCCTAATCCTCAGCGATACAGGAAAGCTTTCAGGCATCATCACTCGCGGCGACTTGCTCCGCGCTCTAGACCAAGATCCCTCGGGTGCGATGGATTGTTCTGGAAGCGGGCACGTGCCAACTGACCGTGACTCATCCCGACGAGCTTGTCTCCGAAGCGGCCTCTAAAAATGCTGCGCTATGATATTGGACGCCTGCCCGTGGTCGATCGCGCGACCATGGCCGAGCCCTTGGATATCTCAGCCGGAGCGCAGTGATGGCCGCCAGACTGCGCGGATTCAACGATGAACATTTGCCTGAGCCTGGATGGTTCCCCAGAACTCGTCCAGTCCGTTCTTAGAAATTGGATCGTCGTCCCGCGCGCATTCCCAGAAGTCGAGCAAGAAAGCGCAAGTCGGCCCTGCATAGTCCCAAAGGTAAAGTTCCTGGCATAAGGATTTGTATTGCCAACTGACGGCGTCTTTGATTATCCTTCCGCAATCCTCAGAGCCCGGGCACTCTGGAGAAATGTGTATCCGATGGCGACCGCTGAATCCAAACGACTACCGTATTATCCCCGCAGCCCGCTCCTGCGTGCGAGCGCGCAATACCGGCTTCGCGTCATCTTTCGCTGTCGATCTGCCTGTCTACCCGTCAAAGATACGATCCAGCAATAAAGAACAATTCCATTCCGAACTCAGGGAGGGGCGATGCCGAAGCTACAGGGTAGGTTCATCTGGATTAGTTTTCTCGCAACCGTCTTTATTGCCCGAGCCTTTGCCCAAGGCGGCGCGACGGGTGCGATCACCGGCACGATTCAGGATCCCAGCGGCGCTGTCGTAGCCAACGCAGAAGTTCGCATCACCAACCAGGATACCGGAGTACTGGAACGCAGTGTGACTTCTGGGGCCGATGGTTCATTCACCGCTCCCCTTCTGCCGGCGGGCGAATACACGGTGAGCGTTCATGGAGCCGGCTTTGCCGAATCCACGTTTCGCGACATCGCCGTGCGCGTGACCGAGACTACGCGCTTGATCGCTAAACTGAGAACTCAGGCAGTGCAACAGCAGGTGGAAGTGCAGGCTCAAGTACAGGAGGTCGATACTACCGATGCGACCACGGGGCAGGCGATTGAATCGGGAACCATCCGCAACCTTCCCCTTGCTACACAAAACTTTCAGCAGTTACTTACGCTATCCAGCGGCGCGCAAGGTGAGTTGAATGCTGCCTCGCAATTGGGACGCGGCAACGTTCGCATTGAAGTGAATGGCCAGCGCGAGGATAACAACAACTATCAGATCGAAGGCATCAGCGCAACGGATTATAACGTCGCCGAGCTGACCACGACTCCGTTGCCTAATCCTGCAGTGATTCAGGAATTCAAGGTGCAAACATCTCTCTACGACGCCACCCAGGGCCGAAACGGAGGCGGCAACATCAATGCGATTCTGAAGACTGGCACCAACGCGTTCCATGGGGAGGCGTACGAATTCTTCCGCAACACCGTACTGGACGCTAACGACTACTTCCTCAACGCCGCGGGCGAGTCCAGACCCGTGATCCAGCAGAACATTTTCGGCGGTGATCTGGGCGGACCGATCGGGTCGGGCGGAAAACTCGGTTTCTTCTTCGTCAACTATTCCGGGACACGCCAGCGCAGCGGCGATTCCCCGGGAACCATCATCAGCACGCTCATTCCCTATATTCCCGCTGCGGATCGTGGCCCCTCCGGCCAGGCCGCTCTGGCTTCTGCTTTCGGCGTCACTAGCATCGATCCGGTCGCGGCGTCGCTGATGGCGTTTCAGAGCAACCAGTTTGGTTCGGCTGCCAACGGCTATCTATTCCCCTTGCCCAACGTGCCCAGTGGAACAGCTGCCGGCAAGGTCGTCCCGTTTACAACCAGCATCCCCGGCAGCTACACCGACAACCAATTCACCGCCACGTGGGACCGAGAGTTCCGCAATTCTCGGGACAAGTTATCCGCGCAATTCTTTTTTCAAAATTTCGAGTCGGATGTGCCCTTTGGCGCCGGCGGCCTACAGGCCTCTTTGGGCGGCAGCATCAGCAGTGGAGATCTCAATTTTCCCTATCAACTTCCCGTTAAAGACCGCGTCTTCTCCCTCACCGAGACTCACGTCTTCTCGCCGACGCTGATCAGTGACTTCCGCCTCGGCTTTATTCGAATCAACAACAGCGATATTAACGTTGCGCCTATCACAGCGAGTCAGGCAGGTATCACCCGGCCCACGAACAATCTGACCGACAGCATTTACAAGTTTACTTTCGTCAGTTCTGGATTTCAGTTTGGTCCGACGCCCCAGGCCAACCAGTATCAGGCGCAGAACAACTTTAATTTCATAGAGACGCTGGGCTGGGTCAAGGGGAAACACAATTGGCGGTTTGGAGGTGAATTCACGCCGGTTAGTCTCAACAAGAAGTTCCCCCAGGTCTTTAACGGCCAGCTTTACTTTGGGAATTCTACTGTCACTGATTTCGCAAATTTTCTGCAAGGCGCTCCAGAATTTAGCTTTGGTGGCGGCGGCGTCTTCAACCATAATTACCGGCAGAAAAACTCCGCCGTTTTCGTGCAGGACGATTGGAAGGCCACTCAGAACCTGACCTTGAATCTCGGACTGCGCACCGAATTCTTCGGTGCCTGGACCGATAACGCATGCCACATCGGCAACATGGAATCGGATCTAACCAAGTCCGGCCAGTATCCTTTCATCTATCCCAGCTGCGTTAATAAGCTGGGGGTTGCCGGCTTGACTGGAAATGCTTCTGGAACGACATTCAAGAATAACGTGTCTACCGGCATCGGCCCGCGCGTGGGATTTGCCTGGGACGTTTTCGGCCATCACAGCACAACCCTCCGCGGCGGTTACGGAATCTTCTACGTTCGCGAAGATGTAGGAGCGGTCGACCAACTCAGCTTCCAGTCGCCGTTCATCCCCATCGTGTTTTTCGGTCAGACGAAAGGCTTCACTATGTCTGATTTCTTCACCGGAACTCCCGCCATCAATTCCAACGCCGTTCCAGCCGCCGGACAGCTTTCAGGCGCATGGCTGCCCTGCCTGGCGCATCTCATCAGCTTCGCGCCTAGTGGCACTCCATCTGTAGGAGACGGGAACTACGCCTGCACCGGCGGCCCAGGCGTGAACTCCACGCAGAACCTGTTTGTGTTGGAAGTCCCGCGTCACTTTGTAGTTCCCAACACGCAACAATGGAACCTGACCTTACAGCGCGATTTGGGACGCAAGTGGGTGCTGGAAGTCGGCTATGTCGGAACCAAGGGTACCCACCTCCGCGAGACGCGGGACGCCATCCAGTCGGTAAACGCCACTTCGGCTAATCCATTCACCGTCACCGACACCAGCGGCCACTCCTATCAAATCACCAACAATACATTTTCCAACGCCATCGCACGTACGCCCACGCCCGGACTGAACGGCTATTCGGGCTACCAGATTTTCGCCAACGATGCTTATTCCATTTACCACTCGCTCCAGTCAACAATATCGCGGCGCTGGGAGCGTGGTTACCTCCAGGCTGCCTACACATTTTCCAAGAACATTGACGCGACTTCGACAGGAAACACTGCCAACAACACCGCTTTCAACGATGAGAGCACGATCGATGCCTCGCGCGGAATCTCTGACTTCAATCGCCCGCAGGTGCTAAAAATCAGCTACGTCTACGAACTCCCATTCTTCGCTCACGCGGCGGGGTTCAGGAATAGGGTGATGGGTGGATGGTCAGTGAGCGGCGTCACCAGCTTCCAATCGTCCCTACCATTTTCAGTTTTGGATTCGAACGGGGGTAACGCTTTCCTGGGAGCGGGGACGTCGCCCGTGGGCGCCAGTCTGGCGCCCGGCGCCACCATCGCCAGCGCGATGACCTCGGGCAGCATCTCGCAGCGCCTCAGTGGGTATCTGAACCCGGGGACTTTTGAGGCGAACCCCTATCTCTATTACCCAACCACACCGGCTGGGCAGTGCGCTACTCTGAACGACAGTAGCGGGAACACTTGCACCACCGGATTCGGCGATCTCGGTCGCAACATCTATCGGGGCCCATTCCAGCAGAACTGGGATTTCTCACTCATCAAGCACCTCAAGCTTACCGAACGGCAGGACCTCCGCTTCGCTGCCGATTTCTTCAATCTTTGGAATCACCCGAATTTCGGTACTCCCCTCGTGACGGACATCGAAACCGCAGTTTGCCAGGCGGGCGTCAGTGGTTGCCCGTCCAACGGCATACTACCGGCTAGCGCGACCCCATTTGGCCACATCGTAAACACTACAGGTACGCCGCGCCTTATCCAATTCTCTCTGCGCTGGTCGTTCTGATGGGCTCTAACAGAAATAGCCGGGAAGCGTCGCTTCCCGGCTCGACCTCCAACCGAAAATCAATGTCTTCTGTCTAAGGCTTCTGCGCCCCCGCGATCAGAGGCCGCAAGGCTTCCACCGAAAATCCCAAGGTCCCGCCGGAGAATCCATCGATATACGCTGAGTTCACTCCGATTACTTCCGCATTGGAATTGAACACCGGACCGCCGCTGCCGCCATGCGCTGTGGGAGCGTCATAGATGAGCTTGTCTCCCACGACGTCTCCCAAATGCCCGCACGTGGTCGAGGGGCGAATCAATGAAAGCGCGGCCAGTTCACTTGCCGCCGTAATATCATTGTGCCGGTACGCCAGCCTTTGATAAATGCCGCTGGGAGATTTAGCCACCATTCCTGCAATCCCCATCGGATACCCAATCACAGTTACGAGTTGTCCGGGCAGCGCGTTTCCTTTTGCCAGGGGTAGCACTGCCAGGCCGCGCACTGCAGCCTTATCCTCGATCTTCAAAACGGCCAGATCACTCGTAGACGAAGCCGCACCCGGGGTTAGATTGACGGGCGTCATCGAGCCCGGGAAAAACACGACTAGACTCTCCAGCATGGCGGTCGCGCCGCGATCAATCAGCGCCTCCGCTCCGCTATCGCCATACCACGGTTCAGCCACGTGCCGATTAGTGGCAAGCAGTCCGTCGCCAACCAGAAATCCTGTGCCGGAAACGCGCGCCCGAATAGCCGCGGGCTGATTGGCGAACCCAACCTGGTAGACACCGTAAATGTAGCCAATGGAGTTTCTATAACGGCTCAGCACCAGGGCGGGTGTGGCCTGCTCTTTCTCGAGCTGCGCCACCTGTTGCGTCAGCGTATGCACCTGCTTCTGCAAGTCGTCAGGCTGAGGACCCAGCGCGGTGGCGGGGGCATAGTAATGGAACATGGCCACTGCGCCAATCAGCAGCACCATTCCGAGCACGGCTTGCATCGTCTGCTGCCAGCTGTCGGTAACTTCGCTCGATCCCTGTGGAATCTCTGGTTCGGACATGAGTGCGGAAAAATGACCGTTCCTCCAGTTTGTGAAGGCACCAGTCTTACAGCTGGCGAGTCATCATCTTGCCCTGTCTGGCAGGGCTTTTCCACAGTACGGAAGATAATGTACGAGGGTACCGAAAACCGGTTGGGGAATGGCAGTCCGTCGCAGCCGGTCTTCAAAGTTCAATTTGATTTTAGACTAGAGCTTCCGAATTCCAAGCCGTTTGGCCATTTCGTCGTACAGGAAACCTTTTCCCGGAGCATAGGGCTGCACCCATACGCCGTCAATCACGAATTGAGGGATGGCGCGTTTGCCCGTGCGTGTGACGACTTCATCCGCCGCGCCCGGCGTAGTCTCGATATCGACCTCTGTGTAAGCAATGTTGTTTTTGGCCAGAAAGCGCTTGGCTTCGCGGCAATCAGGGCACCAGGCTGAAGAGTAAACGGTAAGTTCCATAGACCTCGTAAATGAACCGGCGTACGGACGTAACACGCTACGTCCGCTTTATGCTTATCTTACACGCGTTGAGGCTGAGCCACCGTACGCTCATTCACAATGTTACCCGTGTTCAGCGTGGAGGCAGGCTCAAACAGCACAATCCAACATTCTTCATCCGCTACGGGACGATGCTCCACGCCACGAGGAATGACAATGAATTCACCTTCCTCGATCCACTCGTGGCGGTCGCGAAACTCCATGCGGAACCGTCCCTTCACGACCAGAAACATCTCGTCTTCATGCTCGTGATGATGAAAGACAAACTCGCCCTTGGTCTTCACCAGTTTCACTTGCTGTCCGTTAAGCTCGCCAGCGATGTGAGGTTTGTAATATTCCGCAATCTTCGCAAACTTCTCGGCGATGTTAACCTTGTGCATCAGCTCCTCCGGATCTTCCACTGGATCAGATTCATCCTGCTGACAGGCGTCGCAAAAGGTTGCGCAGATTTAACGCGGTCTTAAATTTATTGCAGGCGATCAACGGCCCACCGAGACAGCATTTCGTCAGATCTGACCCGTACCGCCGTCCACATTCAAATCTACAGCGGTGATATAAGAAGCCTCGTTGCCGGCCAGGAAAAGTACGGCATGACCCACTTCCTCTGGCGTGCCGAACCGCTTCATGGGAACCCGGGTCTTAATACCGGCGGCAAACGCGTCTTGCGCCGCCTGCGGCATTCCCGACCGTCCAAGAATCGGAGTTTCAATCGGACCCGGACTGACAACGTTCACGCGAATGCCACGATCCACCAGTTCGGCTGCGAAGGTGCGGGCAAGTGAGCGTACCGCCGCCTTGGTGGCTGAGTAAACGGTGGCTCCGGCGTAGCCCTTGGTGCCGACCACAGATGCGTTCAACACGATTCCGGCGTTATCGTTAAGGTGCGGAAGCGCCTTCTGCAACGTGAAATACAGGCCCTTCACGTTGATGTCGAACGTTTCGTCAAATAGCTGCTCATCGCTGTCGCCCGCGGGAGCGAACTTAGCGATGCCGGCGTTGGCGAAGAGGGCGTCGATCTTGCCAAACTTCGCAGTCACTTGCGCGTACAACTTATCGATATCTGCCAGCTTGGAAACATCGGCTTTCACCGCTAGCGTCCCTTCGCCAATGGCTTTGACCGCCTCGTCCAGCGTCTTCTGGTCCCGTCCCGAGATCGCGACCTGGGCTCCCTCTTCGTGAAACAGTTTGGCGGTAGCAAGTCCGATTCCACTGTTGCCGCCCGTAACTACGACCGTCTTTCCTGCAAATCGTTTTGCCATAAGAATCTCCTATACGAATTAGCGATGCGGTCAAGGCCAAATGCGAACCCGGTCCGGCTTATTCGTATACTTTGATGACTATCAAACTATTTGCGGTTCAATTTCTTGAGGCGGCGTGCTACATTCAGATGTATCGCATGGAACGAAAAGAATTAGCCCGGATTTCCAAGGCCTTGAGCGACCCCACTCGCCTTCAGATTTATGAGGGGATCTCCGCGCACAAGGAGATGTTTTGCGGTCAGGTAGTCGAGAAATTCGGGCTAACGCCGGGTACTATTTCGCACCATCTTAAGATCTTGGCGGACGCGAATTTGATCGAGACGCGCCGGGAAGGGCAGTTCATCTATCTTAAGTCGCGGCCGGAAACAATCCGCGCCTATGGGCAAGCGTTAGTAATCATAGCAGGCAAAACAAAAGCCGCCAGCTCACGCTGACGGCTTCGTTTCCGATATTGAACGATTAGCTGTTCTCGTACAGCAACACGCCCTCGGTTTTCTCCGCATCCACCGGACGGTAGAACAGCTTGTTGTCTTCGAGGAAGACCTCGATAAACGCCGGCCGCGTGGTGATCGTTCCCTGAATCAGCGCCTCCGACAGCGGGTCTTCAATGTATTTCTGTAGCGCTCTACGCAGTGGCCGAGCGCCGTAGGAGCGGTCCGTCAAAGTTTGGTTGAGGATCCACTTCTTGGCCTCATCCGCCACCGAAACGGTGATCGCCTTTTGCGCCAGGTTCTGGTTGAGCTGCGTGACCATGAGCTCGAGAATCTGGATAAGATCCGCTTCGCTCAGAGCCAGGAACAGAATGATCTCATCTAACCGGTTCAGGAATTCCGGATTGAAGGTGCGTTTCACTTCGCCCTTCACCAGTTCCTCAACCTTGCCTGAAATCTGATCTTCATTTGTCGATTGGAAACCAAACCCCTCGCGCTTTTGCAGGTGCCGAGCCCCGATGTTCGAGGTCATGATGATGATCGTGTTCTTGAAGTCGACAGTGTTGCCCAGCCCGTCCGTGAGCTGGCCGTCTTCAAAAACCTGCAGCAGGATGTTGAACACATCCGGATGCGCCTTCTCGATTTCATCCAGCAGCACCACCGAATAGGGAGCACGCTTCACCCGTTCGGTGAGCTGGCCGCCCTCTTCGTATCCCACGTATCCCGGAGGAGAACCGATCAGCTTCGAAACCGAATGTTTCTCCATGAACTCCGACATATCGAAACGAACTAAGGCCTTCTCCGTTCCGAACATGAATTGAGCCAGGGTACGCGCAACTTCCGTCTTGCCCACGCCGGTGGGTCCCAGGAACAGGAACGACCCAATTGGCCGGTTCGGACTCTTCAATCCAGCTCGCGAACGCCGGATGGCCCGAGCCAGGGCGCTGATCGATTTATCCTGCGAAATGATTCGCTTGTGCAGTTCTTCTTCGATACGCAGGAGCTTCTGGGTCTCTTCTTCCTTGATCGATGTGATAGGAACGCCAGTCCAGCGCGAAACTACATCTTCGATGTCCTCGCGGCCCACCACGCCGGTGGAGGATTCATCCAGGTGATATTTCTCGCGCAACGCGCGCAGATTCTCGCGCTCCTTGCGTTCTTCGTCCGAGTAGAAACGCGCCTTCTCGAATTCGTGGTTCGCGATCGCATTCTCCATGCGATGCACAATGAACTTGATCCGCTTTTGGACTTCGGTAATCTCCTCGGGCTGTGAGGTCTGGCGCAGCTTCACTCGCGCACCCGCTTCATCCACCAGGTCAATCGCCTTATCCGGGAGGAAGCGATCTGGAATGTAGCGGTTCGAATGTGACACCGCGAAGGTTATGGCATCGTCCGTATAAGTTACAGCGTGGAACTTCTCATACCGGTCCTTGATGCCGAACAGTATTTTGATCGCGTCCGCCTCATTGGGCGGAGGGACTTTCACAGCCTGGAAGCGCCGTTCGAGCGACCGATCTTTCTCGATCGACTTGCGGTATTCACCCGGTGTGGTTGCTCCGATACACTGAATCTCGCCGCGCGATAATGCGGGCTTGAGGATGTTAGCCGCATCCAGCGACCCTTCCGCCGATCCTGCTCCCACCAGGGTATGCAACTCGTCAATAAAGATGATGGAATTTTGCGACTCCATCAATTCCTTCATGATGGTCTTGAGGCGCTCTTCGAACTGACCACGATATTTCGTTCCAGCAACGATCAAGGAAAGATCGAGCGCCAGAATTCGCTTGTCCGCGAGGAACGACGGAACCTCGCCGTCGGCAATTCGCTGCGCCAAACCCTCGACAATGGCCGTCTTACCAACCCCCGGCTCACCGATCAGTACAGGATTGTTTTTGGTTCGCCGGCACAGAATCTGGACCACGCGCTCCAGTTCGCCGTCACGGCCGACTAGAGGATCGAGCTGAGTATCCATCGCTGCCTGCGTAAGATCGCGTGAAAATTCGCTCAGCAATGAGGATTCGCGCTGACGCTGGGGCTGCGCCTTTTCCTGAGTGGTGCGCGCCAGTTCCTCGCGAATGGTCGAAAGCCGCAGCCCGCGCTCGTGCAGAATTTCGGCGGCAAAACATTTCTCTTCCCGCAGGAGTCCTAGCAACAAATGCTCGGTGCCAATGTGCCGGTGTGACAACCGCTCCGCCTCTTCAGCGGCATAGGCTAACACCCGCTTGCACTCGTTGCTCAACGGAAGGTCCACCGACGTCGAAACCTTTTCTCGAATCGTGGTGTGGCCCTCAATCTGTTTGCGGATGGACTCAACCGAGGCGTGCGAGCGCAGAAAACGATTGGTCAGGGCCTTATCTTCGCGCAGGAGCCCCAGCAGCAGATGCTCGGTCTCAATATAAGGAGACCCGAACTGGCTTGCTTCGTAGCGCGCAAAGAAAATCACGCGCCTGGCTTTCTCCGTATAACGTTCAAACATGATGCCCTTCCCCCTGAAGCTTCCGGCCGAGAAGGCGTATGCCCGCTCAAACCTACCGAAACCCCACCCCGTCCATGTTCTTTGCTTTCATTTGGTTTCCGTCTTCATCCATTATGCAATTAAACGGCCACCAAACCCAAGCACAGAAACGTTTTTCTAATGTTACTGAAGGAACCTCTCAAAAACCCCTCCAGCTCGTCGTTGACTAATTTCTTGCACTTTGTCTTACTTTCGTAGCGCACTATTGTAATGACGCTTCAATTACTCGGCAAAGACTCCGGCCTGATCTCTTCCACGCGCCCGCGCTGCAGCCGCAACACCCGATGACATCGGCGGGCAAACGACACGTTATGGGTAGCAATCAAGGAGGTGAGTTGGTGCTCGCGATGTAATCGCGCAATCAATTCGAAAACCGCTTCCGCCGTCTGCCCATCAAGATCGCCGGTCGGCTCATCCGCCAGCAACAACTTTGGACCGGTGATGAGCGCCCGGGCCAGAGCCACCCGCTGTTGCTCCCCGCCCGAAAGCTCTCCCGAACGGTGATGCCCGCGTTGCTCCAGACCAACCTCACGCAGCCAGCGTAAAGCTTCCGGCGCCGCCTGTGCCCAGCTTTGCCCTCGCACCAACAAAGGCATAGCCACATTCTCTGCCGCCGTGAATTCCGGCAACAGATAATGAAACTGCCAGACGAAGCCCGCCTCGCGATTGCGAAATTCGGATGCTTCGTCCGCGGACAGAGAATTCAGCTTCAATTGCGCGCAGTATACGTCACCCGCAGAAGCATGATCAAGAGCGCTGAGGATGTGTAACAAGGTACTCTTCCCCGCTCCCGACTCGCCGACGATCGCGAGCATCTCGCCTCGCTTCACCTCAAACGATAAATTCTCAAAGAGCACCAGGTCCGATTCGCCGGACCGGAAAACCTTCTTCAATGCTTCAACCCGAAGCAACGCCTCTGGTTCTGACAAATCAAGCTCCGCCGCCTGGTTACTTAGATGCACTCCGTCCCCGCCTGGGTCCATCCTGTCCCGGCCTTAGTGAAACCCGGGCGAAGACAGTAGAACCGCCTCATCTTCTCACACCAGGCCGCCACCCCCACATGGCACATTCGAACCATATAAGGGTTCGCATCATACAAGAGTTTGATGCAGACAAACGACATACTCGCGTTTTTTTCGATGAGCACCTGCCGAAAATCTACTTAAGCCTGCGCTCCGGTTATGGGACAGCGTGAGAGCCCAGTATGGCCTAGTCCCATAACGGGAGGTCCGTTCTGCAGAGTCGCAGAGGCTTCTTGACTAGACTTTGACCTTAGCCTCTGCGTCGGCCAGCCTTTGCAGAGACTCAGGGTAAGGCTCGCGGGCGATGCCGCGTTCGGTGACAATGGCAGTTACGTATTTCGCTGGGGTTACGTCGAAGGCAGGGTTTTCAATGGACACTCCGTCGGGAACCATCTGTTTCCCAGCGATATGAGTGACTTCCTTCGCATCGCGCTGCTCGATCGGAATCATGTCGCCGTTAGGGCAGGCAGGGTCAATAGTCGAAATCGGCGCAGCCACGTAGAACGGGATTCCATTTTCTTTGGCTAGAACGGCGACGCTATACGTCCCAATTTTATTGGCCACGTCACCGTTGGCCGCAATACGATCCGCGCCCACCACGATTGCTCCGATTTTGCCCTGCTTCATAATGGCCCCGGCCATGTTGTCGGAAATCACGGTAGTTGGGATGCCATCTTTCATGAGCTCCCAGGCGGTAAGCCGCGAACCCTGCAGAAAAGGTCTTGTTTCGTCGGCATAGACATGAATCTTTTTGCCTTGCTCAACCGCCGCGCGAATCACACCCAGCGCCGTACCATACCCGGCCGTGGCCAGAGCTCCGGCATTGCAATGCGTGAGCACTCCGCCTTCGTTCGGCATCAGCGTGGCGCCGTGGCGCCCCATGGCCTGATTGGCAGCGATATCTTCGGCGTGCATGCGCTTGGATTCCTCAACCAGGTCCTGCTGGATCTGTGCGATGGGACGAATGCGTACGCGCTCGAACTTAGCTTGCATGCGGCGGATGGCCCAGAACAGATTGACCGCCGTCGGCCGGGTTTTGCTCATGTTGTCGCAGATCTGGTCGAGATCCCGCTTTAAATCGCGGACCGTTTCTGCTTTTGAATTCTTCACGCCAAGCGCAATTCCCATGGCCGCGGCTACGCCAATAGCAGGGGCTCCTCGCACCACCATGTTGCGGATCACATCGGCAACCTGTTCGTGGGTCTTGCAGGTCACGTAGGTTTCTTCGGTGGGCAGCTTCGTCTGGTCGATGAAGCGCACGCCCTGGTCAGTCCATTCGAGAGTTTGGATCATGAATTGATAACATTAGAATTTTATCAGTTCTTGTGCGCTGCGCAGAGACTTCGCGGGTTGTTCGTAACTGCCGGACGGCCGCAAACTTCGCACGAGGCTGAGATAGCAAAGATCGAGGGCTGCGTATCGTCCGTCTGCAGAATGTGTTCGGCGCGCACATCGCTCGCCGTAAAAATCGAGACGAACGGCGCTGGCGACGCGGCTTTCTCTACGCTTGGCCTTCCCTTAGCTTCCTCGCGCTCCACCAAGCACATAACTCCAACCAGGTGAAATCCATGTTCGCGCGCCACATTAATGGCCTGCACCGTGGAGGCGCCAGTGGTACAAACGTCATCGACGATCACGACCGGCGCGCCCTTCTCGCGGAAGCCTTCAATGCGCTGTCCAGTCCCGTGCTGCTTTTCCGCCTTACGCACGAGAAATCCATGCAGCTCGCCGCTCACCACAGAAACCGCCACAACGATGGGGTCGGCGCCCATGGTGAGTCCACCGATAGCTTCCGGCTTCCACCCCCGCTGGCGGATTTCGTCGAAAAATACCTGACCGGTCAGGCGAGCGCCCTTGGCGTCAAGCGTCGTGGTTCGGCAATCGATGTAGTAGTCGCTGGTGCCGCCTGAAGACAATTTGAATTCGCCCAGACGGAAAGACTTGTAGGCGAGAAGGCGCAATAAATCCTGGTGCGGGGACTCCATGAAATTCTACGATATCATGGCGAATCCGCCCCGGGCCCGGACCGCCCTTCATAGCCCCTCCCGCCATGTTAACCTGAATTTATTCCCACAACGACGTTTCGAGGTCTGAAATTGCAGAGTGCGCGAAAGCTTTTCTTCTTCGTTTTTGTCGGTTTCATCGTTACTAACTTGAGCGGCTCCGGTCTCTTTTTGAAGGCATTTGCCGAGGGCACGCGCAGCTGGGAACAATCAAAATTCGACGAACTAACCAAGGGCACGGCTACTGGGGTGGCAATTCGTAGCACTGGCGGATTGGAACTCGCTCCCACCTTCAGGAGTCTCTATGCCACGCCTTCGACTTATATCTGGGCCATCGCGGCCGACGACGCGGGCAATGTGTATGTAGCAGCTGGCGCGCCCGCCCGCGTGTACTGCATCACGTCCGAAGGAAAAGCAACTATTATTTTCGAACCCAAGGAACTCCAGGTGCAAGCTCTACAGATTGGCGCTGGGGGCGTCATCTATGCGGCCACCGCCCCTGATGGCAAGGTATACAAGATCGAACACAAGCCGGGGAACAAGGCTCCCGCAAAAGCCGACCCAGTCCAGGGGACTCCCGGCGAGAAGGACAAAGAGAAAGATGTGGTCAAACCCACGGCCGATCCTTCCTGGAGTTCATCTGTCTATTTCGAGCCGGGCACGAAATATATCTGGGACTTGGCCCTCGACAAGGGCGGTAACCTCTATGTGGCAACCGGCGACCATGGCGAGATTTTCCGGGTCACGCCGAAAGGTGAACATTCGGTTTTCTTCAAGAGTGATGAAACTCACATTCGCGTTCTCGCTTTCGACGCGCAGGAGAATCTGATTGCCGGCTCCGACGGCAGTGGACTCATCTACCGCATCTCTCCTGCGGGAGAGGGTTTAGATCGGAAGAGCGTCGTGTAGGGAAAGAGTGTAGATCTCGGTGGT
>OBLW0100000730.1_pt1 | contig 28190 bp, 23 predicted proteins | sample 1520161 | NCBI WGS metagenome assembly OBLW01 (sample SAMEA3539309, study PRJEB22396) | soil metagenome | biome: tundra; feature: field; material: soil | place: USA | collected 2010-05 | depth 0.15 m
CCTCACCCGGTATGACTCCGGTTCCGGGGCCATACCACCGGCCGAGCACCCCGCCCATATCGCCACCCAGATCGCCGCCCGGGCAGCGGCCGCAGGTCTGGCGCTCGGCGCAGCGGACATGCCGACTGGCGAGGCGGGCATTGCCAATTCGCCAGACGCGGCCACCGACCCGGCCGGAGCCGGCCCGCACGCCGGTGGCCAGGAGGCCGGTGACCAGGAGGCCGGTGCCAAGGAGGCCTGGGCGGCCCGGCGGGGCTGGCGCCGCCGTGGCGCCGCGGTCAGTCTCACCGTGGTCGTGGCCGTGGCCACCATCATTGCCGCGGTCGCCCTGAGGGGTGCCAGCAGCGGCGGGCCGGTGACCGTCCCGATCGCCGTGACGTCGAGCCTTCCCCCGGTGACCGGCGATGTCCTGGTGCAGTCCCAGGGAGGCAAGGATGCGAGTGCCCGGGTCCAGGGTGAGATCAACGGCGTGACCAGGGGCGAGGTCGCCGAGCTGTATGCGCAGCAGTTTCCCTACCGGCGTGCTGCTGCTCCGGTCAGCTCGGTCATCCTGCGTCCGACGGGCCGCACGGCTAAGTACGCCTTCACGGTGACCCCGATCCTGGCCACGCGCTACCGGGTTGAGTTGTTCCCCAGCAGCACAGCGACCGCTCCGGTCGGACGGTCGGCCACCAGGACCGTCTATGTCACCCTGTCCGGGACATCCGGAGATGGCCAGACCTGCAGCCGCCCGGTCTGCCATGAGACGTTCCAGATGCACGTCGCCGTGCCGGCCTCGGCGCTGAGCGCCGAGATCTCGAAGCGGTGGCTCCCGTACTTCGCCGTGAACCTGGCGCCGAAGGTGCAGCCCGCGTCGCCGGCCGAGCTCGTGCTGGGATTTGGTGACCCGCACGTCACGGCGTCACGGCGCATCTCGGCTACCGAATTCCGCGTGACCATCACCTTCGCGTTCACAGTCGGCAACGACGGTTACAACTGGAGCTGGAACACCTGCTCGAAGGACAGCGAGGCGGCCGACGGAATCGGCCTGCCCGGCCCGCATGGCTGCGGCAGCAGCCGCGTGGCCGCCTCCGCCGGGTATCTCGGATAGCAAATCCGCAGCCAGAGCGCGGGGATCAGCACCTCTCACCGTGGGGGCTGAGCCCTCAGCCCGTAAGGCGGGCTCGGCACATAGCGGCTCGACGAACACCGGCTCAGCGGACAAGTGAGTCAGTGGGTCCCGCCGCGGGGCGGATCCGGGATACCCGTCTCCGCCCCGCTGGCCTGCCCGGCGGCGGATACTTCCTTAGGCGGCCCGCCCGTGGGCGGCCGCCGCGGTGGTATCGCCGGGGTGGGATGGCGGCGCGGTCCTGACCAGAGCGCGGGGACCGCGTCGACGGCGTAGGCGATGGCGTAGGCAGCTTGCTCGTAGTTGACCCGCCAGCCGACGAAGTCAGGCCACGCGTCGGCGGGCTTGCGCTCGATCGGGAAATCCACCTTGCTCATCCGGGCGACGGCCTCGAGGAAGTCGGCGTAACTGATGCTGATGCCCTGGCTGGGATCGGCCGTGTCGGGGACCTTGATGCCCATGCCGCGGGCGACCTCGGTCAGGCACTGGAATCCCCCGCGCAGGCAGAGCCGGGCCGGGACGGACGGCGCAGCCTTCGGGGACAGCGCGAGGTACAGCGCGGCGGAATCCAGGACCGCGAGCAGCGCGGTGACCCAGGAGGACAGCGGCCTCGGCGAGCGGAACCTGACCAGCGGGAGATACGTCGTGTGGCTTTCCGCGACGTCGGCGGCCCAGCGCTCCCACTGCCGGTACAGGTCGGGCAGCGTATCGATGGTGGACATCCCGGACCCAAGGGCGTAATGCGTCCTGGCCAGCAGTTCCGGGCCCCAGGACGGCACCCCGGCCCGGGCGTTCAGCAGCGCCACTTCGGTCTCCCGCCGGTTGAACGCCGCGTACAGAGTCGGCAGGTAGGCAATCTGCAGGGTGATCGTGACGATGCCGGTAACCGCGGTGCAGTACTGAAGCGCATCCCCGGCCGCCCCGTGCACAGCCGAACTGCTGTCCGACCAGAGGGCCGGGCCGGCCAGGTCGAATGCCCTGGTCACCCCGCCGGTGGTGAGCGGCCACAGCAGCAGGGAGAACCCGACGTAGAAAATCCCCAGCCACGCGATCAGCTGGCAGACGAGGAGCGCGGCGGCCTGACTGGCGAGCACCCGGTCGCGGCGCTTGTAGTCGGCGATGGGGCGGGTGAGCATCCGGAAGGAGATGTTCACCAGCCGGTCCACCCAGGGCGTCAGGCGGCCGCCGGCCGGCCGTGGCACCATCAGCGTCCCGATCACGCTGGCGCCGGAGAAGCCAACCAGCAGGACGCCGAGAGCGGCCGCGATTATGCGGCCGTAGAGCGGTACGACCATGATTCTCCTCGGCGGTCGATGGGTGGACCGAACCCATGTTCGCAGAGGTCAGTCCTGCTCGCCGCGACCTGGTGCTGGCCACAGCGACTCCCGCCAGCGCGATGCCGCCTCCGCGAATTCCAGCGTGCTCGGCGCCTGGCCCAGCCAGAGGAAGGCAATGAGGATGGCCACCGGGGGTACCAGGTGAGGGCTGGTGGTGGGGCGGTCCAGAATCCGTGCTGCGGACCCTGGCTCAGCGTGCCGCCAGGGCACGGGACCGCAGGGCGCGCGTCACGATGTCGCGCCGCTCGATCATGATCCGCACGAGGCCGGGGTCACGGTCCTCCTCGGCGAGGAAGGCATCGATCCGCTCGATCAGTTCCGGCGACGCCGCCGGGTACGGGAACAGCGCCTGGCTGAGCAGGACGCGGAGGTGCTCGCCGCGCGACGACCAGATCGCCGGAAGGACCTCGAAATACTTCGCCGTATACGGCGCTAGCAGGCTGGCGTGCTCGGGCTGGACAAAGGCCCGGGAGATTTCGCCGACGCCTACGACCCCCAGCTCACCGGCGTCCGTGAGCAGCCGCCAGGCGGCCGCCTTGTGCTGAGCATCCGGTATCGCGGCCCGGCACGCCGTCGCATACCGCGTGCCGGCGTCGGTTTCGTCCCGCCGCAGCTCGGCGTCGATCTCGGCGTCGCCAGCCCGGCCGGCCGTCGCCAGCCGGCGCAGCAGCGCCCATCGCAGTTCGGCGTCCACCGCCAGGCCAGGAATCACGACGCTCCCGCCGAGCAACCCGGCGAGCAGGTCGATCTGCTCCGCCGCGGTGGCGGTCCAGCTGAGCAACTGCGCCCAGGCGAGCTGGTGATCACTGCCCGGCTCGGCGGAATGCAGCAGCCGGGTCCCGGCGGCCGCGAGCTCGGCCTTGCCCTGGGGCACCCACCGCGGGTCGCCGGCCAATGTCATCATCTGATCGGCCGCCGCGTGCAGTTTTTCCAGCACCGCCACCGAGGATTCCTGGCCCATGCTGAGGGCCAGCATCGCCGTGAACACAGGCAGCGACAGCTCCGCCTGCCGCACCATGTCGATCGCCGCGCCCCAGCAGACGGCGCGGGCGAGCGGGTCGGTGAGCTCCCCGACCGATTCGGTGAGCGTGGCGAGTGACCGCCGGTCAAAGCGGACGATCGCATAGTCACGGTCATCGTCATTGAGGACGATCAGGTCGGCCTGCGCGGCGCCCGCCAGCTGCGGCACCTCGGTGCGCGCGCCCTGGACGCTGATCTCCTCGCGGCGGGTGCAGGCCAGTTCTCCGGCGGCCCGGTTGTAGAGGCCGACCGTGATGCTGTGCCGCCGCAGCGTCGGGTAATCGGCCGGTGCCTCCTGTAGCACCGCGAAGGATGCGAAGGGCGCGCTCTCGTCGGCCGCGAAGTCGCAGCGCAGTGTGTTGGCGCCGGCGGTCTCCAGCCAGGACTTCGACCAGTCCGTGAGGCTGACGCCCGAGTGCGCCTCCAGGGCGGCCAGCAGGTCGGCGAGCGTCGCGTTTCCCCAGGCATGCTTGGCGAAGTAGGCCCGGATGCCGGCCAGGAAGCTTTCCCGGCCCAGGAAGGCGACCAGTTGCTGGAGCACCGAGGCGCCTTTCGCGTAGCTGATCCCGTCGAAGTTCGCTACCGCCTGGCTCAGCGTCGGTACGTCCGCCGCGACCGGATGCGTGGACGGAAGCTGGTCCTGCTGGTAACCCCAGGTCTTGCGGCCGCTCGAGAACGTGGTCCACGCGTCAGTGAACCGTGTCGCCTCGGCGCTGGCGAGGGTGCCGCAGAACTCGGCGAACGACTCGTTCAGCCACAAGTCGTCCCACCATTTCATGGTCACCAGGTCGCCGAACCACATGTGCGCCATCTCATGCAGGATCACCATGGCGCGCAGTTCACGGCGGGCCTCGGTGACCCTGGAGCGGAACAGGAGCTGGTCCGTGATGACCACGCAGCCGACGTTCTCGGTGGCGCCGGAGCTGTACTCGGGCACGAACACCTGGTCGTACTTGGCGAATGGGTAGTCGCCCTGGAACAGGTCTGTGTAGAAATCGAAGCCCTGCCTGGTGATCAGGAAGACCTCCTCGGCGTCGAGATGCCCGGCCAGCGAGGCCCGGCACGCCAGGCTGAGCGGGATCGTCTGGCCGCGCGCGGTGGTGTGCGGAGCCCCCACGACGAGGTGGTACTCGCCGGCCGCCACAGCGGTCAGGTACGTCGAGATCGGCGGGGTCGGCGGGAAATGCCACACCGCGGTGCCGTCCGCGGCGGGCTCGGTCTGGCTGACCGGCTGGTTCGACAGCACGGTCCAGTGCGCGGGCGCCGTGATGTGGAACGTGAACGCCGCCTTCAGGTCCGGCTGCTCGAAGTTGGCGTAGACCCTGCGGGCATAGGCGGGCTCGAACTTCGTGTACGTGTAAACCTTGCCGTCGGCTGGGTCGACGGCCCGGTGCAGCCCCGTGCCGTCGCTGACATAACGGCAGTCGGCGACCACTCTAAGCTCGTTGCTGTCGGCCAGACCCGGCAGAGCGATGCGCCCCGCCGCCCCCGAACCAGCCGCCTCCGAACCAGCCGCCCCCGCACCCGCCCCGTCCGCGAACGCCCCGTCCGCCCACGCCACGGCCGGATCGATCGCCGCGCCGTTCAGGGTGATTTCGTGCACCCGCTCCGCGATCAGGTCCGCATACGTGGTGGCGCCGGGCTGCGCGCAGCTGAACCGGATAACGCTCGTGGAGCCGAACACCTCGCCACCCCGGGTCAGATCCAGCGTGACGTCGTAGGAGTCCACGCGCAGCAGCCGGGCCCGCTGCCTGGTCTCGGCCCGGGTGATCTCAGCTGTGGGCATCGGCGCCATCCATATGCGAAAGAGTTCTGGGCCAAGCGGCTTGGCTCGGGATTGCGCTCACTCAGGCCGGATGTTCCTGCTCATCGCCTGCCCACTCGGTGTGGAAGCTGCCATCGGCGCCGACGCGGTGGTAGGTGTGGGCGCCGAAGTAGTCACGCAGGCCCTGGATCAGGGCGGCCGGCAGCCTCTCCCGGCGTAGCCCGTCGTAGTAGGCGAGCGAGGATGAGAACGCGGGGGCCGGGATGCCAGCCGTCGCGGCCTGCGCCACGACCCGCCGCCAGCTGTCGATCCCGTCGCGCACCGCCCCGGCGAAGTACGGCGCGACCAGGAGGCTGGGCAGTGCCGGGTCCTTGTCGTACGCCTCGCGGATGCGATCGAGGAAACGGGCCCGGATGATGCACCCGCCGCGCCAGATGGTCGCCATCGCGCCGCGGTCGATGTCCCAGCCGTACTCAGCGCTGCCTGCCGCGATGTGATCGAAGCCCTGCGCGTAGGCCACCACCTTCGACGCGTACAGGGCGCGGCGGACATCCTCGGTGAACGCCTCGGAGTCAGTGATATCGAGCGCGTTCACGTCGCTGCCGAAAGCCTCCCTGGCGGCCTGGCGCTGGTCGGCGTGGCCGGACAGGGCCCGCGCGAACGTCGCCTCGGCGATGCCGGTGATCGGGATACCGAGGTCAAGCGCGCTCTGCACGGTCCAGCGGCCGGTGCCCTTCTGCTCGGCCTGGTCGAGCACGATGTCCACGAAGGGCTTCCCGGTCACGGCGTCGGTGTGCGCGAGCACCTCCGCGGTGATCTGGATGAGATAGGAGTCCAGGTCGCCCTCGTTCCAGGTGCGGAAGATCCCGCTGATCTCGCCAGGCGCGGCGCCGAGCCCAGCCCGCAACAGGTCGTAGGCCTCGGCAATGAGCTGCATGTCAGCGTATTCGATGCCGTTGTGCACCATCTTGACGAAGTGACCCGCGCCGTCAGGCCCAACGTGGGTGCAGCACGGCGTGCCGTCGACCTGCGCGGCGATGGACTCGAAGATCGGCCCGAGCTTCGCGTAGGACTCAGTGGACCCGCCGGGCATGATGCTCGGCCCGTTGAGCGCCCCCTCCTCACCGCCGGAAACACCGCAGCCGACGAAGTGCAGCCGGTCCTCCCGCAGCGCGGCCTCACGCCGCCGGGTGTCGGTGTAGTGCGCGTTGCCGCAGTCGACGACGATGTCGCCCTCGTCAAGCAGTGGCACGAGCTCTTCGATCACGGCGTCGGTGGCGTCCCCGGCCTTGACCATGATGATGATGGCCCGCGGCCGCTTGAGGCTGGCGACGAAGTGCTGAACCGACTCGCTCGCCACGAACGTGCCTTCGTGGCCATGTTCCTTTACCAGGCTGCGGGTGCGTTCCGCGGAGCGGTTGTGCAACGCAACGACGTGCCCGTGCCGGGCCAGGTTCCGCGCCAGGTTGCGGCCCATCACCGCCAGGCCGGTCACGCCGATGTCTGCCTTGTCCTGCTGGGTCATGCGGGGCTCCTCCGAAGTCTGCGAATCTCCACGCTAGCGCCCGGGAAAGACGTGGCGTGAAAGATACAGGTCACGCCGATGCCGCCGACGTGGTCATCGTGGCCGGCGGGCCCGGCGCGGTTGTCCGGTGCAGCGCCGCCCTGGACACTGAGGCCAAGCCATGAGGAGGAGTTCATGTTACGCAGATCCTTGCTGGTGGCCGCCCTGGCGCTGGCCCCAGCCGCGCTGGCGGCCGCTCCGGTCGCCGTCGCGGCGGCCGGCGGGCCGCCCAGCCGCGCCTCCGCGTCGTGTTCCGGCGAGATCCAGGTCACGCGGCTGGCCTTCACTCCTCCCGCCGTCCCTCCCGGCCAGACCGGCACCGCGAACCTGGCCGCCCGCAACTGCACGGGCACCAGCCAGCAGACCACAGCAGTCTGGCTGGGGCGCTTCGTTGGCCCGTCCGGCGGCATCCCGCCCGGCTGCCCGGCCATCGACCCGCTGCCCCAGTCGGCCAGCTTTGCCCCGCACGGGGCGTTCCGCTCCAGCGTCGGTTACCTCGTGCCCCCCACCTGCACGGCCAGCAAGCTCCAGATCACCGTGGAGTTCGAGCAGGACGGCACAGTGCTCGCGCAGCGGACCGCCGACCTGGCCATAATCATTCAGCCGACAGCGGCTGGATAGCAGGCCGGCCCGGGCTCGGCCGCTCCCGGTGGTGGCCTGGCCTGGTCCCGGGGCCGCGGTCACCTCCGCCGGCGCGGTGAGGAGGCCCTCGATGGGCCAGCCGAGCCGGGTGTCCGCGTTGTCGCCGAGCATTGAGCCGTATAACGACATCTCGTCAGGCACCGTGGTGGCTTCCTTCGCCAGTCTTGCGGACGGGCCAGCCCCCCATTCCTGCAGACGGCCATCTTCCCAAACCCAGTTGATCTTCTCGGCGCCTGGGGGCGCATCATGGGCGGGGAGCGCCGGGCCGCGGACTGCGGGCCGGTGAGGCAGATGAGGTTCATTCAGATGAAACAGGCATGATGCGGAGCCACGCCCGGCTGAGCCGCCCGGTCCGTGCGCTGCTTGGCTTCGTGTGCGCGCTCGTGCTCGTCGACACGATGTTCTTTACCGCGCTGACCCCGCTGCTGCCGCACTACACGCACGTGGCTGGGCTGTCGAAGTCCGGGGCTGGCATCCTGGTTGCTGCGTACCCCCTCGGCACCCTGGTCGGCGCGCTGCCCGGAGGGTTGCTCACCGCCCGGCTCGGGGACCGGGTAGTGGTCCTGCTCGGGCTGGCCCTGATGAGCGTCTCGACGTTCGTTTTCGGCTGGGCCTCCGGCGCTGGCCTGCTCGATGCCGCGCGCTTCGTCCAGGGCCTGGCCGGCGCGTGCACCTGGGGGGCGGGCCTGGCCTGGCTGGCGACGGCGGCACCGCCGCAGCGGCGCGGCGAGTTGCTGGGCACCGCCCTGGGTGCCGCGGTGGGCGGGGCGCTTTTCGGCCCGGCGGTCGGAGCTGTGGCCGGCCAGGTGGGGACCGGGCCGGCGTTCGCCGCCGCTGCTGTGGCCGGCGCTGTTCTCATGGTCACGGCCTTCCTCGTGCCGCGTCCGGAGGGTTCAGGTCGGCCGGGTTCAGATCCTCAGGGTTCAGGCCGGCCGGGTTCAGGTCCGCAGGGGCTCCGGGCGGCCTGGCCCGTCGTGCGTGACCGGCAGGTCGCCACCGGCATGTGGCTCACGATGCTCGCCGGCATGGGGTTCGGGGTGGTGGATGTGCTCGCACCGCTGCGGCTCAGCCATCTCGGTGCCACCACGCTGATCATCGGGTCTACCTTCCTGGCCTCCGCCGCGATCGAGGCGGCGCTTTCGCCGCTCGCTGGGCGGCTGTCGGACCGCCGCGGCGCGCTCGTCCCGGTCAGCCTCTCGCTGTCCGCGGCGGTGGCCGTCAGCCTGCTGGCGCCGGTACTGGCGCCAGCGCCCTGGCTGATTGCCCTGCTTATCGTGGGCATGCCCGCCTATGGCACGCTCTTCGCGCCCGCGGTGGCATTGCTGAGTGCGGGAGCGCACGGTCGGCAGCTGAATCAGGGGCTGGCATTTGGGCTGGCCAATCTCGCCTGGGCGGCCGGCCAGGCCTTCGCTTCCGCGGGAAGCGGAGCACTGGCCCAGGCCACCTCCGATCTCGTCCCGTACTCCCTGCTCGCAGCCACCTACCTGGCGACGCTGGTCATGCTCCGGCGCAGCCGCAGTCCTCTCCGACCCGCAGTCCTCTCCGACCCGTCGATGTGACATCGAACGGGTAAAGAGCACACCCGATGTCACATCGACGGGATTGGCGGGCCGCCGCCGACCAGAATTTCCTGGGCACTCAGTGGCTGGGCGGGACGTCCAGGGCCGGATTGCGGTCGAAGAACCCGAAGGGCTTGAGCCAGAACGAGACCGTATCCACCGGCATGATCGGCCAGTCCTCCGGGCGGGTGATGTGGTGGATGCCGAACACGTACCAGAGCACCACGTCGGTGTTCTCGATCCGGCGGTCCTGTGCGGTCCAGACCGGGAGGCCCGTGTCCTCGTCGCTGAGGGTAGGGAACTCGCCGCAGGGCCATCGCTCGTCCTGGTGGTAGGGCGTGACCCAGAGTGTGTGCTCAATGGCCCGGGCCCGGCGCAGGACAGGCGAGGCGGGGTCCAGCAGCGGCGGAAAGGACCCGCCGGGGACCAGTTTGTACCCGACCGGCGTGCCCAGCCCGTTCCTGACGTTGGGGTTAATGATCTTCCAGGAGCGCTGCGTGGCCCAGTCGTAATCTTGCTGGCCCTCCGCCTCCGTGCGCAGTGGCGTCTCGCGGAGCACCAGACCCAGTCCGTACGGGTCATCATCGGTGGCAGCCAGAGCCTGTGACTGCACCGCGCAGACGGTGTTAGCAGGCCCGTCTACGTCAAGATCCAGCCGGGCCACGATGAAGTGCTGGTGGAAGGGCGCGTACGTCCGTTCATCCACCAGCGTGCCATAGGGCGGCGGCCGGCCCCCGGCGAAGCTGGAGGTCACCATGATGCCGGTGGCGCGCACCTCGCATTCGATGTTGCCGTCCTGGTAGAACCGCCAGTACACGAGGTACTCGTAGTTCGCGACGGTGACGTGGAACGACACGACGAGCCGCCGGGCGCGGCGCACCTCGGTGCCGGACACCGGGTCCACGTGCTTCCAGCCGATTCCGTTGTCCTCTTCGTGGATGCAGATGGCGCGGGAGATGGTGCGCGGCTCCCCGGCCGAGTCGTGCACGACCGCGTCGAGGTAGGTGATCTCGCCCAGGCAGTCGCAGCCACGTTCGAGCGACGTGGTCATGAAGCCCAGTCCCCACTCGCCGATGTCGAAGGCGGTCCGGCGGTAGTGATCGGTGGTCGGATCCCGGTAGGGCACGACCATCTCGGCGAACGAGAGCCGGTGCGCCACGGGCCGCAGACGGCCGGCGTCGCGGAACCCGACCGTATGCAGGACCAGGCCCTCCCGGTAGTTGAAGCCGAGCCGCAGCTGCCAGTTCTGCCAGGTCAGAAGGCGCCCCTCCAGGGCGAACGAGGTGCCTTCGGGCTGGCTGATCTCCAGCGGCTTCACCTCCCGCAGCGGCATCGGGATCAGCGCGGGCAGATACTCGCCCATCACCTCGGGCGGGTCGCCGGCCGTCCCGCTGTCAAGGTCGTCCTCGATCTCGAGCAACGCCATCCGGTTGAGGTCCACGATGGGATGCAGCCCGCTGACGTGATGCGCGTACGGGTTGCCGTTCTCGCTGCCCCGGTGCCACACATCTGACCAGCCCAGCCGCAGGCCGCGGTAGCGCGGCGGGACCAGCGCGGCGCCGTAGGCCCACAGATCGGTGAGGACGCGGGTGTGATCGGTGATCCCGCGCCGGGCGAGTGCCTCAGCCAGCAACGGGTGAGAGCGCAGCATCGCGTCGCACTCGTGCCACTCGTCCAGCGTTATGTTCGGGTGCCGGCCGGGCAGTTGCTCCCAGGCGGTCACGGCGGCATCGGTCAGCGACACGACCGCGCGATAGGCCTGGCCGTCATCGCGGTTCCAGCAGACGGCGAGCGCCTCACGGGGGGCGGCCGGCCCGGCCGGCCCGCGCTGGAGCGCGTCCTTGCCGGGTTCCTTGAGCTCGATCGAGGCGAACCGCCACCGTGGGCCGGCCGCCAGGTCGCCCCGCAAGACCGACGCGACCTGCCGGAATTCCTCGGCCGTCAGCGGGTCGAGCGGATGAGTGCCCGCGGGAACGGCGTCCCGCGCCTCCCCAAAAACCTTCACTGCCCCAACGTAACGACACCCGGACCGCCGTACGACGCGGGCTGGGAACTCGCCGGAACTCGCCGCCGGGTGGTTGCGCTGCAGCCTGGCTGGCTCTACGTTCCGGCCATGCATCGCGTGGACGCAGTAACCGAGCAGATGATCCGGTCCGTGCTGGCCTACGCGGAGAACCGGCTCCGGCTGGACCCGGTCCCGCTCGACGGAGGCCCCCGGGATCCGGCTGGCCTCGACGCCGCGCTGGCGGGCCTGCTGGCCGATGATCCCCATAATTCCGACCAGGTCCTGGGCGTCTACGCCTCGGTCCTGGCCCCGGCGGTGATCTCGGCGGACAGCCCCCGCTTTCTCGGCTTCATCCCGGCCGCCCCGACCAAGGCGTCGCTGCTGTTCGACATGCTGGTCTCCTGCGCGTCGATCCAGGGCATCTCGTGGCTGGAGGCCGCGGGCGCCGTCCAGGCTGAGAACCAGGTGCTGCGCCTGATCGCTGACCGCGCTGGGCTGCCCGCATCCGCGGGCGGATGCTTCGTCTCCGGCGGCTCGGCCGCGAACCTGTCGGCGCTGGTGGTCGCCAGGGAGGTCGCTAAGCGGGCCGCTGGGAGCGGCGCGGCCGGCCGCCGCTGGCGGGTCGCCGTCGGCGCGGACGCCCACTCGTCGATCATCAATACGCTGCGGATCCTGGAGATGGACCCGCTGACGGTGCCCGCGGCGGATCACCGGGTCACGGGCGCCGCGCTCCGGGCAGCCATCGAGTCCGACGGTGACCCGTCGTCGCTCGCCGCCGTGGTGGCGACGTCGGGCACGACCAACGCCGGCATAGTCGACGACCTGGCGGGCGTGGCCGAGGTGGCCCGCGAGCTCGGCGCCTGGTTCCACGTGGACGGGGCTTACGGCGGGGCGGGGCTGTTCGCGCCGAGCGTCCGGCCGCTGTTCGACGGCGTCGAGCAGGCCGACTCGTTCGTCGTGGACCCGCACAAATGGATGTTCGCCCCGTACGACTGCGCCGCGCTGATCTACCGCGATCCGTCGCTGGCCCGGTCGGTGCACAAACAGGAGGCCTCGTATCTCGATGTGATCCACGGCGGGTCCGCTGAGTGGAACCCGACCGACTACGCCTATCACCTGACCAGGCGGGCCCGCGGGCTGCCGCTGTGGTTCTCGCTGGCCGTCCACGGCGTGCGCGCGTACACCGAGGCGATCGAGGCGGGCATCCGGCTGGCACGGGAAACCGCCGCGGAGATCAAGACACGGGACTATCTGGAGCTCATCCGCGAGCCCGATCTGTCGGTGGTGCTCTTCCGCCGCCGGGGCTGGGCCGCCGAGCGCTACACGCGATGGGCCGACCAGTTGCTGGACGACCAGGTGGCATTCATCCCCCCTTCGGCGTGGGAGGGCGAGGCGGTGGCCCGGTTCGCCTTTCTGCACCCGCACACGCCGATGGACCTCGTCCGCGAGATCCTCGACCGGATGAAGTGATCCACTATCTGCTTACGCTGCTGATCTCTGCTGCCTGGACGATGGTAGATCGGAAGAGCACACGTCTGAACTCCAGTCACTTAGGCATCTCGTATGCCGGCTTCTGCTTGAAATAAAAAGCGACAGGGTTGAGAACGCTCACGTCGGTGTACAGCACGCGGTAGGGCTGACGGTACACGCGGTAGGTCGTGACGCATTGTTTGGTCGTGATGACAATCGTGTCGCCCGTCCCCAGGCTGCCCAGGTGCAGGAATGGATTGCCTGCCGTCACGTCGTGAGCGCCTATCCCGGCATCACCTGCCTGGCTGGGCAGCGCGGTGCCGAGGATGTGGCCCGGGCCGGTAGCCAGCTGGGTCAGGGTCGTTCCCTGGATCAGCGTGAACTTCCAGCTGGGGCCGAACGCTGGGATCTGGATGAAGGCGAACACCTGGCCGACCGGGATCTGCTGGCTCGGGATCACACAAAGCGACGTGGCGGTGGGCTTGGCCGTGGCGGTGGGCTTTCCCGTGGCCTCCGCTGGCCCCGGCAGCGCGGGCAGCGAGCCCCAGGAGCGGGTGAGGGCCTCCTGGGCGGCCTGCTCCCTGGCTCCGGCGAACGGGTCCCAGACTTTGTAGCCGGTGACGAGCAGGACGGCTACCCCGGCGAGGATCAGGCAGCCGGCCACGATCTTGCCCGTCCGGCCTCGCCTAGCCATTGAAGGCGCCGCCGTGGGTGTTGATGGTCAGTTCATGGATGAAGTAGGCCATGGTCTCGGTGCCGTGAACCTCGAACCGGTAGTGCTCACCGTTCGGGTTGGACACAAAGGCGTCCACGAAGATAACCGGGAACTGGCTCTGCGCGAATTTCTGCAGCCACACCTTGGGATCTGGCCCGGACTGAGGCTGATTGGGGGTCTGCGCCAGGTCATTCCACGGCACCGCCCACATCTGGATGTCAGCGGAGGGGACTTCCTTCTTCAGCAGGGCCTTGCCGTTGATGACGTCCGCGGAAATGCGGGCCTGGTAGGCCGCATCAGTTTCGCCGGTGAGCTGGCAGGGGTAGAAGTCCGGGCACGCCCGGTTGAAGAGAAGGTGGCCCTGTGCCCCCGCGTGGAACGCGAATCCCCAGATGGCCGGGTCGAGGGCCTGGAGCTGTGTCCACGAGGCGTCCCAGCCGCCGAAGGGCCGCACGCCGTCTTGCGAGCCGCTGGCGAAACCGCTGACGACCATCGAGACCATGTTGTACCCGAAGTGCCGCAGCACCGCTGTGCCCGGGGCGTAGAAGTTGTCAATGCCGTCATCGACCGTGAGCAGGATGGGCTTCGCGGGCAGGGCAACCGGCTTGTGCGTAGCCCAGAGGACGTATTGGGTGTCGGTTATCGTGCTGTAGCCCTGTGAGTGCAGGTACGACATCTGGTCGTAGAACTGGCGCTCGCTCAGGATCTCCACCCCGGCCCCGGTGCGGTTGCACATCAGCGCCGTGGCCGCGCATCCGTTGTCCAGCTGGTGGTAAGCGAGTACCGGGATCTCACGCGGATGCGCAGACGATGTGGCTGCCTTGGACGATGCCGGGTAATCCCACGCCGGAATGCTGAATGCGGCGCTGCGGCCGGTGCTGGAACCGACGTCATGTACAACGTTCTGATGGGTAAACGATCCGATGGACACACCGACTGCGACCAGCGCGAGGCCGCCGAGCCCAATTGCTGCGGCGACCTCGATCTTCTTGGTCAAGCCCATCGCGTGGCCGTCCCTGTGATTGCATTCCATACGGCCGTCAGGTAGACGCCGTAGCGGAAAAAGTCATACACAATCTCTGGCACCATAAGTGCTGCTACCAGCATACCCTTCCAGCCGGTACGCTGGACGGTGAGTATTCTGTAGGCGATAAACAAGGGCAATGTCTCAAGCCAGACGGCGGCCGGGACCCAGCGTCCTGTCATGAGCACGACCAGGGTTATCTGGGTGATAATCAGACAAACCGTCAGCATTCCCAGCAATCCGAGCAATTGCGCCGCGTAGTACCAGGACGTCGTCTTATTCAGCCCGTAGGTACTCAGGTCCGTGAATGCGCCACGCTGCCAGCGAATGCGCTGGGTCCAGAGCGCCGGAACAGTCGTCATCACGTCGGTTACCGCGTCACACTCGGGCGGCGATACGGTCTGGAATCCCAGTGTCTTCAGCGCGAGTGTCAGCTCGTAGTCCTCGGTGATGGACTGGACGCTGAACACCTCTGCTGACCTGGGCCCCGGCAGCTTGCCGCTGACCCGTGCCGCGATGATCTCCCGGAGGATGCTGACCCGGAAGAGCGCGGAGGTCCCCACGACAATCCTGGTGCGGTTGCGCCTGCGGTCAATGGTCCGGCCGTCGCGGCTGAACTCGTTCTCCTGCACGATCCTGAGCAGGCTCGCGCCAGTTGGCGGGCTCGCGTAGCGGCCGCTGACGACAGCCAGCGGATTCTTGTCCGCCCATTGCTGCGCTACCTCAAGCCAGCGGGGAACTGGCAGTGTGTCGGCGTCCTGTATGAATACGAAGTCATCGTCAGCCATGGTGGGCAGGATCCGGTTGAGCGCCTTGTTCAGCGCTCCCGCCTTGCGGTGCGGGTCCTTGGGTGTCTCGAAGACCTCCGCCCCGGCCGCTGCCGCTATCTTGGCCGTATCGTCAGAACATCCATTGGCTGCGACCACAACACGGGAAGGCTGGCTCGTCTGCTTGGCGAGATTGGCGACTATCCTCTCTATCCATTCAGCTTCGTTATGCGCAGGAATCAGCACGGTTATGCTCACGAGACCCGCCCCCCTTCGTGTTGTGTCGGTTGATCAGTGGCTGCGGTGCAGTTTTGGCAGCAGCCCCATAATCGCGGTCCCCGCGAAAACCAGGGTCAGGCCGATCAGGAGGAATCCCAGAACGCTAACCGGTCCAGCCACAGCAGCGCCCATTCCGGTCACGGGTAGCGCGGCGATCTTTCCGTACATTTTTATCTCCTCGGTTTGCCCTCTTCAGCGGGTATATCCACAGGCTAGGAGAAAGCGTGATCCATTCCCTGGTCAGTTGAGGGTAGGAGGCCTCACTCAAAGTGATGAGATTTAGCGGGAGGCATGAAGATTATGGCTTCAGGTAATTGGCTGATTACATAGAGTCACGAGAGAGGGGTGAATCCCGGCGCGAGAGGCTGAGGCGGCGTAGCACCCGCCTGCCGGGTCAGGCTGAGACGGCGTAGCACACGGTGTGGGCGGGGCCGGCGGCCCTGCGCTGCGCCGCGGGCGCTTGACGCGCCGGGCCACCCCCATGGGCCAGGTGTGACTCTCAAGGCCCATCTTCGACATATGTAGGCTACATGTGTAGGCTACATGTCGTGAAGCTAACTAGGCCCCTGGAGCGTGTCCTGCGGGTGTTTCTGGCTGAACTGTCCGCGCGCCACTACGGCTACGACCTCATGAAGGCGGCCAAGCTCCCCAGCGGCACCCTCTACCCCATGCTCGCCCGCCTGCAAGACCAGGGCCTGGTCACCTCCGAGTGGGAACCCCAGCCCGACGACGCCAGCGGACGGCCCCCCCGCAAGTACTACCAGCTCACCGGCGAAGGCATCCGCGTAGCTCGCCTCGAACTGGCCAAGGCCTCCATCGCCGCCCAGCGCACCACGGCGGGCACGACGCGGCCAGCACGCGGGAGCGCGCGGTGACCAGACGCCCCCGAGCCCAGCGCATCGCCGAGCACCTCGTCCGCCGCGCCTGCCGCCACCTCCCCGACGACACCCGCGACGAGCGCTATCGCGAATGGACAGCCGAACTCCCCGCCATCCTGCACGACCCCGACATCCGCTCCGGGCTCCTGCGCTCAGCCCGCGCGCTCAGCTACGCAGCCGGCACCTCCAGAAGCACCCGCCACCCACACCGGGCCGCGGGCAGTCCCCACCAGCACACCCGCCGCGCGGCCAGCATGCCCAGGCCAGACGGCGTCCTCCCGGCCAGGCCTGGCGCTCCCGTCCTGCGGCCCGTGATTGCGGGCGTGGGCATCTGGCTCGGCCTGGTTGTGCTCACCGTTGCGCTCATCGCCGTTTTCCAGCCGCGCGGTTTCTGGCCGCTCGTTCCGGGCCTCGTGCTGGCGGCCGGCTTCGTTGCCTTCTGCCTGGCCGACCTGGCCCGGGCCGGCGAAGTGCGCTACCTGCCCAAGTGGGCATGGGTGCTCGTCTGTTTCGTCTCGATTCCCCTCGGCGGCATCATGTACCTGAGCGCTGGCCGGGTCCGCTGATGGCGGGCCATCACCCGCCTCCGGCGGTGCTGAGCCGCCGGCCGACGTGGCCGCGGAAGGGGATCAACCGCCGAGCAGCGGACCGGCCTGGAACCAGGTCAGCCATGAGAAGGGGCCGGGCATGCCGGACGTCCTGCTAGAGGCCGGAGCCGGCGGCGCGTTCAAGCTGCCGCCTGGCCTGCTGTCCGCGCTGCTGCCATTGCTTGTGCTGATCGTCGCGCTCGATGCCTACTGCCTGATCGATCTGGCTCGCGCCCAGTCCGTGCGCGGCGCGCCCAAGGTTGTCTGGGTGATCGTCATCCTGTTCGTCAGTACCCCGATCGGCGCGGTGATCTACCTGTTCTTCGGCCAGGATCGGGGCCGGGGTCACGATGACCAGGCGATGGCTGGCGCGCGGAAGGCGTCACGGCGAGGCCAGGCTGACGCGGGCCAGGAACGCAACGCCAGCCGCGCATCCGCCAGCCAGCGGCCAGAAGATCGTCAGCCGATTGTGACCACGAGCGGGCTGACCAGGGACTACGGCGGCACCGGACTGTACGACGTCGACCTTCTCGTGCCGCGCGGCTCGATCTATGGCCTCGTCGGCCCGAACGGCGCAGGCAAGACAACACTGCTCTCCATTCTGTCAGCGACCAGGCGGCCCGACCGCGGCACGGTCAGCATGGGCATCGGGCACAACCAGATCGCGGTCTGTCCCGACGTCCCCGAGTTCGACGGCTGGCTGACCGCCTATGAGGTGGTTGACCTGGCCAGATCGCTCGTCGGGCCGGCTGCGGACGGCCAGGCGGTCGCCGTGGCACTGAGAACGGCGGGCCTCGACGGCTCGGCAAGCCGGCGGGTCAGCGGGTTCTCCCGCGGCATGATCCAGCGGCTCGGGCTGGCCTGCGCGCTGGTCGGCGACCCCGAGTTGCTGATACTCGACGAGCCGGCCTCGGCCCTTGACCCGGCTGGACGAGCGGAGATGCTCGGCCTGGTCGCCTCGATGCGCGGTAGCCGGACCGTCATCTTCTCCAGCCACATCCTGGCCGACGTGCAGCGGATCGCCGACCAGGTGGGCATCCTGCGCGATGGCCGGCTGCTCTACCAGGGCGCCACCAAGGACCTCATCGACACCTACCTCAAGCCACGTTGGATGGTCCGCATAGCAGGCGACGCCGCACCTGTCACCGCCGCGATGGCCGCCGAGCAGTGGGCTACCGGGGTCGAGCCCACCGGAGCCGGCACCATCAGAATCGACGCCACGAGCATCGAGGCAGGCGAACGCGGCATCCCCGCGGTCATCGCCGCCTGCGGCGCCCGCCAGGTCTCCTGCGAGCCGGCCGCCGCCGACCTGGAATCAGCGTTCCTCGCCCTGACGGGCACCAGCGCCGAGGAGTGAGATGACAAACTCAGCGCAACAGGCAGTGCGCGCTGGCCGGATGAACCTCTGGCGGCTTGAGTGGCTGCGCATGATCCGGACGCCGCGGGCACTCGCTCTCGGCGCGATCTATATTGCCCTCGGCCTGATCGAACCGGTGGCTACCAAATACCAGAACCAGCTCCTCGGCCGGGTGGGCCGTGGCGTGCGGATCTATTTGCCGCCGCCTACACCGCCTGACGCGCTTAGCGGCTATATCGCCCAAGTCTCTACGATCGGCCTGATCGTGGTAGTGGCCATCGCGGCCGGTGCCTTCAGCTTCGACGCCCGCCACGGCCTGGCGACGTTCCTGCGCACCCGGGTGGCCAGCATCTGGCAGCTGGTATCGCCGCGCTTCGCCGTCAACGCTGCCGCCGCCGCGATCGCCTACCTTCTCGGCACGCTCGGTGCATGGTACGAAACAGATCTGCTGATCGGCTCGCTCCCTGTCGCCTGGATGCTCGCCGGGATCCTGTGCGGTGCCGTCTACCTGGCGTTTGCCGTCGCCGTAACCGCCCTCGCGGCGTCCATGGCCCGGAGCACGGTCGCGACCGCGGGCATCGCGCTCGCCGTGCTGCTGGCACTCCCGATAGCGGGCACATTCCATGCCATCGACAACTGGCTGCCGAGCGCGCTGGTCAACGATCCGGTCGCCCTGCTGGGCGGGGCACACCATCTGCCGCATTACCTGCCGGCCCTTGGAGTGAGCATCGCCGCGAGCGCGGTGGCGCTCACGATCGCCGTTCGCCAGCTGCGCACCAGGGAGATCTGACCACGCCGGCCACGAGGGCAACCTGTCGGCCCGCTGACCGGCGTCACCTTCCGGCTGAGCGGTAGCCGAGCAGGGCCCCGAGCGCGAGCGCGCTGCGGGGGAGGTAGGCGATGCGCCACAGCCCGCCGTGCGCGGCCGCGTGCGCCTCGTCCAGCCACGGATGGGGCCGCGCCGGGCCACCGCCGGTGTACAGGTCATGGACGAGCAGCGCGGCCATGAGCACCCTGGTGGTGGCCGGTTCGAAGACCTCGACGCCAAACCGGTGCGCGCCGGCGTACGCCGCCGCCAGTACCCGGTTCTGCATCACCGACCGGGTGCGTGTCGGCGGCGCGACGTTCATCGACACGGTCGCCCCGCCGTCCCGGGCGAGGGTGGCGCGCCACCGCTGCACCCGCTTGGCCAGGGCATAGTTGGGACCTTGCTGCGCCACCAAGCTGTCGTTGATACCGGGATCAGCGCCGGGCGGGTAGGCCCGGCGGAGCAGCCGGCCGCCGGACAGCAGCCGCAGCGGCGGGCTGGCCAGCTTGGCCGCTCGCGGCCGGGTCGCGTACGCGTGGACGGATTGCGCGACCGCGTCAGCCGGGACCGCGAACACGTCGGTCGGCGTGGCGAGGAACGCGAGCGCGAGATCGTCGCGCTCGGCCTGCAGGCGCATGGTCAGCGCGTCGACGGCGGCCGAGACGCGCACGTTGGCGGCACCGTCGGCGTAGACGTAGTTGCCCAGCACCAGCGGGCCATCAACGGTCGCGAGCCAGTCGGCGACGGTGGGGACCTCCCCGGTCAGGTCGAGGCCGGCCCGTTGCGCGACCACCTCGTCGCTCGCTCCGGACAGGCCCGGCGCCTCATCGGCGACGGGAACGAGAAGCGTCCCCCCGCTGCGCCGCGCCGCGTCCAGGACGCGCTCCCAGACCGGGGCATGGGGCAGGTCGACGCCGACCACCCGGGCTCCCCAGTTCAGCAGGGTGGTCAGCGGACCCACTTCGGCGCCCGCACCGAGCACGACGGCCGTGCGGCCGGGCAGCGGGAGCCACTCCGGATGCGCCGCCACCGCCGCGACCGCGTCCGCGCATGACGGCTCGATGATGCCGTCGGCCACCCACGCGTCCAGCCTGCGCGACAGCGCTCCGCCGCCCAGCCGCTCACCGTGGTAGGGCAGGCAGAACTCCGTCTCGGCCCGGCCGCCGCCCGGCACGGTAACCGTGCCCACGGATCGCTGCGCAGGTGCCGACAGCAGCTCGCCGAGCCCGGTCTCGGCACCTCCCGCCGCCACCACGTGCATCCGCCGGTGCAGCGATTCCAGCCCCTCGCGGGCCACCGACACCGCGGCGTCCTTCGAGGACAAACCCGCTTCGACGAGCCGGCGAAAGTGGGCCAGGTAGCCGGTGCGCCAGTTCGCCTCGTGCTCCGCGCGGCCCGCCCCCGCCGGATCGACCTGGCGCAACGCGTCCGCGACCACTCCCGCGCCCAGAGCTGACGTGCTCCTGCGCCCACCGGATGACATCGGGAAGACAACCCCGGCTGGCTCCCCGCCGCTCATGAGCCGGCCTCGAAGAAGCGGCGCGGCCCGTCCACCAGCATCGTCTTGATCTGTTCCTCGGTCACCCCGCGGTCACGGACGTAAGGCAGCACCTCTTCGCCGATGTGCAGGTAGTGCCATTGCGGCAGGAACGGCAGGACCGCCGGGTCGACCCAGTCGATGTAGCAGGACGCGTCCTGCGACAGCACCATGCTGCCCGGGTAGCCGCGGCGGCACATTTCCACCAGCGTGTCCGCCCGCGCCTCGAACGTCGTCGCCAGGTTGATACCGAATCGGTCCATGCCGAGGATGAATCCGGCCTCGGCCAGTTCGGCCAGATGGTCGCAGTCGGTGGTGTCGCCGCTGTGGGCGAGCAGCACGCGGCCGGGAGGCACGCCTTCCTCGTCGCACAGCACCCGCTTGACCTCCAGCCCGGTCCGGGACCGGGGATGGGTGTGCACGGTGATCGGCGCGCCGGTCCGGTGATAAGCCTTCGCGACGGCGCGCATGACGCGCTCAACACCTGAGGTCATTCCGTTGTGGTCAATAGCGCATTTCAGCATGCCCGCCTTGACGCCGGTGCCAGTAATCCCCTCCGTGATGTCGCTGACGAACATGTCCACCATCGGGTCGGGCACTGTGGTGCCGAGCACGTCGTCGAGCGCGGGGCCACGGTAGCTGAAAAAGAACGGGACGCTGTCGTAGGTGTACAGACCGGTCGTGACGATGATGTGCAGCTCGGGCAGATGTTCGGCGATCCGCTGGATCCGGGGGATATAGCGGCCGAGTCCGACCACGGTGGGGTCGACGATGGTCCGGATTCCCTGCGCCGCGAGGGCTCGCAGCTGGCCGACCGCGTCGGCCACGCGCGACTCCTCGCTTCCCCACTCGCCTGGGTAGTTCTGCTGGACGTCGGCGGTGAGGGTGAAGATGTGCTCGTGCATGTACGTCGGCCCCAGCTCAGCGCTGTCGACGGGCCCTCTGACGGTCGGTACCTGGCTCATCCTGCGCGCAGCTCTCTACTAACCGGCCGCAGGCGCTCTCACCGGCCGCGGGCGCTGAGGCCGTGAGCCTCAATACTGCACCGCAAAGTACCCTGGAAGAAGGATCGGACCGATCCCTCGGCGCGTCCATGTTCCTCGGGTCATCCCGGCACGCCGCGTGCTGCCCGCCTGACTGCTGGGCCGCAGCCCTGAGGAGGGAGTCTCCGATGAGCCGCGAGACCCCATTGCGCGCCGCTGGCCGCGCCGGTGCCGCCAGCACCAGCGGGGTCGTCGTGGTCGTGCACGGTGGCCGCTCCGCCGGCCGGGAGCCAACCACCGCGGTTCAGCTCACCGTGCTCCGGATGGTCCCGGTGGCCCGAGCCATCCGGCGGGCGCTGCGCGGAAGCAGGGTCGTGGTCTGCCGGCCCAGGCTCCGGCTGCGCGGCTGGAACGGCGCGGACGCCTCGCCGGTCCACGACCTGAACGAGCTGCTCGACGAGCTCTCCGGCCGGTTCGGGCGTATCCCCGTGGTGCTGGTCGGGCATTCGATGGGGGCACGCGCCGCGCTGCGGGTGGCCGGGCATCCGCTGGTATCGGCGGTCGCTGGGCTGGCGCCCTGGCTGCCGCCGGGGGAGCCGGTCGAACAGCTGGCTGGGCGGCGGGTGCTCCTCGTCCATGGCAGCGCGGACACCGTCACCAGTCCCAGCGAAACGTGGGCCTACGCGGACCGCGCCCGCGGCGTCGGGCCGGTGGCGGCGATCGAGGTGCGAAATGGTGACCATGCCCTGCTTCACCGGGCGCGCCTCTGGCACCGCATCGCGGCCGAGTTCACCCGCGTCTCCCTGGCGCTCCCTCCCGGCGCGGAAGAGGTGCGCGGCGCCTACCTGAGAGCTGCCGCCAGGTCGCATCGTGAGCTGCTCTGAGGCCACGCCTAGCGGACCGGGGCGCCCCAGTGGGTCTCGTCGCGCACCCGGCGTTTGAGCAGTTTCCCGCCGGGGTTGCGGGGCAGCGGATCGGGCTGCACGACGATGTACTGGGGGATTTTGAAGTCGGCGATCCGCCCGCCCAGGTACGCCAGCACCGCCGTGACATCGATGCTGGTGCCGGGCACGGGCACGAGTACCGCCCCGACTTTCTCGCCCATCATCTCGTCCGGTACGCCGACCACGGCTGCCTCGTATATCCCGGGCGCCCCAGCGAGGGCGTTCTCGACCTCGACGCAGTACACGTTCTCGCCGCCACGGTTGATCATGTCTTTGGCCCGGTCGACGATGTAGACCAGGCCTTCAGAGTCGATGCGGGCCAGGTCGCCGGTGTGCAGCCAGCCGCCGGTGAAAGCGGCGGCGGTGGCCTCGGGCTTGTTCCAGTAGCCGGGGACCACGTTGGGCCCGCGGACGAGCAATTCCCCGATATCCTCGCGGCCGGGACCATCAATCCGCACGTCACACACGGGCATCGGGAAGCCCACGGAATCCGCGTGCGCGGCGGCGTGCTCATGCGGCAGGTACGTAGCGACGCTGGAAGTCTCGGTGAGGCCGAACCCGTTACCGATCTGGGCGGCGGGAAACGCCTTCATGATCCGGCCGACGAGTTCAGGCGCGATGGGAGCGCCCCCATAAGACAGGTACCGCACCGCGGACACGGCGGCCGCGCTGAACTGCGGCTGGCTGATCGCCAGCCAGTAGATCGCGGGCACGGTGGTCAGCACGTCGATCCGCTCGGTCTCGATCGCCCGGAGGAACGTTCCAGGATCGAATTGCGGCATGATCACGCTGGTGCCTGCCCGGTACACCGCGAGCAGCAACTGGCTGTTGCAGCCGGTGACGTGGAACAGCGGCACCGAGATCAGCGTCCGCGGCGGCTGGTCATCCGTGCTATTTCTCCGGATCCGCCAGCAGTTCTCGCAGTTCGACAGGAAGTTCGCGTGCGTGGTCACCGCGCCCTTGGGGAAGCCGGTCGTGCCGCTGGTGTAGAAGATCGCCGCGGGCTCGTCTGGGCTGGCGTCGTCGACGGCTAGCGGATCCCCGTCCGGCAGCGGCCCGCCCGGTGCGACGGAATACACGGCGCCACTGTCCGACACGACGTAGGCCACCTCGTCCTCGGCCAGCCGGGTATTGACCGGTACCACTACCGCGCCTGCTAGCACCGTGCCGAAGAAGGCGAGGACCCAGTCGACGCCGTTGCCGAGCCGCAGCGCCACCCGGTCCCCGCGTGCCACGCCGGCTGCCCGGAGCCCGCCTGCCACCCGGGCCGACCGGTCCCACAACTCGCGGTAGGTCAGCCGCGGGCCGCCGCCAGTCTCGGCCAGCGCCTCCCGGTCCGGGTGGCTCTCGACGGTATCCCGCAGCATGTGCACCAGGCTGTCCGGCAGCCTGTCATACCGCTTGATCCCGTCGGGACCGCGGGTCACGCCTGAGGTGTCGAACGGCGCGCTAATGGGACTGCCTTCCGGTGCCGTCGGGGACTCCCCGGGGAACGCTTGGCTCATAGCACGCTCCTGGTGACCTAATGCCATGGTTCGTCCCCAAGCATCTGCCCGATCCGGCTGACCGGCAACCGCTGAGCTCGCGGGTGGCCCGGGCCGTCCAATGGCATCTGGCCATCTGATTGAACGGTTGACCGCGGCAGGCGGCAGGGATAGCCTTTTGGGCATAATTAATAGGAAACTTTCCTATTAATTATGCCCACCTGGTTCCCCTGGGAGGAAATGTGCATCAATCCCCGCTCGGCCCGCCGCGCACTGCGCGGGCCCTTCTCCCGCCGCGCACTGTGCGGGCCCTTCTGTCTCCGCGCACTGCGCCGGCCCTTCTGAGGTGCCGAACGGCCGTCACGGCGTTCGCGGCCGTCCTGCTGGCCGGCGGCGCGACCGTTGCCGTGGCGGCGGCAGTCCAGGCCGCGCCCGCCCCGACAACCGCCGCGCTGACGGCCAAGACCGCCGCGGCCCTGTCAGCCAACTGGTATGAATCGGCGCCGTATTACAGCACGCTTGACTCGAACGCTCCCGACCTCGGCCAGGTGATGTCCGCGACCGGGCAGAAGGCATTCGACATGGCCTTCATCCTCGCCGATGCCAGTTCCTGCGCACCCGCCTGGGACGGGACCGACCCGGTGTCCTCGGACACCCAGGTGGCTGCCGTCATCAACGAGGTCCGCTCGGACGGGGGCGACGTGATCGTCTCGGCAGGCGGCTACAACGGTACCAAGCTAGGCCAGGTCTGCAGTTCGGCCTCGGCCACGGCGGCCGCCTACCAGCAGGTGATCACCACCTACGGGCTGCACGCGTTCGACTTCGACCTGGAGGAACCGGAGATCGAGAACTCGACGGCGATCGCCTACGAACTCGGTGCCGCGCAGATCCTTCAGCAGGAAGACCCGGGCCTGTTCATCTCGATCACCATGCCGTCCACGACCACCGGCGCGAACTACTTCGGCCAGCAATTGCTCGACGAGGCCAAGAGCCTCGGATTCACCCCGAATGATTACACCATCATGCCGTTCGATGGCGGCTTCAGTGGAGGCCCCTCGCAGCTCACCGCGCTGGAAGACTTCAACGCCCAGCTGATGAGTACGTTCGGCTGGACCAGCGCGCAGGCCTATGCGCACGAGGGCTTCTCCGGGATGAATGGCCGGACAGACACCGGCGAATATTTTTACCCCAACGATTTCCAGACGGTACTGTCCTTCGCCGAGAGCTCGGGCCTCAGCAGGTACACGTTCTGGTCCGTCAACCGGGACCGCGAATGCAGTCCGGTGAATAACGACGTGACCTCGAGCGATTGCAGCAGCGTGACCCAGAATTCCTGGGGTTTCACCAGCTACACCGTGGCGTTCGCCAACCACACGTCAACCACCGCACCGCCGACCCCGACCCCTACCCCGCCCCCCGCGTCGTCGTCGCCGACCCCGACCCCTTCGCCAAGTCCCACTCCCAGCACCGGAGGCGGCTGCACCGCGGGCGCCTGGGTGTCGAACACGGCGTATGTTTCGGGCAACGTCGTGTCCTATGGCGGCGAACAGTGGACCGCCAACCAGTGGAACTACGACGAGGTACCGGGCGGCGCGTCCGGCGCCTGGAACAGCGACGGCCCCTGCTGATCCCCACGCGTGCCGCTGATCGCCGCGGCGTGGTAGGCGCAGCGATCAGTGGCTACGCGGCATCGCGCCCGCCAGTCAGGCTTGCGAATGATGCCACGAGATCGTAATATCCTAAATCATGAAGTCCGAAATAGTTCCATCTGAACCATCAGCGTTGCTCGCGCTGCAGCGTGCCGCCCATGCCACCCTGCACGTGCTCGCCACCGAACTGGCCGACCTCGACCTGACCGCCTCCGAGATCAACGCCCTGGCCAACCTCGGCGACGGCCACGCCCGCACCGTCTCCGAACTGGGGGCCGCCGCCGGCGTCCGTCCCACCACACTGACCAGCGTGCTGGACCGGCTCGAACGCCGCGGTCACATCACCCGCGGCGCCCGTGCGGGCGACCGACGCTCCGTCCTCATCGAATTGACGTCCTCCGGCCGCCTGGCGGCCGACACGATCGGGCACACCCTGACCGGCCTGGAGCACCGTGCGCTCGGTGCCCTGCCCGCCGAAACGGTCGCCAGCTTCCACGCGGTCCTGCAAGCACTGACGAAGGTGTCCTCATGAACGCACCCAGCCGCAACGCACCCAGCCACGGCCCGCACCCTGGACACCCATCGCGCTTCCAGGAACTGATGCAGGAGGTGATGACGGCCGCCGACCACTTCGGCCACCGCCAGCACATCCACCTGACCTGGCTGGCCGTGTGCCGGTACGGCACCGCCGCAGCGGTGGACCTGGTCAGCGACGGCATCCAGCGCACCGCCCGCTACGCGGGAGCCCCCCAGAAGTACAACGCCACCGTCAGCCGCGCCTGGATCGAGCTGGTGGGGTGCCACGCGGCCGAACAGGGCGCTGGTGACTTCGCTGATTTCGCTGAGCACCATAGGGTTCTGCTCGACAAGCGCCTGCTGGCCCGCTTTTACCGATCCGCGACCCTGGCTGGCGCCCGGGCCCGGACGGGCTGGGTCGAACCCGACATCGTCCCTTTCCCCTGGCGGGACGCCGACCACTAAGGACTTCCGGCCACCTGAATGACTGGACACCGAGACCAGGGAGGACCTGATCCTGGCCGTGCGCCGCGGGCAGATCACCACGAGGGAACTGGCCGCGTTCATGCATCTCCGGGCCGAGGTGGGTCGCCTGGTCCGCGGTCAGCAGATCCCGGGGGACCAGGCGCGAACATCCGGCGAGAGTCGGCCTGCGCGCGCGCCTCAGCCGTAAATGGCCTCGCCGGCGTTGCGCTGGATCTGGAGCAGCAACTCGGCGTTCGAGGAGGTCGTCCGCGTCTTCTTCAGGAGCAGTTCGATGGCCTGCTGAGAGTCGAGTTCGGCGAGAAGCCGCCGGAGCTTGGCGGTAACAGCGTGTTCTTCAGGTGACATCAGCAGGTCGTCCCGGCGGGTGCTTGATGGCGTCACGTCGATGGCCGGGAAGATCCGCTTCTCGGCCAGGTCACGGCGCAGCCGCAGTTCCATGTTGCCGGTGCCCTTGAACTCCTCGAAGAACACGTCGTCCATCCGCGATCCGGTCTCCACCAGGGCGGTGGACAGGATGGTCAGGGAACCACCGTTTTCGATGTTGCGGGCGGCGCCGAGGAACTTGCGCGGCGGGTAGAGGGCGCTCACCGCCACTCCGCCGGCCAGGATGCGGCTGCTGGGCGGGGCGATCAGGTTGTAGGCGCGGCCCAGCCGGGTGATGGAGTCGAGGAGCACGACGACATCGCGGCCCTGCTCGACCAGGCGTTTGGCCCTCTCGATGGCCAGTTCCGCGAGCGCGACGTGCTCCCTGGCGGCCTGGTCGAAAGTGGCGGCGATGACCTCGCCGCGCACCGACCGCTGCAGGTCGGTGACCTCCTCGGGCCGCTCACCGACGAGCACCACCATCAGGTGCACCTCGGGATGGTTGGCGGCGATCGCCGCGGCGATCGCCTGGAGCACCATCGTCTTGCCCGCCTTGGGCGGAGACACGATGAGCCCGCGCTGCCCCTTGCCGACCGGGCTCACCAGGTCGATGATGCGGCCGACCGGCGAGCCGGTGGCCGACTCAAGGCGGAGACGCTCCTGCGGATAAAGGGGGGTCAGCGCGGCGAAGTCGGGGCGTTCTTTCGCCCTTGCGGCTTCGAGGCCGTTGACGGTGTCGAGGCGGGTCACCGTGGCGTATTTGTCACGCGTCCGGCCCGGGCGGGAAACCTGGGCGGCGCCCTCGATGTAGTCGCCCTTGCGCAGTCCGTACTGCTGGACCTGGGCGAGGGACAGGCAGATGTCGCCGGTGTCCGGCTCGTACCCGGAGGCGCGGACGAACGCCTTGCTGTCGCTGACATCAAGGATGCCGGACACCGCGACCGGGGGTGTGTCGGGAGCTTCGGCGGCGGGCGGCCGTGCCGCACGCTGCCGGGTGATTGTCGTCATACGGGGATTCCTTTCAAGGAACGGCAGAAATTTGGGTACGCGAGAAGAATCGCCGCGGTGGCTCAGCGAAAATTTGCACCGAGCACGCAGCCAGAAAAAGAACACCGCCGGGGCAGATCCGGCATTTCAGGGAAACGCTCTACGTCCGCCACCCGGGATCTCGACCGGGAGGGGATGGAGCTGGGGACCCTTCTCAGGGAGATACTGCCCGCTGCACCGCGGGGAGCATTACTTGATGCGACTATATACCAGAACGTCGGCGCACTGCCAAATCATTCCGTCAGATTGAGAAGTCATGCTCGTACCACACCTCGGTGCTGGCCGGGTGCGGCAGC
>OBLW0100000731.1_pt1 | contig 28183 bp, 26 predicted proteins | sample 1520161 | NCBI WGS metagenome assembly OBLW01 (sample SAMEA3539309, study PRJEB22396) | soil metagenome | biome: tundra; feature: field; material: soil | place: USA | collected 2010-05 | depth 0.15 m
GGGCGGAGCACCGTCTATATTCCAATCGGGACTGCACAATGTCTTTGACGCGGCGCTACCCGTGGCCAACGGACTCGTGCCCTTCGCACAATGGATCGCGTCACTGCCCAAGAGTCAACGACCCAAGACCATTGCCTACGTCACGTCGACGGACCCCTTCACCGAGCCCCAGATTCCGGTTGCGGAGAAGATCATCAAGGCGGCCGGCGTCAAGACAGTCTTCTACAAGACGTTCCCGGCCGAAGCAACGGACTACACAGCGATCGCTGACTCCGTGGCCGCTGCGAACGCACAAGTAGTCATTTTGGGATCAGTCGACATTCCGACAGTGTCGGCGTTCATGCAGGCCTTCGAACAGGCGCACTACAACCCCAAGGCGTTCATCGCTACGGCCGGTCCCGACCAGGGGAAGACCTTTATTAGCGCCGTAGGCGCGGGTAACGCGAATGGCGTCATGGTGCCCAACGCGTGGTACGGCGGCTCTAGTAATCCTGAGAGCAAAACAATGGTGGCTGAGTACATCAAGAAGTACGGCGGCACACCCTCCGACGTCAACGCCGACGTGGCCGAAGCGTACGCCGTGGGACAAACAGTTACTGCTGCGGTACAGGCAACGAAGGGCTTCAGCAACGCCAAGATCATCAAGTACCTTCACTCCGGCGTGACGATCCAGAGCGTGCTGGGTGCGGTGAAGTTCAACAGCCTGGGCGAGAACAACCAGCCAACGGCGTACACCTTCCAGTGGCAGAGCTCGAAGTTCGTCGAGGTGAATCCCGCGACCGACCCGGGCGCGACGAAGATCCTCTTTCCCAAGCCCGCCTGGAAGAATTAAACCTTGAACGGCACAGCGGTCCTGCACTCGATCATTGACGGCGTTCTGACCGGTTCGGTCTACGCCTTGATGGCGACGGGTCTGACGCTCATTTTCGGAGTTATGAATATCATCAACGTGGCACAGGGGATCTTCGTAATTCTCGGCGCTTACTTGAGTTACGCGCTCTCCGTGCATCTGGGCATTGACCTGTTTGTTGGACTGGCCATCACGATCCCCACCCTCTTTGTGGTGGGGATCGTGGTGGAACGTGCCTTTCTCACTCGACTCAAGGGACCGGAGCGGGTGGTGATGTCAATCCTCGTTACCTACGCGGTCTCGCTCGTCATCGAGGGTGTCCTCAACTTGGTGTTCTCGTCGAATTACGTCGAGTTGCACGCGTGGTACGTGAACCGCTCCGTGAAGGTCTTCGGTACCTATCTGCCGTACATCTATTTGTTGGGCTTTGCCATGGCGGTCGTGATGCTGACAGCGCTCTACGTGATGTTGTATCGAACTCGCTTCGGTTCGAGCGTTCGAGCGTCGCTGGCCGACCAAACGTCGGCGGCGCTCGTGGGTATCAACGTGAAGCGCGTCTCGACAATCTGCTTTGGTCTCGGCGTCGCAGTGACGGCCGCCGGCGGAATGATCTACGGCGCGACCAACGCCTTCAACGCGGCTTCGAGTTACGACCTCATTTCGCGACTGCTCGTGATCATCGTGCTCGGTGGCATGGGGAGCCTCGGTGGCGCACTCGTGGCGGGCATCACGATGGTAACGATTGAGGACTTGGTGGGGGTCGTGTGGGGTCCCGTGTGGTCGAATCTCTCGTTCTTTCTCATCTTGGTCGTCGTCTTGTCACTTCGCCCCCAAGGCCTCTTCGGTAAGCAATCGGTACGGGTCGCCTAGTGCCGAGATTGCGAAATGTCTGGTGGCTCGTAGCGCTGGGCGCCCTGGTGCTCTTCCCGCTGATCGAAACGAATCCAACGTACACGACGATCGGGGTTTTCACTCTCATTTATATGGGTTGCGCAACGTCGTGGAATATGTTTTCGGGCTACTCGGGATACATCAATCTCGGTTCGGCGGTGTTTTATGGCGTCGGGGCCTACACCATGACCTTGTTGTCCGATCATCTCAATTTTGCTGGCAATGGCGACCAGTTCTGGCTCATACCGGTCGGCGGACTCGCCGCGATGATCGTGGCCGTTCCAGTGGGACTCGTGGCCCTGCGTGTGCGACGTCACACCTTCGTCGTCATCACCATCGCAATATTCTTCGTGTTCCAATTGTCCGCCATTAATTTTTCCTTCACCGGTGGCACCGCAGGACTCCAGTTGCCATTGATTCCTTGGCTGGAGACCAATTTCAACAAGCCCTTCTATTACGCGGCGCTCGCAATCGTTGTTTTCGCGACCTTGTTATCCATGGCCGTCCGACGTTCCAGATTTGGCTTGCAACTGCTCGCCATTCGAGACGACGAAGACCGCGCGGCGGGACTGGGTGTGAAGGTATTCGCCGTGAAACTCACGGGATTTACGATGTCGGCTTTCGCCGTCGGCATGGGTGGCGCTCTCTACGCCCTATTCCTCGGCCAGATCTATCCACAATTCGTCTTCAATCCCATATTCGATATCTCCATCGCACTGATGTCAATCTTTGGTGGTCTAGGAACGTTGACGGGACCACTGCTTGGCGCCCTCGTACTCGAATCGATGCAGCAGTACTTGGCGATACGGTTCTCGAACGGTGCGTATTATTTGATCGTCTTCGGATCACTGTTTTTGTTGATCGTCCTGTTCATGCCCCAGGGCATCGTGGTGTATTTGGGCGAGTGGCGATCGCGTTCTAAGGCTCGACGTGTCGAGGGCGCTTTGGTTGTCGCGGGAGAGGCGTCATGACGACGTTGCTCAGCGTCGACCGTGTCTCCAAGGCCTTTGGTGGTTTGCACGCATTGTCCGAGTGTTCGTTGAGTGTGGAGAAGGGAAGTATTACGGGTCTGATTGGACCGAATGGTTCGGGCAAAACCACACTCTTCAATGTCATCACCGGTTACGAAAAGCCGGACTCCGGGTCGGTCACCTTTGAAGGCACCGAGATAACCAACGCCAGTCCGAACAAAGTGTTCGCCCTCGGCGTCGGACGAACATTTCAGATAACCCGGATCTTTGCTCGCATTAGCGTCCTCGAGAACATGCTCGTCGCGACGCAACGTGATGAGGGTTGGCTGCGGGGACTCACGCGCTCGAAGTCCTCTAAGTCCGAGCTCGTTTCGGCGATGGAGTGGCTCGACTTCGTGGGCATCGGTCGACTGGCTGACCAGCATGCGGGCTCGCTCTCCTTCGGCCAGCGCAAACTCCTCGAGCTGGCCTACGTCTTGGTCGCCGATCCCGATGTCATCTTGTTAGATGAACCAGCCGGCGGCGTGAATCTCACGTTGATCAACGAAATCGCGGACAAGATTCTGGCACTCAATAAGGACGGAAAATCGTTCCTCATCGTGGAACACAATATGGAGTTCGTGATGAATCTCTGTGATCGCGTCACCGTCATGCACCAGGGCGCCGATTTGGTGAGTGGCACGCCGAGCGAGATTCGAAGCAACCCATTGGTTCTCGACGCGTACTTAGGCGGCAGCGACGAAGATGACGTCGAGGACGCATCGTGAGCTCTTCGACGGCATTCTTGAGCTTTGAAGGAGTCGTCGCTGGCTACGGTGGCGGTGACGTCCTCAAGGGCGTTAACTTTACGGTGCAAGAAGGTGGCGTGACCTGCATTGTTGGCCCCAACGGCTCGGGAAAGTCGACGCTGCTGAAGACGGTGAGTGGACTGCTCCATCCTCGACTAGGTCAGATCATTTTCAAGGGAACGCAACTGGTGGGGAAGTCGCCCCGCGAGATCTTGAAATTGGGCGTCGTCCAGGTGCCCCAACAGCACAGTCTGTTTCGTGAAATGACGGTTGAAGAGAACGTGTCGCTCGGAGCATTTCTCGTACGTGATCGTGGGGAGGTTTCACGACGCCTGAAATCGGTTCGCGAGATGTTCCCGATCGTCGCCACTCGGGCCAAAGACAAGGCCGGGAGCCTCTCCGGCGGCCAACAACGCCTCGTGGAGTTTGCTCGTTGTCTGATGCTCGAACCGGAGTTGGTGGTCTTGGACGAACCATCCATGGGACTTGACCCGAAGACCCTTCGCGCGATGTTCGACACCGTCAAGTTGATGAATGAAATGGGGCGCACGGTGCTTCTGGTTGAACAGAACGCACGCCAAGCCCTTAAGTTGAGTCACCACGGGGTGGTCCTGGAAAACGGGCAGGTGCGGCTCACGGGAACTGGAAAAGATGTCTTGGACAACCCAGAAATTGGTGCGCTGTATCTGGGCGGCACGATTCAGGCCCAGTCCCAGGCGCCCGAGGATGCGGCGATAAAGGAGGCCGAATAATGGCGAACGAACCACGTGTGGGATGGATCGGTTGTGGACGCATGGGTAGCGCAATGGCGAAGCGACTCATCGCCGGAGCAAGCGAACTTCTCGTCACGAATCGCACGCGCGCCAAGGCCGAAGCACTCGGCGAACTCGGCGCGATCGTTGTCGAGCACCCAACGGACCTCGCGGACTGCGACGTGGTCTTCGTGATGGTGTCGGCGGACGCGCAGCTTCTCGAGGTCTTGAGCGGCTCTGGTGGACTTCTGGCTAATGAAGATGCCACTCCCCGGATTGTCATCGACTGCTCCACGGTCTCGACCGGCGCTTCGGCCACGGCGCGCGAGGCCTGTTCTATGCGGGGCGTCGAATTCCTGGCCGCTCCGGTGAGCGGGAATCCAAAGGTTGTCGCGTCGGGAAAATTGACGCTCGCGGTGTCCGGATCGCGAGATGCGTTCGATGAAGTTCGTCCACTGCTCGATCAACTCGGTCACGGCGTCACCTACGTCGGCGAGGGTGAAGTGGCTCGTCTCGTGAAGATCTGTCACAACATTTTCCTCGGTGTCGTCACTCAGACGTTGGCGGAAATCACCGTCCTCGCCCAACGTGGCGGCATTGAACGGAGCGCGTTTCTCGAATTTTTAAATGATTCGGTCATGGGCTCGACGTTTACGCGTTACAAGACACCGGCCTTCGTGAACCTCGAGTTCAAGGCCAGCTTCACTCCGGTGTTGCTGCGGAAGGACTTCGACCTCGGTATGGCCGAAGCCAAGAAGTTAGGCGTGCCGATGCCCGTTTCGGCGCTGTGCTCCGAGATCGTCGCGAGCGCTATCGGCGCCGGCTACGTGGATGACGACTTCGCGGTGCTCTTGCTCGAAGCGGCCCGGAGCGCGGGGCTCGCATTGGAATCGGAGAATAAGGTCATCGATGACGGACTCGGAGTGAAGCAATGAACGAGGATTTCGGCCCAATAATCAATACTCCCGGCCATAACGGCGTCGACTTCGAGACGCGGGTCGACTTCGATCGATTGCGGGCGTACCGTCTCGCTCGTGCCCGCGAGGCACTCGACAAGAGTGACCTCGGCGCCATCTTGCTCTTCGACTTCTACAACATTCGCTACGTGTCCCAAACCTGGATCGGTGGCGCCCTCGGCGACAAGATGTCGCGCTACTGCCTACTGACCCGCGGTGGCGAACCGATGGTTTGGGACTTCGGATCAGCCGCGCGACACCACCAGCTCTTCGCGCCGTGGCTCGAACCCGACAACTGCAGGGCGGGAATGCTCGGTCTTCGTGGCGCCATCGCGCCCACGGCCGGTCTCTTCGAGTCGGCCGTCAAAGAGATCGTGAGCATCTTGAGTGATCACGGGCTCCAGGATCAACCGGTCGGTATCGACATCGTCGAACTGCCGTTCTTGTTCGAGATCCAAAAGGCTGGCGTGGACATCCGCGACGCACAACAGCTGATGCTCGACGCGCGTCAGATCAAGAACCCGGACGAACTGATGCTCCTCTCTCAGGCGGCCGCGATGGTCGACGGTGTCTACCAGGACATCTTCGAGGCACTGAAGCCCGGGATACGCGAGAACGAGATCGTCGCGCTCGCGAACAAGCGACTGTACGAGATGGGATCAGACCAGGTCGAAGCCATCAATGCCGTTTCGGGTGAGCGCTGCAATCCCCATCCCCACAACTTCACGGATCGTATGATTCGGCCGGGTGATCAGGCATTCTTTGACATCATCCACTCGTACAACGGTTATCGGACCTGTTACTACCGCACGATGTCCGTCGGCAGTTCGACGGCTCCTCAGCGCGAGGCGTACACCAAGGCGCGCGCGTGGATGGATACGGCGATCGATCTCGTGAAGCCGGGAGTGGGCACTGATGAGATAGCCCTCGCCTGGCCGGCCGCCACGGACTTTGGCTTCGCCAACGAGATGGACGCGTTCGGGTTGCAGTTTGGCCATGGCCTCGGCCTCGGCCTGCACGAACGACCGGTCATCAGTCGCCTGAACAGTTTGCGCGACCCTATTGAATTGCAAGCCGGCATGGTCTTCGCCCTGGAGACCTACTGCCCGGGAACCGATGGCGTATCGGCGGCACGAATCGAAGAAGAGGTCGTCATCACCGAACAGGGTACGGCGATCATCACGCACTTTCCAGCCCAAGAACTCATGGTCGCAAACCGGTACTAGGAGGACAGAATGACCAGCACACAATCGGCAACCGAACTCAGTTACCTCGACCAGAAGATCGCGATGTATCGCTGTCAGGTGGCGTTGCGCCAATTCGAACAGCGCGCGTACGACCTCTTCTTGGAGAACTACGTGAAGGGGACGAGCCACCTCTCCATCGGACAAGAAGCGATCGCCGCCGGCGTCGCGGCGGCGATGCGACCGACGGACTGGACGTTCGCGACGTACCGCGGTCACGCGCACACGCTGGCCCGAGGAGTACCGATGACGCCGGTCTTCGCCGAACTGATGGGCCGCACCAACGGCCTCATGGCGGGCAAGGGCGGCTCGATGCACCTGACCAGCGTCGAACACGGAATGATGGGTTCGTACGCGATCATCGGCGCGCATCTGCCCATTGCCTGTGGTGCCGCGTGGAGCGCACAGTACCGGGGCACCGACCAGGTCGCGGTGGCGTTCTTCGGTGACGGCTCGGTGAACATCGGTGCCTTCCACGAAGCACTGAACTTCGCGGCCATCTGGAAGCTGCCGGTCATCTTCTTCTGCGAGAACAACCTTTGGATGGAGTACACGCGGACCTCTGACGTCACCGCCGTGGCGAACCCCGCGGCCGATCGAGCCGCGGCGTACGGTCTCGAGAGCATCATCGTCGACGGCAACGATGCCGACGCCGTCTTTGAGGTGACGTCACTGGCGATAGCGCGCGCTCGAGCGGGCGAGGGGCCGAGCATGATCGAAGCGAAGACCTATCGACACGGCGGCCACTCTCGAGCGGACCCGGGCAAATATCGTCCGGACGACGAGTTGGCCGAATGGCTCCTGAAAGATCCGATCCCGCTTTATCGGTCCCGTCTCGTGGAGATGGGCGTGAGCGAAGACGACCTTCTGCTCTTAGAAGCCGACGTGGACGCTGAAGTCGAGACCGCCGCGAACGAAGCAAAGGCCGGTGGGATACCGGGCGAAGATCTCTTGTTGAAGGACGTATGGGCGGATGGAGGTGCCTCATGGCGCAACTAACTTTTCGAGAAGCTATAGCTCGCGGCATCGCCCAGGAGATGCGGCGCGACGAATCCGTGGTGTTCCTCGGCGAAGACGTGGGCGCGGCCGGTGGTGTCTTCAAGGGCACGGTGGGACTCCTCGAGGAGTTCGGTGGCGTTCGTGTCCGCGACACTCCGATCAGTGAGCAGGCGATACTCGGTGCCGCGATGGGTGCCGCGATGACCGGTCTTCGACCGATCGCCGAGATCATGTTCTCGGACTTCTTCGCGGTGTGTTGGGACATCGTGGCCAACGAGATCGCCAAAAGTCGCTACATGACGAACGGGCAGTTGACGTTTCCGCTCGTCATCCGATCCGGCAATGGTGGAGGCCTTCGTTTTGGAGCACAACACTCCCAGAGCGTCGAGAACTGGGCGATGATGATCCCGGGCCTCAAGGTCGTGGTGCCGTCGAACGCGCTCGACGTGATTGGGCTCATGGCCGCTTCCATTCGTGACGATGACCCGGTCATCTTCTTAGAGGCGAAGGCGCTCTACGCGTCCAAGATGGACGTACCCGACGGCGAGATCGTCGACACGCTCGGCTCGGCCAAGGTGCTCCGCCAGGGAACGGATGCGACGGTGGTGGCACTCGGTTCCATGGTGCCCCGCGCGTTGCTGGCCGCCGATGAACTCGCGTCGAGCGGCATTGATTGCACGGTCGTCGACGTGCGTTCGCTGGTGCCACTCGACACGACCACCATCCTTCACGAGGTCTCGGCTACCGGACGGATCTTCACGGTCGAGGAGAATCCCCGCCTGTGCGGGTGGGGTGCCGAAGTCGCCTCCATCGTCGCCGACGAGATCTTCTACGACCTCGACGGACCGATAGTCCGCATCACGACGCCGCACATTCCCCTGCCGGCGGCCGACGCGCTCGAGGACCTGGCGATCCCCTCGGTCGAGCGCATCGTAACCACGATTCACAAATCGATGAACTCGTGACGACGAATCAGCTGAGTTCGCAAGAGAGGCCTCAAACCCGGACCCACGCCGGCTCCTCGCTGTTCCTGGTCACAGGCAGTTTCCGATTTTCACGTGGGGCCGATCGACGACGTCCAGAGTGAGCATTCGCCGAGCGGACTCATGACCGATCGATCGTGTTTCGGACGCTCAAAGGTACGACTCGCACCACTTAACTGAGAACTAAGCGGGATTGGGCCATTAGGCCCTATTCGACTTTCTGTTACACGTGGAAGACTGCTTCCAACATGAGTGGGGAGGGGTGATGTCAAGTTTCGGACTGTTAGCCGCCATATGGCCGCTGACGACGCTTGGTCACTACATTCAGTGGCACATTATCCAGATCAGTGTCGCCAACCTGGTGGTCATCATCTTGATGATCGTCACGTTCATCGTGGCGCTCTTCGCACCATTTCCAGGTCGGCGTCGCCGGAAGGAGAACCCGTGAGCACCACCGAGATCGATCGTCAATGGACGACCCGTCTTCGCAAGCGCGTCGCCGGCAAGCTCCCCCCGGAAAAGTTGTTACCCGACACGCAACCGACGTACGTCGCCTCGTGGATTTACGTCTTTGGCGTCACGACGATGGCCGCCCTCGGCGTCGTCATCGTCTCGGGCTGCCTCTTGGCGGTCCGCGGACCGCAGTGGTGGCACACCTCATCAGTCGGTCACTTTGTTAACTCGCTGCACCTTTGGAGCGTCGAGATCTTCTTCTTCGCGATGGTCGTTCACCTGTGGGGCAAGTTCTTCATGGCGGCCTGGCGCGGAGGTCGGGCCTTGACGTGGATGACCGGCGTCGTCACGTTTCTCACGTCCGTGGCCACCGCGTTCACCGGTTACGTGAGCCAAACGAACTTCGACTCGCAGTGGATCTCGACCCAAGCCAAGGACGGCATCAACGCCACCGGCGCAGGTGCGTTCTGGAATGTCTTGAACACGGGGCAGATGCTGATGTGGCACATCGTCTTGCTGCCCATCGCCGCGGTCGTCTTGACCGCGCTCCACGTGCTCCTCGTTCGAGTCAAGGGCGTCGTGCCGCCCTTTGAGAAGACCACGGAGGTGGCGCAATGACGTCGAAGGCATTTCGTCCCGACGTGGACGCACCCGAGTGGAAGGGCGGCCACAGCCCCTACGACATAATCAAAGAGGGCGTCATCGCCGTCGTCGTGGTATCGATTCTGACGATACTGCTCGCCGTGGCGTTCGGTTCGCCCGACGATCCACAGATCACCGTCAAGTCCTGGTCGTCGAATGATCCAATGGACTTCGCCGCGACGGCGCTCAGTGAACTGAACAACACTTCGGGCTCGGCGCAGTACGGCGCGCCGTACAACAAAGCATCGACTGGCCAGCAACTCGGTCCGCTCACCTTGGCCAAGTGGGTCGGTGCGCGAATCCCCATCAACACCGTGAACGACTTCGTCGTCGATCCGCTCAAGGCTCTGCCCGAACAACCAGTCCTGTCGGCGGACTTGAAGCAGTGGTCGAACGCGTCGTCTTCGACTCGCACGGGCTGGGTGAACAACTACACGCACGCGGCGAACAAGATGAAGATCGTGAGCGGCCAACTGGTCGTCACAGCGACCGACGCCGGTCCAGTACCGGTCATGATGGCGGACCTGTTGCAGATGGCCCGTACGGGCGCGCTCGACCAGGCACTCGTCACTCAAAATGGCTTTTACACCATGGACTACACGCTGCCGTTGCTGTTCCTGGCTGACGGAACCTACCTGGCCAACATCGCCCAGAAGCAGCACCTCACGGGTGACCAGTGGGGCATGATGAACGAAACGGGCAACTACCCGGGTCAAGCGTGGTTGTGGCTCTACACGTTCTGGTACCAGGTCTCGCCCATGAATTCGAGCGGCAACGGCGACATACTCGTGTGGGGCATCATGATGGTGCTCTCGGCGGGGCTCTTGTTGATACCCTTCATCCCGGGACTGCGCTCTATACCTCGCAAGACCCGTGTCTATCGCCTGATTTGGCGCGAGCACTACCGCAACACTCCCTGATTCACACGGGGATCACGAAGCAGTTCCTAACGAGACGTCCAGCCACGCCTCACGTGGTCCTCAGACGGGCACGCCCGACAATCCGAGCAGCAGACCGGTCGCTCCCGCGAGAAGCAGACAGATCACGACATTGCGTCGAAAGGCGAGAAGCAGAACGATCGCGCACGCCAGTATCGGAATCTGCCACAGATGTGTCAGTGAACGACCAAGGGGAATAGCCGAGCCGGCGATGGCTCCGATGACCGCCGGACCCGCTCCGCGAAGAAATGACCGGACCGACGTATCGGCACGAACACGGTCAAAGTGCGGTGCACCCGCGATCACGAAGACGAACGACGGAGTGAACACGATCAGCGCGGCGAGCAATCCTCCCCCGAGACCTCGCGCGGCGTAGCCCACCGCGGCGACCGTCTGCACGACGGGTCCCGGAGTAATTTGCCCGAGCGCCACCACACTAAGAAATTGTGTGCCACTCATCCAGTGGTACGTGCTCACGACGTCGTGTTGCATGAGCGGGACGATGACGAACCCGCCGCCGTAGGAGAGCGCGCCAACCTTGAGAGCGACCCACGCGAGCGCCCCGACTCCACCAACGACGCCCAGGTGAGCGACGAGCGCCGGCGACATGGCCGGCGACGATCCCAGGGAATTTCGCCGTTCGCCGCCGCGAGCCACGATCTCCGCGATTCCGCAGGCCACCAGCGCCAATACCAAGTACGAGCCGACGAGCGCCGCCGCCACGGCTCCAACGACGACGTACACAAACCAGCGCGCGTGCTCCGGTCGTCGCGACCCCAACATCTTTCGACTCGCCGGAACGAGGGTCCACGCAGCATTCAGAGCAACCGCGGGAACGGCCGCGCCGGCACCGGCCGCTGCACCGAGTACCCACGCGGGAGCGTTCCGATCGAGGAAAAGGGCCGACAGGGCCAGTATCAGTGCGAGACCGGGAACTATGAAGCACACGCCGCCGATGAGAGCGCCCAACGTTCCTCGCAGTCGCCACGCGCACAGGATCGCGAGTTGTGTCGACGCCGGGCCGGGAAGGAGATTGGCCGCGGCGATGCCGTCCTCGAACTCTCGTTCATCGATCCATTTACGTCGTTCGACGCACAGTTCCCGAAGCAAGATGATGTGATTCGGCGGTCCGCCAAAACCGATGCAGCCAATCCGTGTCCACTCTCGAGCGATCGTGAGCAGTGAAACTCGCGCCGAAATTCGCTCGTCGTTCACTAGTTCTCGCACCGAAGACTGCGCCGCCCTTGTCGCGTCCCGGTCAGTGAACCAGTGCTCTCACACATTTGCCAGGTCACAACTCAGAGTTGAACGTGACCACGATGCATTCTCGAACGCGACGAGCCTCACGGCTCGCAGCCTACAAATACCCGACGACGATCGATGTTCCCGTTACGACCTCTTCGATTCCGGAACATCCCCCCTACCGGCCGCGGTGTTGAGATGCGACTGTGATTCTCGAAGCCCGTTCACGGGTCCCCCGGCGCTGAAGTAGCGCTGACCGGCAACCAAGAGTTCCTCGGCCGGGAACTTCGTGATGACCTCACAACCCGCGGCGGTGACGACGAGCTCTTCTTCGATCCGCGCCGCCGACCATCCGTCCTTGGCGGGCCAGTACGTCTCGAGTGCAAAGACCATGCCCTCTTCGAGGACTTCGGGGTGATCGAGTGAGATCATGCGACTGAAGATAGGTCGCTCCCAGATCGACAGTCCGATGCCGTGACCGTACTGAAGACCGAAGGCCGCCTCTTCGTTGGCGAAGCCGAACTCCGTCGCCTTCGGCCACAGCGAGACCACGTCGGCGGTCGTCGTCCCGGGCTTCACGATCGAGATGGCGGAGTCGACGAGCTCACGGCACTTCGTGTACGCGTCACGCTGCGCCACCGACGCGCTACCCACGGCGAACGTGCGGTAGTAGCACGTGCGATACCCGTTGAAGCTGTGGAGGATGTCGAAGAAGGCGGGGTCGCCGGGTCGAATCAGTCGGTCACTGAACACGTGCGGATGCGGCGAGCACCGTTCACCGGAGATGGCGTTGACGCCTTCGACGTGTTCGGAACCCAGGTCGTACAGCGTCTTATTCACCAGACCGACGCACTCGTTCTCGCGCACGCCCGGACGCAGGAACGAATAGAGCTCTTCGTACGCGGTGTCGACCATCGACGCGGCGTGCGCGAGCAGCTTGATCTCGTCGGCCGTCTTAATGCGACGAGCCTCGAGAAAGACCTGCTGACCATCGACCAGGGTCATGCCCTCGTTGGCGAAGGCCGCGAGCACCGGCATCTCGATCACGTCCACGCCGATCGGTTCGTTCTGCAGACCGAACTGCGAAAGCACCTCTTTGATCTTCTCGGCCACCGTGCCGGCGCGGTCGGCGCCCGGGGGAATCGCGCCGCGCAGGGTTGAGATGCCGGCGCGCGCACCCTCGTAGGGCATCTCGGTTCCGTCGGGACCGATCTGGACACCCGTCAGCCACGGGTTGTAGAGCTGGTGGTGTCGCGCGGCCGAACCGAAGTCCCACACGATGGGCTTGGCACCTCTCGGCAATAGCGCAAAGCGGATCAGTTTGTCCATGGCCCACGTGCCGATGTGCGTCCCGGTCATGTAGCGGATGTTGTGAAAGTCGAACGTGAGCAAGGCTCCGAGATCCGAACGCTCCAATTCGGCCTGCAACTTGGCGAGTCGTTCCTCGCGGAGACGGGGCATGTCAACGCGGTTCTCCCAGTCAACGGCGTTGCTGCCGTAAGTGTGAATGCCCATCATTCCTCCAGGTATCTAGCGACTAATTAACGTCGGCGCTTTCGCGCCCAAACGTCGATTGAGACTGCGAGCAGCAAGATTATTCCGAGGACAATCTGCTGGTACAGCTCATTGATGTTCAAGAGGTTAATGCCGTTACCAATCAACGCGATGAAGAGAACACCTATCGTCGTGCGCGGCACCGAACCTTCGCCACCAGCGATCGACGTGCCACCGACGACGATGCCCGCGAGCACCGTGAACGTCAGGCTGGGACCACCGCCGGTGGACTGTGCGCTGAGCAATCTCGACGTGTCGATGACGCCACCGAGTCCGGCCGCCAAACCACTCAACGCGAAGGTGATGATGCGAATTTGGTTGACGCGGACACCGGCCAAGCGGGCGGCTTCGGCGTTCCCACCGGAGGCGACGACGTAGCGACCGAACGACGTTTTCGCCAAGAGCAAACTGAGAATCACGACGAATATCAAGACAATCCAGACGGCGCTGGGCACTGACCAGAGCTGCGCGTTGGCGAACGTGTAAAACGCTGAATTCTGGGAGAGCACGATGAGGTTGCCACTCGACACCCTCAGCGCCACCCCACTGATGACAAATGACATCGCCAACGTCGCGATGAGCGGATTGATCTTGAGGAACGCCACGATCATTCCGTTGACCAGACCGACGCCAAGGCCCACGAGCAGCGCGGCAGCGATCGCGATCCACGCGGCATGATGTTCGGCGACTTCACCCGACACCACGGTGGCGAGGCCGTAAATCGCCCCCACCGACAAGTCGAGTCCTCCGGCGACGAGCACGAGTGTTCCGGCGGCGGCAATGGCGAGCGTGGCCGATTGCTGGTCAAGAATGTTGATCAAGTTCGTCTTGGAGAGGAATGGCCCACTCCACACGGACAGGGTGATGAAGAGAATCAGAAACGGTATGGCGATGCCCGCGAGCCGCCACGAACCCAGTATCCGAATCACACCGGAGCGGAAGCCGAGGGATCCACCGTCGTCGATGTCGAGGGCCTCGGGGGTCTCAACTTGTACGTTCATTATTAACCCGTTCCTTCGTTGCTCGACTCGGTGAACGCGGCGGCGAGCACGGCTTGCTCGTTCATTCGTTCGCCAGAGAGTTCGGTGATGATACGACCATGGCGCATGACGAGAACTCGATGCGCAAGTCCCAATACTTCTTCTAAGTCTGAAGAGATGACGACGACGCCCATTCCGGACGCGGCCATCTCGGTCAAGAGGTCGTAGATTGCCCTTTTTGATCCGACATCAACGCCCCGTGTCGGCTCGTCCGCGATCAAGACGCTGGGTGAGCACATGACGGAACGGGCGAACATGAGCTTTTGCTGATTACCGCCCGACAGCATGGAAACCGGCATTCGAATGCTGGCCGCCTTCACGGTCACGGCGCTCATCAGTTCAGTGACCTTGCGCCGTTCTCGAATTCCCGAAATCCATCCGAGCCGACTGACGAGATCGAGCCGCGACAGTGAGATGTTCTCCTTAACCGATCGTCCGACCAGAAGACCCATCTCCTTACGAGACTCCGGAATGAATACCAATCCCCGGTGAATGGAACGCGACGGGCTGTGACCATTCAGGTCCCCGCCCTTCAAACGAACGATTCCTCCGAAGACCTTTGAATCGCGGAATATCGCACGAGCCAACTCAGACCTTCCGGCACCCACGAGACCGGCGATGCCGAGAATCTCACTCTCGTGAAGGACGAAGGAGCAGTCGTTCACACCCAGCGCCTTCAGGTGTTCGACCTCCAACACGACCGCTCGCTCTTCGTCCGCCGCCGCCTTCTCGGGAAAGGCGGTGAGGAGAGAGTGGCCGAGCATTCCTTCAATCAAGGACTCTTCGTTGGCGTCCTTCGCGTCCACCGTGCGGATCAGATGGCCGTCTCGAAGGGTGGTGATGACGTCGGCGAGCGCGAGCACTTCTGATAGGAAGTGCGAGATCAGGACAACGGACTTGCCATCACGCACCAAGGATCGGATGATCTCGTGGAGGGCGGCCGTCTCGTTTCCCGAAAGGGCGGCCGTGGGCTCGTCCATGACGACGATCGAAGCATTGCGAGCGAGCGCCCGCATGATTTCTACCTTCTGTTGATCGGCGATGGAAAGACTTCCCGCGCGACGATCCGGCGAGAGAGCAAAGCCCACCGTCTTAGCGAGCTCACGAAATCGACGGCGAGACTCTCGTCGTCGCACGAATCCAACCGTCGTCGCCTCGACGCCGAGATAGACGTTTTCAGCGACGGTCAGCCCCGGGACGATGGCGAGTTCTTGAACGATCGTCACAATGCCGTGCGCCAGTGCCTCACGCGGCGATTTGAAGCTGAGGTGTTCGCCACCCAGCGTCATCGTCCCCTCATCGGGAGCAATGACACCCGAGATGATCTTGCCGAGCGTGGACTTCCCGGCACCGTTCTCCCCAACCAGCGCGTGCACCGTGCCGGGTGTGATGGTCAGTGAAACGTCACTGAGAGCGGGCACCCCGCCGTACCGCTTCGACACACCCGTGACGACTAAGTCGCCTCCGGAGGACGTCGCGGCACTGCGGGGTGCCTCGTCAAAGTTTTCAGTCGACATGTCAGTTCAAGCCATCCATGTCAGTCTCGGACGTTCGCTCCCTCTCCTACTGATGGATCAACCCGGCCATTCGCCGTTGAACTTGCTGGCGTTGGCTTGGGTCACGATGCCATTGTTCGGCAACTTCGCCACGGGGTTCTGCGAACCCGAGCCCTTGCCCGTCTTCATGGCCTTGATGAGCGCGATCATGCCCAACTCGCCTTCGGTCGCCGGCAACTGCGCGACGTCCGCGAACCAGGTACCGGCCTTCACGGCCGCGATTCCGGTCGCACTCGCTCCGTAACAAACGAGCTTCACAGTCGTGTTCTTCGCGGACGTGAGTGCAGATTGAGCGCCTTCGCAGTCCTGGTCGGCACCGACGATCACGTTCAAGCTCGGGTTGGCAACGAGCGTGTCGGCAATGAAGGTCAACGCCACTGATGGCGTATAGAGACCGTCACCATTGGCGACGATGCTCGCGGTCGCGTCCTTCGCTATTCCGGCGTCGAACGTCTTCGTGATCTCCGCGTCCGGCTCGTCGCCTACGTAGTTGTGAACCAGCGCGATCTTGCACGGGTTCGCCGAGCCACAGGCTGAAATCGCCTCCGCGGCCAACTGAGACCCGATCTTCGCGGGAAAGAACACGACGTTACCCGAGAGACCGTGCACTTCAATCTGATCGCTGTTGTAGTTCGTCCCAAGAACCTGGTCGATGTTGACGACCTTGATCTTCTTCTTGATCGCGAGCTCCACGCCAGGAACAAGCACCGGACCGTAAATTGGCTGCACGATGATGCCTTGGAACTTACCCGAGCTGATCACTTGTTGCAGTTCCGACACTTGAAGGGTGTCCGTGCTTTGTGAGTCGAACACTTGCACGTTCACGTGCCCCGTCGTCGCCGCAACTGCCTTAGCGGCGGCGAGCATCGGCGCGTCGTAACTGTTGGCGACCCCGTAGGACAGGTAGGCAACGTTGTACGTCTTGGCCTTGTGCTTCGTCGCGGCCTGCGCGCTCGTCATCACACCTAATCCCACCGATGTCATGGCGAGCACTCCAGCCATTACAGCCGTGATGCTACGAAATCTGTTTTTGAGCATTGATTTCCCCCCTAGGAAGCCGAAGGCGCTTTACCTTCGACAGATGATGCGATGTTCCTTGCGTTCTGCGGCCCCCCGTGAACTCTCAACGAGAGGCTCAGCAAAGACCAACGTTCCGCTCAGAACGAACTGCCATAGATGACTGACAGTACACGTGTTTACTTAACGTGTCAACCGATAGTGAACAGTTCTGTACAGCCATATTTGATGCCGCCCAGACGGAAATTTACCCCACTAATTCCTATTTGTCTGGTCGCCCTACGTGCACACGACCGACGCCAAATAGGCGTCGGTCGTGTGCGGTTGGGGATGTGAAAAGTGGTTACTTCACGTATTTATAAGGGTTCTCGTTGATCTGTCGCTCGGTCAACTCTGGGTTCATTCCGCTCACCCACGCTTCTTCACCGATCGTGTCGGCGAGGAATGAGACCGTCTTCTCAGTCGCCGTGCGCGCGGCTCCAAGATCGATTCCCACGAGTTTGTGCTCGTGCTTAACAATGTTTCCGTCGATGACCACGGTGTCGACGTCGGCGCGCTGAGCCTGCATCACGACGTGGCCATAGGGGTTGATAATTGGGAACATCGCCGGAGAGTTGTCATTCTTCACGAGCACGACGTCAGCGCGCTTGCCGACTTCGATGCTCCCGATCTTGTCTTCGAGCCCAAGCGCCTTGGCACCCCCGCGCGTCGCCCAGTGGATGACCTCTTCACAACGCACGTCGAGGTTGATTACCTGCTCCCCCTTGAGCTGAGATTCGAAATGCTGACGCGACCGGTCCGAGCCGGCGGTCGCGCGCATGGCGGTGAAGAAGTCCGCGCTCCACCACACTGACGTGTCGTGCGACAGGGAGATCGGAATGTCGTATTGGCGAAGAATCCACGACGACGGGTAGCCCTGGCCCGCGCTTTGCTCACTTTCGGTCGACACCGAGGCCGATCCACCGGAGGCCGCGATGCGGTGGTAGGAGTCGTCCGAGAGCGTCGAGCAGTGAACGAATACGGTGTCCGGTCCCATGCAGTCGTGATCGTGCATCAAGCGGATGCTGTTGTCACCCGTGACGCCAAAGACACCCGCGTGGGTCGTGACCGGTACACCCAACTCCTTGGCCACGTCGAACGCCGGCTTCTCGGGAAATGCTTCATCACCCAGTACGTCAAAGGCCATCTGGAAGCCCAGCATGTCGTTATTGGCGCTGAATCGACGGCTGTAGAACTCTTTGAACTCCGGAGCGACCGACCACTCCCAGGGGGCGGCCTGGATGTTGCCGTAGGCGAGGACGAAGCGACCGGGCACGGCTTCGAGCGCGTCGACCGCGGCGTCAGCGTGTTGCGTGCTTGACAGTCCGTGCGACCAGTCGACCGACGTCGTCACGCCGGCGTCGATCGCCTCGATCCCCGACAGGAGATTGCCCGCGTAGATGTCCTCCGGCCGGAAGTTCTTCCCGTGCTGGAGGTAGTACCACACGAAGTACTGCGACAGACTCCAGTCCGCGCCGTAACCCCGCATCGCCGTCTGCCACATATGACGGTGGGTGTCGATCATCCCGGGCATGATGATGCCGCCGGAGGCGTCAATGCTGAGTGCGCCTTCGGGGGCGCCGAGCTTCGTGCCGATCTCCTTGATGACTCCGCCGACCACGAGGACATCGCTGTTCTTCAAGACGCGATGCTGATCGTCCATGGTGATGACGATGCCGTTTCGAATGACAATCGGTCGTCCGTGCTCGAGCGATTCGCCCGCCGAATTGACGTTATTGCTCATTACAAGCCCCCCAATAATTAGCCGTTAAGGGCTGAAGCGTAGCACTGCGATCCTCAATGTCAATAGTGACTTCACACAATCGAGGACGTCTTAGAAGCACCCATTCTCCTTACGTGGACCGCGATTCAATAGATGAGTGCGAGTCGCGATCGCTTCGAAATCTCTATTTCGCCATCTGAATTCTTCGAGTATGTTTTACTTCACTGAACACTCAAGAGGGGGCGGTCGATGTCAGAGAACCGAGCAGGTCGTACGGCAGTCGTACTGGGCGGAACCAAGGGCTTGGGCAAAGAGATCGTGAAGTCACTGGCCGCCAAAGGTACGACCGTCTATCTCTCCGGTCGCACGCAAGAAAGCGCGAACGCCGCTGCCGAAGAGATAGGACCAGGGACGATTCCACTGGCGCTCGACCTATCCATGCCCGAGACCATTGCCGAGGCGTTATCCACCGTGCCGAAGGTCGACGATCTGGTGATCGCCGCCATCGAGCGCGACGCCAACACCATGGTGAACTACGACATCGAAGCGGCGGTTCGTCTCGTCACCCTCAAGTTGGTCGGCTACACCGAGGCGGTTCACGCGTTGCGGGGCCGGCTCACAAAACAGGCGTCTATCGTCCTCTTCGGGGGATTGGCCCTCCTTCGTCCCTACCCCGGATCGACCACGGTGTCGACCGTCAACGGTGGCGTCGTGGGCATCGTCAATTCGTTGACGACCGAGCTCGCGCCGGTGCGCGTCAACGCCATTCACCCCGGCATCGTCGGTGACAGCCCCTATTGGGAGGGCAAGGACAACAGCCACATCATCAATCGCACACCGCTGGGCCGACTCGTGACCATGGCCGAGATCGTGGATGCCGTGGAGTTCTTGCTGGATAACACGGGAATCAACGGTGTCTGTCTTACGGTTGACGGTGGCTGGCTACTCAAGTAGTCGTTGCGCACCCTGTCGCCGATTGAACGATCAGAGGAGAGAGCCATTTACCACGTGACAGCGATCGATGACCAGAGCGCGCTGACACCCGAGTCCTTCGACGGTCACTCTTCGGGCTATCGCCGCCAGATCCTCGTGAATCGGGCAACGGGATCACCTCATATGACGCTGTCGGTCAACCACCTCGCGCACGACGGACACGTCGATGACGTGCTCCACTCTTTCGAGACGAGCATCTACGTATTTTCGGGAACGCTCGCGGTCACGACGCTCGGAGCGACAGTGCACCTCGGGCCCGACCACTGCGTCGTTCTCCCCCTCGCTACGACCTATCATCTTCGATCGGTCGACGGACCGGTGCGTTGGTTGCAGATGCAATCGCCGGCCGAACTCGATGACGGGCGACGACAGGACACGTTCTTCACCGGAAAACAACTGGTTGAGACGGAGCCGGAAGTACCGGACATGCGAGACCCTCGTAACCGCAACGCCGCGCGTTTCGACTCCGATTCCATGGACCTCACACGACTCGCCGGCGGGTCTGACGTCAGCGCGCCGACGGTGTCGCCCAGCATGGCGACGGCACTCCTGGCCTACAGCGGTATCGGAGTGAAAATGCTGATTGATCACCAGATTGGGGCGCAGTTGCACACCATGTTCGTGGTCGATTACCAACCCACCGCGATTGCCCACCCCCACGACCATCCGTTCGAAGAGGCGTACGTCTTCGTCGAAGGGGAGGTTCATGCATTGGTTGACGGCGAATTATTGGTTCTTCACCCCGGCGATGTGCTCTGGGCTGGTGTGGGCTGTGATCACGGTTTCGAGAATCGAAGCCCTGGTCTCGTTCGATGGATCGAAGTGCAAGCTCCGGCGCCACCGCCTCGTCACTCGTATCGCTTCAGTCGAGAGTGGGAGCATCTCGCCGAAAAACTGAGGGCGGTCGAGTAGGTGTCCATAGAATCTGATATCGCTAACTCCGACAGGGGAGAGCGAACTCGTCCTTCCTTGACGGGTGACAATTGCGGAAAGAGAGATTGACGTATGGGGGTTCCCAAGAGGGTGGCCACCGAACCAAGGGCGACAGCGACTTCCCGGACGACCAAGGGTCCTCGCAAAACAGACCTTGCCGAGCCACAGCCGTTGACTACTCCTAACCGTCTGGCGCCGGGACTAGTGGGCGCGCGTCTGCGCCAACGCCGGATGGAGCGTGGCATCTCGCTGCGCCAATTCGCTCGAGACATCGACGTGTCGGCGTCATTCATTTCACAACTCGAAACCGGCAAGGCCCAACCGTCGGTGGCGACCTTCTTCTCAATCTGTGCCGCGCTCGACATCTCCACCGATGAACTCTTCAACTATGACGATTCCATCGAAACGGAGCGCGAGGAGTCTACGAATGGTCCCACCGACGCCGCGAACAACAATTGGCTCGCCGTTGAACACGACACCGAGATTTCGACGTCGCAACGCGTTCATCTCGATGGTGGGTCGTCACCAGTTGTGCGCCCGAACGAGCGAAGGGTGCTCGTCCTCGACTCTGGCGTGACCTGGGAGTCCCTGACGTCCTCGCATCGCGACCGGACGGATTTCATGTTCGTCCGCTACGAAGTCGGCGGAAGTTCCACGCTGGAAGATCGGCTCATCCGACACGCTGGCGTGGAGTATGGATTCATACTCAAAGGAACACTGCACATCGCAGTCGGATTCGATACCTACGTGCTCAATGCCGGGGACTCCATTTCGTTCGATTCCAGCCGTCCGCATCGTCTTTACAACGATGGCAATGTCCCGGTCGAAGCAATTTGGGTAAACCTCGAATTTCGAGGGAACTAACGAGGCCTGCGTGAGGCATCGTGCCATCGCCTCGGCCGAGAGGTGTGCACGATCGAAGATCAACCGAGATCGAGGAGGAGCCTTCATTGGAGCACAGTGACGATCGACCCACTGTCGCCGTCCTCGGCATGGGCAAGATGGGACAGGCCCTGGCCGGTCGCCTGCTCGATCAAGGGTGGTCGGTCTTCATCTGGAACCGGTCCCCGAAAGACTTCGCCAATCTCGAATCGCGGGGTGCCGTTCGGCTGCACTCGCTCGAGACACTCTGGAACGACGCCAGCGTCGTCATCACATTCCTCGCGAATGACGACGCCTTGGCCAACGTCTGTTTGAACGACGAGGGCGTGCTGTGCGCGGGGTCCCGTGAACGAACGTTGATCGACATGTCGACGGTGTCACCTCGTATTTCAGCGGAGATCGCCGCGAGGACCGAAGCGGTCGGTATCGACTACCTCCGATCTCCCGTGAGCGGCAATCCGGCGGTCCTTTCGGCCGGCAACATCACTCTGATCGTCTCCGGTCCTCGCGCAACGTTCGAACGCGTCGAAGTCTTGATGAACTCCATTGGTCCCACCGTCTTGTACGTGGGCGACGCCGAACAGTCTCGGACACTCAAACTCGCGATCAATTCCGGCCTGGCGGTGACCGCGCAGATCATGGCCGAACTGATCGTCTTTGGCGAGAACAATGGAATCGAGCGATCGACGCTTCTGCACGCACTGGGTGAGTCCGTGATGGGATCGCCATTCATTCGCTACAAGACCCCGGGTTTGATCGACCATGACTACTCCGCGACGTTCACCACGAACCTCTTGATCAAGGACCTCGATTTGGCGCTCGATGTCGCACGAAGCGCCGAACTGTCCTTGCCGGTCATCGAATTGGTGAGCGCGCTCGCGAGTCTCGCCTCGAACAATGGATACGGCGAGATTGACTTCGCGTCGTTGCTCCCAAGCCTTCAGCTCACGTTGGGAAAAACTCCCGACGTTGAGCCGTCGACCAGTGCAATTCCCTAGTCCATGAAGACCGCATCGCGGACGAGGAATCTGCCGGTTTGTTTAGCGTGACTTAACGTGCTGTAGCGTCTAATTTCACCGAAGGTCAATCGAACATAGAGCAAGGCTCGCTCGTCGTTTGATCGATTCATCTTCGATCACGAATACTGGCTCACCGTCGCAACAGACAACGGAGGAATGATCGCATGGCCAATGTCACAATGCCGCAGCTCGGTGAAACGGTTGCCGATGGCACGGTCACGAAATGGTTCAAGAAAGTCGGCGATACCGTCGTCAAGGGTGAAGCACTCTTCGAAGTCTCGACCGACAAGGTCGACACCGAGATTCCGTCACCCGCGAACGGTGTACTCACTTCAATCTTGGTCGATGAAGGAGCGACGGTCGACGTCGGAACGGTCCTCGCCGTCATCGGCGGCGGCGCCGACGAACCATCAGTTACGGTCGCAGACACGGTCGCTACGGCACCGTCGAGAGATTCAAGTCATTCGCGCACGACCCAACCTCCACGCGAGAAGAAGTCCGATGAGACGCAACTTTCTCCGGTTGTACGACGACTTATTGAGGAAAACCGTCTGGACGCTGCGAGTATTCCCGGATCGGGTCCGGGCGGACGCATCACGCGACAAGACGTCCTCGATTTTGTTGACGCGAATGCTTCGTCGAAGGAGTCGAACGGTGGACCGCAGTCACCCATTGTTCGCCGGCTTATGAGTGAGCACAACATTGATTCGAAGAGCGTCACAGGCACCGGTCCGAACGGCACGATCACGCGTCACGATGTTGACGCATTGATCAGTGGTACGGCGTCCTCGATGACCGCGGCGGGCGAAGGCCCTGACCAGGTGATTCCGTTCAACAAGATCCGTCGCATCACGGCGGAACACATGGTCAGATCAAAAGCGACGTCAGCTCACACGCTGATGGTCAAAGAGGTCGACTACGAACAGGTGGAATTGGTCCGGGCACGTCACGGATCCTCGTTCAAGGAGCGCGAGGGGTTCAGCCTCAGCTACTTGCCCTTCAACGCCGTCGCCGTCGCCCAGGTGCTGCGTGAGTTCCCACGCCTCAACGCATCCGTCGGCAACGACGAACTCATACTTCACCGCGACGTGAATCTGGGGATCGCCGTCGACATTGAGAATGAAGGACTCGTCGTGCCCGTCATTCGAGGCGCCGATCTTCTCGACCTTCGCCACCTCGCCCAGGGCATACGCGACGTCGCCGATCGAGCTCGATCAAAGCGTCTCAGTGCCGATGACCTCTCGGGAGGAACGTTCACTATCTCGAATCCCGGTCCATTTGGCACGCTGCTGACGGGCGCCATCATCAATCAGCCGCAGGTCGCGATTCTCTCGACCGACTCGGTTGTACGCAAACCCGTCGTCATCACGGCGGCCGACGGCGATGAGTCAGTCGGCATCCATTCCGTTGGGATGTTGGCACTCACCTTCGATCATCGCGCCGTGGACGGCGCGTATGCGGCACGCTTCCTGGGTCGAATGGCCGAGATCTTGACGACCCGCGATTGGGAGAGCGACCTCACCTAGTCGGTCATCGCGAGCGCTGACGTTTCGGTGTCGCACGCGGATAGTAACTTGAGACCTCGGACGCAAGGCGGTGTTCTGCTCGTTCGCGAGCGGGTGAGCACCAGTAATGAGTACACAGTCAAGGGGGATGGGACTCGTGTTCAGGTTGAAGTTCACTTCGAAGGCAGTCGGGCACGTCCCGCGACTCGTCCGGGTTACGCCGTGAGCGAGACGCACATTCTCGAAGCACGCCAATTGGTGAAGCGTTTCGGAGACTTCGAAGCCGTGAAGGGCATCGATGTCGCGATTGATAGGGGCGAAAGCTTCGGGTTTTTAGGACCCAATGGGGCCGGCAAGACCAGCACGATGCGAATGATCTCGGCGGTTTCCCAGCCGACGAGTGGAACGATTTCGATCTTTGGTCTCGACCCACGATTCGACGGACCCGAGATCCGCAGTCGACTCGGCGTCGTACCGCAAGAGGACTCGCTCGAACTTGAGCTTTCCGTTCGACACAACCTCGAGATGTTCGGTCGTTACTTCGACCTTCCCCGACGCGTCGTTCGAGAGCGCGCCACGGAGTTGCTCGAATTCACGCAGCTCTCTGAGCGGGCCAACGAAAAAGTCGACAACCTCTCCGGCGGGATGAAGCGACGGCTCACCATCGCTCGCGGACTCATCAATCGACCCGAGATCCTCATCCTCGACGAACCGACGACGGGGCTCGACCCGCAGGCTCGACATTTGCTCTGGGATCGTCTCTACCGGCTCAAGCGAGAAGGCGTCACGCTGATCATCACGACGCACTACATGGATGAGGCCGAACAGCTCTGCGACCGTCTCGTCGTCATGGACCAGGGATCGATCGTCGCCGAAGGCGCACCGCGAGTTCTCATCGAGCAGTTCTCCACCCGTGAGGTCGTGGAATTGCGATTCATCACCGATGACCACGAAGAGTATTACGAGCGGCTCGCACCATTCGCCGAGCGAGTCGAAGTGCTTCCCGATCGAGTGTTGCTGTACGTCAACAACGGTGACGACACGCTTCGCGACGTGCACGCTGCGCATATCACGCCATCGAGCGCGCTCGTTCGACGGAGTTCACTGGAAGACGTCTTCTTGCACCTCACCGGCCGATCGCTGACGGAGTGAACGTGAATCCCTCGACGCGCACCGACGTCGGTCGCTCCAGGTGGCTACGGAGTTGGGGTTATCACGCGGAGTTTTACGCCCAGACGTGGCGCGGGTCGGTCGCGAGCTCCGTCCTCTTTCCGATTCTCTTTCTCGCCGCACTCGGCATCGGTGTCGGCAAGCTCGTCGCGCACCACCACGGACTGGTCGACGGACAGACCTACCTGCACTACATCGCCCCCAGCTTGCTCGCGACCACCACGATGCAGTTGGGCGAAGGGGAGTCCCTCTGGCCGGTGCTCGCCAGCGTCAAGTGGGTTCGCACGTATCACGCCGCAGCGACCACTCCGCTCGAGCCGGACGACATCCTCTACGGCAAGCTCGCGTGGGTCGCAACGAGGGCGTTCGTGACGTCCGTGTTCTACACGATCATCATCGGAGTATTCGGCGCACTGCAGTCGTGGTGGAGCCTGACACTTCCGTTGATCGGGACGCTCGTTACCGTGGCCTTCTCCGCGCCGCTGGTCGCCTACGCGGCGCGCTCGCAGTCCGACGCCTCGTTCACCACGCTCTACCGATTCGCGTTCGTACCCATGTTTCTTTTCTCGGCCACGTTCTATCCGCTCTCGGCGTATCCCGGCTACCTGCGTCCGGTCGTTCAGTTCTTCCCGCTGTACCACGGCGTCGCGCTCGCGCGAGCAGCCGCGTTCGGTCAAGGTTCGATCCCGGCGCAACTCGGTCACGTCACGGTGCTCGTGGCGATGGCCATCGTCGGAGTTGCGTGGGGGCGGCGAACAATGCGACGCCGATTGACGGACTGATGATCGCGCGTTCGTTCCCAATGATTGGCTCGCGCCGATCCCTTCGAGTTCTCGAGCGCAACGCACTCGTGTACCGCGCGCAATGGGTGATGTTGATCTCGGGCTTTTTCGAGCCGCTGTTCTACTTGCTCTCCATCAGCATCGGCCTCAACAAACTGGTCGGCCCGCTGCCCGTTCACGGCCAGTTCATCAGTTACGCCAAATTCGTCGCTCCGGGCATGCTGGCCACCTCGGCGATGAACGGCGCCATGATCGATGCGATCTTCAACACCTTCTTCAAGTTAAAGATCTCGCACGTGTACGACGCTCTGCTCGCCACGCCGCTCGACGTGACGGACATCGCGTTGGGAGAAGTGCTGTGGGCTCTCGCGCGCGCCACTATGTACTCGGCGTCGTTCATCATCTGCATGGCGGCGCTCGGTGATGCCGGAAGTGTCTGGGTCATTCTCTGTTGGCCCGGTGCGATTCTGACGAGTCTCACCTTCAGTTGCATGGGACTGGCAGCGTGCACCTTCATGCGAACGTGGCAGGACTTCGACCTCGTGGCGTTGGTCCAGTTGCCACTCTTCTTATTCTCTGGAACGTTCTTTCCGATCACGCAGTACCCACAGTGGCTCGGCGCGATCGTTTCGTTCTCACCCCTCTACCAATCGGCCGCCCTCTTGCGCGGTCTGTCGCTCGGTCAGTTTGATTGGATAATGATCTTCCGCGCCGGTTACCTCATGGCGATCGCGCTCTTCGGTCTTTACGTCGCGGCCCGACGATTCTCTAAGATTCTCGCGCCCTAGTCCTCGGCAATTGCTAGCGTCCGCGCATGGCTGACTTACAAATCGTCGAACACCGAATCACCGTTGGCGAATTGACCTTCAACGTGGCTGAGACTGGATCCGGTCCCCCGGTGGTCATGCTGCACGGTTGGCCCGACTCGTGGTACCTGTGGGAAGCACAGATGGTCGCGTTAGCGCAGAGCGGTCACCGCGTCATCGCGCCAGACCTTCGAGGATTCGGTGAGAGCGATCACCCCGACGCGGTCGAAGAGTATTCGATGGGCAAGCTGATCGGCGACGTCGCCGCGATCATGGACGAATTCAATATCGATCGCGCGACGCTCGTCGGCCATGACTGGGGTGCCGCGCTGGCGTGGCTCCTCGCCACATTCGATCCCGAGCGGGTCGAGCGTCTGATCGTCGTCTCCGTCGGCCATCCATTGGCGTTCGCGTCAGCCGGTTTTCGACAAAAACAGCTGTCGTGGTACATGCTGTGGTTTCAATTTCCCGGCGTCGCGGAACAGGCATTCCCCGCCGACGACTGGGCGTTGTTCCGCAACTGGGCACACGAAGGCACCGCTCGAGGCGTCGACGACTACATGGAACGTCAAATACACGACCTGTCGCGTCCGGGGAGACTCAGCGCGGGATTCAATGTCTACCGCGCGAACATCTCACCCGACACTTTCGCGGGCGACGGTCGAGGCGTGGATCTGCCACAGGTCACGTGTCCCACGATGGGTGTCTGGAGCAGCGGTGACATGGCCCTCAGCGAAGTACAAATGACCGGTTCCGAGCGGTGAGTCTCCGGACCGTGGCGTTACGAACGCATCGAGGGCGTCAACCACTGGATCCCCGTGTACGCCAGCGAGCAGTTGAACTCGTTTCTGGTCGACTTTCTCGCCAACTAGACGCGTTGAAGGAGTCGACAGACCCGTTCAAAGTCGTGCTAGGCCGAGTGAATGGAAATGCCGTCGGTGAGTGACGCGGCCGCGCTCGTGCGCGTCGGAGACCTCTCAGCCGAAGAACTCACGCGAATGTGTCTCGAGAACATCGAGACCGAGAACCCTGCGCTCAATGCCTTTGTCTTCGTCGATGAGGAACACGCCATCACCTCGGCCAAGGAGGTGGACCGAGCAATCCGAGAAGGACGCGCCGATGAATTAGGTCCGCTCGCCGGCGTTCCGTTTGGCGTGAAGGACCTGGAAAACTGCGCGGGAATGCCGACGACCCGTGGATCGCGGTGGTTCGCCGACGGAGCATCGAAGTCATCGGATTCGATGCATGTGGGTCGCCTTCGCGAGGCCGGCGCCATTCCCATCGGCAAGACGGCCACCCCCGAATTCGGTGCGTGGGCTTACACCGCGAGTCCGCTCCTGGGTGTCACCCGCAATCCGTGGGACCCCAGTCGAACGCCCGGAGGTTCAAGTGGAGGATCCAGTGCGGCCGTCTCGAGTGGGATGGTTCCCTTCGCCACCGCGAGTGACGGCGGCG